>Ga0074044_10001943_pt1 | contig 18256 bp, 11 predicted proteins | sample BogForMeECP23OM1_FD_94443 | JGI IMG/M metagenome (GOLD analysis project Ga0074044, IMG submission 94443) | Bog forest soil microbial communities from Calvert Island, British Columbia, Canada - Bog Forest MetaG ECP23OM1 | ecosystem: Environmental > Terrestrial > Soil > Wetlands ...
CTAGGCAACCGGGCTGTTCGTAGCTCGCGGCTCTATTTCATGTATACGGAATCCTTCCGTAATTCCTCGGGCAGCACTACCGGGAACGGCGGGAATTCATGCGATTCGCCCTTAAACAACGGAACCATTACCTCGGAGCGCTTGCTGCCGTCATGCACCGCGAACCTGCGTGGCTTCTCCGCCGAGCCACTCCACAGGGACACGCCAGCGTAGGCGCCATCCTTGCGCAGGATGTAGTAGCTCATGTCCATGAACTTGAGCTTGTTCATGTCGTTGTTATAGTTGCGGGCAATGCGCTTGAGGGCGTCCATCCCCGCATCGATCGGCGACATGCCGCGCCGCATGTTCTCGACAATCGTATGCGCTCCCGCAACCTTGATGTTCTCTTCCCCGCTGCCGGTGGCGCCCGCCGAGCCTACGTCCTGATCGGTGTAGCAACCGGCGCCAATAATCGGAGAATCGCCCAAGCGTCCGGGAAGTTTGAAAGCCAATCCGCTGGTAGTTGTGCATCCCGAGATTTCCCCTTTGTCGTTAAGCGCGGAGCAATGGATGGTGCCAGTCGGTGGAACCAGAACGCGCCGAATCGCGGCCATGCGAAATTCCGGCTCAATGCCGAGCCGCGCGGCGCACTCTTCCAGGCGCCGGATGCGCTCTTCCCAAAACTCACTTTGCGGTGGTAGCGCAGGTGGCTTCCATTGCGGATCGGCCAACCCCGGTCCCCACCAGTCGTCGGTCGAGTGAGTCTCTTTCCACAGCAGCCAGATCTTGCGCGACCGTTCGGTGAGCAGGTTTTCGCGCGGGAAACCCATGGCAACGGCGAATCGTTCGGCGCCTTCACCGACCAGCATCACGTGCCCGGTGTGCTCCATGACAGCTTTCGAAACCAGCGAAACATTCTTGATGTTCCGCACCCCGCCCACCGATCCGGCGCGGCGCGTAGGCCCATGCATGCAGCACGCGTCGAGTTCGACCACGCCGTCTTCGTTCGGAAGCCCACCCAGCCCGACGCTGTCGTCGTTGGGGTCGTCTTCCGGTCCCTTGACCACGCGCAGCGCGGCGTCCAGCGTATCGCCACCGTCCTTGAGAAAGGCGAAAGCGTCGTCAAGGTACTTAACGCCATTCTTGGCGCAGATGATGATCGGCCTCTTACCGGTGCCAAACGGAGTAGCGGCGCCAGGAGCCTCCCCTTTAGAGTGGTCTTGCGCGTTCAGACCCGAGGCCACGGATGCGGCGATTGCGGAACCAATAAATCCACGACGGCTTATCGACATAAAATTTTCCCTGCTTGGGGAACGGCGAAAAGAATATCACGGCAGCGAACAGCCCGAACACGACAGCCCGGCGCGGCGACTGGCGCAACCCAACCCCAAAGGAGCTCGCTGTCATAGTGTCAGGTTGAGTGAAAGCGGGGAAGATTCAATCCTTCAGCCGCGAAGCGGCGGAATAAGAAAGCCCGGCACGGAAGTGCCGGGTAGTCGGAAGCGGAACCAATCGAGTCCCGCAAGGGACGGCACCGGGGCTACGACGCAGACTCCGAAGGGACGACGCAGCCCTCACGCCCACTCCCAGCGCGTGCCCCCGCGTTCAGACCCCAACCACCTGCAGCACCCGCGCCACGCCTTCGCGAAATTCGCCGGGTTCCGTGATCAGACTCAGCACCAGATGCCCTTCGCCCGCGAAATCGTAAAAATGCCCCGGATGCACGATGACCCCCATCTTCCGCAGCAGGTCGACGGCCAGATCTTCATCCGTTCCCAGCGCGGGCACCCGGAGAACCACATACCACCCGCCCTCGACCAGCAGTCGAACGCATGAGGGATGGTCCGGGAGTTGTCCATCCAGTTCCGCAAGATTCACCCGCAAGCGATCCAGAACAATCGGCTGGATCTGTTTGCGCTGATCGAGCAGCACCGGCGCGGCAAGCTGCACCGGAGTATTCAGGGATAGAAATGTATCGGCGATGATCTCCAGGCGCGCTCCTGCTTCACTCACTGCTTCTTTCGGGCCGCTAGTTGCCACCCAGGCCAGTTTCATCTGCGGGAGCGCGGAAATCTTCGAAACTCCGCTAAGAGTGAACGTGAGCGCGTTGTCATTAGCCGCGAAACTGCTGCGCAGCGCGCCGTCGTGTGCATAGTCCAGAAACACTTCGTCCACGATCAGCGCCAGATCGTAGTCAAGGCAGAAAGCATTGAGCGCCGCAGTCTCCGAAGCGGAAACGTAAGACCCGGTTGGGTTGTTGGGATGGACGAGAATCACGGCGCGCGACTGCGGCGTGGCCGCCTTATAGAGTGAATCGAAGTCGATCTGCCAGCCGTGATCGTAGAGCAGCGGATACGGAACCAGCTTAACGTCGGCAAGATCGGCAAGAAACTCGAATAGTGGATAGCTCGGTTTGGGTACAAGAATCTCGTCCCCCGGATTGCACAGCAGACGGAATACATACGAATAGGCTTCACTGGTGCTGGTGGTCAGAATCAACCGCTCGGGATCGAGATTGAAAACTTCGTGCGCCTCGCGATAGTAGCGGCACACGGCCCGTCGCGCCCCAAGCAGACCCCGGGGCTGAGGGTCGTAGTGCATCGCTTCAGGATTCGCCAATGCGGCAAGCACAATTTCAGGGTCGGGCAGGATGCCAGCTTCCGTAGGATTCGAAACCGTGAGATCCAGAATTTCCCGTCCCGAAGCGCGCGCTTCCTCGATCGCCCGCGTAAGAGAGTTAGGACTAAGCCGCCAGTTTGTGCGCTGCGAGAACATAAATTCTAGTAACTCTAAAAGCCTTTGATGCAAGTGAGATTCGTATCAGGGCACGCCTTCAGGCGTGACGCAAGTGCCGTGTTAGGAATGCGCCTTCAGGCGCTGCGACTTCTTCCGCCGATAGCAAGCGCGGCACCTGCATCACTCCCGCCATCCCCATCTCATGCTAGACTCGCAATTGAGTGAACCACCTTTGCGGATGCGCATCCTCACCCGCTACATCCTGGGAGAAGTCGTCTCCCACGCCCTGATCGGCGCGGCGGTTTTCACTTTCGTTCTCTTCACCCGCGACCTCGGTCGCATCCTCGAACTGGTGGTCCGCAACAGCGCTCCACTGCCCAGCGTAGCAGAAATCTTCTTCTTCACCGTCCCCGTCGCCCTCACCTACACCATTCCGATGGGCGTGCTCGTCGGCATTCTCATCGGACTCAGCCGTCTGGCCGCCGATAGTGAAATCACCGCCATGCGCGCCAGCGGACTGGGCGTCTGGACCTTCCTGCGCGTGATCTCCATCTTCGTGGTCGTGGCCTGGCTGCTCGCGCTCGGCAACAGCGTCTATCTTGCGCCCCGCTCGCTCGCCGCCCTCGGACAGCTCCAGGACAACCTTAAGTCTTCTCAGGCTTCTTTCGAAGTCCAGCCGCGCGTATTTTACGAGGGATTCCCCAAGATCATTCTCTACGTGCAGGACGTCAAAGCTATGTCCGGCGGAGCGCTCTGGAAGGGTGTGTTCCTCGCCGATTTAACTGACCCCGCCGCGCCCCGCATCAGCCTGGCCCGCGAAGGTCTGCTCGTCAGCCAGGGGCCCGATACTCTGGACTTGCATCTCACCAACGGTTCTACTCACGAAACCGATCCCAAGAATCCGGACCAGTACCAGATTTCCACCTTTCAGACCACTGACATCCCCATCCAGATCCCTGCGTCACAAAGTAGTCAGGAACACGAACCCACATCACTCGGTGAGATCAATGTTGCCGACCTCCTCCGCAGCGCGCGGACTGCCGACCCGGTCACTCGACGCTGGCACCTGATCGAATACCATCGCCGCCTCGCGCTGCCGACCGCCTGCCTCGTCCTCGCCCTGGTCGGCATTCCGCTCGGCCTGTCTTCGAAAAAAGGTGGCAAGTCCAGCGGGTTTGTCCTCACCATTCTGCTGGTCTTTCTTTACTATTCGATTTCTTTAATCGGAGTCTCTTTCGCGCGCCAGGGACGCCTCTCTCCCGCCGCCGGGGTGTGGCTCGCCGACTTCGTGTTTCTGCTTGGAGGAGTTTTTTTGCTCTGGCAATCGGAGCGCCGCCCCATCGAACTGACCGCGCTCCGCTCCTGGTTTACAGCTTCAGGGTTCAAGGCTTTGCGGTTCGCCGCCTTGACGTCCAGCCATCCGGCGCCTGTTCTGCCACAGAACGGTGAGTCGTCCGGACCCGCCCTCCGCAAAGGCATCACACCCCGCGAGCCCCGGCGCAGGCGCTGGTTCAATCTTCATTTCCCCACCATCCTCGACGATTATGTGCTGCGCGACTTTACCCTCTACTTGGGAATGATCGTCGCCGCTTTCCTCATGCTGCTCCTGGTGTTCACCCTGTTCGAATTGCTCAGCGACATTCTGCGCAATCAAGTCTCGCCGCTCACCGTGGGCGAATATTTACTGAACGTGGTGCCCTATTTTCTCTATAACACCACGCCCCTCAGCATGCTGCTGGCGGTGCTCGTGACCTTCGGCCTGCTGCAGCGCTCCAACGAAATCACGGCCATCAAGGCCACCGGCATCAGTCTTTACCGTGTCATCGTCCCCGTCCTGATCGCCGCCACGCTCGTCGCCGGCGTGCTCTTTCTCTCCGATCAACTCTATCTCCCCTACACCAACAAGCGTCAGGACGCGCTCCGCAACCAGATCAAGGGCAAGCCCGCGCAAACCTATCTTCGCCCCGACCGTAAATGGATCTTTGGACAGCATTCTGACATTTACTACTATCAATTCTTCGACCCCGACCGCGATGTCTTCGGCGGCGTCTCCGTATTTCAATTCGATCCGCACACTTTCCAGATCACCCATCGCATCACCGCCGATCGCGCGCACTGGTCGAACTCCATGGGCCGGTGGGTTTACGAGCAGGGATGGGAGCGCAGCCTGAGCGGCGCCGCCATCGAGAACTACCGCAAGTTCGATGCCGCCACTTACCCCGAATTGGCGGAAGCGCCCGCCTACTTCAAGAAGGAAATTAAACAGTCGTCGGAAATGAGCTACGAAGAATTGCGCCGCTACATTTACGATCTCGAACAAAGCGGATTTGACGTGGTGCGTCTGCGCGTCCAACTGCAAAAGAAGATTGCCTATCCGCTGATCACGCTGGTCATGGCCATTCTCGCCATCCCCTTCGCGCTCTCCGCCGGCAAACGCTCCGCGCTGGCAGGGGTTGCCACCGCCATCGGCATCGGCGTTGTCTATTGGACGATCTCAGGCTTGTTCGAAGCGATGGGCAATTTGAGTCAGCTTCCACCCGCCGTCGCCGCCTGGTCCCCAGACCTGGTCTTCGGCTTCATCGGAGGCTATTTAATTCTTCGGATGCCCACGTGAACGTCGCGACAACAAACCTAGGGACAGCCGCCCTCGGCTGTCCAAGCGAGCGCAGATCGCGCTGTTTTTCGTCGGCTAATTGCTGGACTCAAATGGCGGGACTTTGTCCCTACGCCAGGCTTGCTACCACGCCGCCATCCCGCTCGGCGTCGGCAAGCTGTTGATCGTGATCGGACTGCTCATCGATCCGCTCGTCGTGCTCAGCGCAAAGCCCATAATGTTGCTCGAGTTACTGTTCGACACGTAAAGAAACTGACCGGTGTTGTTGACGCTCGGGTGCAGCGCCAGCGCCCCCGGCTGCGCTCCTGACCCGGTCGGATAGCTCGCCGGGCTTAGCGCCGTCAAGGTTCCCGCCGCCGCGCTAATGCGAAATCCAAATACCTGGCTCGTTCCCTGCGCGACCACGTAGAGAAAATTGTTCGTCGGGTCCACCACCATGGCAACGGGAGTCTGTCCCGCCGAGGTCGGCGGTACCTGGCAAGATACTTGCGGGCACGTAGTCAATGGAGACATCAGGTTTTGAGTCACTTGCTGCTGCGTGCAATTCCCATTGCCGACCACGGTGCACACCTCGAACGGATACAAATGCCCGCCATTCGGGTCCTCATTGCCTACGTACACAAACAGGCCGCCGGAATTCTCACCAGCGGGGTTCGTGTAGACCGCCTGCACCGAGATGGGATTAACCGCCGCCACCGCATAAGGCGAAAGCGTCTGCTCGCTCAGCACGCCCGACGAACTCACGCTATATTCGCTCACCGTGTTGTCATTGTGTGGCGACGGGGCAAGGCAGTTTTGAGTACAAATATCAGCGTTGTTGGTTACGAAGAGGAGTTCCTGGGCCGCTCCGCCAGGGGGCGTGAACGTAATGGCCGAAAGCGCGCTCGGAATTTTGCTTAGGTACATCGGACTCCCGCTTGCCAAGCTCAGTGAGCCTGCACTCATGGCAAACACCGAGATCGACGGACACACGTCGTTGGGGCCGGTGGGGACGTGCGGACAAGACGGATTTGTGTCCGACGGGGTTGGATATCCCGGGGTAGGGTAGGACCCGTGATCGATCACGAACAGGAACTGCCCAGCGGCATCGCGCGTCATAGCCACTGCGCTGTCGGAGTAGTTACACGGATTCTGATTGACAGTGGGGCAGCTCCAAGTGACCGCTGTCCCTGGGTTTGACAGGCTCCCGTCCGAGTTCACCGTATACGGGTAAATCGAAGGCGCAAGAGGATTATTGGAGTTGGGCCCACAGCTGGGACATGCAGGAGCACCCTGATTCAGAACGTACGCCGTCGCACCTGTCGGGTCGAGCAAAATGTCCAGCGGAAGTCCGCACGGTTCGGGATCGTTCTGACTCGCCGCCGTAGGACACGTGCTCGCATTTGCATTGACCAGCGACAGGCTCCCGCTGCCCAGGTCGATGGCGTAGGTATTCACGTTGTTCCCAATTCCGGTGCTCCCCTGGGTCAGCACATACAACGCTCCCGCGGGCCGGGAAGAGGAACTTCCGCAATTCAGCAGGAACAAACTCAGGGCGCACAGGCCCGCCAGCGCAACCACTCCGCTTATTTTCTTCGACATCTATTCTCCCAGAAATTGTATCGGGTCATCGGGCCATCTAAGGTCAACGGCACTTGACCTTCGATCACCCGATCAGCCGATGACCCGATCACCCGATGATCATTGATTTGTGTATCAGGAACCAGTGGGAAGAGCAACCGGCGCAACCGCCGGAATCCGGATTTCAATCTCTAACCCACCTTCTTTTCGGTTGGATGCACGAAGTTGTCCGCCGTGCAGCCTGATTGCCCGGTCCGCAATCGACAAACCCAACCCCGCGCCCCCGGTCTGCCGGTTGCGGGCGTCGTCTAGCCGATAAAACGGCTCCAATATCTTTTGCAGCGCTTCGTCCGGAACGCCGGGGCCGGAATCCAGGACGCGAACAATAATTTCTTTTTCGCCATTCGCGGTCCGTTGCCGTTCCAGTCGCACTTCCACCGTCGTGCCTTCAGCAGTATACCGCGTCGCGTTCCTCACCACATTCTCCACTGCGCTCCGGAGCAAGTCGGGATCGGCCTCCACTAGAAACTGATCCGCAGGATCAGCCGTAGCTTCCGTCGTAACTTGGCATCGCCGCCCGGGGGTTTCATACTCGGCGTCGCGCGCCACTTGCTCTACCAGTTCCCGCAGCGGCAACTCGGTCTTTCGCAGTCCGTCTGTTCCCGACTCCAGCCGCGCAATGGTCAGCAGCCGCTGGATCAGTTGATTCAGCCGGTCGGCCTCCAGTTCGATCCGGTTCAGCGAACTTTCCAGTTCCGGCGCGACAACCTCGGACGCCACCCGCTGCCGCGCCAGCCCCAGCGCCACACTCAGCCGGGCCAGCGGAGATCGCAGTTCGTGCGAAACATCCTTCAGCAGTCGCGATTGCGAATCCACCAGCCCTTCGATCCGTTCCGCCATGCGATCAAAATCGCGCATCAACTCGGTCAAGTCGTCGCGCCCACCGCCCACCGGAGCTCCCGTGCGCGCGCTCAAGTCGCCCGCTGCCAGGCTCTGCGCCGCTTTCCGCAATCGCGTCACCGGACTGGTCATCGACCACGCCAGCAGATAGCAAACCAGTCCCGACACAATTACCGCGATTCCCAGCAACGGGATGTCATGGGGGCCAAAAAATACGCGCGGTCCCGGCGGCAACTCCAACACCAGCGTGTACCGTTTTCCATCCAGCGTCAGCGCCTGCCGCAGCATGCGGTCCGGCATCAGATTGTCCGTCCATCCGCGGTGGCGTGGCCCGCCGCCGCGCAGTGAACCACCCTCCCGCACATCCTCAACCCAGGATGGTACATGGCGTCCGCTGAGTTCATGCCCCGTCGGATCAAAAGCGAATGCCCGGACGTGCTGCGTGTGCCAGAGTTCTTCCAGATAATCGTGGGCGCCATGCTCTCCGCCAGTCTGGTACGCATTCACGACTTCAGCCAGGATTTGTGGCGCCTGGCTCTCCATCGCATGACGTGGCGGACGCAGTGCGATCGTCACCAGAATCGCCAGCACCATGGACAGCGCCAGAGCCGCCCACAGTGACAAGAAGATTTTCAGGAAGAGGCTTTTCATTCGCTCCTAAATGCCTTGTATCAGGGTATGCCTTCAGGCATACCGCAAATGTCGTGTTATGAATGCGCCTTTAGGCGTTGCTTTTTCAGTGCTGGAACATCACCAAAGGCTGCTCAGTTTGCCCTGTGTACCTCTGTGTTCTCTGTGGTTCAAGTTTTTTCCTTTTGGCCGCAACTGCGATTCATTTCTTCGCTTTCGCCGCCGGCCGCGCAAACATATACCCTACGCCGCGAATCGTCTTGATGTGGTCTCCATTCTCTTCGGAGTCGCCCAGCTTCCGCCGCACCTTGCTGACGTGCATATCAATACTGCGATCAAACGGCATGAACTTCCGGCTCAGCACGGCATTCACCAGCCGCTCCCGCGTCACCACTCGACCCGCCTCGCGCAGCAACACTTCCAGCAGATTGAATTCCACCGAAGTCAGATCAATCGGTTGTCCCGCTCGCATCACAGTTCGCGTAGCCGGATCCAGTTCCACGTCGCCGACGCTTAGTACTTCCGGTACACCGTCCGTCGCGCTGGCGGGCTTGGTGCGGCGCAGGATCGCGCGGATTCGCGCCACCAGTTCCCGTGGGTTAAACGGCTTCGGAAGATAATCGTCCGCCCCGATTTCCAATCCCACAATGCGGTCCACATCCTCGCCGCGCGCCGTCAGCAACAGCACGGGAATCTTTGACACGCTGCGAATCCGCCGCAGCACCTCGAAGCCATTGATCCCCGGCAGCATCACGTCCAGCACCACCAGCGCATACTCGTTGGTCAGCGCCTGTTGCAGCCCCTGTTCGCCGTCATGGACAGCCTTCAGGCTGAACCCCTCGGCCGTCAGATACTCCTGAACCAGACCGCACAATTCCACGTCGTCATCCACCACCAGTACGTGTTCCATTCTCTTAATCATTCAACACCTTCACCTGTCGCGCCGCAGTAAAGATTTGTGATTACCGGAAAGAAGCGCTTTTGGCTCTCAGCTGCTCGCTCTTAGCTAAAAGCCAAAAGCCAAGAACGCCTTTCCGCCTTTACAAAACTTTACCGCGCTTGACCGACTCTTTACCTCCTCTTTCCCGGAACAGTGTTCTTATCAGCATAGATGTCCGGGCTGCCTCCCGGAACCTACGAGATCAATAGCACGTCAAAAAGGAGTTCCAATGAAATCAACTCGTACACGCATTTTCACCATCAGCGCCGCTGTCCTGCTGATTGTGGCCGCCGCGATTGCACAAGGCCGCCACGGTTTTGGTGGCCCCGGCGGCGACTTCCGCCACATGCTCAGGCAGCTCGACTTGACCCCCGACCAGCGCAGTCAGGCCAAGGCGATCTTTGAAAAAGAGAAGCCGGCCCTACAACCCCTGATGCAGCAGATGCACCAGAACCACCAGGCCATGAAAGCTCTGGAGTCGAGCGGCCCCTTCGACGAGGCCAAAACCCGAGCCCTGGCCACGCAAAATGCACAGACTATGATTGAGCTCCAGGTCGCGCACGCCCGCATGAGGTCTGAAATCATGCAGATTCTGACCGCCGATCAGAAAGCCAAACTGGCTCAGATCGAGGCCAACAAAGAAACCCGCATGCAGGAGCACATGAAGAACCACACGCCGCCTCCGCCCGCGGATTAATTCTGTACCGCTCGAGCTCTCTCCCTTCCGGGTGGGGAACGGAACCTCCAACCTCCGTCCCCGCCCGGCTTTTTGCAAACTGGAGGAACCGAATGGAACGCGCCGACCTGCTCTACTCGGGATTGATGTTCGCCGCCGGCATCCTGTCCGTCTGGACCGCGCTGCTGCTCACCGCCACCTGCGTTGCCCTGGCGCCCGCATTCCGAAATCCCGCACCCGGCGCTGCTACAATTTCATCTACAGAACCTCATGGTGCCAAAGAACCTACGCCCCCTCGTTCCCTATCTCAAGCGTTACCGCCGCGGACTCACCTGGGGAGCTCTATGCGTACTGCTCACTAACGGCCTCGCCGTCCAGTTTCCGCAGGTTCTCCGCCACGCCACCAATGATCTCCACTCTGGAGTCACCACCCAAAAATTGCTGAAGTACGCTCTCGCCATAATCGCCGTCTTTGTGGCCAAGGGCATCTTCCAGTTCCTCACCCGCTGGATCGTCATCGGCATTTCCCGCGACATCGAATTCGACCTGCGCAACGATCTCTTCGCCCACCTCGAAAGCCTCTCCTACTCCTACTACCAGCGCAACCGCACCGGCGACATCATGGCCCGCGCCACCAACGATCTGAATGCCGTACGCAATCTGCTGGGTCCGGCCATCATGTATTCCGCCAACACCATAGTCTTCACCGCGCTGGCCGTCAGTTACATGTTCAAGATCAGCCCCAAGCTGACCCTATTCGCCTTCCTTCCCCTCCCCGTGGCCAGCATAGTGATCCAGTATTTTGGACGCCAGATTCACGAGCGCTTCGAACGCATTCAAGCCATGTTCTCCGACATCTCCGCCCGCGCCCAGGAGAATTTCTCCGGCGCCCGCGTAATCCGCGCCTACGTGCAGGAGCAATCCGAGATCGCCGCCTTCGAATCCGCCAACCAGGAATACATCCGCCGCAGCCTAGGCCTGGTTCGCCTGATGGGAATGCTATGGCCAACGCTGGAGCTGATGCTAGGCATAGCCACCGTCATCGTCCTCTGGCTAGGCGGACGCCAAGTGCTGCAAGGCCGAATGAACGTAGGCGACTTCGTAGCCTTCAACACCTACATGGCGCAATTGATGTGGCCGGTAATCGCCCTGGGATGGGTCATCAACATCTTCCAACGGGGAACCGCCTCCATGGCGCGCATTCAGGAAATCCTCTCCCAGCAACCCGAAATAGCCGACGAAGTTGAAGTAGTCAGTGTGGGGACGGGCGACTCGCCCGTCCAGCCGGGCGAAGCCCGGCTCCCCGCCGCCCCCATCCAAGGCGAAATCGAATTCCGCCATCTAACCTTCGCCTACAACGGCGCAGAGGTCCTGAAAGAAGTGAACCTCCGCATCCCCGCCGGCTCCAGCCTGGCCATAGTAGGCCCGACCGGCTCCGGCAAAACGACGCTAGTCAGCCTGATCCCGCGCATCTACGACGCCGAACCCGGAGCCGTTCTGATCGACGGCCTCCCCATCCGCCAGTTCCCTCTCGACTCCCTCCGCCGCCACATAGGATTCGTTCCCCAGGAAACCTTTCTCTTCAGCGACACCATCCGCGAAAACATTGCCTACGGCATAGCCCGCGAAGATGGAGAAGCCGCGCAAAACGACATCCAAGACGCCGCCGAAGCTGCCAACATAGCCCACGACATCGAAGGTTTCCCCGAAGGCTTCAACACCACCGTAGGCGAGCGCGGCATCACTCTCTCCGGAGGCCAGAAGCAGCGCACCGCCATTGCCCGCGCCCTGCTCCGCAGCCCGAGAATCCTCATCCTCGACGACGCTCTCTCCAGCGTCGACACTCACACCGAAGACAAAATCCTCAACCACCTCCGCGAAATCATGCAAGGACGCACCACCATCTTCATCTCCCACCGCGTCTCCACCGTCCGCAACGCCGACTCCATAGCCGTCCTCCACCAGGGACGCATAGTAGAGCAAGGCACTCACGACCAACTCATAGCCCGCAACGGCTATTACACCGATCTCTATAACAAGCAGTTACTGGAAGAAGAACTAGCCGAAGTCTAAGAGCTGCGGGAAACTTCTATCCGGTACTCGATTTGGGTGGCGCAGCGGTTCACCGCTGCGATAGCTGGCTTGTTTTCAGACTCGGCTTTAGCCGCTGAGGGTGCGACTTCTCCGCGGCGGACACTCCTGTCCGCCACCCGCCGCCCGTGGAATAAATGTCAATTTCTTGTCACAACCGCCAACTAATAGTTCCGGTTCATACAACCCCACACCGAATAACTTGCTCAGACAAGGAGAAGCATGGATAATGCTTCCGAGTTCCTCACCATCCCTTTGCCCCACGGAGTGACCATGCGACGTTCGCGATCGGCCTTGCTGACCTTGTCCAATCTTTCAACGCTCATCCTCTCCATTCTGGTCTTTTCGACCCTAGGCTTCGCCGCCGCGCCTGATCGTATCGCCGGGCCCATCGTGTCCAGTCAGCTCGTCAGGCTTTCGGCGGGCGTCCCGATGAAAGCGCGGCCCCAGTACGACCAGGGGCCGGTCGATCGGTCGCTCAGGCTCGGCTACATGACGCTGCTCACCGTGCCCTCTGCCAGTCAACAAAAAGCTATCACCCAGCTTCTGGCGCAGCAGCAGGATCCCCACTCGCCTCAGTACCACCAGTGGCTCACGCCCGAGCAGTATGCCGACCGTTTCGGCCTCAGCCCCAACGACATCCAGAAGCTCACCACGTGGCTGCAGTCCCAGGGCTTTACCGTCGTCAGGGTTGCCCGCGCTCGCAATTTCATCGTCTTCAGTGGGACCGCCGCTCAGGCCGAAACGGCCTTCCAGACCCAGATTCACAACTTTGACATTAACGGAGAAAAGCGCTTCTCCAATATCACTCCGCCCTCGATTCCTGCCGCCCTCACCGGCATCGTGACCGGAATTCGCGGGTTAAGCAATTTCCCGGCGAGATCGCACGCTCGCCATGCCAAGCCGAACTATACCGAGCCGGTCAGCGGCGGCGACAGCTATTGGATCGCGCCCGGCGACATCACGACCATGTACGACCTTCAAAAGCTTTACAACGCGGGCATTACCGGCTCCGGATATACGCTGGCGGTCATGGGCGAAACCGACATATATCTCGCTGACTTGAACGATTTCCGCACTGTCTTCGGTCTCCCACAACAAATCACCGGCTGCACCTTCTTCCCTGAAACCAACGTCATCCAGACCTGCGACACGGCAAACTTCCAGTACGTGTTGGTACAGGGCGACACCGATCCAGGGGCGCCGAATTCCATCCAGGATGATCTGGCCGAGGCTGACATCGATCTTGAATGGTCCAACGCCGTCGCGCAGGATGCACAGATCATTTATGTCAACGCTCCCGACCCCACCGGAAACGGCGTCACCGACGCCTGGTACTTCGCTGTCGATAACAAAATATCTCCGGTGATCACCCTGAGCTACGGCCTCTGCGAGCTTTTCGAGGCGAACAACGGCGATTTCCTTTCCGATGAAGCCGAACTGGCCGCGGCGAACTCCTATGGCATCACGTTCATGAATTCGAGTGGCGACGACGGTGCGACGGAGTGCGAACCGAACAACTACGGCGATCCGAGCGGTACACTCGCCACGCTGGGCCTAGCCGTGAGCTATCCCGCCAGCAGCCAGTATGTTACCGGCGTCGGCGGCACGATGATTCCGGATTCGGAGTACACCAGCACCTACTGGAGCGGGACCAACGGCCCCACCGGCGGCTCTGTCATCAAATATGTTCCCGAGCAGGGATGGAATGACGATCAGGAATTTGGCGCGTATTGCACCGCGAACCCCTCCGACAGTTTCTGCACCACCAACAAAATTACTTCCTGGCAAACCGCGCAGGCAGTCTTTGGTATTACTGCTGGCGGGGGCGGCGCAAGCAACTGCACTAACATCAGTAGCACCACCGGCGACTGCGTTAGTGGCTCTGCTCAGCCGAGCTACCAGGCGGGGCTCAGCCTCAGCGAGCTGGGCCAGACGACCGCCGTCCGCTTCTCACCCGATGTCTCGCTACTCGCGTCCGTATTTTGGCCGGGATTTATCATCTGCACTCCCGTGAGCGAAGTCGAAGGCGGCAGCAACACTGCCAGCATATGTGCAAACGGACTCACTGGAAACAACGGTTTCTTTAGCTACGGCTTTACCTTCGGCGGCACTTCCATTGCCTCTCCAATGTTTGCCGGCATTGTGACGCTGCTCAATCAGGATGTGGTGCAGAGCGGACTTCAAACCAAGCCGGGCTTGGGCAACATCAATCCGACCCTCTACTCCCTGGCTGCGACCCCGGCCAATGGCGCCTTTAACCTGCTCGCTTCCAGCACGAGTACGGGCTCCAACGGCGCTTACTGCGAGACCGGTTATCCCAATTTCTCGGACTGGCCCCCAGCCCTGGTATGCCCCGCGGCCGTGGCACCGGCGACAGAAGGGTTTTTGGGTTACGGCGCTTCGAAATTCGACACGACTACAAACTACAACCTGGTGACCGGCCTCGGCTCCGTCGATGCCTACAACATGGCCCAGGCGTGGGTCGCTACCAAGCTTGCCGCAACCGCAACCACGGTTACGTCGAGCGAGAACCCGTCGAATTTCGGTGACGCGGTAACCTTCACTGCGACGGTTACAACCACGGACACAACCCCACCAACCGGCAATGTGACCTTTTATGATGGCACCACATCTCTCGGCACTGAGCCCCTGACCACCGTGGGCGGTGCCCAGGTGGCAACCTTTACAACCTCCACCCTCGCTCCTCCCACGCAGGCGATCACCGCCGCCTATGCTGGAGACTCGAGCAACGCTGCCAGCACATCAGCAATCCTGACTCAGACCATCGCTGCCCCAACATTCACCTTCTCTACCCCCACTGTTCCTGCGGCCGTGCCCGCCGGAGAATCCACCACTTCCACCTTTACCGTCTCGCCTGCCGGGGGCGCCACAAAGTTCGTTGCCACCGTTACCTTCCCCTTTTGCACCGGACTTCCCGACGCGACCGTTACCTGCAGCGTCAATACAGGACAGCCTGCTAATCCAACTCAGATCGCGGCAGGCTCCCCAGCAACCACAGTCACCCTGACCCTTAACACCACCGGTCCCAATACGACCGGAGGAAATATTAAGATCCGGCGCAGGGCTGACAGTCGTTCCCCGTGGCTCCCGCTGGCGTTGCCGCTCGCGGGCATCGTCATGGTCGGATTCGCGGGAAGGAAAATGTCGAAGTACTCCGTGATTGCCTGCCTTTGCGTCTCGCTGGTGCTCCTCGGGCTTCTGGTTGCCTGCGGAGGCAGCAGCAGCCCGCCGCCCGTGGCAGTTAACGTGGCTTTGGCTCCCGGGTCGTCGGCGACTCTGTTCCCGAACTATGCAACTGACGCCTGGCCTTCTCAATCGGCGAATTTCACTGCAACCGTCACGAATACCACCAATACAGCCGTGAACTGGAGTCTGAGCAGTTCGGTGTCATGCACAGCCGCCTCGAGTCCGTGCGGATCGATCACCTCGGCGGGTGCCTACACCGCTCCCACCATCGCTGTCGGTCTCCCAACGAAGGTAACCATCATAGCGACCTCCCAAGCCGACTCGACCAAGACCGGTCAGGCCGTAGAAACGATCACGCCCACAACCGTCCCCACAGCCGTCGTCGGAGCGCCGTACAGCATCACGGTGACAGCGAATGAGGGCGGCGTAGCATCGAACACCACGTCGGCTATTGCGCTGACGGTGCAGTAGGTGACGCTTTTTGTAGTTGGTTGATTTGTATCTAGGGCGCGGACAGCCTCCGCGCCCTTTCTTTATTCGCGGCCCCCTCCGCTCTTAGTCGCTGTCCGGCGGTGTCGGCGGTCTCTTGTCATTCAGAAAATATTGCGCGTCCAAATCCGACGGGATCGTCTGGAACGGCAACGGCGTCTGATTGAAGTCGAAGCAATCGGAGAAATCATCGGCCATCGAGTCCGCGTAGCCCAGCGAAGGCAGACTGAACGTAGTCTCAATGAACTTCAATATGCTGCCGAAATCATGTTGCGCGTGCGAAATGTACTGCGCTTTCACATAGGGCGAGATCACAATCAGCGGCACCCGGAAACCGTAGACATAGCCGCATCCCCAAGTCTGGCAATTCACCAGCACTTGCGGCGGCGGAACGTGGTCGTACCAGCCTCCCCAGTCGTCCCACGTAATAAAGATGGCCGTGTTCGCCCAATAGGGACTGTTGCCAATCGCGTTCACCACCGAAGCCACCCAAGACGGCCCCTCGGTGCCGTCGGCCGACCCTGGATGATCCGAAGCCGTGCCGTTAGGAATCACCCAGCTCACGTCCGCCAGTTGGTTGTTGGAGCTGCGAATGTCGGTGAGTACCTGCGTCTGATCGAGGATTACATGGTTGGTCCAATCCGCCCCCACGCAGCCGGTCGCGTTGGGCGGCGCCGCGTTCGGTCCGCAGATATGCTCGATCGCCTCCGGAGCGTTCCAGATCGCCGGCGACCCGTGTAGCGGAGGCGGCGGTGCAGTACCAGGCGAGTAGTACCGCCAGGACAAGGATTTCGCCTCCAGCAAGTCGGTCAGCGTTGGATGATCAAAACACGGATAAATTGGAGCGTTGGAACTTTCGCTGCCGGTCGAATCGATCAGCCTGACCGTGGATCCCACGGGCGCGTCGCATCCGGCGTCTGGCGGGCCGCTCACGGCCGGATTCTCCGAGGCAAACAAAGGGCTCCCGGTGGATGGAGCCGATGTCCCGGAAAGAATAAACTGATGCGCCGGCATGCTCGGCCCCTGGTTAGTCTGGAACATGCGGTCGGCGAATGCGTACTGCTCGGCCATCTGCAGGTAGGGTTGCACATCCGCCGGGTTCACGTAAGCAAACGTGCACTCCGGCATGCCCGCAGGGCAGGTAACAGAATTCAGGTCCGCCCCATCCATCTGGCATTGCGGAGGATTGACGTTTGTATTCAGGTCGCACATGCTCGTGAATGCTTTGTGACTGTGGTCGGGATCGTAAGTCACGCCGAGATCCGTTTCCTGCAGCGCGACCGTATTGCCCTGCGAGTCTGTTCCGCTTTGGACAAGGTCGTACTGCGAGGAATTGGTCCCGCAGCCCGGCACACCGCCATTGGCGGTGCACAATCCCTGAAACAAGTTATCGGTTGAGCGGTTTTCCTGAAAGATCACCACCACGTGCTGAATCTTTCCCGGTGGTGGTGGGACAGTCACACTACTGGTACTGCCGCAGCCGTTGAGGCTCACCAGAGTACCTCCCAGGGCCAGCAGCACAATTGCGGACACTAGGACGCCAAGCCTGGTCATATCTGTCACCTCGGGGGGTGAGGTTTTTTCCCAGCAGATGATAACCCGGCCGCACCGCTTTCCACTCGCAGTTGCCGAAATTCTTGCCCCTCAGTGCGAAACCGGGAAACCCTCTACCTTTTCCTTGGATGCGGGCGCGAGCATCCTCGTGGCTTGGACTATGAAGCACGAACCCATTTTTACACTGTCAATCCGCCTCTCTCGCGAACCCTAGCCGGTTGATGTAAATTTGACGGTGTAAGAAGCGCAAATCATCCCATGTCTTCTCGCCAATCGAGTTCCCGTTTGATGGCCAAGGCTGTGCTAGTCGCGGCCCTGGTCTCCACCCTTGTAACCTGCGGCGATCCCGCCTACCAGCCGCCACCAATTATGCTTGCCTTCAGTTCTGGTTTTCAGCCTCCGACTGTGCTCAACACCGGAGCCTACGCTGGTATTGCCGTCACCGTCACCAACGACACCAAGAATGCCGGCGTAAATTTCAGCTGCACCCCAGATCAGAACCTAGGTGACTGCGGCTCGTTTACCCCGCCTTCGGCAGCCAGTACTGATCCGACCTGTTACTTGGCCCCCGCCAGTGTTCCGACTGGCGGTATCGTAACCATAACCGCAACCTCGGCAACCGATCCCACCAAGTTCATCTCAGCCCAAATCACCGTACAAAATGGCGTCGCCAACCCTTGCCCGTAACCAACCGGTATTTGACTTCCCGCCGCTTCCTCCGCAGAATAGAGGTAGTTCTTTGCAGGCCCATCCCACCAGTGGGGGCGTCACGGATTCGACGGAGATGCTTGCGGCCAAGAGGCATGCCGGGGTGCACACACCCGTAATCGCGTGCAAAATGATAATTGCCAATCAACAAATGGCATACGCAGCCTAA
>Ga0074044_10001944_pt1 | contig 18247 bp, 12 predicted proteins | sample BogForMeECP23OM1_FD_94443 | JGI IMG/M metagenome (GOLD analysis project Ga0074044, IMG submission 94443) | Bog forest soil microbial communities from Calvert Island, British Columbia, Canada - Bog Forest MetaG ECP23OM1 | ecosystem: Environmental > Terrestrial > Soil > Wetlands ...
CCCGCAAACGGGACGGACTGGTCGCGCACTCCGCACGCCGCATTCCGAATTCCGCATTGGCAACGGACTCTTTTCCTGTATTCATTTTGGGATGGACGATTGGGGCAAGTGGCGTTTCAATTATCATATCCGCGAACTCGGCGGCAGTCCGCCAGTTGGACTCACAAAGTCAGCCGCCTCAAAACTTATCGAAGAACTAAAAGGAGAGGATGACAGCCCGACACCAAGGCAAATCATGCTGCTGCGGTTTTGGAACAGAATGGATTTGGCAAATCGGTCAAGAAGTGAAATTGTGAATTGGCTTGAAAATTTCTACGCCCAAGACTCCCGGCGGAAATCAGCATGGGAACTTTACAAGTTGCAAAACAAAGATGACGGGACGCAGCGCGATCCGTCATGGGTCAAAATCGGCGAAGGTGAAAATTGTCTGCGCGATTTGATAGCGTGGCGAAAGAAGGCTGGTTTGATTCTTTTAAGTGTTGTGGTATTGATTATCGCAGTGGCGATGGTCATCGCGCATTTTTCAGGAAATTAGTTCTGTTGCCTGCTATTGCATGACTTTTGATGAATCTGGGCGGCACGGTGGCGACTGTCGGTTTTCCCGACATCGGTTTGCAGGGGCTCGCGCCCAAGCTGGCCAAGGGGGAAATCGCGTCGCTGTCCGGCGCGGCGGATGACCCGCGCTATTTTCAAATCAGCGTGCCCGTGCAGCCGGGCAATTCGGGCGGGGCGCTGGTGGATGAGCGGGGCAACGTCATCGGCATCGTGTCAGCCAAGCTGGATGCGTCGGCGGCGCTGGCGGCGAGCGGAGCGTTGCCGGAGAACGTCAATTACGCGGGCAAGAGCAGTTTTCTGTTGAGCTTCCTCGAATCCGTGCCTGCCGTTTCGGCCAAGCTAAAAGCACCGAATACAAAAGAGGAAAAATTTGAGGATGTGGTGAAATCGGCACAGGATGCGGCGGTGCTGGTGTTGGTTTATTGAGCAGGCGTAGCGGCGTCTCGGCAGAGCGCCGCCATTTTGAATTCGGTTAGCGGCGGTCTGCCGACCCGCCGCTACAGAGCAAGAAACTTCCGGCTCGCGGGGATCAGCCTTCGCCGGGCTACGGCGCGACAGGCGCTCGGCTCACCAATATGAGCAGCGGTTTTGGTTTATTGAGATTTACTTACCGCCTGTTTCCTCAATTCCGTTTTCAGAATTTTCCCCGTTGCATTGCGCGGCAGCGCGGGCAGAAACACAATTTGCTTCGGCAATTTGTAGTCTGCCAGTTTGCTGCGGATGAATTGCTGCAACGCCTTTTCATCGAGCGTTTGCCCTTCCGCGGCCGTGACAAATGCCACCGGCTGCTCGCCCCGGCGCGGGTCGGGCACGCCGATGACCGCCGCTTCCTTCACGCCGGGAAACTGGTAAATCACTTCCTCAATCTCGCGCGGATAAACGTTGATGCCGTTCACCAGCAGCATGTCCTTCTTGCGGTCGGTGATGTAATAATAACCCTCCGAGTCGCGATACCCCACGTCGCCGGTATAAAGCCAGCCGTCGCGCAGAACCTTCGCCGTTTCCTCGGGCTGATTCCAATAGCCCAGCATCACGTTCCCGCCGCGGATGCAGATTTCGCCGATTTCGCCGACGGGCAATTCCTGGCCGGCGTCGTCGCGGATGCTCAACTCCACGTTCGGGATGGGTTTGCCGATCGAGCCTGGTTTGTTGATGCCGTAGATGGGATTGACCGTGGCCACCGGACTGCTCTCGGTCGGGCCGTAGCCTTCCCGCAGCGGAAACGGAAACTTACGCGTGAACTCGTTGAACACCTCAACCGGCAACGGCGCGCCACCGCTGATGCACAGCCGCAGCGGCAGCCGGCCGAATTCCGGCACAGCCAGCAGCGCGCGGTAAAATGACGGCACCGCCGGCAGGATTGTGCCGCGATGCCGCGCGATCTCCTCCAGCACCGACTTGAACGGATGCAGCGTTTTCAAGAGCAGAATCCCGCAGCCGCACAACGGCGGCAGCAGGGTGCCCACCGTGAACGTGAAGCTGTGAAACTGCGGCAGCACCACCACGACGCGGTCGTCCTCCCGCACCTTGAGCGCCGCCACGCAACTCGCGATGTTGTGGAGAAAATTGCCATGCGTGAGCATCGCGCCCTTCGGATGGCCGGTCGTGCCGGAAGTGTAGAGCAGGGCCGCGAGGTCCTTCTCGGAACACGAAGATGGAGAATGAAGAATGCAGGATGGATTGAGCGCGGGAAAGTCTTCGACGCGCAAGATTTCGAGCGATGGCCGCGCGGCTTTCAAGGTTTCGAACTGTGCCGCCAGTTCCGCGCCGGTGATGAGCACGTTCGCGCCGGAATCATTCAAGATGTAACTCACCTCGGCGGGCTTCAGGAAGTTGTTGATGGGCACGACCACGCCGCCGGCCGATAAAATGCCGAACACCGCCGGCACAAACTCCGGACAATTCTTCACCCACAGCGCCACGCGGTCGCAGGGTTTCACGCCGAATTTGGTTTGCAGATGGGCGGCAACTTTTTGCGACTGCGCGAAGAGTTCGGCGTAGGGAATCTCCGTTTCGCCCCAAAAAATAGCGATTTTGGGCGCGTGCTTTTTCGCGCAATCGGCAAAGGCGGTGGCGAGGTCCATGTTTCAAAACATTATGAAAAATGTCCGCTGACTGGCAAGCGGCGAAACCAAACGATAGAGCACAGTTTCGGTGGGGTGAGGCGACTGACGAGCCGGCTCGCGGGCGGCGTCCTTACTTGGTCCGGAGCGCGGATTGTCTTAAATCCGCAGCGGCTGGATTAGTCGAGCGCGCTGCGAGTTGAGACAACCCGCGCTCCGGGCCGGCAGTTTGAATGTCAAATCAGGACACGACCGGCTCGCGGGGACGCTCGCCCCACCCGGAAGATAAATTCTGCCAGTACCAACCAAAAGGCGGAGCATTGGCGCTGCGCGCCGATGCCATCAACCCACCGTATCATTTAACGCGCTTAAACAATTGATTCAACAGGTTTCCGACCGGCGACGAGGAATTGGTGACTTGATTCAGCAGGCCGCTGCCGAGCGATTTTACGGTCAAGCCGACCAGCGCAGATTTTTTAATTTCGGCCTTGGGGTCGCCCAGCTTGCCCGTCATTGTCAAAAATTGCGGTAACGGGACATAGCTTGCGGTGGCCGAAGCGCTGGCGGAAGCGAGGTTGAGCTGTTTGGCAATGGACTGGCTGACGGAAACCGTAATGGGAATGTTGATGGTGGAATTGGTCAGGACCGGCGCCAGAATGATGCCACCTTGGGCATCCGCTTCAAAAGCGGCACTTTGCACGGTGGCTTGTTGCAGGTCAATACGTCCTGCGCCGGCCCGGCCTTGCGCGGCAATCACTTCGATCGGCGATTGTTGAAGCTGGTTCATCAACCCGCCGCCTTGCCCTGTCACCTGGCCAAGCAGCGAGGCGATGGCACTTTCGGGATTGCTCAACAATTGTGGAATGGTGGCGATGACGTTGATCAGTGATTTGAGGATTGAACTGTGAACGTTGATGACGGACAAGTTCAAGTTGGTGGCGCCGATATTGAACTGGCCGGTCAGATTTTTCTGCAAATTCGCGCCCGTCATGCCTGCGCCGATGATTTGGGCATGGACCGTCAACGTTCCGGCCAATTGACCGTGGCGGTCGGGAGCAAACGAATTCACCAGCGGCGCAAACGGGATCCGGTCGGCATCAACGGCGAGGTTGTATTTGTAGCCGGGCACGTCGAGTCCCAAATCCACCGCGGCATTCACCGGTGCGCCATTGAGCACGAGCTGGAATGGTTTGATGGTCACGTGGCCGCCGTCCAGTTTCACCGTCGTCTGAAAATTGGTGATCACGACTTCACGCAGGTAAAGCTGACCGATGTCCGCGGCGACCGTGAAATTTTTCAGGGGCAGGATTTTTGCCGGCGGTTCCTGATTGGCGGCGGAAGCCGGGCCGGGTTGCGACACGGTCGTGGGCGATGTTTTCCCGCCGGCCTTCGCGCCGCCGGCGAACAGGTCGTAGTAACGGGTCAGGTCAAGCGAATCGGACAAAAGCCTGAGGCTCCCTTGAACGGCGTTGGTTTGGGAAAAGTCAACGTGCCCCTGCAATTGAACCCGGTTTTGCGCGCGGTCGGTGGGTGTGAGTCCAATTTGAAACTGGCGGATGTCCGCCGCCTGTTTTTGCAGGGTGGTGTCAATTTGCAGCCCGGCGGCCAGCGGCGTCGCGGGAAACTGGTGTTGGGGGTCGTTGACGACGAGATTGGTCACCTGCAAATCGGCCTTGATGGCGGAACTGCGATCCGGTTCATATTGGACGGAGGCGTTGCCGTTGATGGCAATCGAAACCAGTTTCTTGCCGGCCAGCAGCGGTTCGAGCAATGGACGCAAGCCGTCCTGATTGAAACCCGACAAGCTGGCCGTCAATTGCGCCGATTGGTGGTCAAGGTCGTAGGAGCCGGTGAGGTCAAAATTACCGCCGGGGTTTCCGCTTTGAGTCAATGCGCCGTTGAGCCGGGTGATTTGGATCCGCACCGGCGTCCGGCTCACGTCCAAATCCATCGTGCTGCCAAAATTGTGGAATTGGTTTTGGCCGGCCTGCCCCGTGAAATCAGCGACCACAAGCTGGCCAGTGACCGTTTGCGTGCCTTGTTTTTGCGTAACGCGACCTTTCAATTCAATGGTGCCTGACGTAACGTTTAGACCAGAGCTGGGAAACGCACTGGCTAACCCCGCCAGCGGAGCCTGCAGCGCAACCTGCGCGTCCGCGCTTGCGTCGGTCAAGTCATACCCCCCGGAACCCGAAACCGTGAGCAACGGTTGATTTTGCGCGACGATTTGCACACGGTATTCGCTCAGCTTGAATTGCTTGAAGTCCGAGGCCCGGCCGTGCGCCTCTAAATTCACCGTTCCTTGGAATGTCTCATTGCCGCCGAGCCGGGCCGTGAGGTTGTTGATTCGCGAATCCAGATCGAACACAAGCTGCTGACCGCCTTGTTGCGCGGCCAGTTTCATTTTCAGATTCACGTTGCCGGCCGAGGCGGCATGGCCGAGGAATGGCTGCCAGTCTGCCAGCTTCAAATCTGTCACGTCCAAGACGAGCGCGGAATCGCCGACGCCGTTTGCGCCTTTCCCCCACGCCAGGTTCATTGGCTGGGACAGGCGCGCGGTCAGGAGGGGATTGCCGTTCTGTGTGCTGGTCAGAGTCAGCTTGTGCAGCAGCGCCGTCTGCGCCGCGTTATCCACCGTGACATCGTAATCCGCTCTGAAATCCAGTGTGGGCGTCGTCTGGCCCGCCCGGGTCAACCGGACGTTGTCGGCTTTGAAACTGCCGGTCGCGGCGATGGCCGCGCCGGATTTCGTCAATTCGATTTCGTTGGTGGAACTGATGGTCGTCGGGCCGAAATCAATTCCGCTGGCGGCTCCGGCCAGATTCAACAGCCGCCGGTCAATGCCCAGCAATTTCACCTGCAACCGGCCTTCCATTTTCTCCATGTCCAACGGACCGTTGGCGGCCAGTTCGCCCAGCGAAGCGCCTCCTTTTTGAAAATGCAGCGATGCCTGTTTGATTTCAGACGGTGTCACGTCGCAATCCAGCGCGGCGCTGAAGGCCGAGAAACCATCGAACACGCCGTCGGCGCTCGAGACGTCCAGCCGGGTTTCGCCGCTGATGGTGGTGGGCTTCAAGTCCGGGGCCAGCGCGAATTTCAGGGCGCCTTTGACGCCCGCTTCCAGGGAGCCGCCGGCGCCGGCAGGCGGATTTTTTTCCACGCGAAGTGCGGCGTCCAATTGAAGCTCCGCCGTCTGCCCGTTTTTCACATTCGTCAGCGTGACGTTCACATTTGTCAATTCCAGAAGATCGCGATGACCGCCCGCGTAATTTTTTATTTGCAGAACGCAAGCCTGGCTCAACGTGAATTTCCCCAAATCAATTTGCAGCGGCCTGGCAGGCCCGGCCGGCGCCGGCGCTTTGGTCCCGGATGGTTTTCCCTTTAACGCCTTGAGCAGCGGGTCGAGGTTGCTGCTGCCATCCGGGTCCTCCACCAGCTTGATGGTCGGCGACAGAAGCGTAATTTCGTCCACGTGAATGTCGCCGCCCACGATGTCCCGGAGATGGTAACGGACACGGATTTCCGGCGCGGTGACAACCGGTTCCCGACCCGTCGCCTGCACCTTGAGGTCGCGCAATTCAATTTCGCTGAACGGATGAATCGTGGCACCGCTCACGGTCACGTCCGTATTCAGCGCCTGGCTGATGCGCGGGAGAATGACGCGTTTGAGAAAGGCGGGACTTGTCACGATGAAGCCGGCTGCGACAATCAAAACAATCAGGAGGCCGGCCACCAAAATCAGGATGCGCCAGCCGCGCCGTTTTTTACGCGGCGGCGTGGCAATCGTTGTATTCGCCATAGACATTAAATTCAAATGGTCTGTCGTTCATGCCGGTGGCGGTTGGTGCTGCACAACCGCCTCTTTCCGGGAAAGGGCCTTCCCTTTCATGGACACCATCCCTTGCCGGAACATTCAATCCGAATTTCAGCATAATCATTGCTCCAAGACAAGAATCCCGTCTGGAAAAGACGCCGGCACACACAATTTCGTTTTCCGATTGGCCGCCGCCCAAATATATTCCCGCCGTGATTGACACCGACGCAAAACTTGCCGCGCTGCTGCCTGCCGTCAAATCCGCCACCTGGCTGGCGCTCGACACCGAAGCCGACAGCCTCCATGCCTATCCCGAAAAGCTCTGCCTGATTCAAATCAGCACGGTCGCCGGCGACGAACTGATTGATCCGCTGGGCAAAATCAATCTGGACCCATTGCTCGAGGCGCTCAATGCGCACGAACTCATCATGCACGGCGCGGATTACGATTTGCGACTGCTGCGCAAGCATCATGAGTTCGTGCCGTCGGCGATTTTCGACACCATGCTCGCGGCGCGGCTTTTAGGCGAGCGGCAATTCGGCCTGGGTTCGCTCGTCGAAAAACTGCTCGGCGCGAAACTGGACAAAGCTTCGCAAAAGGCCGACTGGGCACGCCGCCCGCTCACGGAGCAAATGGAAACCTACGCGCGCAAAGATACGCATTATTTGAAACCACTGGCCGACAAGCTGAAGCTTGGGCTCCAGCAGAAAGGACGCCTTTCATGGCATCAGGAATCCTGTGCGCGGTTGATCGTGGAGACTTCGCAGCCGCTGGTGGTGGATACGGATTCCGTCTGGCGCGTCAAAGGCAGTTCCCGGCTGGGTCGTCTCGCGCTGGCCGTGTTGCGCGAGCTTTGGCAATGGCGCGAGCGGGAGGCCGTTGCCGCAAACCGCCCGCCGTTCTTCGTTCTCACGCACGAAAAACTGGTGGCCATCGCCGCCACCGCCGCCGCGCGCAGGCCGGTTGAGCCGCTCCTGCCGCCCCGCCTCGCGGGATCGCAGCGCCGCCGGGATGGTTTGGCCAATGCCATTAAAACCGGCCTCCAGCTTTCCACCGACCGGCATCCGGAATTTTTGCGGCCCAAAGGCCATCGCCCGACCGAGGCCGAGATGCACCGATACCACGAACTGGAAAAACGCCGCGACGCCCGCGCGCACAAGCTGGGCATAGACCCGACACTCATTGCCAGCCGCGCCACCCTCGGTGAACTGGCCAGCGATTGGGACAAGCACGCGCCGGGACTAATGAACTGGCAGCGGGAATTGCTGCGATAGCTGGAGTCGAGGTAATAGAATTAATTAGTTTTAGTCTGCAAATCTCAGTCTCCCTTAAATTGTTCTAACATTGTTCTTGCATTTCGGCATGAGGTGGCGATAATGGTGGCAACTTCAAATTGGAAGCCATGCTAGCGCGCGTTTTGCAATTGGTGGTTGTTTCGCTTGTCTTCTATCCCATTCACATCCCGGCGGCGACGGTGCATTACGTGGACTTGAACTGCACCAACCCCGTGCCGCCCTACACCGATTGGAGCACCGCCGCCACCAACATTCAGAACGCCATCGATGCCTCCACAAATGGCGATTTGATTTTGGTGACAAATGGCGTTTATCAGACCGGCGGGCGCGTGATTTACGGTTCCTTGACAAACCGCATCGCAATAGACAAAGCAGTGACCGTTCAAAGCGTTAATGGCCCGGCCGCGACTGTGATTCAGGGCTATCAGATTCCCGGCACGACGAATGGGGACAGTGCCGTGCGCTGTGTCTATCTCACTAACAACACGGAGTTGATCGGCTTTATGTTAACCAGCGGAGCCACCCGAACCACTGGAAACGTCATTCAGGAGGATAGCGGTGGCGGAGTTTGGTGCGAATCCACCAGCGCGCTCCTATCGAACTGCGTGCTGACCGCCAACGCGGCTTATTATCAAAGTGGGGGAGCAAATTCCGGCACTTTGAACAATTGCACTGTGGTTGGCAACATAGCTCGCGTCGATGGTGGTGGTGCGAAATTCGCTACATTGATAAATTGCTTGATCAATGGCAATTCAGGCAACGAGGGAGGTGGGGCAAATAGCTGCATTCTGGACAATTGCACGATAGTTACCAACCATGCCGAATTTGGAGGCGGAGCAGACGGATGCATGCTGAAAAACTGCGTTGTGTATTATAACACAGATTCCTTCGGAGGAACCCCCAACTACCGTGGGGGCTTCCAGGCTAATTGTTGCACACAACCAATGCCGACGGGCACAGGAAACATTACTAACGCGCCAATATTTGTGAATCCTGCTGGTGGCGATTTCCATCTTCAATCAAACTCGCCTTGCATCAACTCCGGCAACAATGCTTACGTTACCAGCGCCACTGATTTGGACGGTAACCCGCGCATCGTCGGTGGCACGGTGGACATGGGGGCGTATGAATTTCAAAATCCCGCTTCAATCATTTCTTATGCCTGGCTCCAGCAATATGGTTTGCCCACGGATGGCACCGCCGATTACGCGGATTTGGACGGCACCGGCATGAACAATTGGCAGAAATGGATTGCCGGTTTGAATCCCACCAACCCGGCGTCCGTTTTAGTCATGTTGACGCCAGTTTCCACCAATAATCCGGCGGGGTTGGTTGTGACCTGGCAAAGCGTGAACACACGGACGTATTACCTCCAACGCAGCAGTGATCTCGCCGCGCAACCTGCGTTTTCCTCCATCCAAAGCAACCTCGTCGGACAGGCTGGAACAACCAGTTTCAGTGACGTAACGGCTACAAATCCCGGCCCCTATTTCTATCGCGTCGGCGTGCAGCAATAAAAAGGAACGACCATGAAAATACTTTCTGTAGCGACAACTATTTTGGCGGTGACGATCATCCACACCCCGGCGGCAACGCTCTATGTGAACCTGAACAGCACCAACTCGGTGCCGCCCTACGCCGATTGGAGCACCGCCGCAACCAACATTCAGGATGCTGTGGATGCTTCCAGTGCCGGTGATTTGGTTCTGGTGACGAATGGGGTTTATCAAACTGGCGGGCGCGTGGTTTATGGCTTGATGGCCAACCGCGTGGCCTTGATCAAGCCGGTAACGGTGCAGAGCGTTAACGGGTCTGGCGTAACAGTAATTCAAGGCTTTCCGGTCATCGGGGACTCGGCAGTGCGGTGTGCTTACCTGACCTCCGGCGCGACCTTGAGTGGTTTCACCCTCACCAATGGCGCCACGCGGGCATCCGGAGACTACATCCACGAGACATATGGTGCAGGAGTTTGGTGCGAATCAACCAATTCTATAATTTCGGACTGTGTCATCAGCGCCAATCACGCGCAATATTATGGCGGGGGCGCCTACTCCGGAACCTTTAATAATTGCACCCTCGCGCAAAACAATGCCGGGGACGGCGGTGGAGGAGCGATCGGTGCGACGTTAAACAATTGTATTCTGAACACCAATTCAGCGACATCCTTTGCCGGGGGAGCTTATTACTCTACCCTTAATAACTGCACTATCTCGGGTAATAGCGGGTATTATGGCGGCGGTGCGGAAGGATGCACTTTGAGCAACTGCGTCCTATCCGGCAACTCCGCTTCGGCTGGCGGAGCCGCCGATGGTTGTACCCTGCTAAACTGTTCAATCTCCGGGAATTCGGCGAGTACCGGGGGCGGAGTTCAAAGCAGCGGACTATCCAACTGCGTGTTGACTGACAATATTGCCTCCACTGGCGGCGGTGCAAATAACAGCAGCCTCGCAAATTGCACCTTGACAGGTAACTCCGCCGGGACCGGTGGCGGAGCCAGTGGCGGGGTCTTTAACAATTGCATCGTTTATTTTAACAATGCCCCAACCGGCTCGAATTACTCAGGAGCAACGCTCAATTATTGCTGCACCAGTCCGCTTCCAGACAGTGGCACCAACAACATCACGCTTGACCCAAAACTGGCCGACGGCACCCACCTAGCCGCCGAATCGCCGTGTCGTGGCGCGGGCAGTTCATTATTCGTCACAGGGGTGGACATAGACGGTGATCCCTGGGCCAATCCACCCTCCATTGGCTGTGACGAATACTATTCTGGCAGCGCGACCGGTCTGATGAGCGTCGCGTTTCAGACTTCTTACACAAACGTCCCGGCTGGGTTCGTGGTAAGTTTTGTGGCTCAGATTTCCGGCCACGCCACCGCCAGCCGATGGGAGTTTGGTGATGGAACGGTGATAAGTAATGAACCTTACTGTTCACATCTCTGGGCGATGTCGGGCAATTATCCGGTTTCGCTTCGAGCCTACAATGATGACTATCCTGCCGGCCTGACAGCGACAACGCTAGTTTCGGTGCTGGATCATCCCGTTCAATACGTCGCGCTCACCAGCACAAACCCGGTCACGCCATACCTTACTTGGGCCACCGCGGCTTCCAATATTCAGGACGCGGTAGATGTCGGATACATCAATGGCACCATCTTGGTCTCCAATGGAGTGTACAGTACTGGTGGTCGGTTAATTCTCGGGTCTGCAACAAATCGGGTGGCAGTAACCTTGCCGATGACTGTGCAGAGTGTAAACGGGCCGGGTGTGACTACAATCCAAGGATACCAGGTGCCGGGCACCACAAATGGCAACGGTGCTGTCAGTTGCGTGTATTTAAGTGGTGGTGCCAATCTGGTTGGGTTTACCTTGACCAAAGGTGCGTCGCAGGGTGCTGGTGGTGGGGTGTGGTGCTCATCCACCGGCTCGATTGTATCCAACTGTATTTTGATCGGCAACTCGGCCTATACCGGTGGCGGGGGAGCTTTCCGTGGCACCTTGGTTAATTGTTCAATTGTTGGCAATTCAGTTACGGCACCCGGACATTACCCCGGTGCAGGGCAGGGTGGTCCGTACGGTGGTGGTGCCAGTGGTAGTACGCTCAACAATTGCATTCTCGTAGGCAACTTAGGTTTCTTGGGTGGAGGAGCCGGTGGTGGCTCACTCAACAACTGCATGATCCTGAGCAACTCGGCAGCCCAAGGTGGTGGGACGTACGCCAGTAGTCTAAACAATTGTACAATCCTGAACAACTCGGCCACGAACTCCGGCGGGGGAGCATATAACGGCACATTGAATAACTGCATCGTGTATTTCAACACCTCCTCAAACGGAGTAAATTATTTCCCAGCCCAGCCCGGCGGGGGCTTGAACTTGAACTACTGCTGCACAGCGCCGCAACCCGCCAAAGGTATCGGCAACGTCACCAATGATCCGACATTCGTTAATCCCGCTGGCGGCGACTATCATCTGCAATCCAATTCACCCTGCATTAATTCCGGCAACAATGCTTACGTCACCAGCGCCACTGACTTGGACGGCAACCCGCGCATCGTCGGCGGCACGGTGGACATCGGCGCTTACGAGTATCAAACGCCCGTGAGCAAGATTTCATACGCTTGGCTCCAGCAATATGGCCTGCCCATCACCACAAACATTGACACTGCCGATCTGGACGGCACCGGAATGAACGTTTACCAGGATTGGATTGCCGGATTGAATCCCACCAACCCCGCGTCCGTTCTAGTCATGTTGACGCCGGTTCCCACCAACAACCCGGCGGGATTGATTGTGATCTGGCAAAGCGTGAGCGGGATAACTTATTTCCTGCAAAGCAGCAGCAATCTCGGCGCGCAACCCGCATTTTCTACCATTCAAAGCAACATTCCTGGCTTGGCCGGAACGATGAGTTACTTGGATACCAATGCTGTCGGTTCCGGCCCCTATTTCTATCGCGTCGGCGTTCAGCAATAAAGTCGCAGCCGAGGTAACGAGGCTCATTTCCAATTTCGATTTTCAGATGGAGCCTCCTCACGTCGGCTGCTACAAAATTATCTGACGACTTCAAACGCACAATCTGTCAAAACTCGGCTTCCGAAATTGTCGGGATGACGAGATGCGCGGCCGGTTATGGAAACCGGCCAGAAAATACTTCTTGTGTTTCATGCCAAACAGTCCATGATGGTGAGCATGGAAAAATCCTGGTATCGCAAAATGTTTTCGCGCCTGCAAAAAACCGGTCAGGAATTGACTCCCCCCAACGCCGACTGCGGGGATGCGGATGTGCAATTCAGCATGGGGTTGAAGTTCGCCAATGGCAAAGGAGCGACGCGGGATTACGCGCAGGCGGCGGAATGGTATCACAAGGCGGCGGACCAATGTCATTCTCTGGCGCAATTCAATCTGGGGATGATGTATGCCCACGGACAGGGTGTCACCCGGGATGCCGCCCAATCGGTGATGTGGTTTGGCCGGGCCGCCCAGCAGGGAGACGCCGGGGCCCAATTTCATTTGGGGGAAAGTTGTCACCGCGCCAGTTTGCAGGGAGCGCGGAAGGATGCGCCTGAATCAAGAATTGAAGCTTACAAATGGTATCGGCTCGCCGCCGCGCAAGGCTACGAGCATTCGGAAACGGCTTACTCCACCCTGACTATCAACATGACCCGCGAGGATGTTGCCGCCGGCAACCAACGCGTTGCAAAATTCAAAGTCGAGAAACCGAGACACCCTCAGGCATGATCTGAGGGCGCGTTCGCTAAGCCGGGGTGGTTTCGACAAGGCCCTTGCCCCGTCCGTGGTCCAGGTTGATGAATTGTTTCGTCTGGGAGATGTAAAAGACGATGTTAAACCTGCCGATCGGTTCCTTTTTCGCAGCCTGAAATGCCGCTTCGGTTGCCCCGAAGCTTTTGCCCTCGGCGGCATTTTTGGTCCACTGATTTTCGCTGGTCAGATATTCCAGCTTTTCGGCGTCTTCGATTAGAATGTTCATGAGCAAGGATGCTAGCACATTTTCCCGAACGACAAGCATACAATCCGATAAATCCGGCATTTTATTTTCACCCATCGGGCGTGTGCCCCGCCAACGACAAATTGAATGGTGTCTGTGTTTGGCGTGGAGCGCGGATTGTCCTCAATCCGCAGCAACTGGATTTGTCGGTTACGCTGCGAGTTGGGACAACTCGCGCCCCGGCAATCGGATTGAATTTACTCCATTGCCACCGGCCGTCGTGACGCCTTCTTCTCGGCGTGATGCGATTTGTCGGCGAGCATCCGCGCTTTGGCCCGGCGGCTGCGACGGCGTTTCTGCCGCCGGATTTTCTCAACGCGGGCGCGCTCGGCGTCCACGTAACCGCGTTTCAGCGCTTCAATCTTGTCGAGCAGCAGGCGGCGGGCGATGAAGCGGTTGAGTCCCTGCTGCCGCGTGGCCTGACATTTGACCTGCAACCCGGTCGGACGGTGCAGCAGCATCACGCAGGTAGAGGTCTTGTTGACGTTCTGCCCGCCGTGACCGCCGGAACGGACAAAGGTTTCCTCGATGTCAGCCTCGCGCACGCCCAACGCGGCCATGCGTTGCGTAAGTTGGGCTTCCTTTTCCGGGCTGACGGGGAACGCGCTCATGTTGTTCCGCCATTCACCGCACCACCTCAAACGCAAATCCCTTCAGATATTCCGTCTCCGGAATCATCGGGATGATGGGATGATCCGGGCTTTGCGAATACGTCGCCACCCGGCGCAGCACGCGGCGCGTGTCGTAGGCGGCGGACAGAATCACGTCCTGAAACGTCGCCGCATTCACGTGATGCGAACAGCAGAACGTCGCCAGCGTGCCGCCGGTTTTAAGCAGCTTCAACGCGCGCAAATGGATTTCCTTGTAGCCGCGCAGCGCATCCGGCACCGACGCGCGATTGCGTGTGAACGACGGTGGGTCGAGCACAATCAAATCAAATCGCGGAATGACTTTTTCGTGCGGCTTGACGGCGGTATGCGCCTTGAACCAATCAAAAACGTTCACAGCTTCAAACGAACATTTTTCCATCAGACCGTTCGCAATGGCGTTTCGTTTGGAAGTTTCGATTGCCTCGGCGCTTTGGTCGAGGAAGTGGACGTGCGCCGCGCCGGCGCGCGCCGCGTGCAAACCGAATCCGCCGAGAAAACTGAAACAATCCAAAACCTGTCCACCCTCCGCAGTAGTGCTGCTACGGAGGACGGGCGCCCCATTCGCAAACTGCGACACCGCCAGATAATTCACCTGCTGGTCGAGGTAAAGGCCAGTCTTGTGGCCGCCGACCAGGTCGGTTTCAAATTTCAACCCGTTCAGGTTCACAATTGTTGGAGTCCAAGCTTTAGCTTGTTCCCCCACGGCAGCCTGAAGGCTGGACTCCAACAAAATCCCGCTCGCTTCCTCCAACCCTTCGAACTTGCGCGACGCCACGTCACTACGCTCCAATATGGCCCGCGGCGAGAAAATCTTTTGCAGCGCGCTGACGATTTGCGCCTTCCGTTGATCCATGCCGAGCGACGAAATCTGCACGACCAAAATATCATTGCCATTTTTGGTGGGGTGAGCGCCGGTCGCGCCGTAGCCTGGCGAAGGCTGATCCTCGCGAGCCGGACGCGGCGCGCCAAAGCGTAGCGGCGGCGGCTCGTCAGTAGCCTCGCCCCACCCGTATTTGTCCACGATGAGGCCGCTCAGGAAATCGCTCTCGGCGTTGACGACGCGAAACGAGGTGGCCTCGGGCAGATGCCTTTGCCGGACGGCGAGCGCGGCACGAATGCGTTCTTCAAAAAAGTGTTCATTCACTTCCACGCGCTCCGGTGAAAGGACCCGGACATTAATTTTTGACTTCGAGTTGAAGAAACCAACGCCGAGGAACCGCTGGCGATGGTCTTTGACCTGGACAAGCTCGCCGTCGGCAGGCCTTCGCCGCGCCGAAGCGGCTTCGTCCCCGCAGGCAGTCGGCTGGGTGAGCCGGAGAATTTCACCGTGATAAATCCACGGATGGCCGGCGACGATGCGGTCGGCTTCGCCCGGCTTCAGCAAAACAGTCGGCAGTGAATCCATTTTAAAATTGCGATTTGCGATTTGCGATTTACGCGCCGCTTGGAACGATTGCGGACCGCGTAAATCGAATATCGTAAATCGTAAATTCGTTCGGGCCGGATAGGAATTTATTTCGCCAAAAAAATCTCTTGCAAGTTTCACTAAATAAGCGGATAAGTTACTCAAGCCTATGAAAAACAGCCCCATCAGCACGTTGTTGCATCACAAAACGGCGGAAGTCTGGTCCATCGCACCGGAGGCGACCGTCTTCGAGGCCATCAAACTCATGGCGGAAAAAAACATCGGCTCGCTGCTCGTCATGTCGGGCGGCAAGCTGCTCGGCGTGTTCACCGAACGCGATTACTCGCGCAAAATTGCGCTGCAGGGGAAATCCTCCAAGGACACGCGCGTGCGGGAAATCATTTCCACCCAGGTCGTGTCCGTTACGCCGCAGCATTCCATCGAGGACTGCATGAAGCTCATGACGGAAAACCGCGTGCGGCATCTGCCCGTCCTGGAAGGCGAAAAAGTCGTCGGCATCATTTCCATCGGCGACCTGGTGAACTGGATCATCTCGGCCCAAAGCGCGGCGATTGCCCAGATGGAGCAATACATCGCCGGCGGCGTGGCATCTTAAGACGAGGAAGAGTTCAGGCGCGTGTTCCGATGCGAATGGTGAAGGGAGCGCGCGCGTCTCGCACGCAGCACTCGACGTCTCGTTGATTGCATCATTCACACAAATTGTTCGGCGCGACGCCGAACAAGACGACCGGGACGGTCGCGCTCCCCGAATCTGCCGTAACGGGCGAGGGCGGGAGACGGGGAAGAATTGGCTTCCCAAGCCCGCCACCGGATGGATGATTCACCCTCTCCTCGGGGGAGAGGGCCGCCCGTCCTCCGTAGCATTACTGCGGAGGGTGGAGGGTGAGGGCGAGCGTGAGACCAATATTGGCTTGTGCGAAACGCGGTCAGACGCGTGTTCCGATGCGGACAGTGGTTGCGCGTGAACAACTCGATCCCGCAATCTACCACAACCTAATTCAAACCACGTTTGGCCATTGCAAATAATCTCGCTGACACTAATCTCGTTTGCATGAAATCCTATGTTGGGAAATGTCAGTGGATTTTTGTGCTTCTGCTGCTGGTTTGTTCGTCTTGCATGTCACCTCAAAGACAGGCGGAGTTATACTACGAAGCTGGTGTCAGCAAATCACAATCCGGCTATCGGTCTGACGCGATGGTTTATTTTTCCGACGCAATCAAATTAAATCCCAAATACGAGGATGCGTACCTCGCCCGTGGAACCACTAAACAGGCGCTTTTAGATCTTGGGGCAGCCATAAAGGATTACGACACGGTGATTGAGTTAAACCCTAGCAATGAGCCGGCCCTTTACGATAGAGGCCTATGCAAACTTGGTCTCAAGGATAACAGCGGTGCCATTGCCGACTTTACCAAGGCCATCAAATTGAATCCCGACGACGCAAACGCTTACAACTATCGTGGCTTGGCGCGGGCGCATTTGCGGGATCTAAATGGCGCACTGGCTGATTTCAACAAGGTTGTTGAGTTGACCCCGCAGGAGGCGACGGCCTACCGAAACCGTGCTGCGGTTGAAACCCTGCTTAAGGAATACGAAAAGGCGCTCGCGGATGCCTCCAAGGCCATCGAGTTGGACGGCAACGATGCGTTTTCATACCGGATTCGCGGCGACACCAAAGCCACGCTCAAGAACTTTCATGACGCGCTCGCGGATTTTGACAAGGCCATAGAATTAACTCCTGCAGCCGCGGAAGCCTATGCCGGTCGCGGCGATGTCAAAATGGAATCGGATGATTTTGAAGGTGCGAGCACAGACTTTGAGAAGGCCATTCAGTTGAATCCGAAAAGCGCGCTTGCCTTCTTCGGTCGCGCTTTCTTGAAGGAAAAACGCGGCGACGACCCCGGTGCACTCGCCGATTTCAACCGGGCCGTTGAGTTGAGTCCGCAATTTGCCGAGACTTACGCAAGCTTGGGTTTGCTCCAGTATAATTTATCCGATTGGCGCCCGGCGCTGGAAAACCTGCGCAAAGCGCTGGCACTTGGCTCCTTGACAGATGACCCGCGGTTCTACATCTGGTTGATTCAATCTCAATCTGGAAAAACGGACGATGCGAAGAAGGAATTGGAAACCTTTTTGAATTCTCTGCAAGGTGAGAAAGCAACCAACTGGACGGCCAGCATCGGACATTTCCTTATCGGCGACTTGCCGGAGGACGAGTTCCTAAATCAAGCCACCACCAAAGCCAAACGTCCAAGCGCGATAAAAGGCCAGATTTGTGAATCATTTTATTATGCAGGCATGAAGCACAAGCTCGCGGGCGATAAACAGGGAGCCGCCGACCTTTTCCAAAAATGCCTGGATACTGGAGACGACAACAGCTTTGGATACATGAGCGCCAAGGTTGAATTGCGCGCGATGAAGCAACCCTGATAACAAAGACGGGGAAGCATTGGCTTCCCAAGCCCGCCACTGGATGGATGCCCCGATTCGCATGGTGCGCTTTTGCGAAACGTGGCCAGGCGCGTGTTCCGATGCGAACGGTGAAGCAGCGAGTTTGATGTTCGAAGATGCAAAACACTTCGGCTCAGCATCAGCCGTAAAGTGCTTTGACTGCTTTCGTGAACAGGGCCTTTACGTCTTGATGCACCTCATCTGGCAGCATCGCTTCAATTATTCGAGCATTGCCAAAAGACACTTTCCATTTTTCTTGGATTTTGGCGCGTACACGACTCAGCGCTAATTTACCGGAAGCGAGTGCGAGTGGATTGTTCGCTGTCTTCCAAGTCTTTTCCATTTCAGCCCGCGCCATCGGGTTCGCTTGGGCAGGTTCGATTCGGTTGTGGTTAAAACGCCATTCTACGTCTTGTATGCGAGTGGCGACTCGATCCAGCGTTTCCTCGTTCATCGCCGCAAGAATGCTCGAAACCGCTGCCTGAAC
>Ga0074044_10001945_pt1 | contig 18242 bp, 16 predicted proteins | sample BogForMeECP23OM1_FD_94443 | JGI IMG/M metagenome (GOLD analysis project Ga0074044, IMG submission 94443) | Bog forest soil microbial communities from Calvert Island, British Columbia, Canada - Bog Forest MetaG ECP23OM1 | ecosystem: Environmental > Terrestrial > Soil > Wetlands ...
GCTCCGCGCTACGGATTACACTACGGTTCTGCTCCCGCTACCGGGAATTTCCAACGACTTAGAGGTCGTCCGCCTCTTGTAAGTCCTTTAAAGTCGTGTATGGGCCGTTCTTTCACGGCGGTAACACAAATGGAGGTAGGTCGGCAAAGCATGTATGACACTTTCGGGGACAAACGCGCCCTCTTCTTGAAGGCTCTCGAAGTCTACGTCTCGGAAAACGTTCGAGCCATTAATGTCGAACTCCGAGCTCCAGGGTCACCGCTTGCCGCTATCCGGAGCGCATTGGTTCATTTTTCAGCAGGCAAAGATCTTTCCGGTACAGATGGTTGCATGGGGATTAATACTATCTGTGAGTTCGGGATGCGAGATGAAGACGTGACGCGAATTACACGCCGTGCTGCCAACGCACAGCGTCACACGCTCATGGACACATTGAGACGAGCTCAGATGGAAGGCGAACTTGATGCTCGGATGGACATTGAGAGTCTTGCCGATTTCTTTGAAAGCACGCTGGCAGGAATAAGGATTGCTGCGAAAGCGGGAAAGACTCGGCCAGCCCTAAGACGAATCGCTGAGGTTGCGTCCGGCACGTTTGCCGATGTTAAATCATCGGTCCTGTGAAGTCTTAGTGCTGTATCTGAAGCGCCCCCTACACAGCGATCCACTCCCGGCTCTTCGCTCGGGGGCGCTCTAGATACAGCACTAAGACTTCCGGGTAGGGCACCATGTCAGTGAGCGCATAGAGATATCCGACCTTATGAAAGTGACGCATCTTAAAATAGTGCGAATATTCCAGCGAAGTTTGGATGCTATCGGGCTTTCAGGGGGTGATACCACTGATACCTAAAATGCCGACAAACAGGCACGCAGCAGCAACGCATGCAACGGTGATTAAAAGGAGCAACAATGATTAACTATCTCTTATTCAATCTGTTACCAGCGATCTCATTGATAGGACAATAGATGGAGGTTTCTGGATTATCGAATCCCGCTCTCTCTGCCAAGTTTATACTATAACTGATTTGTTTTCAATTAGTTAGGTGAAATCTATGCCGTCGTCCATTCCGTAAAACCCACGCTGCGAATTGTATGGAAGCAGGACATTGTCCTCTTGGTCCGCTACTTCACGCAGAAGTAAAGGAGGTGCGAATCCGGCTGCAGTGGCTCCGAGCGATTCGACCCCAGATGGAACTAGCAAAATATCGTATTCTTATCTTTTCTTGCCTTACCGAAAACGGCGGGCGCGCTCCAGACGCAGTAGTAATGAATCGGAAGATCCGATGCTCACACGACGAAGGTTTATTGCCACTGCCGCTTGCACCATGGCTGCAGCACGTCTCCACGCGCAGGGCCAAAGCAAGGTCCGGGTTGCACTCAGCGTCCCCAGGGATGCGACTGGTCCGCATATGCCGATCGATTTTGTCGGCCTGTCTTATGAGGTCCAGCAACTCAGGGACCCCAGTTTCTTTTCGGCGGAGAACAGCGGTTTGATTCGCGAGTTCAAAGCATTCTCGTCAACTGGCGTTCTGCGCCTTGGGGGCAATACTAGCGAGTTCGCTTACTGGAAACCTAAGCCTGATTCTCCCGAACCAGAGCATCCTCAAGTGCGTGAGGTCGTGGGGGAGCCGAAGGCTCAGTACTACGCGGTGACGGTCGAGGCAGTCAGAAACCTGGCGGAGTTCCTCCAAGCCACGGGTTGGACCTGCATATACGGCATCGGGATGGGTACGAACACTCCGGCGCGCGCTGCTGAGGAAGCGGTCTTTGTAGCCGAGACGCTCGGCGACCGCCTCCAGTATTTCCAGATCGGAAACGAGCCGGACCTATTCGACCACCACCTGCGCGATCCGAAAACGTGGTCAGCGAAGACCTACCTGCAAGAATGGCTCTCGCTGTCGCGGGCGATCGCAACGGGGGTGCCGGCCGCAAAGTTCGGGATGCCTGACGTTGCGAGCAAAGTGTCATGGCTGACCGAGATTGCGGATCAGTGGCCTTCCATCCAGGCCCTGCCCCACGTAACGACGCTCACTCATCATTATTATTTTGGCGGACCCGCGACCAACCCCGATGTGAACATTCCGAACCTGCTGAAACCGGCAACGATGCAAAAGGTGCAGAACACGGCGAATATTGCATTGGCCGCAGCCAGCAGAATGGGTGCGCGCGTACGGATGACCGAAGGCAACACTTGCTATCGCGGAGGCAAGCCTGGTGTCTCCGATGTGTTTGCCGCTGCGCTTTGGTCTGCCGACTATTCGCTCCTGTTGGCCAGCAATGATTATTCCGGCGTCAATCTGCACGGTGGCACGGGCGAGTCTGTGGCAAATTCCGTTGGCGGATCTCTTCCCGGCGACTCGCTTCTCGAAGCCAAGGGCGAGACTCCCGAACAGATCGCCGCGCATCCGCATCCTTTCTATACACCTATTGCGACATTTGGCTCAGACTATGTGTTGGAGCCGGTTGCATATGGGCTCAAGTTTGCAGGCTCTTTCAGCGGCGGAACACTGTTGAAGACCGACTTCTCGATCAAGCTGCAGGATGCAGGAGTCAATGCAACGGCGTATGCCGCGAAGCTACCCAGCGGGCACATATCAGTCATCATTCTGAATAAGGACGCGGCAACAGACCTTGAGCTGGAACTCGACTTTGGTCGCGACACGAGCGGAGTAGTGCAAACGGAGATATTACACGCACCGGGACTCGACAGCCGCGAGGCGCACATCACAACGTCAACGAAAACCGACTCGCTCAAGCAGGGCAAGTGCTCCGTTACTGTTCCCCATGCGACGGGAGTGAGTGTGTCACTCAGTTGAATCGCTGAGAGCTCCGCTTTATTTGTGGACCGGGTTGAAGTCGAAATAAGCCAGATTCATGTTGCCGTTCGTCAATACGTGTACGGTGAGAACGTGCTTGCCTTTGCTGAGAGGAATGTTCAAAAGTTGCGGAGCCAGATTCCAGTGGTGCCATTGTCGCCAGGCCAGCGGATCTGCGGGATCATTCGTTGAGGTGATCTGCACAGGTCCCGTCGCGTCTTTTCCGTCCACATCGACTGATATTTTTCCTCCGCGATTTGAGGTGTAAAGGAAATCGGCTGCGTATGTTCCCGCATCTGTCACAGCTACCGTAAGGTTGAACCACTCTTCCGGCTCGGTCCAGCCAACGTAGAGCAGGTCTGCAGGGGGAACTATCTTGTCGAAGGGGTTGTCGTCAATTGGACCCGGCTTCCGGTTGAACTTCGTGTATGAAGTATCCACTCCCTCGTGGATACGAAATTCGTTGAGATAGGTCCCGTCGGCCGGGTTTAACTCTCCGCTTCCGTGATTCTTTGGATCGCTGTCGTGATACGCGATTCCTTCGCCGCCCAGGTCATAGTAGGCGCACAACACCTTTCCCGGTATTTTTTGTGGGCCGTCCTGATAGCGGCTGTCGCGATAAGGCAGGCCTTTGTACTGGCTCAAGAATGATTGGGAAAAGGAAATTGCAGGGAGCATCGCTGCTATTGCAAAGCATAACGAAAACACTCTCCGGCTCATCCTGCCTCCCTGTGTACCGATAACCTGTTTGCAGTTGCGCAACTCCGCCAATCAGCGGCAGCGATGGCTTACGTATGCTCCGCAACTGAGTCCCGCACTTCAGACTTGGGAAAGCTCGATCCCGTGCGCTTTTCCGAGATTGCGCGAGTATTTCTTGTCTGTCCCATTGTTCCAATGTTCGTGTACGCCCAGGCTGCGGCATCGGATGCCGTCACGTTCAGGATCATAGACAGTCTTCGAAGGCGGATCATTCGCCAAAGCAGATTCGCGCAGGTAGTTATCGGCATTCGCGATATCCGGAAGATCGGGCCATTCCGAAGTAAGAAAATCGAAGCCGACGGAATCGATCGCTACGCCGTCCAACGACATAAAAATGCTGTTCGGCCAGGCATCGTTGAATGGCGCCATCTTCCACTTGCGATGAGGCGGACCATCCACGTTGTCATTTCCATAGAGCCCATCAACAATAAAAAGGACGGTTTTCTCGCCGAGATCTTTATGACCCAAATAATCTGTGAACGCCGAGTAACTTGCCGAGCCATCGCTGTTGTGATGGAAACCGTCGTGCGCATTCTTACGCCAGTCGGTGTTGATACTGGTAGCGCCGAATAGATTCTTCGCGCAAAGTGTCACCCCTGAACTCACATGCGCTCTCAACACTGCAGCATCAATTAAATAGGCGGCCTCAACCGCCGTGGTATCGAGTCCCGTGGCGTTGTGGGTTTCAACTGAGAAAGGAATCGCGTTGGGTTTGAACTCAGCCTTTACTCGTCCATCCCCTCCGATATGGTCCACAAACCTGACGGCGGGAAATTCATGGTGAATCTTGTCGTAGAGATTGCCCGGGATCCACCGGCTGGAATCGAAGACGGTGATCGATGATTCCGGCACTCGTCCCGGGCCGGTCAACTGCCGGACGAGCGAAAGGATCATATGGGGCGAGGAGTTCAGGCGTTCGATCGTGCCATGGTCCGTTGTGTTGTTCAGGTTCGCCTTGATCGCAATCTTCTCCCCAGCTGTGTATCCGGCTTTGCCGCGACCGTGAGTGCGATTGAAGTACTGAAAGATGGAGTTCCACGCATGGGCGTCGTTTTTCTGATTAGTAAGACCGCAAATGGACCGGGAAACCATGCGGTCAATTACAGACTGGTCATTGTGGGCATCGGTCCACCACGAACCTGTCCCATCCCAGGTCACAGCCGCCGAATCGTGCGCCCAGGTGACTCGGCCCGGAACGACGCCGCGGGGAACTCCTGATGGGGAGAGCGGTTGGAACAAAGAGGGCCGCAGGCTAGCGGCGGCTGCAAGAGTCAGGGCAGATTGTCGGCGCGTCATGTCCATTTTGACTTCTCCTCTCGCACAAAATCTTACGGTTCCGGGAAGCATTTTACCTGAAAGCGCAGAAATTGCTGCAGATTCACTAGGTGATTCTGGTCTGCTTAATCTCAAGATGAATGAGATGCGCGCTTTCGGAGTTGGCTGAAGAGGAATATCCGCAAACAGCAAGTCTCGGTAACGGCGCAAATCACGCAAATATCATCCGGGTAGGCCAATGCGGCGCACAAGATTCTGGAATCGCGGATCGGAGCGGAGAGGATCGAAGCCCGGCCGCAGCAGGACGCCCGGATTGAATCGCTCGTCGTAGCCTTTTTCGAGCCAATTCATGGCTTGATCCGTATCTCCGAGAGATGCATAAATCACGGCAATCTCCGAAGCATTCGAATAACCAGGATTTGAGCGCTTCTTCAGATCGCCCAGAAGCTTTACCGCTTCGTTTCTCTTGCCGGATGCCACATAAGCGCGAGCAAGATTAGCTATGAATGCCGGGCTACCCCCAGATAACTGGACCGCTGTTTTGAGCTCTGCGACTGCTTCATCGTACATGTGTTTTTGAAGGTACGCTTGAGCAAGTTGATTATGTGCCAGAGCAAAATTAGGATCCATTTCGATCGTTTTGCGGCTCTGTCGTACGGATTCGTCATCAGAGTGCGCAAGGACAAGGAGTTCCGCCAAATCGGCGTTAATGATGAGAGATAGCGGATCAAGATTTTCCGCTTTTCTCATTTCCGCAATCGCTTCGTCATACCGGCCCAATAGACTCAGGTGCCAAGCATACCAATGGTGAGCCGTGGCGTATCCTGGGTTCAGTTCTATGGCCCGCTGAAATTCCTTGCCGGCAGAGTCAAAGTCCCAGTCGAAGCCGTCCAGGACGAATGCAAGCGAGTTGTGGGCTTCGCCGAGCGTGCTGTCCAACTCCAGTGCTTTGATCGCCGCCGCCTTAGCTTGGGGGAACGCTTCCTTGGGAGTCATCACTGCGTACTGCCAGTCTCCCAACAAAGCATAAGTGTCGGCTAAGCCAGAATAGGCTTGAGCATATTTCGGATCTTCTTCGATTGCCTGCTTGAAATAAGCCAGGGCAGCCTTCAAACCATCCGCCGTTCGCTTGTTCCAAAAGTAGCGCCCTTTCAGGTAGGACTCGTAAGCTTCCGGGTTAACAACCTTTACGCTCTTGAGAGCAGCTTCTTCCCGCGGAGTCAAATTGATTCGGATTTGATCTGCAATGGCACTCGCCACTTTTTTCTGAAGGGTTAACGTATCGCGCAGGTCGCCTTCATAGCTCTGAGACCATAAGTGCTTGTCCGTAGAGGCCTCGATCAACTGTGCCGTGATACGCACTCGGTCGCCGGAGCGCAGGACTGTTCCTTCTACCACGGCATCCACGCTCAGTTCACGAGCGATCTGCGGTAGAGGCTTCCGCGCTCCTTTGTATACCATTACGGAAGTACGGGAGATTACCCGTAAAGCACTGATCTGGGCCAAGTCAGTGATCAACTCATCCGTCATACCGTCTGCGAAGTAATTCTGTGAAGCTTCACCAGAGAGATTGTCCAGCGGAAGCACCGCTAGGGATCGGATGCCCGTGGGAGAAGGGGTCTGCGAACGAAATCGCCAAACGGAGAGAATCGCCAAACATAGGACGAGCGCCAAGGCGACGATGATCCAGCGCGTCGGCAACAGGCGGCGTTGGGGCGCAACCGCTAAACCGATGCCTTGGATCTTATGCCCAAGGTCAGTAGCCGGCAGATCTCCAGCCAGAGGTTCTTGCCTTTTTGGACGGGCCTCTACATCGAAAACCGACACGTCCGCAATAAAACGATAGCCCCGCTTCGGAAGGGTCTCGATGAATCGAGGACTCTCAGCTGAGTCTCCCAAGGCACTCCGCAGCTTCCCGATGGCGATATTGAGCGCCTGATCGAAATCCCCGAAATTCTCGCTGGGCCAGACTCGGCTGCGCAATTCTTCCCGCGTGACAACTTCCCCCGGATGCTCCAGCAATATCTCCAGCAGTTTCATCGGTTGCTGCTGCACTCTGATTCTCAACCCGCCTTTTCGAACTTCGCCGGACTGGAGAGAAACCTCAAAGGTTCCGAATCGTACGACGGAGTTGGTCCTTAAGGGTTCCATAGCGGATTTGGGTTCGCTCAGAAGTCTAGCACTTCGCCCAAGAGGCTTCCGGATTCAGGATATACACGGAGCCAACTCCTTAGCTATTAATTAGTTAACGGACAATGAGTTGGATATGTCGAAAAAGTCCTCAGTTAATTGACGCCGCAACGACTGTGCGCCAGAGTGGGCTGCGACCGGGGTTCCAGCCGATTTGAGGAGAAGGCCAATGAGGCTTGTTGGGCTTGGCTCACAAGAGATGGTTCGATTCGGGGCTTCGTCCTCCCAGGACGATCAACCGTTGGCAGGGTTCGAAGAGTTAGCCATGCCCCTGTTCGATTCCCTTTACAACTTCGCGCGCTGGCTGGCGCACGATTCGAACGATGCCGAGGATCTCGTACAAGAGACCTATCTCAAGGCTTTACGCCGTTTCGCATTGTTTCAGCCTGGCACAAATTTCCGGGCATGGATATTTCGAATCCTGAGGAACAACTTCCTAAGTTCGTGCTCGAAACTCGAGCGCCGCATGACCGTTGCGATGGACTCGGAAGAGGACGGACCTGAACTTGCAGTTGATACGGAAACGCCCGAAACGATCCTAATGAATCGCTTTAATTCCCAACTGGTGCAGCGCGCCATCGACGATCTGCCGGTGCATTACCGGGAGACGCTACTCCTTTGTGAAGTGGAAGAAATGTCGTACCAGGAGATCGCGGAAGTATTGTCAATCCCGATGGGGACCGTGATGTCACGTCTAGCCAGAGCGAGGAAGGCAGTTCGCGAGTCGCTCCTTAGCGCAGCCGGTTCAACACCATCGGGAGACTTCTCCGTTCACATCGAGGCGCACTAGTAAAGAAGAAAACCTTATGGCCGCAACCACTTTTTGGCAGCAACCTGGAACACCCGATATCCAGAATTCCGACGTCGCATCTATGACGCGGCTTTAAACAATTTTGCAAGACTATCGATATCCGCAGCACTCGCATCGCCGATCACGAAATAGCGAAGCCCGGCTTGACTCCATGTTTCCACGTTGAACGGTTGTTTCTTTGAGACAGGATTTTCGTCCAACCTGCCTGGCAATGAGCGTTCCTGGAATATGAACACGGAAATATGGTGCTTCCGCACATCGTAAATGAGATGCGCGCCCGGCGTTTGATCAAGATAAGTCATCCGGCCTCCAAGCAGAGAGAATTCGGAGTTCTGGAGTTCCGGCAAATTGAACGCGAAGGGGATTTTTCCCTGGAACCAGGGCTTCACCGTGTGCCGATCGGTGGAAATCACATCCACGGGAGACGAACTGGCCAGCGTCGCGACGTGCAAGTCTGCAATCTCGCTAAAAACCCGATCTTTGCCGGATCGAGTTCCGAGATAGACTGAAGTCAACGTCCCGACCACGATAATGGCGGCTGCCGCCGCAGCAAACGTCCATCCCAGACCAAAACTGCGCCGCCGTTTTGAAGCAATCTTCTGCTGCATCCGCTTCCGGAACTCAGCACTGGGAGTGTAACGTCTCCCAGCGGCTTGAATCGAGCGCTTCATCTGCACGCGCGTAAGGGCATCCCCCGAGCAAGAGGGGCACCTACGCACATGAGCGTCGAAGCTGCGCATCTCTTCCTCTGGAACCTCGCCGTCGAGGTAAGTGTCGAGTTTCGCCCTCCAAGACTCACAAACCATAGGTCACCATTTCAGTTCACCCTTTCTGCAAACTGTTGCTGTAGGCCACCGCGTAGGGCTTTTCTGGCACGGGATAAACGCGACATCACCGTTCCTATCGGGATGGCAAGTGTGGCAGAGATTTCCTGATACGACATTTCTTCGACTTCACACAGTAGGAGCACCTCGCGGTAGGCGACTGGCAACTGCTCCAGGGCCTGCTGCACAAGCCATCCATCTGAACGCTGCAGCAGGATGCTCTCCGGCGTTTCCTCGGCTGCAGGCAAGGTTTCCTCTTCGCCCTCAAGATCCAGCTGCACGGTCGAGGTTACCTTTAGTCCAGTGCGGGAGGTCAGGAACGCATTCCGCAGGATCTTATAGATCCAGGCGCGAAAATTCGTGCCTTTCTGGAAGGAGGAAAACCCCTTAAGTGCCTTGACATAAGTCTCCTGCACGAGATCCTCAGCTTCCTGGCGGTCATGCGTTAGCCAGCAGGCAAAATTATAGAGCCGCTCGAAGTGAGGCATGGCTAATTGCTCGAACGACTCCGATGGCAGGTTCTCTCCGACATGCACACAAGGGTAAACGAGCGGACGATCGTTTTATTCCCATAGTCCACAAAAGAATACGACGGAATAAAACCGAGCGCCGTCGGTTCTGCACAACGAGTCGCAGAGAGCGAACTGGAGCACCGGCGGGAATGAGGGTGCGGAAGAACCACGATGCTCTCAGCAATTCCTTTAGGAGGAACAAGATGAAAAACAATCTGAGAATGCTTGGCCTCGCGTTGTGCATGCTGCCGATCTGCCTGCACGCCGGCACGGCAGAGGATCTTAAGCAGACGTATCAAGCCGCAGAACCGATTCCAGCGGGCACCATTCTTCCCGTCACCCTGAATTCCACCCTGCGTTCGGACAAGAGCGGTAGCGGGGCAACAATCACCGCGACCGTCATGCAGGACGTGCCGCTGGGCGCGGGACTAACTCTGCGCAGGGGATCGAAGGTGACGGGCCATGTGGTCGAAGCCAGTACTCCGGGAAAGGGATCTGACGAATCAAGAATCTCATTTCAATTCGACGAGCTACGGTTTGGGAATCGCACAGTTCCAATCACGGTGAACCTCAGAGCGCTGGCGTCGCTTATTGAAGTACATGCGGCTCAGATTCCGACGGCCGGAGGTGACGGAGTTTCCGAGGCTGATTGGAGTCTACTCAAAATTGGCGGTGACCAAATCCACATCGATCCCAAGACGGGCTCGGAATGCGGAGGTGGAAAAATCAACAATGCTGCGCAAGAATTCTGGCTCTTTTCCCCGGATGCGTGTGGCACCTACGGATTTGGCGACCTACAAATCAGCCGTTTCGGACGCACCGCTCCGCTTGGCGAAGTCACTTTGACCTCCAACGGCAAAGCTGTGAAGGTCGACAGGGGCAGCGCGATGCTTCTGCGCGTGAATGGTAGCGAGTCTGAGGAGGCACCGGAGCGCATGACCACTTCCCGAGGGACGGCGCGATAAGTGATTGCCGGGTTGTGTCGGAGTTGCCTCCAGCCAGCAAAGTCCGCCGCAGCCCGCGATTCATTTCTCAAGCCCATGAACACGGCTGCAGAATTTTCTTTCGGCAGACTGGAATAAAAGATCAGAAACTCTGTTATCTCCACTGAAACTCATGCAACTCGAAAATCGGGGAGAGATACACATGAGACAAGTAGGAGTGGCATTGGCCGTGTGCTTGGTGGCTGGCACTTTCGCCGCCGGGCAGGGGAATGACGCACCGGCCAGCGGCAAGAGCAAAAAGTCCAGTTCCGAGGCCGTGGCAGTTCGTTTGGCAGAAATGCAGAAGGCAATCGAGGCCCAACAACAACAAATTCAGCATTTGGTGGAGCAAGTGCAAAACCGTGACAGTCAAATCCAGGATCTGCAAGAACGGATGAATCAGGTCCAAAGCTCGGCTTCGCAGGCGCAACAAGCCGCCGAGGCTGCAACTTCGCAAAATACACAGGCGGAGCAGAACATCACGGCAATCCATGGTGACATAAGCGGCCTCAAAAGCACGGCAGGCGACACGGCTCTGACAATACAGGAGATACAGGAGACACAGAAGAACGTGAATGAGACGCTGGAGAGCCCTCTGGCCGTGCATTACAAAGGCATCACGATCACTCCCGGCGGCTTTCTGGCGGCCGAATTCGTGAGGCGATCCAGGGCACTGGCCGCCGACGTCAACACTCCATTCAATTCGCTCACCATGCCTGGAGCTTCGCAAAGCAGTCTCTCCGAATTTTTCGGATCCGGACGTCAGTCGCGCATCTCCATGTTGACCGAGGGACGGCTGCAAAGCGCGAAGCTTTCCGGCTATGTGGAAGCCGATTTTCTGTCGGCGGGCGCGACTTCGAACAATAACGAGAGTAATAGCTACTCGCTGCGTCAGCGCCAGGCCTGGGGACAGGTCGCACTCGACAATGGATTCACCTTCACCGGCGGGCAGATGTGGAGCCTGGTCACGGAGACCAACCGCTCCGAAGCTCTTCCCATGACAATCGACGCGCAGTACACCGTCGGCTTCAGTTGGGCACGCCAATATGGACTCCGCATAGTTAAGAGCTTCCATGATAAAGCGTGGCTCGCGGTGTCGGTCGAAAACCCACAAGCCACTTTGACCACTCACAACAACGGCGACAATTTTTTGTTGGGTTCCGCCGGCGCCAGTGGCGGACTTTTCAATGCCGCCGCCACCAGCGCCGGTGCCAACCTCGCCAATTATTCGTTTAATCCTTCGCCCGATGTCATCGCGAAGCTGGCCTTTGAGCCCGGCTTCGGACACTACGAGGTGTTCGGAGTCTACAGCCGGTTCCGCGACCGCGTATTTCCCTGCGGCGAGGTGGCTCGCAGCACTACGCTTTGCGGCAGTAGCTCGGTTGCCGGGCCGAACGCTCTCGGAGCTAACAACGCCTCGAAGAATGGCGGAGGTATTGGCGCGAATGCCCGCTGGTCGTTCGACAACAAGCACCTCGACTTCGGTCTGCACGCTTTTGGCGGCAGCGGAGTCGGTCGCTATGGAACCAGCGGCCTTCCCGACGTTTCAATCCACGCGGACGGCACTATCGATCTAATCAAAAGTTACCAGGCCCTCGGAACTCTCGAGTGGCACGCGACTAAGTTGGACGTTTACATGAACGCAGGCGCAGAGTACGCCGGCCGGGCATTTGATTTCGATCCTACCTCGGGGAAATTCGTCGGCTACGGATCGCCCATGTTCAGCAATACGGGCTGCTTCACCGAAATCGCGCCAACAATCAACAACGGGTTTACTCCTGCCGGCCTTTCAAGCTGCACGGCCGACACGCGCGTGTTGATCGAAGGCACCTTCGGCATCTGGTTCAAGCCGTATGACGGCTCAAGAGAAAAGCTGAACCGCGGCCGAATCCAATGGGGACCGCAGTTTTCCTACGTAGACCGCAACACTTGGTCGGGCGTGGGCGTGGAGCCGCACGGGCTGGATGCAATGATCTTCACTTCGTTCCGCTACTACTTACCGTAGCGTGTGCGCGCCTCACCCCCGCGTTTGCACTCTCCTTTTCGCGCGGGGGTGAGGGATTCTTGCCGCTGGCACGAATTCAGATTGAAACGAGCGCGCGCTGCGGAGAGGCAAATCCAGGAAAGGTATGGCGATGGTAAATCCTTTTGATCCCAAGACGGCGCTTCTGGCCAAGCATGCGCAACATGTCGTGCTGATCCATTTTCCAATCGGTCTGTTTCTTGCGGCGGTAGCATTCGACTTCATCGCACTCTGGACGAAGCGCCGTGGCCTCGCAGACGCGGCATACTATAACCTGCTCGCGGCGGCGATTTCAACGCTCCCGGTTCTCGCTACTGGGCTACTCGCGTGGCAGTTCCAACTTGAGGGACAGAAGCTGAAGGGAATCCTCTTGCTGCATCTGGTCCTCGCGTGCGTCTCAACCGTAATGATCTGGCTGGTGTGGTGGGTGCATTTCCACGCGCGACGAAAGACAGTTTACTTGCCGAGTTATCGTCTGGCGCTCGAAGTTCTGGCGGTCGGTATTGTGGCGCTGACTGGGCATTTGGGCGGTTTTCTCAGCGGCGTAAACCTACCAGGTTAAATGGCCGCTTATCTCAATTCATAAGTGCGCAGCTTACGAGCCCTTATGCTTTTTGTCTCGCGTCCAAACCTCTTGTCTTAGAACACAGCAAATCACTCGACGAGTATCTCCTCGGCAGCCCTGCGAAGCCAGTCCGCTCCATTCTCTGCCGCACCTCGGAACAAGTTTTTACCGAAACCTAACAGAATCTTGACCTCGTGCTGACAACACGAAAATGTTGCCAAGGTACATTCCTCACCACGGCACACTAACACTGTCGGAGAGAAGGAATTTATAGCGCAATAAGCGGGAATAAATTCTTCACTTGCCGGTTATCAACCCTGCAGATCGTCTGCTTGTGACCAAAATCAAACTTGAAACTAAAAAGGAAAAGCAATGAAGAAAGCTACATTTCATATGATCACCGGACTGCTAGCAATGGGCCTGGGGTTCGGCGTCAACTTCGCACAGGCCCAGGCCGGTACTCTGGACCCAACCTTCGGCAACGGCGGCACGGTAACCACCAACTTCGCCAATGGCTCCGCAGGAGTGGGCGGCTTTGAACTAGCAAATGGCGACATCGTGGCGGTCGCTCAAGTCGACTTTGTGGACAACGGCGGCACCGGAATCGGTTTAGTGCGCTACACCTCTACCGGAGCGCTGGACACCACGTTTGGCACGAACGGGATTACGAACACCACATTCGCCAGCTTTACCTTCGACCCGTTCGGGTTTGCGGTGCAGAAAAATGGCGACATCCTGGTTGCCGGAGAGGCCATCAGCAGCGCAGGGCAAATTCAGTTCGGTCTGGCGCGGTACACGTCCAGCGGCATTCTGGATGCTACGTTCGGAAACAGTGGCCTCGTGACCACCGTTGTAGGCACACGGGTCGACGTTCCTACTGCGATGCTGTTGCAACCCAACGGGAAAATCGTGATGGCCGGTTTCGAGGTTGCCCAGGAGGGGGTTGCTCCGGGAAAGATGTCGATGGTGCGCTACAACTCGAATGGCAGCCTGGACACCACGTTTGGCACGGGCGGAATCTCGCTGGTGACTGACACAATCACAGGGCCCGATGCGCTTGCGCTGTTATCGAACGGCGACTACCTGGCCGTGGGGCAGAATGGAAGCGGCAAGACAGGCATAGCAGTGGAGTTGAACTCCAAGGGCGTACTGCTATCGAAGGTGACGGCGGGAACATTAACGGCGGCACTGTCGTCCTCGCAGAGCGGCTTTTCTCCGACTATTTTTCAGGCGAACGGCGACTACATTGTGGCCGTGACCAGCTGCACCGACGATTCGCAGTGCCGGGGCCATAAGATTGGCGTGACCCGTTTCCTCGAAACAGGGAAAGTGGACACAAGCTTCAACGCCAGATCCTTTGAATCGTTCGACCCGAATGCGACGACGTCAGAGGGGAAGGCAATGGCTCTTCAGGCGAATGGGCAGATCGTGGTCGGCGGCTTGATTTCGCCAACTCAAGGCGGCATGGCGCGGCTCGATGCCAATGGCGAACTGGATCTCACCTTTGGCACTACCAACTCGTTTGGCGGATGCTGCACCGTGACCAGTGAGCAGACGTTCACAGGGCTACTGATCCAGACCGATGGAAACATTGTTGCCATCGGCGAGCTCGACGGAGACTTAGCCCTGGCACGTTATCTGGCGAACTAGCAGTATGTCGTTTTGGTTCGGAAGAACCACAGCCCGGATAGTGCTCGGTCGTGAACTTGCGCCGAGCCTGTCTTAACCCCAATAAAGGACGCTGATCGCAACCACGGTCAGCGTCCTTTTTCATGCAGCTAAGGGTTAATGAAAGGCTCGAGTGAGCGGATTCTTTGTGATGCCGCGGTTTCCGGCTGTGTGAACGACAATGGCACGGAAGCGATTCTCTACGCGTCTCAGCTCGGACAAATCATTCGCGCCGCCACGTCTCGGTATCCGAATCTCAAGCAAGTGTTTCTCTCCACTCGCATCTATGCCGGCTACGCCACCCAGGGCCTAAGTCCCGAGCCGTATGCCCACGAGTATGGTTATTCGGCGAAGTGGCTGATCGAAGCGCAAGTTCTGCAGGCGCGCAACGGGAGTGTGGAGCCGGTGGCTGGAGATATGAGCTATACGGACGGCGCAGCCGCCTAAACCGCATGGGGCAGCGGCCGACGGATCCGAACATCAGGTGCCGCTGCTTCTGCATTGGGATGGAACCAGTTGGACGATTGTTCCCAGGCCCAACCCGACGAAGGGCAATTTCCTCGATGATCTCCTGTTTGCTGGAGTTGTACCGTCACCCGGTAACATCTGGATTCTCGGAAATAAAGATGAGAGATCTCAGGGCGGCATCGGGACTTTGGCAATCCATTCCACAACTGCCAAATAAGCCGCATTTTCACACTATGAGTTGAGGAAAGCGGGCAGACGAAGCTCGCCTTTTGACTTCACCCGACATCACGAAAGTTCTTGTTTGTTTTCGATTGTTTCGGGAATAAAAATACACCGCCTCAGTTATCAACTCAGAACGTTACAAACTACGGAGGGCAAATGCCAGACAAAAAGCAAGATCTTATCGACCAGAAGTTGCAAGACCTCAACAACGACGGTGTCGATCGTCGCGGTTTCCTGAAGTGCATGGCATGGGCGGGTACTGGCCTGGTATGGACCATGAGTGGAGGAATTCCAGTGTCCCGGGCATTCGCTAAAGGTTACGGCAAAGATGCCGGCAAAGGCGCGGACTTTACCTTTGTGCAGATCAGCGACAGCCACATCGGCTTCAACAAGCCAGCCAACCCGGACGTCACCGCGACTCTGCAGACGGCGATCAACAAGATCAATGCCATGCCCCACAAACCCGATTTCATCATCCACACCGGCGATTTGAGTCAGCTCTCCAAGCCGAGTGAGTTCGACACTCTGGACCAGGTACTTAAAGGAGCGTCCGCGAAACAGATCTTCTTTGTGCCGGGCGAGCACGACATGCTGACCGACAACGGCGAGCAATATCTCCAGCGTTACGGAAAAGGCACAAAAGGCACAGGGTGGTCGAGCTTCGATCACAAGGGCGTTCATTTCGTTGGTCTCGTGAATGTCGCCAATTTGAAAGCTGGAGGCATGGGCTCGCTCGGTAACGAACAGCTGGAGTGGCTGGAGAACGATCTCAAGGGCCGCTCTGCCAGCACTCCGATTGTGCTCTTTGCACACATCCCACTGTGGACCATCTATCCGGATTGGGGCTGGGGAACCGACGACAGTGAGCAAGCCTTGTCTTACGTCAAGCGTTTTGGTTCCGTGACCGTATTAAACGGCCATATACACCAGATCATGCAGAAGGTAGAGGGTAAGGTTTCGTTCCACACTGCAATGTCGACTGCCTTCCCGCAACCTGCGCCGGGAACGGCTCCCTCCGCCGGACCGATGAAGGTGCCAGCCGACCAGTTGCAGCGGGTTTTAGGTATCACTGATGTGAACTACGTGGTCAGTGGTCGCAGCCTTGCGGTGGTTGATTCGCCGCTTGGCAGCTAACTCAGTATCTGATCAGTAGCAAAGGAGACGTGCAGTAAATGTCGCATATCGAGATTTAGAGAGGAAAATATCATGACAAAGAACAAGCTTTGGATTTCGGGCGTGGCGGCGCCGGTACTGATTGCGACGATGCTGTTGGCATTGTCTTCTCGCGTCACTGCGAATGCCGAACCTTCCGCGCCAGCAGCGGCGGTGAAAATCGATAATTTCGTCTTCGGGCCGCAGACGATCACCGTGCCCGTCGGAACGACTGTCACCTGGACAAACGTTGACGACATTCCTCATACGGCCGTGAGCACAGATGGCGTGTTCAAGTCCAAGGTGATGGATACGGACGAAAAGTTTTCCTACACGTTCACCAAGGCTGGTACGTATTCGTACTACTGCTCGGTACATCCGAAAATGACGGGCAAAGTCGTGGTGCAGTGATCGCAGATTTCTAGAATGCGTGGGCAGAGCGTTGGGGAACAACGCATTGTCGCGTCAAGTGCACGAATATGACTATAGGCTCAGCGCAATTCGCAGTGAGGGAAGTGGCAGATGATGACTTGGATCTTGTCCACGCCGCCAAGAATGGGGATGTTGCCGCTTTCGAGCAACTCGTAAGCCGATACGATCGCAAACTTCTCCGAATTGCTCAAAGCATCACGCACAACAGGGAAGATTCGCAAGATGCAGTTCAGGAAGCATTCTTGAAGGCCTACCAAAACCTGCCCGCATTCCGCGAGGATTCCAAATTCTCAACCTGGCTCTTTCGCATCACCGTGAACCAGTCGCTGATGAAGCTGCGCAGACAACGCACCACAAGAGAGGCTTCCCTGGACGAGGATTTTCAGGCCGATGGTGACGCGCTTCCAAAAGAGGTCACGGACTGGGCTCCTAATCCGGAACAGCTCTACTGGGCGTCTGAATTACGAGGCATCCTGATCAACTGCTTGGAACAGCTAAGCCCAATCTTGCGGACCGTCTTTGTGCTGCGGGATATTGAAGGTCTCACAATAGATCAGACGGTAGAAGTGCTGAACGTGAGCGAGACGGCAGTGAAGGCGCGGCTATTGCGAGCCCGGCTGCAGCTTCGCGAAGGCCTGAACAAGTACTTCAGCAAGCAGACACACTTTGCGCGAGCGAAGTTATTCCCTTCAGGCGGACAAACAGGTCGGATTCCCGGCCTTTTTGCCGAATGCTTGCGCAACGCGATGGAGAGGACACACTCGATCAATGTTGCCGAGCCTGAGATGCATGCGGCGACCACTGCGCCAGCCACTGAGAACAACAGCCGTTACCTCAGTAATATTTGATTCACGCTGATATAGCCAGGCAGTACCTCGTAGCTCCCCCCCACTCTCCGTCGCAGCACTGTTAGTGATGTTCCTGCTACGTGTTTACGAGATCTCGACAAAGAGATGACAATCAAATGACATCCAGTCCGCATCTCGCCCTTAATGGCCGCGTCTAACTCTCATACGTTGTGAAAACAGTGATAAATGAGGCTAAGAACAGACTTGTGAAATGAAGTCTCTCACGACCACTGTTAATCACTAATGAAAACAGTAACACCATTTAATAAGGAGAAATCATGAAGAAATCGTATTTGACAGCCGCACTTACTCTGACATGTCTGTTTGGGTTGGGCATAAGTGCCCGCGCTCAGGACACCGAGGGAGTTCGTGTAAAAGTTCCGTTTGAGTTCGTTGCTGGAGGCACGACGCTGCCTGCCGGCACCTACACGGTCGGTCGCCTCTCTGTTAGCGCACATTCGGTCATAACAGTTAGCACCTACGACAACGGAGCTTTTGTTGTGCCTATAGCTATCGGTGGAACCCCTGCCGGGCAACCGAAGCTTAGCTTCGAGCATGTGGGAGGCAAGTACTTCCTGAGCGAGGCTGACACGCCGGGAGGCATTTATACCTTTGCGTTACCGCGGACGATGGTCGCGTTGGCGCAGATGAAAGATCAAGGTACTGTGTCCTCCGGTGGCACTAACTGAGCCGAAGA
>Ga0074044_10001946_pt1 | contig 18234 bp, 14 predicted proteins | sample BogForMeECP23OM1_FD_94443 | JGI IMG/M metagenome (GOLD analysis project Ga0074044, IMG submission 94443) | Bog forest soil microbial communities from Calvert Island, British Columbia, Canada - Bog Forest MetaG ECP23OM1 | ecosystem: Environmental > Terrestrial > Soil > Wetlands ...
CATCAGGCCGCAATGAATCATGCCGGACAGCCGGTCGACAAAACGCCCACCGTCACCGCCGAGTTCACTGCCAAGCACTATCTGCGCTTTCTGGTAAGGGACCGTCCAGGCATCATCGCGACCCTCGCTACCATTCTTTCCCAGTGCGGCATCAACATCGATTCGGTGCGGCAGCATCCGGGCTGCCCGAAAACACATCTGCCGTTCCTGATTACGCTGGAGGAATGCAAGGCGTCGCTGGTGGAACAGGCATTGCAGCAGATCAACTCGCTGGATTTCCTGGTGCAGCCATGTTTGCACTTGCCGATTCTGTAGGAGGAACCGAAACTAGGCTTCCACTTGGAAGAACTGCGCCATATTGCGGAATTTCTGATAGCGAGTTTCCAGCAGATCCCCGACCGGCAAGTTCTTAATCGCGGCCAGATTCTCTTGCAGCGCACGGTCCAGTAACTCCGCTGCCTGTGCATGGTCGGTGTGCGCGCCTCCGGCGGGTTCGGGGATGATCGCATCGATGCAACCCAGTTCGCTCAAATCCTTCGCCGTGATCTTCATGGCCTCCGCGGCCAGACCTTTCTTGCTGGTATCGCGCCACATGATCGACGCGCAGCCCTCCGGAGAAATCACCGAGTACACGGCGTTTTCCATCATCAACACGCGATCGGCCACGGCGATCGCCAGCGCTCCGCCGCTGCCGCCAACGCCAATCACGGTCGCAATGATCGGCGTCTCCAGCCGCGCCATCTCCAGCAGGTTGCGGGCGATGGCTTCTCCCTGGCCGCGTTCTTCGGCGTGCAGTCCGGGATAGGCGCCATCGGTGTCGACGAACGTCAGTATCGGACGCTTGAATTTCTCCGCAATCCTCATCACCCGCAGCGCTTTCCGATATCCTTCCGGGTGCGCCATGCCGAAGTTGCGATACACGCGCTGTTTCGCGTCGCGCGCTTTCTGCTGACCGATTATGATGACTTCCTCACCGTGAAAGCGAGCCATCCCGCAAACAATCGCCGGATCGTCGCGGAAGCCGCGATCCCCGTGAATCTCGCTCCAATCGGTGAACAGGCGCTCGACATAATCCAGCGTGTAGGGACGCTGCGGATGGCGTGCCAGTTCCGTGCGCTCCCACGCGTTCAGCTGCGAAGAAACCTCGCGGCGAAGGCCGTTCACCCTTTCGTGCAATTGCTGAATTTGACGGACCGTTTCCGCGCTCTGCCCCTCCCGCGCCTCGAGCCGCGTGATCTGCTCCTCGATCTTTGCCAGTTCCTGCTGCGCCTTCAATTCAGAATCCATTTTGATGACGTTCCCATTCTTTCGGGTATGATGCTCTTCCACAATCGACAGCATGAAGTCCGCACCGGCGATGGCGGCATTCTCCGCGCCAATGTTCGCGCCCGGATCAAGCTTTCCCGCCCGCTTTATTTTCGGTCGTTTCATCGGCTAAAGCTTGCTGGTGGAGAATCGGGCGTCCCCGCCCGGCCGCGATACTGCAGCACGGGCGAGACGCCCGTCGCTCCACCATGTCACTCATCAACTGATGACGCGCACGCTGCCGCGCCCGCACAGCTCTTCCACACGTCCAATAAAACTGCGGTCTGGCATCACATTATAGCCTTCCGCTTCCATCACGGCCATGAAATCGCCTTCCCGCTCCACGTCGAACAGCACCCCGGCTTCGCCCCGGCGCTCGCTGCAAAGCGCGTGCAGCGCATCGACCGTGTCGCCGGTCGCGGTCTCAAGAGGAATCCGTATACGGATCGCCTTGGGCAAAGGCACGCGCGCTTCGTCGAGCGGAATAATTTCGTTGGCCGTGATCTTCGGATTTGCGCCTTCTTCAATGCGCACCCCGCCGCGAATCAGCACTGGGACCTCGAGCTTCACCTTCTCCGCGAGTTTCCTGTAGGCCTCGGGGAAGACGAGCAGTTCCACTTTTCCCCACATATCTTCCAGCGCCGCTTGCGCCCACAGCTCGCCTCTTCTTGACTTTGCGACGCGCAGCCCTGAAATCAAACCAGCGGTCGTGATGTTCTCATCTTTCGCGGTAGATTTTTTCATGGCGGCAATATCTTCGCTGGAGAGCGCGTTCAGGTCGGCGAGCTTCTCTTTGTACTTTTCCATCGGATGCCCGGTGATAAAGAAGCCGAGGATTTCCTTCTCCGCCGCCAGCCGCGTTTGTTCGTCCCAATCGGGCACGCTGGGGAGCGCGTCGCTCGCCGCCTGCGCGGCTTCATCCGCAAACACGCCAAACAGCCCGTGCTGTCCCGACTCCGCGTCCCGCTGCGCTTTCTGGGCCTGCTCGATCGCCGTGTCGAGCGCCTTCATGAGCTGCGCCCGGCGCCCGAAACCATCCATGGCGCCACTCTTGATCAGCGACTCCAGCACGCGCTTGTTCAACAGCCGCAGATCAACCTCTTCGCAGAATTCGTAAAACGACCGGAAATTCCGGCCCAGCTTCTTCCGCCCCGCGACAATCGACTCGATCGCATTGCCGCCGACATTCTTAACCGCGGCCAGCCCAAACCGGATCGCCTGCCCGTGCGGAGTAAAGTTCGCATCGCTGACGTTAATGTCAGGCGGCTCAACCGCAATTCCCATCTCGCGGCATTCGTTAATGTACTTCACCACGTCATCCGTGCTGCCGGTCACCGAAGTGAGCAGCGCCGCCATGAAGTCGACCGGATGGTGGGTCTTCAAGTATGCGGTGTGATACGCCAGCAGCGCGTAGGCCGCCGAGTGCGATTTGTTGAACCCGTATCCCGCAAATTGCGCCATCAAATCGAAAATCTTCTCGATCTTCCTCGGCGGGAAACCGCGCTGCGTGGCTCCCTGCACGAAGCGTTCGCGCTGTTTCGCCATTTCCTCGACGTTCTTCTTGCCCATCGCCCGCCGCAGCAGGTCCGCTTCTCCCAGAGAGTAGCCCGCAAGCTTGTTCGCCGCCTGCATCACCTGTTCCTGATACACGATGACGCCGAGGGTCTCCTGCAAAATTTCTCTCAGCTCGGGCAATTCGTATTCAATCTTCCGGCGTCCGTGCTTGCGCTCGATGAAGTCGTCAATCATTCCGCCCTGGATCGGCCCCGGCCGGTAGAGAGCATTCAAGGCCGTGAGATCTTCGATCGAGTTCGGCTGATAGCGGCGCAGAACATCGCGCATGCCGTGCGATTCAAACTGGAAAACCCCGGATGTCAGGCCCTTATGAAAAACCTTCTCGTAGGTCTCCTGGTCTTCGAGCGGGATGTCGTCCAGATTTAGATTCGTCCCCTTCTGCGCGATCAGTTTCAGCGCGTCGTCGAGAATGGTGAGCGTCGTCAGCCCAAGAAAATCCATTTTCAGCAGGCCCATCTTCTCGATGGCCACCATGTCGAAGGCGGTGACGATTTCATCGTTCTTGGTTTTGTGCAGCGGCACCAATTCGATCAACGGCCGCGGAGAAATCACCACGCCCGCGGCGTGTACGCCGGAATTCCGCACCAAACCTTCCAGCTTCCGGGCCGTGTCCAGCAACTGCCGCACCTGCGGATCTTTTTGATACGCCTCCTGCAGCGCCACCGACTCCCTGAGCGCGTCGTCCAGTTTGATATTCAGCGTGGTCGGCACCATCTTCGCGATGCGGTCCACGTCGCTGTACGGCATATCCATGGCGCGGCCAACGTCCTTGATTGCGGCTTTCGCCGCCATCGTTCCGAAGGTGATGATCTGCGCAACATTGTCGCGCCCGTATTTATGGGTCACGTATTCGATCACTTCGCCGCGCCGGTTCATACAGAAATCGATATCGATATCCGGCATGGAAATGCGTTCCGGGTTGAGGAAGCGTTCGAAAAGAAGTTCATGCTGCAGCGGATCGATGTTGGTAATCCCGAGCGAATACGCAACCACCGCCCCCGCCGCCGATCCGCGCCCCGGACCCACCGGAATGCCGCGTTCGCGCGCATAACGGATGAAGTCCCAAACGATGAGGAAGTAGCCAGAAAACTTCATCTGCTGGATGATCGCGATCTCGCGCGCTAATCTCTGTTCGTAATCCGCGAGCGAATGCTTGAGCCGGCCGTTCGCCGCCGCAGTGCGCAGGTTCTCCATACGCCGCGCGAATCCTTGCCGCGTGATGTGCTCGAAATAAGTGTCGGGAGTAAATCCGTCGGGAACGTCAAAGCGCGGAAACGGGCTGGGAACTTTCTCCAGTCGAAGGTTGCAGCGCTCGGCAATATCGAGCGTGCGCGAAAGTACCTGGGGCGCGTCCTTGAACACGCGCAGCATTTCGTCGCCATTCTTAACGTAAAACTGCGTGCCCTCGAACTTCATCCGGTTGGTTTCCTGAATGGACTTGCCCGTCTGAATGCACAGCATCACGTCCTGGGCGTGCGCGTCGTCTTCGCAAAGATAGTGGCTGTCGTTGGTCGCGACCAGGGGTAGCGCGAGATCTTTTTCCAACTGGAATAAGCCGGGATGGATGCGGTGCTCCATCTCCAGGCCTTGATCCTGAATCTCAAGGAAGAAATTCTCTTTGCCGAACAGGTCGCGATAGAATGCGGCCGCCGACCGCGCCGCCTCGTAGTTCCCTTCTGTCAGGCGCTCGGCCACTTCGCCCTTCAGACACCCGGAAAGCCCGATCAGCCCCTTCGAATGCCCAGCCAGAAACTTCTTGCTGATGCGAGGCTTGTAGTAGAAGCCGTGCAGCGAGGCTTCCGACGTGATTTTCACCAGGTTGCGGTAGCCTTCTTCATTCTCGGCGAGCACCAGCAGGTGGTTATAGGTATCGCCGTCGGGCGGAGTGCGCGCGATATCGTGGTCGTCTTTCTTGCAGATGTAGAGTTCGCACCCCACGATCGGCTTGACGCCGGCCTTGTGCGCGGCATTTACAAAATGCACCGCGCCAAAAATATTACCGTGGTCGGTCATGGCGACCGCGGGCATGCCAAGTTTCTGAACCCGATCAACGAGTTTCTCGACGTCGCAAGCGCCGTCGAGCAAAGAGTAATCGCTATGCAGATGCAGGTGGACGAATTGGTTTTGGCTCATGAAGCTCTTAACTTTTGGCTCTTGGCTTCTTGCGCTCAGAGCTGGTCTCACAATTGGTTTTGGGCAGGGCACGGCTTCACCCGTGCCGTTCGGGACAGACAAAAATGCGGGCGTTAGCCCCCGGGGGCCGGACAGCCTGCTTGGAGAACCATTTATGAGACCAGTCCTAGCGGATCGGATTCATTCTACCGGCTGGAGGAAATCGCGCAATGACAGAAACTGGTGCAATTTCGCGGGGCGAGGTGGTTATCTCGGCACCTGAAAATCCACGCCGCGCTCGTCATTCATCTTGACCGTGGCGGCAAGATCTAGCTGGGCGAGTGGAATCTTCTTTGCGGCTTGTTCATTGAGCACCCAGAGCGTTCCACCGGCAATCGCGTAATTCCGTATTTCTTCCACGTGCTGATCGCGGAAAACCAGGGCGGTCGCGGGTTCCTGCTCCGGCTTCGGCCGGTTGCGCGCTTCGACATCGGCTTGCAGCCGGTCGATCTTTCCGTTCAGCGCCTCCACATCGCGCTGTAATCCCTCGTTCTCGCGGTCATTCTCGCGATACGGAGGGGAGCTATACTCGTCCGCATACGCGTCCTGATCTCCACTGTCATAGAGCGGATCGGAATACCAGCCGTAATAAGGGTAATAGGCTCCGTAAGGATAGTACCGGCGTCCGTAGGAACCTCGATGGTGGTCATAGGGGTTCCCGGTCCTCAGACGAACACCGGAGCTGCGGCCAGAGTTTCCGCTGTGAAACGAGCCGGAGGAGTGTGCGACAGACCCGCCACGCGAGGCGAAATGGACACCACCGCCGCCACTGCCACTGCCGCGCCGTTGTGCCCACACGGGCAGCGCGAGCAAAATCAGGCTAAACGTCGCTATCGACAACCAGCGCCGCATGGCTACATTATAGCCCAATCTTGAGTTGTCTTCTGGCCGAGAAAAGCCCCTTTCGGCCGCTGGGAGGACAAAGCCCAAGCCGCAGTTCTAAGCTTCCCGAAACCGCCCTTTATTTGCGCTTTTTCTTGCCTTTGGAGCCGGCCTTTGCCTTCTTTTTAGCGGCCGGTTTCTTGGCTTTGGCAGGTTTGCTCGGCTTCTTGACGGCAGGGGCCTTGGCTGGCTTGTTCACCTTGGCAGCTGCAGCGGGCTTTACCGGGGCCACCGGCTTCGCCGACACCACAGGCTTCGCCGCCGCGGTGGACTTCTCTTTGACCAGCGCGACCGGAACCGCCGGAGCCGCCGCAGTCTTTCCCTTCCCTTTAGCGCCCGGCTTGCCGCCCACCGCCACCGCCGGAACAGCGACGGCAGCAGCCTTGGCTCCCCTGCCCCGCTTGGCCGACGGAGGTGGCGGAGGCGGAGGTGGTGGCGGCGCCAGCGGCTTCAGAAACTTCAGCGTCTCCGTCCGCGAACGCAGCTTGCCATCCAACAACAGCAAGAACACATCGTTCGCGATCTTTGGATACGCCGGCATCTGCGGCGTGATACGGAGTTCCGTCATCTCCGGCAACGGAATCTTCTGCTGCACTTGCCGCCACTTGGTGAAGAAATTCTTGATCTTCTGCGCCACCGCCTGCTGCCGCGCCGTAATCGCAAGAAACAGAATCATCTCCGGACGGGCCGACGACAACAATTGCCAAGCCCGCGACGGCGTGGCCGCCTCTTTACCCGACAAGCGCTTAGCCAGGCTGTGGGCATTCGAATCCAGATCCTTCCAGGATTCAACCAGATCCTTGCGCGGAATCGCCCGGCGCAAATCCGAAATATCCTTGTCGCCCAGCCGATCGGTAAGGAAATGCAACACTGCCGGCGCAACCTCGGGCGTATATCCGAGCTCGTTCATTTGCTGACGGGTCTTCATCAGCGCGCCCAATCCAGCCGTATCCACTTTGGCCGTGCTCCAGCGCGGATTCAGCACTTTCAGCCAGCCCTCTTTTTCGTAGGCTTTCAGAACGCCGTGCGGATCGTCCTCATACGCCAACTGCTCGATCTCGTATCCGATGCTCGAACTGCGGATGTACTCGATGTAGTTGTTCTCTTTTCCCGATTCGTAACGCGCCTGCGTTCGCTCCTCAAGCGGCCAGTGGAAACGCGTGGCAAAGCGCGTGGCGCGGATCATCCGCGAGGGGTCTTCAAGAAACGCGTAGTTATGCAGCACGCGGATCACCTTCAGTTCGATGTCGGCCACGCCGTTGAATGGATCCATCAACAGCCCGCGCGATCCCTCGTTCAGCGAAAGCGCCATCGCGTTCACGGTGAAATCGCGGCGGCGAAGATCTTCAATGATCGTAGCTGGAGCCATCTGCGGTGCTTTGCCGGGCTTGTCGTAGTGCTCCGAGCGCGCCATCGCAATCTCGGCACGCACGCCACCGGGCAGGGTCAACAGCAAGGCCCGCGTTTCATCGTCGGCATCACCCACCACCGCTCCCGCGCGCTCCAGGTCTCTCTGGAGCTTGAGCGCGTTGCCCTGCACCGTGAAATCCAGATCACGAATGGGGAAGCCGGTAACGATGTCGCGGACGGCGCCACCGGTCAGATAGAGATTCATCCCCGCCGCCTTGGCGGCGTCTAGGACCAGGGTGACTGCCTTTTGTTGGTCCGGCGAGAGCCGGGTTTCCAGCGTGTATATGTAATCGGCCATGCCTTCCTAGTCGCCTTACGGTGGCCCTGAGCTGGGCTCGGCCGGGGCGTTTTTCACAGGTTTTCCACAGAGAAGCCGGCAGGTAACCTTAAGGGCTTCCGTCCGCGGAATCTAACTCCCTGTAGACATTAGACTTATACCGCATAATCACAATTCAGTAAACAAGAGAAAATAACACAACGTTTACCGTTTGGCTACTGCGAAGGCACAAACTGGGCGAATTCATCGGGAAAGTGCGAGAATCCCATCTGGAGCTTCCATTGCCCCCGCGCACTGCCCTATCGGTGCGGACTTTGGCAGTGTCCCAAGACCCATGCCCTCGACCCACAAAAAGGTGATCGTGAGGAAACACGACCGCGACTCGGTCAGCGGTTTCGTAGCTCCCGCCGACTTTGTGGTGGATGGCAAACTAGAACTGCTCAACACTTCCGGCAACGTAGTTGCCATCGACCTGCGAGAAATCAAGGCCGTTTATTTTGTCCGCGAGTTTTCCGACACCGACTTGATGCTCCGCAAGACCTTCACCACCCGTCCCCGAACTGAAGGTCTGTGGGTGCGTTTGAAGTTTAAAGACAGCGAAGTGATCGAAGGCATCCTGCCCAACGACCTGACGCAGAATCCCGCCGAAGGATTCCTGATGAACCCTCCCGACCTGCGCTCGAACACGCAGCGAGTCTTCGTGCCCCGCGAAGCGTTGACGTCGGTGACGGTGCTAGCAGTAATAGGAGCAGCCAACCGCCGCCGCAAAGGCGGTCAGCCCGATACGCGCCAAGTCACGCTGTTCGAGTCGTAAGAAGCTTGCTGGTGGAGAGCCGGGCGTCCCCGCGCGGCCGCCATGCTGCTGGACGGGCGAGACGCCCGTCGCTCCATCGTATGACTTGTCGTCTCGCGCACGCCTTCCGCTACAATTCTCCGGGACACCGATATGAAACTAGCCGACATCGCCAAAGCCCTAAACGCCCGCCTGGAAAACGCTTCCCCCGAAACCGAAATCACCGGAGTATCCGGCATAGAACAAGCCGGTCCTGGCCAACTAACCTTCGTCTCGAATCCCAAGTACAACGCCGCCGCGAAGACGACGAAAGCTTCGGCCGTCATAGTCGCCGAAGACTTTTCCGCGATCTCCACGGGCATGCTGCGCAGCAAGAACCCCTATCTAGCCTGGGCCAGAGCCATAGAACTTTTCTACCGCCCGCCAAGCTACGCTCCCGGAGTCCATCCCACCGCGGTAGTTCATCCCACGGCAAGAAAGAAGTTAGGCAAGAACGCGCACATCGGTCCCTACGTAGTGATCGACGAAGACGTAGTAATCGGAGACAACGCCGTCCTGCTAGCCCACGTCGTCATCTATCGCGGCGTAACCATAGGCAACAATTTCTTCGCGCACGCCCACGCCGTGGTCCGGGAATTCTGCAACCTCGGAGACAACGTTCTGCTGCAGAACGGCGCAATCGTAGGCAGCGACGGATTTGGCTTCGCCAAGGACGACTCTGGACACTGGCACAAAATCATCCAGTCCGGCAACGTGGTCATCGAAAGCGACGTCGAGATCCAGGCCAACACCTGCATCGACCGCGCCAGCATCGGCGAGACCCGCATCGGACGCGGCACGAAGATCGACAACCTGGTTCAGGTCGGCCACAGTTGCGCCGTAGGCCACGACACGCTGCTCATCTCGCAGGTCGGCCTGGCCGGAACGACGGATGTAGGCAACAACGTGATTCTCGCCGGACAAGTAGGCGTCTCCGGCCACGTCAAGATCGGAGACGGAGCCATCGCCATCGCCCAAAGCGGCATCCCGCACGACGTTCCCGCCGGAGCCATGGTCAGCGGCTCTCCCGCCATCGATCACCGCTTGTGGTTGAAGTGCTGCGCCGTCTACGCCAAGCTGCCGGAGATTGCCAAGGCAGTACGGAAGTTGTCGGAGCGGGAGTGAGTTTCCTTTGCCTCTATTCTTTTGCCTTTAATCTTGCATGTTTACTCATGAGGTAATAACCTATGCTTTACGGGTACCCTACCCCCCTTTTTCCCCGGTCTATTGGAATCAAGGACTTAGGGGGTGGTTCCCGCCAGGTCTTTGGGTTTAAAGGACTTGCGGATAAAGTCTTTAAGAACCAATGACTTAACTTGTCAAAGAGCGCTGAAAATGGGTTTGGGGCAGCTTCGAGGGCCGTCTTGGTTGACGAATACACCTCGAAACTGCCCCAATCAGATCTCTATCGTCACGCGCGACGGGGCTTATGTCAATGGATTTCGAACCATTACTATTTCAACGTCTGGAGCGAGCAAAGACGCGTGGAGAAGCTGCGCTACCTTCACCGTGACCCAGTAAAGCGTGGATTGGTGGAGCGTCCGGAGGATTGGTTTGTGTAGAGCGGACACTCCTGTCCGCTGCCTCTGACTCGTGCCCGGAGAAGTGGGAGTAGTTGAGATCGAATCGCACTGGACGCCGCCGGCGCCCACACGCCCACCCTTCGCAAAGTACGCGAAGGATGGGGCACCCACTGCATGGTTGTGCCTGCGAGATCAAAAGCCTGGGCCAGCCCCCCACCCGCCTGAATGCTAGTGAATCGGTAAACGACGCTCCACGCGCTGAAGATCACGCTGAAGTGCGGCACTGGCCAGCCGCCAATCGAAAGCGACGGGCTTATCGGCGAGGGGTGCCCACTGGGCGTCTAAATACGTTCTGAAGGACTCGGATCGGTCGAGCCTGTCCCGGAGTGTTACGACGTCGCCGATCCCGCGACGCGCGGCGGAATCTACGATCGGGGTGTCAACGATCATGGCATCTACATAAGCGAACATGCTACTGAGCTTGTTTACCGTATACGCACCCACGGTCGTGATCCTAACGCTGGCCACGGGAAGGTTCTCTGTGAATTTCGGATTCGCCTCCAGCAACTTCTTTCCCAAACATCGATCAAGTGCATGCCGAATCTGGGAGGGCTGGAAACCGAGCGCCTGCCCAAACTCGAAGACGCGGTCTATCTCCACGTACCCTTCGTTCCCGGTCGAGGTGCCGGAGGAGCGCTCAACAAATGCAACCAAATTCGGCACCAGGAAATGCTCGCGTCCGTCTGGCATCGAGATGTCGAATAGATTTGCTATGCGCGATGCGGTGGGATCGTAATGCTCATAATCACGGAAAATGATCGCTCTCAGAAACTCGTGAACGGGAATCGTATAAGAGCCGCTGTTTCGGTAGGTATCCGCAATTTTTTGCGCGTCAACGTGTCCGGAGCCCACAAAATCACTCACGAATTCCAGCGCCTGTCGGGTATTACCACCGCTAAGATTGTCAATAAATTCGATTAGAATGGCGCTCGCTTCGAAAGACTGGACGAGAATATGGAGGTATTCGGATAGAAGGGTTGAATTCACCGTCAGGTTTTCGGGAAGGATGTTTAGTCTCCCAGTGGAACTCAATTGCTCTAACGCGAAGCTCAGCCTCTTGGATAGGACCAAGTCAACTCGCGGGGGCGAGACCGTGAAAACGCGCGGATGGTATGCGCTTAGCGAACCCTTGACACTGGAGTGGGCAAACGTGTCGGGCCTTAGAGACAGGAAGACTGTGGCTGGCCATGTCCCCGCTAAGCTGTGTCCGATAAGAAACACCTGTTCCTGAAACTCTGTCGGGCGCTGGTCTATGTTGTCAAGGAACACGACAATGGGCGTCTTGCGCGCCTTTGAGATGTGGTCCAGCGACGCTTTCAGGTGCCCAGCCCTATCCCCTTTCTTGGAGTTAAGCTCCTCGATCTGCTGCCGTAAATAAGCTGTCGGGTCGATTTTCTTCAGGGGTGCGAATATCCCTTTCTCGAAGCGCTGCAGATCGGAAAAATAAGTCCCGCGGACGAAGCCATCTTCATCAATATCTATCCCATAGTCTTGGCGGAGCTGCGCTGCGCAGCGCTTAACAACAAACTCCTGCAGGTCAGTGGCCAAGGCCGGTTCCTTACCGAAGTCGATGTAGAGGACAAGCGTTTTGCCAAGCAATTCGGAGGCGTCGACCTTTATCAGATGCCGAATGAATATTGTCTTTCCCACCCCTACATCCCCCAGCAGAATGACCGGTCGTTGCTTCATGGCCGCCGCGACTAGGTCGCTGGCGAACTCCTTGCTCACTCCGACCTTATCACCGGCAGCCTGCAAGTTGGGTACGGTCATCTCTTGCTGGAGCAAGCTGGAGTACCGCGTTTGCAGTATCTGCTTGCTGATGAGCGCGTACTGCGAGAGCGCACCATTGCTGCAGTAGCATCGCTCGAGAAATTCTTTCTCGACTTCACGAGCCCGAGCTATGTCTTCGATTACGAGCTCGCCGAGGATTTGCAACTCGGTCTGAAATGGGTTCCTCCCTTTGAAACCGGGATAGGCGGGAATCCGCTGAGAGAGTTTTTGCGGCGGCGGCTGGATGGGCGTCCCCCTGAGGAGGGTATAAGCGTTTCTAGAAGTAAGCCCAGGCTTCGATAGTTGTTGCCACAATTGGCGAAAGTCGTCACGCATCTCCTCCAGCGAGCTAAACACCAATCCCATGCCATCGAGCGGCGGAATGCCGTCCTGACGACTTGCCAGAAATGCGATGAGCTGGTGGCCGTTGCCAACGACGCCGACTCCGACGCCTCGCTCCTGGCAGTAGGTCAATGCCTGCTTTAGCGCTTGTTCAATTGGTTTGGATGATTCTGTTATGACGCTCAGCTTGCAGACTCGCCTGGTAAACCCACTCGGTAACTCGAAATAGACACCTTCTCGCTTGGCCTCGATGACTGCAAGTCGTTCTGGTCGACCGAGAATATAGTCTGCGTAAGTCCCATTGTACGATTCCTCGACTGAGCAATCTTCCTTGTCCCAGCCTAGGCAGTCGAACACGAGCGTGTCGATTAGATGCAGCCTCGTCGTGGCCTCGTTTCGCCTGAGACCGTAGTCATTCGAATTAGCCCAAATCGCTAGCTCTCGAATCTTCTCCTGAGAAGCCTCATAGTCTCCGGCCATAACATATTGAAACTACTACAAAACCATCAACGCTCCAAGAAGCACGCCCACCACCGATGGCTGATTAGACAATCGCGTCGGCTCCGAAACGCCGAGTAAACTCGGCGGGTGGCCCGTCCTATCGCGAAGCGAAGGGCGGGGCCTTTGATTTCTTTTTTCGTCACAAACGCGCTGTACGCACCATCACAGACTTCTAACCGCCCGTCGGCGACAATGGAATCGACCTGTGTGCCAGGGTTGAACTATGTCCGGACACGCGGCTGCACGGGGAGAATTCCCTGACCCGTCTGACGTAGTGAGAGGGGGTAGGGGTCCTTCGACTCCGCCGGAACTTCACTTCGTGAAGTCCCGGCTCCGCTCAGGATGACAACTGGGTGGGTCGGCCGGGCGCCCCACCCTTCGTTCTTTGAAGGGTGGGATTGGTCCGCCCGCCGCTTGGGATTTGTCCGTCTTCTGCGTTGTCACTTCGAAGAAAAGCGCCTGAAAACGGAGTCGGAGCATTGCACCAAAAGTGGGCATTGACACTGGTCCCCCTGGGGCCTAGCTTCGAGATGTCTCCATTGGCCACAGCCAAAACTCAGCCGCACCCAGCGGCCCAGCAACGACCCTGACCCACGAGGACATTCGGCAGTTGAATTCCTAAGACCGAAAGCCCGTCTCCTGATGACGGTTTCGGCCCGAATATTATGGTGGTCAAGCAGTTGGTTGCAAGACCGACTCCACCCCAGGGACCCACCACGCAGCCGGTCAGCTTCGACCGGTAGCCTCGAGCGTTTTCAGAACAAGCGCAGAAGGAGTGTTTCTATGTTTACACGCACTGTCGACGTAACCACCAAGCCGGGAAAGGCAAGAGACCTCGCTACCCTCGTCAACGACAAAGTACTGCCGATTCTGAAAAAACAGACCGGATTCGCGGATGAGACCCTTTTGGTATCGGATACGGAACCGGATCGCGTCATGGCGATCAGTTTCTGGAATACCAAGGAAGATGCTGAGCGCTACCATCGGGAACAGTACCCTGTCATCCAACAGATGATACGGCCCCTGCTCGACGCGGAGCCCATAGTTCGGACCTTCAACGTCGATAGCTCAATCACGCACAAAATCGCTGCCGAGAAGGCCGCCTAAGAGGGCCTACCCAATCCTAGGGTTTCGTGCACCATCGAAGAGGGCGGCGGCAGCGCCGCCCTTTCTCGTCGAGCCAGCTGGGTTGCTGACGTCTACCCTTTTTCATCACAAAAATCCTGTGTGCACCATCACAGACTTCTAACCGAACGTCAGCGACAATGCAATCGACCTGTGTTGCCAGGGTTGAGGTGTGTCCGTCAACCAAGACGGACCTCGAAGCTGCCCCAGCCCCATTTGTAAATTCCTCTTTGCTGAACCATCCGTTGGGGCTACGAGCTAGGCGTCCATTCTTTTTGCGTAATTTGCGAGCGCAGGGTTCATCCTCGGAGTCCGCGAAATCCTAAGCGGGAGACGGCGTGGAATCCCACCCTTCAAGAAACGAAGGGTGGGGCACCCGGCACTTTATTGGGTGCGCGCGAACTTCATTCCGCTATTCCCGGTTCAATCGAAGAGTGCGAATTAGGGGCTCATCCGATTCATCGAATAAGACGGGGACGATCCTCCACTGGGCCTGCCGTGCGGAGCGCATAGAGAGATAGAGAAAGCTGATGATTCCGGCAACGCCGAGCAGGACGAATGGCCGAAGCAGATGTGCCTCGAAGTACGTGATTGTTGGTATTAGGACTCCGAAGAGAAGCAGATAGGCTCCCATGGTCTGCCAAAGATTGCGCCGGCCTGGCACATAAGAGCAGGTAAACGGAATCTTATGCCATTCGCGCAACCGCACCTCAACTAGCCAGAGCATCAGTACGGCTACAAGCGCGATGTGGGCAAACGCCAAGACCCAGCCAAACCCGAGAGCTTCAAAGGGTAGAGTCACGAGCAGCACCGGCACGATACCGTAGAAGACCAGCATGTATTCGACGCTGTCGAGCAGTTCTCGCGGGCCCGATCTCTCCGCCATACGGAACACCCAACTAGCCTCAATCTGGGACGGCAGCTGAAAAACGTAGCAGAGGGCGGAAATCAGGACCGCGCTGATAACAAGAGGCACAGCGAGAATGGATTCGAGCTGCCAGATGCTCCAGGGTTCGCCAAAACGAAGATGGGCCACCATGTTCGGACCTGCTGTCTGCAGCGCTAACACAAATGCGATCGCGACACAGAAGCCGATTACCAATTTGTGAGGGCGACTTCTGCGCAACGTTTGAAGGGCGAACACAAATGACGCCAGTGCCAGGGAATTCTTCATGAAGACGATCTCCAACAGCACAGCCGCAGCTTCCCCGATTGACGATTGCCCGCGCGGTTTCCGCGACGCCTGTTCCAGAACTCGACTGGCGTGCCGACGATAGCTCAGAAAATATGTCGCCAGCGCCAGAAAGAGGGCTGCCCCGATCCCCGAGATGGCCATGTCCCGCAACCGCAGGAAGTAGCTGTCTCGCGTCCCCAGTAACGTCTCATACAGACCCAGAAACCAGGCCGGGGGAAACAGCAACATCCAGCGCGGCTTGGCCGCAATCATTTCGTACCAGTTCGGGATGTCGAACACATACGGAGTGGCAGCGACGAATGCCGTGGCGAACACCGCCTGGAACAACACTGACATGCGATCGAACGCGCGTGGCGGCAGGAAATTCATTAGTGCACCTTGCAAAGCACCGATTGCAAAGAACGCAAACAGTCCTGCACAGATAGCTGCTGCCGCATGAGCCAGGATGTATCGAATGCCAAAGGACGGAGATTGCCACCTGCCGGAAGTCAGGAACGGGAACAAAACGCTGGTTGCAAGATTCAGATCGGCGATAACGACCACTAGAATTACAAGAGAAGACAGGAATCGTGCGACAAAGATGTGAAACAGACGCAACGGCAACGGCTTTAGTACAAGGTAATCGCGCAGGTTTGGAAACAGACCTTGCCATTGAATTACGGTCACCAGTCCAGCCACAATCATGGAAAGGGAAATGAAGAAGAGACGGTCGGCGCGAACTGCCGCGACGTATAGATCTCCAGTATCGAGTCCTTGGAGGTACTTGTACTTAGGCATATAGAGGCGAACGATGAGAGGACCAATGCAAGCCAGCAGAGCGAGCACCGTGACGACAAACCTGCGGACTTGATCGGAGGAGATCAGGTCGTTCACGAGTTGCTCGGACAGGAAATGGCGAAATAGTTCGAACTGGGAGCCATGGGTTTCAGAGAGCCATGACCGAATGTTTTTGCGGAGCATGATCTGTTAGGCGTTCATAACGGCAATGACGCGTTCGGCAATGGCGGATGTGTCTTCTGGAATCGCGAGCTGGGCAAAAACCGATTCCAGCGAAGGGCTCGCCTGCAACTCCCGCAGGCGCTCTACGGTGTCATACGCGACGACCCTCCCTTTGTGCAAAATGACCACTTCCGAGCAGACTTTCTCGACAACTTCCAGGACGTGCGAACTGTAGAGGATTACTTTGCCCTCTCGGGCAAGAGCTCTGAGGAGGTTGCGCAGAACCAGACCGGCCCCAACGTCCAGGCCGGAAAACGGCTCGTCCAGAATGAGAACTTCGGGGTTATGCAACAACGCCGCAGACAACAGAATCTTTTGTCGCATGCCCTTGGAATAGTTCAAGAGCAACTCGTAGTGCGCATCGCTTAGGGAAAACAAGTCGATGAAAGCGTCAATCTTTTGTTCCAAGGGCTTGCGCGGGATGGAGTGTAACCGTCCGATGAGGCGCAAATATTCCGGGCCGGTCAAATGTGAGTAGAGATGGGGTTCTTCAGGAACGTATCCGAGGTTGCGCGAAAACGAGGGATTGCCTTCATGGACCCTGGCGCCATCGAACAAAATCTGTCCAGCGGAAGGCTCGATCAAACCGGTCAGCATCTTGACCGTAGTGCTCTTTCCAGAACCATTCGGCCCTAGATAGCCGAGTATCTGCCCGCGGCGAATCTGAAAGCTGACGTCTTGCACGGCAGGAATGCCGCTGTAGCGCTTTGTCAGACCCACTGCTTCCAGCATCTCGAAACTCCACAGGCAAATGCTGCGAGATCAGCGTTGCCCGAAGGTCGCCCAAAAGAAACTACACATAAGCCCTAACGCAGCGAGGCCAGACACAAGAGAAATGCCTACGATCTGGAGGTGGCTAGACACGACTGTCCGAAGGGCCTCTCCACCGACACAGCACCAAACACATATCCCACCTACCCATCCGTCCCGTTGGCAGGCGTCGCGCATTTGGTCTGCGAACACTTCGATCATCTCCTCTCCGAACTGACGGCGAAGAGTGGCTGGATAGAGAAGCAAAAGGGTGGCATACACGCGACAGCTCATGGGGACTGATGACGCCGGCACCATAAGATTCACCCTCCCTCCTGCAACATCAGTCGGTGTTCGAGCGCGAGTCTAACCACAGCGTCCATCCTGCCAACCTCGGCTTTGAAAACAAGCTTTCCAGTTCGAGTCAGGCGGTAGCATCGCCGCCGGCTGCCTGGGTCCGCATCGAGTTCTTCAATCAGCGACAGTTCAAGCAGACGCTGTATGGTCGTGTACAGCGTACCGGGTCCCATCCGGAACTTGCCGTCAGAAAGGACGGAGACCTGTTGCATAATCGCGTAACCATGCTTCTCACCCTGAGCCAGCGCGAAGAGGATAAAGAACACAGCTGGTGTCAGGGGAAATAAATGCTGCAAGTCATCAGGTACGTTGTTGGTCTTTGGCGGCATTTGCGGGCCCATCCCTAACTATATCTCCGCTTGATATATCATTAACTGATGTACGTGTCAACCGACACTTGGAGCGCTTATTTTTCTGCGCGGGAACGGGCAGATTCTGTTTCTTGTACCGCGACTGCCCCGGTCCGCAGAATCCGTAAGCGCCTATTGTTCCGGCGCCCCCAACTTGGTGCGCCAGCTCCGCGGGCCGCACTTGAGCACGTGGCCGTGGTGCAGTAGGCGGTCGAGCATGGCGCTCACAGCGGCCGCGTCCCCCAGCAGTTTGCCCCAGTCTTCCACCGGACGGTTCGAGGTAAGCATGGTGCTGGCCCGCTCGTAGCGGCGGGTGGTCCGTCCCATCGTGAAGCGAAGGTCGGGGCTTTTGACTTTTTTTCGTCACAAGAACCCCGTGAGCGCCATCGCAGACTTCTAACTGCCCGTCGGCGACCATGGAATCGACCTGTGTGCCAGGGTCGAGGTGTGTCCGTCAACCAAGACGGACCCCGAAGCTGCCCTAGCCCCATTTGTAAATTCCTCTTTGCTGAACCATCGGTTGGGGCTACGAGCCAGGCGGCCATTCTTTTTGCGTAATTTGCGAGCGCAGGGTTCATCCTCGGAGTCCGCGAAATCCTAAGCGGGAGACGGCGTGGAATCCCACCCTTCAAAAAACGAAGGATGGGGCACCCCCTTGATTGGTTGTGCCGACGGAAGGCTGGGCCAGCTGTGATCTTTCAAGACGTTGTCCATTCGATCGGGACCAGAGAAGCTGATTGTGACGAGCAATCCAGTTTCCGAGGAAAGACCGAATGGACATTCACAAGAATGCCCGACTCACCCTTCGG
>Ga0074044_10001948_pt1 | contig 18220 bp, 16 predicted proteins | sample BogForMeECP23OM1_FD_94443 | JGI IMG/M metagenome (GOLD analysis project Ga0074044, IMG submission 94443) | Bog forest soil microbial communities from Calvert Island, British Columbia, Canada - Bog Forest MetaG ECP23OM1 | ecosystem: Environmental > Terrestrial > Soil > Wetlands ...
GAGCATCTTCGGCGATGGCTGCCGCCGCGCCGGGCTTGCCCATCCCTCGCGCAGCTTCGCGCATTTTGCTGAGCCGGGCAGAGTCATCCAGTAATCCCGCGATTTTCCACGCGGCCGCCGGAAGATTGTTGCAGCGAATCGCGGCGCCGGCCTCCAGTAAATGATCCGCGTTTCGCTCTTCCTGCCCGGGTATCGGCTCGATCAACGCCATCGGCAACGCTCGCGCCAGCGCTTCCGATGTAGTGAGACCGCCAGCTTTGCCGACGAGTAGATCAGCCGCCGCCATATATTTGTCCATGTCCGTGGTGAAGCCCACGGGAACGAGTCGCTGGGCGCCATTCGAAAGTTTGCCCGCGCCACTCGAGATTTCTTCCAGCCGCTTGCGAACTTTCTCTGCTTTGCCCGCGATAGCGGCAATTTGCCAGGGACGCTGCAGCGCCAGCAAATCGTTTACAAGCTGTTCAACCGGCCCGATACCGTAGCCACCAGCAGAAATCAAAATCACGGGCGCGGAAGAATCGAGGCCCAGAGCGCGCCGCGCGTCCGCGCGTTCCAAAGGTTTGGCAAAAAGTGGGTCGACTGGAATACCAGTAACGCGCAATTTGTCACGCGGTACGCCGATTCGCGCCAAGTATTCGGCGGCTTCGTCGATGGCCACATAGTAGCGATCGACGGTGCGGCAGAGCCACATGGCGTGCACGTCGTAATCGGTCACAACGATGGCGTTGTGCGCGCGCAATTTCCGTTTGGCGATTAGCCAGGCGACGATTTCCGCGGCCAGGAAGTGAGTGGCCACGCACAAATCCGGCTGCACCCGCTTGAGCAGTCGAATCATCGGCGCGGTGTTCAGACGATCCATGGCGAGGCGCCGCCGCGGATGATGCCAGGGTTGATCGAGGCGGTCGTAGAGCACACCCATCAGCTCCGGCGCACGGCGCACCATCGAGATGTAAGCCTTGTCGTAAACGCGCTGGAAAAGTTTGCTGACGTAATGAATTGTGTCGATGTGTTCCACGGCGCAGTCGCCGCGCGCGCCGAACGCTTTTTCGAGAGCCTGCGCGGCGCGGACGTGCCCCGCACCGGAAGATGCGGACAAAAGGAGAACGCGCGGCTTCGATTTCATCCGCGCTGCGCTCCCGCTTTTACTAATTTCATCACGAAGCCTTGCGACGCCCGGCGGCAATCTTTTCGAGCACTCCGCGCGCCACGTTCTGCAACTCCCCGAACCTTGTCAGATAATCCTGGAATTCGTGGTTCAGCGTCTTCGCCTCTTCCGGTCCGAGCTGCGTGCGCAGGATCATGTCGCGCAGCCTGACGGGGTGCGGCAGAAGCGCATCCTCTCGCAATTCTTCGAGCGCAATGCTCGCGTCGTAGTGATACATAAGTTCCCCCGTGGAGAAACGAGCTTCCGTCGTTTAGACGTGGACCTGGCGGCCCAAGCTATTGTACTCGCCGAGCGTGGCCGCAAGCGAGCGCCAGCGAACGGTCGAAAGCCGGGGAAGATTTACGCAGCGGTAGCTGTGGCGGGCATGAATTCGTAGCGCTCAATTTTCGCTGCGATGCCCATGCGCCCGTTCGAAGTGGGTTCGACGCGCACGATCTGCCCGAGGCAGCGAATATTGACGTCGCTGGATTGCGTCACCTGTTCGGGCAGTGTGATGACAAATTCGATTTCGCTGCCGACGGGAAAATTTGTTTCAGCAAGGAAGTAGAGACCACGGTAGCTGACATCCCGTGTTTGCGCCGTGAGTTCGGGCCCATGCGGTTCGTGCGGAAGCACGCGCAGCGGCAGCGTCATGTTAAAACGCCTTGCTTCGCGGCGATCGGCTCCGTCGCTCATTACTCCTCCACTCGGGCTGGAATTTGAGGGAAAGCTAACATCGGCACCCGTAAACTGCAACGCGAAAGTCAGGAAATTATGTCCTAGTACGAGGTTTTGGGCCCAAAGCGTATACTTTGCGGTATCTCGTAATTCGCGTAGTACTGTTACTCCCTTAGAATGCCGAAAGCCTCGAAGAATGCTCTGCCTTTCAGAGCGACTTCCATTTTGGAACATGACGCACGGATGCAATTTGCACTTCGCTCCAACTTAATTGATGAAAGCGGATTGCTGTTCCCTTTCTGGGAGTTCGGCCTTTTCACTGCGTTGCGGTACACTCGCCCTTCTCTTGATCCGGTCTATGAGCGCACGACACGAATCTCGAAATTTCTTTCTTGCAGGACCTGCAGGGCGTTTGGAAGCTATTCTCTGGAGCCCCAGCGCGGGTTCGCCGCCGATGGCTGCGGTGGTTTGTCATCCGCATCCGCTGTTCGGCGGGACGATGCATAACAAAGTGGTCTATCAAGCGGCAAAATCGCTGGATGCTCTGGGACTTCCGGTTTTGCGCTTCAATTTTCGCGGCACGGGAATGAGCGAAGGGAAGCACGATCGCGGCGAGGGGGAGCGCGGCGACGCGCGCGCAGCGTTGGATTTTCTCGCCGCAGAATATCCAAACGTTCCGCTTCTGGTTGCAGGATTCAGTTTTGGATGCTGGGTAGGACTTCGGGCCGGATGTGAGGACGCGCGCGTCACTTCGCTCATCGGGTTGGGAGCGCCGGTGAACAACGCGGACTTTTCGTATTTGGCGCGATGCGAAAAACCGAAGCTCTTCGTGCACGGAGCGAATGATATTTACGGCGCGGTGGATAAATTGAAAAGCGTCGTTTCGACGGTGCCCGGGGAAAACAGAATCGTGATTGTGGAAGACGCCGACCATTTTTTTGTCGGCAAGCTTGATCAAGTGGATACGGCGATCACGAACTGGATGAGAGAGAAGCTTCCAGATCCGGGTAAACGAAGCTGAAATCGAAGAGAGATTCATCGAGCAAACAGCGCTCGATGGCGCAGAGTTCCTCCTGCGCAGGCCGACACGTTCGCAGGAGCGAACGTGAAAAGGCGTCGGCCTGCTCCGCTCGGAATGACGGTTTTGTGGCGGCGTTGGCATTGGGTCATGCGCCCTCGCCGCGGCTGAAGAGTTGCGTGAACTGATCTACTGTGGCGGGCGCTACATTCACTAGTTTGGCGTTCGCGCGGACATGCTCGACGCGTGACATTCCGACCAGCGCTGTCGTGATTCCCGGCGACGACCTGACGAATTGCAGGGCGCGTTCCGCATCATTTTCGAGGCCCAGGGCTTGGGCAACAAACGCCGGTAAATTGCGCGCGACCTGGCCTTGCAGCAGTGACGCGCTGGCGACCAGCGTGATTCCCAATTCGCTTGCGGCTTCCATGACGGTACGGTCGCGACCGCCGATGGATTGGTTGCCGAGCGTCAGCGCCTCCGTCATTCCGAGATTGAACGGGAGTTGCACGAAACGGAAGCGGTGTTTTTCGCCGGCGATATCTGTTGCGATTTGCGCGAATTCGGCGAGTTGCATGGCGTCTCGCGCTTTGGCTTCCTGGCGGAAGCCATTCCAGGTCGCCATGCCGTAGAACTGAATTTTGCCAGCGTCGGCGGCGGACTCGAGAAAAATGAACGCATCACGCACGCGTTCGAGAAAATCGGGGCGCGAGACTTCGGTGAGCTGCGTTTCGGGATTGTGCAGGTAGTAGACGTCGATGCACTCGAGCTGGAGATTGCGCAGGCTGCGCGCCATCTGATCTTCGAGGAAGCGCGGAGTCATACAGTGGCTGCCGGCGACGAGGTCCTTTGGAGTGAAGATGCCGGGTTGGATGTATTCGTGAAGAAAATATTCGGTGGGTTCCTCGGGCATCGAGCCGTCGGGAGTCAGGTAGCCCCCTTTGGTGCAGATGACGAGTTCTTCGCGGGAAAAACCTTTTGCGGCGAGTTGCTGGATGGCTGCGCCGATGCTGCGTTCGCTGCGTTGGAAGCGGTAATTGATGGCGGCGTCGATGAAGTTAATGCCGGATTCAGCGGCGGCGGCGATAGCGGCGGTGTAGCTTGCATCGACCTTCGGATCGGGCTGGCCGAGATAGGTGCCGATGCCGAGCGAGGACATGACGAGGCCTTGCGATTCGCGAAAGTGGCCGTTGGCGGCGCGCCCTGCGAATCGGTTCGCGTAGCGTTTTGTGCCTTCTAGTGTGGCGGATTTGGTCATGATTTCCTTATCGTTTGCAATCATGCATGTAGGGGCGCGGCATGCTGCGCCCCTACAAAGACGGGCACGATATATCGTGCCCCTACAAATTCAAAATCGTTACGGCGGCGAGCCGTTGTCGGTCGCGGGCGGCTCTGTCGTTGTTGGCGCCTCGGCAGTTGCTTTCGGATTTAGGAGGCGGCCGCAGGCACGGAGAATCTTACGGTACGGCCAGTCTTTTTCGCGAAAGAAAATCTCGCCGGCGCGGGGATTGCTGTAGAACCAGCGGGAGATGAGCGCGAGATGTTCGCCGAGTTCTTCGCGAGCGGCAGCCGCGGATCGTACGGCGGAAATCTCGCCGCTTTGTGGAACAGCGGTTGTAGAGATTGCGGCGGATTGTTCCGCGCTTTGCGCGCTTGCAGCATTTCCTTCGAGATAGTCCTTGAAAATGTGTTCGGCGGAGCGCGGCTGGCTGGCAATTTCGCCGAAGCGCAGAAAGAATGGCTCGGCGAAGCGTCCGCTGTGGATGCCGAAGACGCCGATGGATTGCTCTTCGGCGGCGCGCTGAAGAATGACGGCGTCGAGATCGGCGATGCGGCGAGCGATCTCGGGGCGGAAGCGCAGCGCGGCGTCAACTTTTTCGACGCGTTTGTGGAGTTGCGCGGCGCGCTCGAAATCGAGATCGGCGCTGGCGCGTTCGCGGTCGTCTTCGATCGCAGCGCGGAGCGAGTTGCCATTGGTGTCGAGGAATTGCACGAGGCGCTGGACTTCTGCGTCGTATTCCTCTTTGGAGCACCCGGCAAAGCACGGCGCCAGGCACATTTTCATTTCGGAATAGATGCAGCCGGGGAAAGTGGGATCGCGACGGATTTTGATCTGGCAGCGGCGCACTTTGAAGAGGTCAAGAGCTTGCTCGGAAAAAGCGAGCGCGGATTTTCGGGAAGGGAATGGGCCGTAGTAAGCGCCAGCCGTGGGCGCGCCGGTTTCGTCGACGGCGATGCGGCGCGTGACGTAGCAGCGCGGATAGGCGTTGCGCAGGCTGATTTTCAGGACGGCGGGCGGACGCAGGCGCGTGAGTTTGCGATAGCGCTGCGGGAAGAGATGCTTGGCGTGCTGATAGTACGTGAAGATTTGTTCGAGCGCGGAACCGGTGAGGCGATAGCGAATGCCGCTCGCGAGTTCGCGAAGATTGAGCCGTTTGCTGGCGGGATCGGCGGGGCCGAGGAGGCGCTGCAGGCGGCGCAAATCCTGCGTGCGAATCAGAAACGGCTCGGCGTTTTCCGCGCGCGATTCGATCAGGCAGACGGCGGGTTTGGGCGGCAGGGCGGCGAAAAAATCTTCGTCGCGGGTCGGGTCGAAATCCTGGCCGCAGTCGAGTTCAAGCACGGTGACAGGATATAACGGAACGGAGGCGAGGATTCGCGTCGGAAGAGGGGATACCCCACCCCCGGTGTTTTTTTAAGAGTGGCAAACACAGGACTTATGCTTGAAGCGGCGTCAAGAATCATGACGAAAGGGCATAGGGGGATAGCGGCGATTGGACGGTGCCGAGTGCTGGGCGGATTGAGTGGTGCGGAAGCGCGTGTGGATCTTGGGCGGAGCCATGAAGGAGCACAGGCTGAAGCCCGTGCCACTGGTGCCCCCACCCGGGGGTGTACGCGAGTTATGAAGTAACCGCGTGAGAGGAAAGAGTTTGCGGCGTTTCCTGCGTGTACGCGGAAGAGGATAGTGGAGTGGCAGGGAGTGAATCGCGAGTGGAAGGAATGCCGGTGCGTGGAGCGGCGCCGAATCATAGAGAATGGTAGCACTGATGTAAATTACTGTAAAGATATAGTACCATAGTTTTATCATTCGAGCGTGAGACGGGGAAGTAGAACGGTTGGAAGGAGTTGGCGGGAATTTTGTAGTTTGCTGAGACGAATTACGTCCGGCCTGTCCATCGGTCGCAGTCCCCTTGGCCTCACGTGTCGCCGGCACAATTCTCCCGGAGCCCGTGGGGATCGCCGGTGGAATTGTTCTGGAAAGGCGAGTATATTTGAGTTTAGGGATGGCATAAAGATGACTATCGTGCTAGATTCCACATTTGCTAAACCTGAGGACGTCGGGAAGGTGCTCGGCGTTCCAAAGGCTCGCGTTAAGTGGCTGAAGCGGCTCGGAAGTTCTCAGACGATTTTTTCAAGCAAAATCGCCGAAAAAAAGAACGGGGCCAGGACTTCGGCTTCTGCCAAAAAGAGAAACCACGCTCGTGGCAAAGCCAAAAAAGCGGCGCGATGAAGTCTTCCTGAATATTCCCTACGACAATAAGTTTGAGAAGCTATTCGTAGCCTACATAGCGGGGATCAGCGCGTTTGGATTGGTGCCTCGCGCGACCCTGGAAATCCCGGACAGTTCGCGACGGCTGGAAAAGATCCTCAGGCTGGCTAGGAACTGTAGATACTCGGTCCACGATCTATCACGCGTGCAGTTGGACCCCAAGAAGCCGCGCGTGCCACGATTCAATATGCCTTTCGAGCTTGGGTTGTGCGTGGCGTACGCCAGCCAGAATAAGACGCAGAAACCGAACTGGTTCGTTTTCGAAGCCGAGGCAAATCGTATCGACAAATCGCTGAGCGACCTGAAGGGCACTGATCCGAGGATTCATGGCGGCGCCGTGCGCGGGGCCTTGAGCGGATTATGCAACATATTCCGGAGGCCGGGGAGGCAACCGAGCGTGCCACAGATGATGCAAATTTACAGGGGCCTAAGGAGAAAGCAGCCGGCCATTCTCGAGGAAGCTGGAACAGAGGATCCATTTGCGAAGAGAGTGTTCGTGGACATTTGTGTAGCGGCAAGTGCAGAGGCGGACCGGGTTGTGGCGGATTGAGTATTCCGTGAGACGCGGAAGTGGAGTCGTTAAAGGGAATTGACGGGAATTTTGTAGTTTGGTGAGACGGGAAGGGGGAGAAGCCAAGATGGGGATCAGGGCCTAATTCAAAACCCGCACCCGCAAAACCGGCGAATGCGGCACCCCATCGGCACTCTGCGCCACTCACCTGATTTGCACTCTACGCGAGTCACCCGGTTCAATACGTCCACATCTGGACATCACCACCCAGACACCTTTACAGTTAAGATTGTGGAGACTATTCGTGCCCATCCCTGAAGATAAGGCTAAGGACATTGTTAATGTGGCCGCGCAAATCGCCCGCGCTCAAGGCGGCGAGCCAGAGGCCACCGTACTCGGGAACTGCATCGCCACCCTAATCTTCGACGGCGAAGACTACGACGTGTCTCTCTACACTTTGACTCTCGAGGTCCCCGTCCAGACATACGCGAATATCGAGCAATATCGTGAAGGGCTCGAACAGTCCATCCGAGATCGCATACGACCCATTGCGCGCCGATACCCTGACAGTCGAATCAAAGAGGTCATTATCACGCCGGAGTTATCCCCCGAGGCTCACTCACCAGCGAAAACGGCGGAACAACCACAACAACCTGAGGATGTGCCGTCCTTCTGGAAGACTGGCTTCTTCCGCCTATTCATCAGCCACACACATCCAAACAAACTTTCCGCCCACAATTTAAAAACGGCAGTTGGCAAATATGGGATCGCCGCATTTGTAGCGCACGACGATATCGAGCCAACCAAAGAATGGCAGCTCGAAATAGAGCGCGCCCTTCGAACCACGGACGCGTTGGCTGCCATTATCACGCCTGACTTTGTCGATAGCCGCTGGTGCGATCAGGAGGTAGGCTTCGCGTTCGGGCGAGGAAAGCTTGTCGTACCACTCTGTAAGGAAACGGCTCCGCACGGCTTTCTAGGGAAGTACCAAGGATTTCCCGCCAAAGGCTTGCAAGCGCCCGAAGTTGCCGAACAGCTTTTCCAAATCCTTCTCAATCATTCACTGACTTCAGGCAGAATGGCCGACGCGCTCGTAGAGAATATGGCTCAAGCAGGTAGCTTTCAGGCAGCGCGAGACGCAATGCCCCTCCTCGAAAGGCTTCCCAAGCTCACGCCCACGCAAGTAGCAAGACTGATGCAGTCTGTCACAGACAATGATCAAGTGGCCAAAGCCATCCGGGTACCTGAGCGCATTAGCGCCTTAATCTCTCACGTCGGCTAAACTCCGGACACTAAAGAGTCGTGTGTGATTAGCACCGACGACTAGCGGGCGGAGGAGGCGAGGAAGACGACAGCGCCGGCAACTTCGACGGGTTCCCCGATGCGGTGGAGGGTGACGATGCGCTCGACGTGGTATTCGCGGGAGTAGCCGTTGCCGCCGTGGATTGGCATGGCCCTCTTGTTATTTGAGCCAATCGAAGGCTAGCGACTCTGTACCCATGGCCTCGTTTATCACGGGCTTGGCGATTTCCAGTCCATTCTCGCTGTTTGCGAACATCACTACGCCTGACTTTGTTTTCGGTTCCGCGATCACAAAACACTTGAATGCGCCGTTGTCTCCCCAATGCCACAGCAGATCGCTTCCATCCTTGCGCTGAATACCCCATCCCAATCCCCAAAACAAATTCTTCGATAGTTGCTTCGGCTCGCGCTTAATGCAAATCCTGCACTCCGGATCGAGCGCGATTTGCGGCGTCTCCATCTCGTGGAGCGTCGCGGGCTGGAGGCCTTTCCCATTGAGAACCGCCTCAACAAATAACGCGTAGTCCTTGGCGGTTGTGTTGAGTGTTGAAGCCGCTCCCGCCTCTTTTGGCTTCCACAATCCGGCCGGCTTGCCGTTCGCGTCGTGGCCCGTAGCGGTTAGCGCATCAAAGTCTGGCCGCCATACATAGCTGCTGCTGGTCATACCCAGCGGCGCGAACACGGCTTCGGTCATATATTCGTTGAGAGGTTTGCCGGTGATCTGCTCGACCACGCGCTGAAGGTAGATGTAGCCCTCACCCGAATAGCTAAACCGCTCTCCTGGGGTGAAATAAATTGGGAGCAGACCGTCATCTCCTCGCCAATTTGGGAAACCGGTGCGATGGCTTAGGACGATCCGCGCCGTAATCTTCGCAAGGCGCTCGTCACCCGCAATATAAGGCTTCGGCAAATAGGTTGTTAGTGGAACGTCCAGCCCCAGCTTGCCAAGCTCCACCAATTTCAAGACGCCGTATGCAAACACTGGCTTGCTCAGTGAAGCCGCTTCAAAAACGGTTTCAACCGTCACCGGCTGGCCGGTGGTTGCTTCCTTGATCCCGAAACCATGCACCCATGTCGTCTTTCCGCCCCGAATCACAGCCATCGTTAGGCCCGGCACGCCGTCTTTCTTCATTAGCTCAGGAACATCCCTCTCCAGCTGCAGAATTGTTGCCCCCGCGGGTGCCGCAAGCTCCTTCTTTGCCCGCAACATCGGCGAAAAGAAGGGCAAAACCACAACGACGGCCCCAAGCACGACAGCCGTTCGCGCTCTCATCCGCGAGCAATTCATTTGTGCCTCCAAAGGCGACCTCAACCCACCTATATAGACGAACCAGAAGGGCCGCGGTTCCTCTCAGGCACTCCCGTAAGTGGAGCTACGAGAGATCTAATTCCCTTGTTCCACCATCTTGAAGGACCTTTTGAGAAACGTGGAGTCTAGCGCGAACTACTTAAAGCTTCGAGTGCCGGAGATGACTAGGCGTTGGATTTCGCTGATGGCTTCGCGGATTTCGGGGATTGGAGTGTTGCAGTGGTTGACAAGAGCACAGGCAAGAGTGCCTGTGCTACGCGGCGGAAAAAGAGAGAGGCGCTTGGTAAACTCACAAGCGCCTCCTCAACTACTTCAACGTAAACCGTACCTCACTGGATCACCTCCTTCTCGGCGAGAGCGCCGATGTCGACAAGTGTGTCGAGTGGCCCGGATTATAGCGCTGGAATGAGGGAAATGTCAGCCGAAGCCTTTCTATAAAGCTTGGGTTTGGGGATGCAAAAGCCCGCCAGCGATGTTCTGTAGGGGCGTATTTCATTTTGAAGATGCCGCCAGGGAACATGCCGCCCTGAAGGGCGGCGCTACGGTTGGTCGGTGGCTTTGCGTTCGGTGGTGTCGGGATTGTTTTTCATTTCGCAGGGCGAATCGAAAATCATTGTGGGGCACTTCTCGGCGGTGAAGGCGGGCCAAGCAGGAATCCCAGCATGGTTCGGATTGCCGGTGCGTGCAAAGTGAATCCAGGCGTCGCTGACTTGGGCCGCAAGGTGATGCGCTTCCGCGCCGTTTCCGGTCATGTTCTCGCAGCGCTCGGCGTTGTCGAAACAGAACGCCAGTTCGGCGCAGTGGAAGGCGCGTGGCCTGGCATCCAAGACCGGGGTCTTCCAGGTGAACCAGTACAAATACGCCGGGGCGGCACCTTGCGCGGCTTTGCGTTCACATTGGGATACGGCTGCTTGACGCACGCCGGATGCAGCGATTCTGGAAAGAATATCGAAGGGCTTTTCTTTGGGATGAGCTTGCTGGAAAACTTCAATGATCTGTCCGCTCTTATCGGGGAACATATCGCCGACGCGTTTTTTGACGTCGTCCATGGTCATGAGTTCGTATTCGGGATGATTGATCCCGTTGAGGAATTCATTCAGCACTGTTCCCACGAGCATGGGAACTTGCGCCGAGATGGCGGGAGCGTCGGGATCAAAAGGATGGCGGGGCACGACCGTGCCGTCGATGACCGGCGCCCAGACGAGCGTTTCGGCCATTCTGCGGATGTTGGGCAAGCCGACCCGCGCGTTCTTGCGCTGGACCGCTCCGCCGGCTTCAACCAATTTTTGGTAGGGCAGGTCCTGGAGTTGCGCGACTTGCGAGCCGTTCAAGCCCAGTTCCGCGAGAAGGTCAGCAGCAATTTTGGCGGACCGTTCCACGCTGGCGCCGCGCGCCATGGAGCCGCTCTGGACGACAGCGCGATGAAACAGGCCTTTGGCTGTTGGCATGATCATCAGAGTGCTAACTTTTCCACCACCGCCGGATTGGCCAAAGATTGTCACGTTGCCCGGATCGCCGCCGAAATTTGCGATGTTGTCGCGCACCCACTCGAGCGCCGCCACGAGGTCGATCATTCCAAGATTTCCCGAGCCGGCATAGGACTCGCCGTAGGCGGCGAGATTCAGGTGGCCAAGCACACCGATGCGATGATTGAGACTCACGACTACGACATCGCCACGGCGGCTCAGTCTCTCGCCGTCGTAGGACTTCAGCTCCTGACCCGAACCCGCCTGGAAGCCGCCGCCATGCAGCCAGACCATAACAGGGCGTTTTTTATTGTCGTTGGCGGGAGTCCAAATATTCACGCGCAGGCAGTCTTCGTTTGGAATGCCATCGTCCCAGGAAAACATCCAGGCTTCTTCGTCATTGGCCCAGCCGCCGCGTGGGCCTTGCGGACAGACGTAGCCGTATTGCATGGAGCTGCGGACGCCGGTCCACGGGGTCGGCTTCGACGGCGGCAGGAAACGCGCTTTCCCCGCGGTGCTCGCAGCGTACGGAATTCCTTTAAAGGTGTAAATTCCGTTGCGTGTGTAGCCTCGCACTTTGCCCGCGGTGGTTTCGACGATTGCGTTTTCGTCGTCAGCAACGATGGAAGGCTTGGCTGTGGTTTCGGCCGAAGTCTTTTTCTGAGCGGCTCCGGCGACAGGCAATGGCAGCAACGAGGAAGCGGCAACGCCACCAGCGAGAGTGGCGGCCCCGCAGATTGCGCTGCGACGGCTCATGGGGTGCTGATGCGCCTCAACCATCTTTTCTATTGGCGTCCGATTATTATTTTCTGGCACGAAGGATTCTCCTTTTGCGCTTGGAGCGGAAGTAACTTACTTCCTTGTCCCTGGGCTTGGCAACTGGCGACCTTATCGCCAACGCTCTTGAATCAGCTCGCGTTTGAGATAGGCGGGAGAGCTCTCGGATTTTGGCGATGGCTCGATGATCGCGTGATGTTCGGAACCGACCAACTGCTCTGGCCCAGGCTGAAGGCCTATTCGATCAGCATCATCCAGAACGCCACATACCTGACGACGCTGCAGAAACGCGGCATCCTGTACAACAACGCCGCGCGATTTTTGAGAATGGATACGGCTCAGGGCAAGTGAGATTTTCTCGAGGCGTTGGCGGTGTTCTAAAAGTTTGAGGCGGTGCTTATGGCAACGATGCCAGAGCTTTGAAGAGAATTGAGCACCTTTTGCATGCGCGCGCGGTAGAGCGATCTGCGGATGAGGGAAGTGGGCCAAAGCGACTTCCAGGCCACCAAACAAGCGCCTTTCCACGTGAGACGGTAGTGGGTGCCATCCGAGGCGAGCCGCATGTATCCTGCCTCGGCCTGGCACGGCCCGAAGCGGCCTACTTGTTTCACAATCCGAGAGGACTCTTCGCCAACGGGGGGCAATTGCGGATGCAGGAAACCGGCATGCTTCTGAATTAAGGCACGATGAACCTGGTAGAGCTGGGAAGGCGATGTGATCTGGGGGAAACGGAAGATTAGGATGTCGGACGGCGTGGAAGTGACCGAAATTGTTTTGTTGGCATTGGTATCGAGCGTCAGGCCGTTCGTGAAACTGGAGGAGAACTCGAAGTAGCCCTGCGTTTTTGTGTCTTTCGTCACAACCGAGATGTCCGCAAAATCGCCCGCCGAGCGGTTTACAAAGTAGGCGAGGAAACTTCGCGTGTCAGAAGCAAGTTCTCCCATGTCGTAGATGCCCACGAGTGAGAAGCCTGCGGATTGGATTTGCGACGACCAACGATTGATCATCGCTCGCACGGCGACGGGAAGCGCGCCGGGATCAACCTTTGCGGGTTCGACCCGTGCGGAGTAACGAAAAGTGAATCGCAGGGCGAGGGGTCCTATGATGTGCATGATTGCCCAGACTAAGAGGATTTTTTCCCACAGTGGCAGCGGCATCGAGGCTCCTATCATCGGGCGGGATTTTCATTCCGGGTCCGAATCGCGCGAGGCGCCCTTACCCCATTTTTTCAGGTAAGAGCGGGGAGACAAAGAGAGATACGCCGAATTTGCCGCAATGCACACCTGTCCTGACGGTCAGGGACACGACGCGGTGCTGAATTTCGCTGGTGCAGGTAGGGGCATGAATGGGGCGCAGCGGGCTGCGTCCCTACAATGCGTTTGTTGAAACAGCAGGCCGGGGAAAATACTAAGGAACTGGCTTGTACTTGATTGCGACGCCAGCCACGCTAGGCTTCTTTAGGAATACTTGCGTGTTGTTCGGGTAAGAAATCACAAGCGACGAGTTTGATTCCCAGATTGCTATGATTTCGATTGTTTGCTTGGCGCCCGCTGGCTTCGCGCGGTTTTCATCGCCGGCGATGAAGGCATTTCCGCGGCCTGATGGCGAGGATGCGCTGCTGCTCAAGATACTGATTTGCTCGCTAGAGTCGATGGGGGTTCCGCAACCTCTCTGAAACACCACGACTTTCAGTTTGCCATCTGGGGATTTCGTTTCTGACAGGGTCTCGTAGTCGCACGACTCGCCGCATCCACAAACAACGATGCAAGCGACGAGCGCGGCATAAAGGGATAAACGTTTCACGGTGATTTCAGAACCCAGGAGGAGATGACCAGGCGCTGGATTTCGCTGGTGCCTTCGTAGATTTCGGTGATGCGAGCGTCGCGGTAGTTGCGCTCGACGGGATATTCGCGGCTGTAGCCGTTGCCGCCGTGGATTTGGATGGCTTTGTGGGTGACGCGGGTGGCCATCTCGCTGCCGAAAAGTTTGGCGATGGCGGCGTCCATGCTGAAGCGAGCGCCAGTGTCCTGCTTCCAGGCGGCTTTGCGGGCGAGGAGGCGCGCGGCGTCGAGTTCCGTGGCCATGTCGGCGAGCATGAATTGGATGGCCTGGAATTGCGAAATGGGATGGCCGAAGGCGAGGCGTTCCTGGGCGTACGTGCGGGCGGCTTCGAAGGCGCCTTGGGCGATGCCGGTGGCTTGCGCGGCGATGCCGATGCGGCCGCCGTCGAGCGTAGAGAGAGCGACTTTGTAGCCTTCGCCTTCGTTGCCGATGCGGTTGGCGGCGGGGACTTCGCAGTCGGTGAAGATGAGTTCGCAGCAGGCGGTGGCGCTGATGCCGAGTTTTTTTTCTTCCTTGCCGGTTTTGAAGCCGGGCGTGCCTTTTTCAACGACTAGCGCGGTGATGCCTTTTTCGCCTTTTTCGGGATGCGTGTTGACGTAGACGATGGCGGCGTCGGCGGCGCCGCCGTTGGTGATCCAAGCTTTTGTGCCATTGAGAATATATTTGTCGCCGCGGAGGACGGCTTTGGTTTGCAGAGCGGCGGCGTTGGAGCCTGCTTGCGGCTCGGTGAGGGCGTAACAGCCGATTTTTTCGCCGCGGGCGTAGGGTTCGAGGAATTTCTTTTTTTGCTCGGCGGTGCCATAGCGGTGGATGGGGTCGCAGTAGAGAGAATTTTGGACGGAGAGAATTACGCCGGTCGAAGCACAGCAGCGGGAAATTTCTTCGATGACGATGGTGTAGGCGATGTGGTCGAAGCCTGCACCGCCTTCGGATTCTGGGATGGCGATGCCAGTGAGGCCTAGCTCGGCGGCTTTGGCGAAGAGGGCGCGAGGGAAATGGCCGGTTTCGTCGAGTTCTTTGGCGAGCGGGCGGACTTCGGATTCGGCGAACTCGCGGACGGTTTTTTGGAGAAGGGATTGTTCTTCTGTGAGATCGAGATTCATGGGTGGGAGTAGTTTAGCGCAGAAGGAGAAAAGATTTAACGCAGAGAGCACAGCGAAGAGAAGATCCCACCCTCAAAAAACGAGGGTGGGGCACCCGCGGGGGACACAGAGAAGAGAAAAGCAGATTCCTCGCTTCGCTCGGAATGACAATGTGGACGTGTGTCTGGTGCCAGCCGAAGACGGGCACGGCATACCGTGCCCCTACGGGTGAGGGGGACTGGTCGTTCGTGTGAGAGGCACGATGAATCGTACGGCCGGCAGCAAGCCGCCAAAGAAGGGCGCGATGAATCGCGCCCCTACAAGAGTGGTGTTCTTGTGGATCGCTAGATGGCTAGGGCTTTGCGGAGGCGTTCATAGGTGACCTTTAGGTCTTCGGGGTGGACGCGGGTTTCGGCGATGACGGTCATGAAATTGGAATCGCCGAACCAGCGGGGGAGAGCGTGAAGATGCAGATGGCCGGCGACGCCGGCACCTGCGGCGCGGCCGAGGTTCATGCCGAGATTCATGCCGTCGGGTTTGTAATTTTGCTGGAAGACTTTTTCCATGCGCTGCGCGAGATGCATCATTTCGTCGAGTGCGCCGGGATCGCAGAGGTGGAGTTCGGCGACATGGGCATAAGGGACGATCATGACGTGGCCCGAAGTGTAGGGAAAACGGTTGAGAATGACGAAGACTTTGGCGCCACGATAGACGATCAGCGTTTCGTCATCTTTGTTGCGCGCGACGGCATCGCAAAAAATGCAGTCGGGCTGCTTGCCGGCGGTGACTTGTTCTATGTACTGGTAGCGCCAAGGAGTCCAGAGATAGTCCATCGACACGCGTCCTCAAGAACAAAAGTTGCGCGGACAGAATAGCGCAAAACGGTGCGCGCGTCGCACGGGCTTCCGGTGGCCGTAGAGCGACGAGTTGTTGATAAGTTCGGAGAAGATGAGAGAAGACCCACCCTCGAAAAACGAGGATGGGGGCACGCGCGCCAAAGCGGTCGAAGAGTTCAAGGTTTAAGAGTTAAAAGAAGAACCATGAAGATCCGGCGGTGTGCGACGGAAACGAGCACAGTCGTGCAGCGGCTCCGCAGAAAGTTCGGTGGAAATGGGGAATAGATGCGAGCACAGGCTGAAGCCTGTGCCACTTAAGGATGCTTCGCGTCGCCGGAAGCTGGCCCCGGAGAGGTTGCTCCTGCCGAGGCTGCTGCCTCCGAGGTGTTCACAAAATCCTTCAGTTCTTTGCTGGGCTTGAAGAAAGGAATTTTCTTCGGGGGCACTTCGACTTTTTCACCTGTTTTCGGATTGCGGCCCACTCGGCCGCGGCGCTGGCGCGTGCGGAAGCTGCCGAAGCCTCGAATCTCGATTTTGTCGCCATTCTGCAGGGACTCGATGATGCTGTCGAAGATGGTCTCGACGATGGTCTCGGACTCCTTGCGGGGGAGTTCGGTGATGCGCAGCACCTCTTCGATGAGGTCGGCCTTCGTCAGCGTGAGTTGCTTGGTCATCGTGCCTATGCCTCGTTGCAGAGCCAGTGTATCAGCGCCCGCAGGTTCATGGTGCGAAACGGTTTAGAGGGGCGGAACGCGCCCGGTTGACCCTCTTCCTATCATTAAATTGACCCGCAGGTAAATGAAATTGTGCTGCCCCATTATCTTGCACCGGGCCCCCTGGGACCTGCTGCCCGGTTTGCTACAAGAAAGCCTGCCGAGCGCCGTGTGGCGCGTGCCGTCTACCAAGCTCAGCGTGCCGACAACTTGGACTTGAGCGCGTCGCCAATCGTCGCCGTCGATGAAGACTTCGACGTGGAGCGGTACTGCTCGATTTCCTTTCGCTCGATTTGCTTGGCGGCGGCGCGATAGCTCAATCCGATACGGCGCGTCTCCGGGCTGATCTTGATGATCTTGAAATCGTACTCCTTGCCCGGCTCGAGCGGGCCGGCGCTCTTCAGCGGACCGGTGCTGGTACGGTGCATCGGTGAATGGCCGTCGTCGCGGCGCTTGCGCTCCTCGATCTCTGTATTGTGGCAGAGAGCTTCGATGTTATCGCCAAGCTCGACGAACGCGCCGAAGGTGGCGATGCGCGAGACTTTCCCCTTCACGATCTGGCCGACCTTGTGCTGCTTGAACCACTCGCCCCAGATGTCGTTCACTTGCTTGATGCCGAGAGAGACGCGGCGATTATCCGGATCGATCTTCAAGACCTTGGCGGTGACAGGTTCGCCCTTTTTGAAAACTTCATGCGGGTTCTTGATGCGCTCCGTCCAGCTTACGTCGCCGACGTGCACCAGACCGTCAAAGCCTTCTTCGATTTCAACGAAAGCGCCGAACTCCGCGATGTTGCGGACTTTGCCGGTGACGATAGTGCCCACGGGATATTTTTCCGCCACGAGCAGCCAGGGATCGGGCAGCGCCTGCTTGATGCCCAAAGAAACGCGGCGATCACTGGGCTTGATGTCCAAAACCACGACGTCGACTTCTTCGCCGACTTTGGCGACCTTCGAGGGATGCTGGGCTTTTTTGGACCAGCTCATCTCAGTGACGTGGACTAGGCCTTCGATGCCTTGTTCTAGTTCCACGAAAACGCCGTAATCGACGACGCCGACCACTTTGCCTTTGACTTTACCGCCAGCAGGGTACTTTTCCGCGGCGTGGACCCACGGGTCGGGCATCAACTGCTTCAAGCCGAGAGAAACGCGCTGCTTTTCCTTGTCGAACTTGAGAATGATGACGTCGAGCTCTTGCTCGGGCTTGACCACGTCGGAAGGATGCTTGACGCGGCCCCAGCTGAGGTCGGTGAGATGGAGCAGGCCATCGATGCCGCCGAGATCGACGAAGGCGCCGTATTCGGTGACGTTTTTCACATGGCCGTGGACGATTTGGCCTTCGGTGAGCGTTTCCATCAACTGGGCGCGCTTGGCGTGGAGCTCTTCTTCAAGAATCGCGCGGCGGCTGACGACCACGTTGCCGCGGCGGCGGTTGAGCTTGGTGACGCGGACTTGGACTTCGGTGCCGGTTAGATCGTCGAGATTCTGCGTGGGGCGCAGGTCGAATTGCGAGCCGGGGAGGAACGCGCGGACACCGATGTCGACGACGAGGCCACCCTTGATGCGGTCGACCACCTTGCCGGTGATGGTTTCCTTGGCTTTGTAGGCGGCTTCGATTTTTTCCCAGGTGCGGCGGCGAAGGACTTTTTGATAGGAGAGAATCGTGAAGCCGTCTTTGTGTTCGCCGGTGCGCTGCACTTCGATGACGGCGTTGGGTTCGGGGCGGGGAATATCCGTTTCGGAGAATTCCGCCGCAGGAATCAGGCCTTCGGTTTTTCCGCCGAGATCCACGACCACGCCGTGTTCCGTGTAGGCGACAACCTTTACTTCGATAATTTCGTTTTGCGAGGCAGCTTCGTGCTGCTCATCGTACTGCTCCATCAGCTTGCTCATCTCTTCTGAGCCGGCTGCTTCTTCGGCGGCAGCGGTGGCTTCGGCATCGGCGGGGGACGGAGCGGTGGCGGCAGCCTGCGCTTCGGCAGGAGCCGCAGGC
>Ga0074044_10001949_pt1 | contig 18214 bp, 12 predicted proteins | sample BogForMeECP23OM1_FD_94443 | JGI IMG/M metagenome (GOLD analysis project Ga0074044, IMG submission 94443) | Bog forest soil microbial communities from Calvert Island, British Columbia, Canada - Bog Forest MetaG ECP23OM1 | ecosystem: Environmental > Terrestrial > Soil > Wetlands ...
CAGTGGCGTTCGGCGAAAAATTCGCATAGAGACCTTCAGGCGGCAATCCGCCCAGCAGCAGGCCTTGGGTGGCGCCGCGCAGGTAATTGGTGAAATCGCCCGGCTCGACGGCGAAGCTCTTGCCCGCTGCTCCGGTCATGAAGAGCGCTACCGCAGCGCCGCCCACTACAAAAGTTCTGAGACTGGTCATTTTTGCCCCCCGCATATCTCCCGAGCCCAGTGCGACCAATGTCTTGGAAACGAACGAAGAATGCAACGGCCTGCGGCGTTCGATTGAGGGAAACTGCTGATTTGTTTGGACCAGTTGCAGAAATATCACGAGTCTAAAAATCGAGTCCATTTAATCAGCATGTTTCTGCTTGCTTTTTAGCAATACTGATTACGCCTTGGGCAAATCGCTACACCGGCCCAAGCTCAATCATTTTGCCGTCGGGTCGCATCCGGTCGACGAAGGCGGAACCTCATAGGAGCGACGTCTATAAAGCCGAATCGAAATAGGTCAGACGACGAGTAAAGCGGGCGCGGATGCTGCGCCTTTGCGGGGGCGCCGATGCCTAGCGCGCGGCGGCCGGCCAGTCGGCCGATCAGGTGGGCGCAATTGGTGGGCAGCATGGCCGGTTGTCGGCATCGTCAGCGTTGTCCGGAATCCCAAACGCCAACATGGAGCGCGGCCGCCTCCTCTTCCAACAACGGACCGATAGCCTCCACGTGGCGTTGGCCGGCTGCGAACACCGTACGGCAGGGCAAATCGAGCGTCGGGTTTTCTGCGTGATCGCCGGTCATGGTCTTCAGCCGGCGTTCGGATAATCCGTACACGACCCGTCCGATGCCGGCCCAATAGATCGCGCCGGCGCACATAGCGCAAGGTTCGGCCGAACTGTACAAAGTGCAAGAGGCAAGAAGCTTCGGATCGAGTTGTTTCGAAGCTTGTGTGGCGAGCAGCCGTTCGGCGTGACCGGTCATATCGCGATCCGGCATAAATCCATTTTCGGCTTCGATCAGCAGCTCGCCCGCCGCGCTCACCAGGATGGCGCCGAACGGATGATTGCCGTGGGTCCGCGCGCGCCGAGCGACCTCGAAACTGCGGCGCAGAAACTTCTCGTGATCGAGCGAAGCCAAGGGTCACGCCCTCCACTCGCTTTCAAACCGCGGTGCCGTATTTTTCCACAATCGCCGCGAAAATGCGGTCCGGTTTGAACGGCGTTTGGCAAAACCGGATTCCGGTGGCATCGGCCAGCGCATTTCCCATGGCCGCATTGATGGGATTGTACGGGCTCTCGCTCATCGATTTGGCGCCGAACGGACCGACGCTATCCGAGGTGTCGGCAAACAATACCTCGGTTCGCGGCACGTCGCCAAACTGCGGCAGGTGATAGTTGCGGAACGTGGGATTGACCACGCGCCCGGCGGCGTCGATCACCATTTCCTCGTAGAGCACGGCACCGAGCGATTGCGCAACCCCGCCTTCGACTTGGCCGCGGCATTGCATCGGATTGATCACGCGGCCGGCGTCGGCGGCATGGACGCTGCGCAAGATCTTGATCGCGCCGGTGCGCTTGTTGACGGCGACACGGAAGGCCTGGACGTTGAACGCCACCGAGCGCGGCGTTCCGTCCGACCTTCCGGTGGTGGTGAGGCTGCGTCCCTTTGCTTGCACCGCCGCGGCGATCTCGGAAAGCCCGATACGCCGCCCGGCGCGGAGCACTGCGCCGGCGGCGAGCGACCACGCCGCCTTCGGGCCGCCGGCGTGCTCGGCGGCAAAGGTCAAGATTTCCTCGCGCAAGGCTTCGCAGGCGAGCTGCGTGGCCCGCCCGGCGACGACCGTTCCGGTGCTGCCATAGGCGCCGGTATCGTGGCCGCCGTTATCGGTGTCGGACTGCAAAACTTGGACTGCTTCCATCGTCGCGCCGAGTACGGTGGCGGCGATCTGGCGGTGTACTGTGCTCATGCCATTGCCGAACTCGGCCGTACCGACAACGAGTTGGTAGGTGCCGTCGTCGCGCAAGGCCACGCTGGCATCGGCGAAATGGCCGAAAGGCGGCACGGTATCGATCATGCCAAGTGCGACACCTTGTCCGACCAGCCAGTCGGCCGCCGCCGGCGCCGGCAGCCCACCGCCGCGGTCGATCGCGTCCTTGACCAGCGTGAGGCATTGATCGAGGCCGTAGCTGCCGAATTGAACGTCGTGACCTTCTTCGGAGCCGGTCGAGATCATCGGATCGCCGGGATGCACGACGTTGCGCTCGCGGAATTTGATCGGGTCCATGCCGATCCTGCGGGCGAGCTCGTCCATCGCCGACTCGACGGCGAAGTTGGTTTGCGGAAGGCCGTAGCCGCGAAAGGCGCCGCTCGGCACGGTGTTGGTGTAAACCGCGAAGCCGTCGATCTTCTTGTTGTCGCACCGGTAGACGCCAAAGCATTCGCCGCAGGCATGGTTGAGAACGGCAAAGCCGTGATTACCGTAGGCGCCGGTATTGGCGATCACATGCATTTCCATGGCCGTCAGGCGGCCGTCGCTCCGCGCGCCGGCCTTGATTCGCACCCGCATCGGATGCCGCGTGGTCGCGCCGATGAACTGCTCCTCGCGGGTGAATTCGAGCTTGACCGGTTTTCCGGTCTTGAGCACGGCGAGCGCCACGATGTCCTCGACCAGCATCTCCTGCTTGGCGCCGAATCCGCCGCCCATCCTTTCGCAAAGCACGCGCACCTTCGCCGGGTCGAGATCGAAAAGAGCGGATAGCGCCCGCCGCGTCAGAAACGGCGTCTGCGTGCTCGAGCGGATATTGAGCCGGCCCGCTTCGTCGAGCCAGCCGATGGCGCAATGAGTCTCAAGATGTGCATGCTGGACCCGCTGGGTGATATAGGTGCCTTCGTACATCACGTCGGCTTGCGCAAATCCCTCTTCGACATTGCCCACATGACCGTGGACCTCGCCGGCGATGTTGCGCCGCGGATTATGGATACGGGATTCCGGGCCCTTGTCGTGGATCATCGGGGCGCCGGACCGCATCGCTTCTTCCGGATCGAAAACGGCGGGAAGCAGTTCGTAGTCGACGCCAAGTTTGCGGCAGCCGGCTTCGGCCGCCGCCTCGCTTTCGCCGATCACCGCGGCGACGCGCTGACCGACGAAACGGACGATCCGGTCCAGCACGGCAGTGTCGTCCGGATCGTAGACTTCAAATTCGTGTCGCGCCGTCGAATAAAGTTTTGCCGGCGCATCTTCGAAAGTCAGCACGGCGCGGACGCCCGGGACCGTCAACGCGTCGTCCTTGTGGATCGATTTGATGCGCGCGTGCGGGTGCGGCGAACGCAGCAGTTTCAGATGCAACAGCCCGGTCGGCGCCACGTCCATCGTGTAACGGACGGCGCCGCTGATAACGGCGCGCGCCGCAGGCGCCGGCACGCTGCGGCCGCATGCGTCTCCCGCTTCGGCTTTCTCGATCGCGCGCAGCCCGCGAATGGCGTTTTCGATCGCGCCATAGCCGGTGCAGCGGCAAATGTTGCCCTTGAGCGCCCAGGGGAGATCCTGCAGCTGCGACTGGTTCAGGCTCGCAGCCGTCATGATCATGCCCGGCGTGCAGAAGCCGCATTGAAAGCCCTGTGCTTGCAGGAAGGCCTGCTGCATCGGATGCAACTCGCCGTTGCGCGCCAGGCCTTCGATCGTCGTGACCGCGCGGCCCTCGGCGCGATAGGCCGGAAAGAGGCAAGAATGCACCGGGTCGCCATCGACCATCACGGTGCAGGCGCCGCAATCGCCGGCATCGCATCCTTTTTTCACGCCGAAACAGCCGAGTTCGCGCAGAAACGTGCGCAGGCATTGTCCGGGCCGCGGCTGAGCGTCGTGGCTCTTTCCGTTCACCAGAAAACTCATGCCGCGCCCGCACCATTCCCGGCGAGTTCGCCGCGGATCTCGTCGGCAAATTGCAGCGTCACATGCCGGCGCCATGCCGGCGTGCCGTGGAGATCGTTGTAGTAAAGCTCCGCCGGTATTTCAGCTTCGAGCTTTTCGCGCAGCGTCTCGCGCCGCGGCAGGCCGGGAAACGACACGCGGACCGGCCGCGGCGTCGAGGCCGTCACGGTCAACGTGAACAAGCCATCGTCCGGAGACAGCGTCCCAATCAGCAGCGCGCCGGAACGGCCCAGCAGGCTCAGCGAGATTTGGCGAAAGGCCGTACGCCGGCAAAGCGACGAAAGCGGCAGGTCGATGGCGCGAAGCAACTCGCCCGGCTTGAGCGCGTTGCGTTGCGGCGCCAATACAAAATCGGCAACGGCGACGCGCCGCTCGTCACCCTCTTGTGTCCAGATCGTGCACACGCCGTCCAGCGCGGAAGTCAGCGAGATCATCGGCCCCGCCGGCAGCGATATGCACAGATTTCCGCCGACGGTCGCCAAGTTCCAAATTTTGAATGACGCCAGAAACGACCGGCAGCACTGATTCACAAGCGGTGCGGCGGTCCAGGCGGCGGGAAATGTCATTCCGTCGAGCTCGGCGATCTTGCAGGTCGCGGCGATGCGCAGGCCGTGCTCGGTCACCTCCAACGCGGGCCAGCCGAGATCGGCAATATCGATAAGCCTGGAAACTTTCAGCTGCGGCTCGGAAAACAACCAAGTTCCGCCAGCAAGCCAAGCGTCGCCCGCGTTCCAGACCGGCAATTCGGCGCGGCGGCGCGGCCTAACAATTTCGGTGATGCCATTGAGGTCCATCGCGCTCCGGCGGTGCACGATTCGTGCCGCGCCGAACGCCGAAGATGACTTTGCCAAATCGCTTGGCCGCGCGCCCTCCTCCGGCATTATTGCCGCTGTCAAAGGCAAACACGAAAACAAGCTAAGTCTTTTGAACCACTGGCATTGCTTGCCTTGGTTTATTTGTTGTGCGCAAGATGCCGCTTCGCTAGGCAGAGCTCGCGGCAAGCCCATGACAAGAAACTTCCTGCAATTTCAACGCCGCGGCCGGGCCGTGCGCATCGGCGATTTTGTGCCGCGCACCACCGTGCTCGACTGGTTGCGTCTGCAAGAAAGGTCGACCGGCACCAAAGAAGGCTGCGCGGAAGGCGATTGCGGCGCCTGCGCCGTTGTAATCGTACGCGAGCGCGGCGGCCGGTTGGTCTACGAGCCGGTCAATTCATGCATCACGCTGCTCGGCCAGTTGGATGGTGCCGAGTTGATCACGGTCGAAGATCTTGCCGATAACGGCGTGTTGCATCCCGTCCAGGAAGCATTAGCCCGCCAGCACGGCTCGCAATGCGGCTTTTGTACGCCGGGCATCGTGATGAGCTTGTTCGCGCACTATCACCAATGCAACGGCGTCTCGAGTCGTGAAAAAATCAACGACGCGCTGGCGGGAAACCTGTGCCGCTGCACCGGATACCGGCCGATTGTGGAAGCTGGGCTCGAAGCCTGTAATGGCGGCGGCGACGACCGGTTTAGCCGAAACACGGTGGCGCGCCGGCAGGCGATCGGCGCGCTCGACGACAAAGCCGATCTCTTTGTCGGCGACGCCGTCTCCTTTTTTGCGGCTCCCGCGAGCGAACCATCGCTAGCGCGGCTTTATGCGCAAAATCCTGACGCTACGATCCTCGCCGGTGCCACCGACGTCGGTCTGTGGATCACCAAAAAACTCGCCCCGATCGATAAGATCATCCACGTCGGACGAGTCGTCGAGCTTTCCAACATCGACGCGACCGCCGACGGCTACGCAATCGGCGCGACCGTCTCGCTGGCGCGCGCCGCGCCGGTACTGGGATCGATCGATCCCGACATTGCCGAGGTGCTCCGCCGCTTCGGTTCCATTCAGGTGCGCGCATGCGGCACCGTCGGCGGCAACATCGCCAACGGCTCGCCGATCGGCGATCTTGCTCCCATGCTGATCGCGATGGGAGCCAGCGTGGAGTTGCGCCACGGCGAAGAAATCCGCCAACTGCCGCTGGAGAACTTCTTTCTCGATTACGGCAAACAAGATCGCAAGCCCGGAGAATTCGTGCGCCGGCTCCTGGTGCCCAAGCTGCAGCCGGCAACGCATTTTCGCGCCTACAAAATCACTAAGCGCCTTGACGAAGACATTTCCGCGGTGCTTGCGGCATTTTGCCTGACGGTCGACGGTGGCCGGATCAGCGAGGCCAAGGTCGCGTTCGGCGGAATGGCGGGTATCCCGAAACGCGCAAAGACCGTCGAAGAGAATCTCCGCGGGCTGTGGCTTGGCGACGCCCGTCGCTGGCAATCGGCCGCCGATGCCGTCGGCAAGGACTTCACCCCGCTCACCGACCTGCGCGCCAGCGCGGTCTATCGCGGCCGCGTGGCCGGCAATCTGGTCATCAAGGCGCTTGCCGAAATTGCCGGCGTCAGCCCGGAAGTTACGCGTATCGCCGATCGCCGGACGGTCGCTGATGCCGCCGAATGACGCCGCTTTGGATGCACCGTTGCGCCACGTCTACAGGGCGTTGCCGCACGACAGCGGCGCCAAGCACGTGCGGGGCGCCGCCGAGTACATTGACGACATTCCGGAGCCGGCGGGGACATTGCATGTCGCCGTCGGCGGCTCGCCTGTGGCGCGCGGTGCTATTCGCCGGATTGATCTGAGTGAGGTGCACGACGCTCGGGGTGTCGTCGCCGTCATCACGGCGGCGGACGTTCCGGGAAAAAACGATATTTCACCGGCGCATGCCGATGAGCCAGTTTTTGCTTATGACCGCGTTGATTTCCATAGTCAGCCCATATTCGCGGTCATTGCGACGTCGCGCGATGCCGCACAGCGAGCGGTGCTGCGCGGGAAGATCGAGGTCGATGCGGAGAAGCCGAACGTATCCGTCGAGCAGGGCAGAGCGGCCGGCGAGAGCGTGCTCCCGGACTATGCCTTTATCCACGGCGACGTCGCCCAGGCGCTCGCCGCGGCGCCGTTACGCAGCGCCGGAGCTTTCCACATCGGCGGCCAGGAGCACTTTTATCTGGAAGGACAAATCGCCCTCGCCGTGCCCGGCGAGGACGGCGCGATCCTGGTCTATTCGTCTACCCAGCATCCGAGCGAAGTGCAGCACATCGTCGCCCGCGTTCTCGCGCTGCCGGATTCGTTCGTGACCTGCCGCGTGCGCCGCATGGGCGGCGGTTTTGGCGGCAAAGAAACGCAAGCGACGCAATGGGCCGTGATTGCCGCTTTGGCGGCGCGGACGACAGGCCAGCCATGCAAGCTGCGGCTCGACCGCGACGCTGATATGGTGATGACCGGCAAACGGCACGATTTCGCCGTCGCGTACGCGGTCGGCTATGAAGCCGACGGTCGCATCTGCGCCGTCGACCTCGATCTTGACGCACGCTGCGGATGCTCCGCCGATCTCAGCCTGGGCGTGGTCGATCGCGCCATGTTCCATGCCGACAACGCCTATTTCCTTGCCGAATTCAGGATCAATTCGCGGCGCGTCAAGACCAACACCGTGTCGAACACCGCGTTCCGCGGCTTCGGCGGCCCGCAAGGAATGTTGGCGATCGAGCGCGTGATCGACGCGATCGGCTGGAATCTCGGCCTCGATCCGCTCGACGTGCGTAAGGCCAATCTTTACAGCGCCGGGCGCGACCTCACCCCCTATGGCCAAACCGTCGACGACCACGACGTAGCGCCGCGGCTGATCGAGCAGCTCGAACGTTCATCGAATTACCGCTTGCGGCGAAACGAGATCGGGGAATTCAACGCGCGTTCTCCGATTCTGAAGAGAGGGATCGCGTTGACGCCGGTCAAATTTGGAATTTCGTTCACGCTCACCCACCTCAATCAGGCCGGCGCGCTGGTCCACGTCTATCAGGATGGCTCCGTTCACCTCAATCACGGCGGCACGGAGATGGGCCAGGGCCTGTTTCAGAAGGTGGCGCAAGTGGCCGCGGAAGAATTCGGCATAGGGCTCGATCGTGTGCACATCACCGCCACCTCCACCGACAAGGTGCCGAACACCTCCGCTACCGCCGCGTCGGCCGGCACCGACCTGAACGGAATGGCGGTGCAGCGGGCGGTGCGTGAAATCAAGGCGCGGCTGACTCGCTTTGCCAGCGAGACCTGGAACGTCGAGGAGGATCGCATCACGTTCCGTGACGATCGCGTGTTCATCGGCAACGAGAGTATTCCGTTCGGCGAATTGACCAAGAAGGCTCATGCCGGGCGGGTACATTTGTCAGCGGCGGGTTTCTACAAGACGCCAAAGCTGCATTGGGATCGCGAAAAAGGCAAAGGCCGACCGTTCTTTTACTACGCCTACGGGGCGGCGTGCAGCGAAGTCGTGATCGACATTCTCACCGGCGAGATGAATGTCCGTCGCGTGGATATCCTCCATGACGTCGGACGCTCCATCAATCCCGCCATCGATATCGGCCAGATCGAAGGCGCTTTTGTCCAAGGCATGGGCTGGTTGACGACCGAGGAGCTCGTCTATGACGAGCAGGGCCGCTTGCTCACCCACGCGCCGTCGACTTACAAGATACCCGTCGCCGCCGACGTTCCGGCGGACTTCCGGGTCGCGTTATTCGATGGCAGCAATCGCGAGGAGACGATCTATCGCTCGAAGGCGGTCGGCGAGCCGCCGTTGATGCTGGCGATTTCGGTGTTCGCGGCGATTGCGGATGCGATACATTCGCTGCATCCGGGCAAGCCGGTCGCGCTCGACGCGCCGGCAACCCCGGAAGCGATTCTCAAGGCGATCGGCCCGGTCGATGCAGTGGCCGCGCTCGCGCCGCGCGCCGAAAAGGTCAACGCTTGAAACGGGCGTGAGATGGCGAAGGTCTGGGCCCGCATCCGGGAAACGATCGAGCGGCACGGCAGTGCCGGCCTGGTGAGCGTTGTTGACGCTGCCGGATCGGTTCCGCGCGAGACCGGTGCGCGCATCGTTCTGCAACCGGACGGCGGTTTTTTCGGCAGCATTGGCGGTGGCCAATTGGAATACGAAGCGATTGCGGCGGCGCGCGCGGCACTTTCGGCTGGCCGCGGCAAGGCGCAGTTCCGCCATTGGCCGTTGGGGCCCAATCTCGGCCAGTGCTGTGGTGGCAGGGTGAGAACGCTTATCGAAACCTTCGACGCCAACGATCTGGCGACGGTGCGGCGCTTCGAGGAGGCGGAGAAATTAGGAGCTTTCGTGGCCGTGAGCTCACTCGGTGAGGACGGACGGATCGCGCGCGTGCTCGCGCCGCACGTCACGGCCGGCAACCGAATAAGGACGGCGGTGACTGGTTTCGACAAGAGGTCTTTCAATGAACGGTTCGGCGAAGTGACCAAGCCTGTGCTGCTGTTCGGCGCCGGTCACGTCGGCCGTGCGGTAGTGCTCGCGCTCGCGCCGCTTCCTTTTACCGTCCGCTGGATCGATGGCCGGCCGGGTCAGTTTCCGCAGTACGTCCCCCAGAATGTCGTCAGCGTCTGCACCGAAGCCGCCGACCGCGAACTCGCTGAAGCGCCGCGCGACGCCATGATCATCGTCATGACTCATTCGCACTCGCTCGACTTCGATATCACGGCCGCGGCCTTGCGGCGGGTAACGTTCGATTTTGTCGGCCTGATCGGATCGGAGACCAAGCGGGCGCGGTTCGTCAATTTTGCCCGGCAGATGGGCATCGCGGACCGCGAGATCGATCGTCTGGTTTGTCCGATCGGCATTCCGCAGATCAAAGGCAAAGAGCCCGCAATGATTGCCGCTGGGCTCGCCGCCCAACTCCTCATCGAGAGCGAACGAGTCTCGGTGCCGCAGCCGAGCCCGGCCACTCAGCCGGCTTGAGCGTGCCGACTTCGGCTCGGCCAGTACCACCCAGGTCGTAGGCGATCTCAAGGAGCCGGTGGCTTCGCAGGATCCAGCGCGGGCCGGCCGGCGATATAGGTCTGGCGCACCGCGCGGTCGTCGCCCAAGGTCATCAGGACGAAGAGTTCCTCTTCGAGATCGCGCGCCACTTCCATGCGATGCGCCATGGCGGGAGTGGCGCGCGCGTCGAGCACCACGAGATCGGCAAAAGCGCCGGGCGCGATGGTGCCGATCTCGCTGTCGAGGCGGAGCGCAGCGGCGTTGCCGCGCGTCATCAGATCGAAGGCGACGAGCGCCGGCAGGTTCTGGCCCTGCAACTGCATCACCTTGTAGGCCTCGGCGGCAGTGCGCAGCATGGAATAAGACGTGCCGCCGCCGACGTCGGTGGCGAGCGCGATGCGCACGCCCGCGGCGACGAGCCGGTCATAGTTGAACAGGCCGCTGCCGATGAAAAGATTCGAGGTCGGGCAGAACACGGCGACCGATTGCGTGTCGCGCAGCAGTGCGATTTCGGCGTCGTCGAGATGAATGCAATGCCCGAGCAGCGAACGCGGGCCGAGGAGGCCGCAGCGCAGATAGACGGCGGTATAGCTCGGGTCAGTAGGGAACAGTCGCTTCACGGTCGCGATCTCGTTGTGATTTTCGGCAAGATGCGTCTGCATCAGGATGGTTGGGAATTCCTTGAGCAGGGCGCCAGCCGCCTTGAGTTGTTCGTCCGTCGAGGTGATGGCGAAGCGCGGCGTCACGGCGTAACGCTGCCGCCCGGCGCCGTGCCAACGGCGGATAAGATCGCGGCTCGCTGCAATAGCGTCGTACCCGGCTTTGAGGAGCCCGGGCGGTCCGTTGCGGTTCATGATCGCGTTGCCGGCGATGATGCCGGCGTTACGCCGATGCGCGGCGGTGAACAGCGCCTCGACCGAAGCCGGATGCGCCGAGCCATAGGCACAGGCCGTGGTGGTGCCGTTACGCGCCAGCTCGTCGAGGAAGAATTCGGAGTTGCGCGCGGCGTGTTTGGGATCGGCGAATTTCTGCTCCTCGACGAAGGTGTATTTCTCTAGCCATTCGAGAAGCTGGGCGCCGTAGGACGCGATCACCTGGGTCTGGGGATAATGGATATGAGGGTCGATGAACCCGGGGAGGATCAACGCGTCGGCATGATGCTCGACCGGCACCATCGCCGGCAGCCGCGCTGCCAACTCGTCGGTCGGCCCGACCAGCTCGATCCGGCCGTCTTTCACCAAGATAAGACCGTCTTCGATATAGCGATAACTTTGCGCATCGCCGGCGCCGCTGGGTGGGCGCAAGAAGGTCAAAAGTCGGCCGCGAATGGCACGCAAACTTACATCCGCCATATCTTCATTCACTTAGCGGCCGCGCCGGAAGCAAGCCACGACGCGAGGACGAGGCGCTCCTCGTTCGTCATTTCGGTGATGTTACCCGGCGGCATGGCATTCGAGCGCACGGCGACGATCTCGATCAGCGAGGCATGCAGCCGAATTTGCTCGTCAGTGTCGAGCATCACGCCTTTCGGCGCTGTCGCGATTCCGTCCCAGACCGGTTCGGCGGCATGGCACATGCTGCAGCGGGACATGACAATGTCGGCAACCTCCGAGAATCGGGGCGTTGGCGCCAGCGCGCCGATCGTCATCGTGCGCGGTCCGGCGGCCGACAGCCAGGCGATCGCCGCCATGCCTGCCGCGGCCACGCCCCAGGTCCACCACGGATTGCCTTTGCCTTGGTGGCGCGAGTTGAAGAAGTGACGGATCACCGGCCCGACGGCGAGCACGATCGCGACGATCAGCCAATTAAATCGAGTGGCAAAGAACAGCGGGTAGTGATTGCTCAGCATCAGAAAAACGACCGGAAGCGTCAGATAATTGTTGTGCACGGAGCGCTGCTTGCCGAGTTGACCCCATTTCGGATCCGGTTCCTTGCCGGCGAGCATCGCGTCGACTGTTTTCTTCTGGTACGGAATAATGATGATGAAGACGTTGGCCACCATGATGGTGCCGATGAGCGCGCCAATCTGGGTAAAGGCGCCGCGCCCGCTGAATACGCGGGTGAAGGCATAGGTCAGCGCAACGAGGAAGACGTAGCCGACGAGCGCAAGCGCGACTTCGTTGCGGCCAAGCGGGGATCGGCAGAGGCCCTCGTAAGCGAGCCACGCGACCGCAAGGCTCACAAAGGCAATACCCGCCGCCTGCGCCGCGGTCAGATCAAAGACCGACTTGTCGATCAGGAAGAGATCGGCGCCGAGATAATAAACGAGAACCAGCAGCGCGAATCCGGATAGCCACGTCGTGTAGGCTTCCCATTTAAACCAGGTCAGGCTGTCCGGCATTTGCGCCGGCGCTACGAGGTATTTCATGATGTGGTAGAAGCCGCCGCCATGAACCTGCCATTCGTCGCCCTTGACGCCGGCAGGCAGTCCGGGGCGTGGCTTGAGGCTAAGATCGAGGTGGATGAAATAAAACGAGCTGCCGATCCACGCTATGCCGGCGATGACATGCAGCCACCGAAGGATGGCGCTCGCCGATTCAACGAGTATAAGCTCCACGATGTCGGGTTCTCCTTCGTGTGACCCCGGCAAATCCAGAATGACAGAACCGGCGCAACCTGTGCAAGCGTGTCGCCCTGGCGTCGTTTCGGGCAGGTTTCCTCCATCTGCCTCCTTTTGCTCTTGCCGATTTTATCGGATGATGGCCGCCGAGAGTGCCTGACGATCGCGCCAATAGTGGAACGATCCTTGCAACGAATCCTGCAAGAAACCTTGTAAAACCAGGGTAGCGCGGCGATTTTTATGCTTGATGCGTCACCACAAGCCGGTTCCTCGCGGTCCGCGCCGTTATTGAGTGCCGTTTCCGTAAGCAAGCGGTATGGTGATTTTCTCGCCAACGACAGCATCGATCTCGACCTGTTCCCCGCTGAAATCCATGCGCTGCTCGGCGAGAACGGCGCCGGCAAGTCGACCCTTGTGAAGATGATGTACGGCGTCATCCAGCCGAGCGCCGGCGAACTGCGCTGGATGGGGCAAAAGGTCGTCCTTGCCGGTCCTTCCGGCGCGCGCGGCCTCGGCATCGGCATGGTGTTCCAGCACTTCACGCTGTTCGAGAATCTCACCGTGGCGGAGAACGTCGCGCTCGGCCTGCCGCCGACCGAATCATTTGCCGCCATCTCCGAGCGGTTGGAGGAAATGGGACGGATTTACGGGTTGCCGCTCGATCCCAAGCGCGAAGTCTGGCAGCTGTCGGTCGGCGAGCGGCAACGCATCGAGATCGTGCGCGCGCTGTTGCAAAATCCCAAGCTCCTGATCCTCGACGAGCCGACGTCGGTGCTCACGCCGCAGGAGGCGGACCTGCTGTTCGTCGTGCTGGAGCGGCTCAAGGGCGAGGGGCGCGCCATCCTCTACATCAGTCACAAGCTCGAAGAGGTCAAACGGCTGTGCGACACGGCAACGATTCTGCGCGGCGGCAAGAAGGTGGCGACTTGCGATCCGCGACAGGAGACCGCCGCGTCGCTGGCCCGTATGATGGTCGGCGGTGAGATCGGCGAGGTGAAGGCGGCGTCCGGGCGCGCCGTGTCGCTGCCGCGGCTGGTCATCCACAAGCTTTCGCTCGAGCCGGACGATCCGCATGGGACGTACCTCGAAGAGGTGTCGCTCGAAGTGCGGGGCGGCGAGATTGTCGGCATCGCGGGAGTCTCCGGCAATGGTCAGGGTGAATTGTTTTCGGCGCTGTCCGGAGAGCGCCTATCGGCCGGCGAGGGAGCCGTCGTCATCGATGGCGAGGCCGTCGGCTTGCTTGACGTGACCGAGCGTCGGCGCATGGGCGCCGCGTTCGTGCCCGAGGAGCGGCTCGGCCACGGCACCGCGCCGCGCATGAAGTTGTCCGAAAATGCACTGCTCACCGGCCATGCCGCGAGCGGCATGGTGAACAGGGGTTTCATCGACAAGCCGGCGACTTTGGCCGCCGTCGATCGCACGACCAAGAGCTTCGACGTACGCAAAGCCAGGCGCGATCCGGAGGCGGCGAGCCTCTCGGGCGGCAATTTGCAGAAATTCATCGTCGGCCGGGAAATCTTGCGCGAGCCCGGCGTACTCGTCGTCAGTCAGCCGACATGGGGAGTCGATGCGGGCGCGGCGGCAACCATTCGCCAGGCGCTGATTGATCTCGCCGCCCGCGGCACTGCGGTGCTGGTGATCAGCCAGGACCTCGACGAGCTTGCCGAGATCGCCGACCGCATTGCGGTGATGTTCCACGGCAGGTTGTCGGAGCCGCTCGATGCCGCCGAGGCGACCCGCGAAAAGCTCGGATTGCTGATGGGCGGCGCCAACCCTGCCCGGCCGGCCGACGAGCAAGAGGCAAAGCATGCAGTTGGTGCTTGAAAAGCGGGCCGAGCGTTCCACGTTCATCGCGGTCGCTTCGCCGCTGATCGCGATCACCCTCACGCTCGTTACCATGGCGATTCTATTCGCGATCCTGGGCAAGAACCCGATCGCCGCGCTGATCGTGTATTTTATCGACCCGCTCACCGACAGCTATTCGCTGCAGGAGCTGGTGGTGAAGGCGACACCGCTGGTGATGATCGCGGTCGGCCTGTCGCTTTGTTACATCGCCAACATCTGGAACATCGGCGCCGAGGGGCAGTTTATCATCGGCGCCGTATGCGGAAGCTGGCTGGCCGTTCGCACCAACGGCACCGATGCCGGCTTTTGGGTGCTGCCCGCGATGCTGTTCCTCGGGGCGCTTGGCGGTGCGCTCTACGCGCTGATCCCGGCGATTTGCCGGGTTTATTTCGGCGCCAGCGAAATCCTCACCAGCCTGATGCTCGTTTACGTCGCCGATCTCTTCGAGGACTATCTGGTGCGCGGACCTTGGCGCGACCCCAACGGCCTGAATTTCCCGACCACCGCGGATTTCGATCCGGTCGCCACGGTGCCGACCTTGATCGAAGGCGGCCGCTTGCACGCCGGCTCGATCATCGCGCTGGTCGTCGTCATGTTGGCAACCGTGCTGCTCGGGCGCATGATCATGGGATTCGAAATCCGGCTCGTCGGCGCGGCGCCGCGGGCGGCGCGCTTTTCCGGCTTCAACGCCGATCGGCTGGTCATCTTCACGTTCGCGGTTTCGGGGGCGCTGGCCGGGCTCGCCGGCATTATCGAGGTGGCGGGGCCGATCGGTCATCTGCAGCCCAACATCTCGCCGGGCTACGGCTTCACCGCCATCATCGTTGCCTTCCTCGGGCGGCTCAATCCGGTGGGCATTTTGATCGCCGGCTTGTTCCTGGCGCTGACTTTCATCGGCGGCGAAGAGGCGCAAATCTCGATGAAGGTTCCGCTCGACCTCACCAAGGTGTTCCAGGGCATCCTGTTGTTCTACGTCCTGGCCTGCGATTCACTGATTGTCTATCGCATCCGCCTGCTGCGAACCGTAGGAAAGCCCGTGCCCGCTCATGCTTGACGCCCTCGTTCAGATCTTCAGCCTGATTTTCTCCGTCAACTTTATCCTGACGGTGATCACGGCATCGACGCCGCTCTTGCTGGCGGCGTCCGGTGAATTGGTGGTTGAACGCTCGGGAGTGCTCAATCTTGGCATCGAGGGGATGATGATCATGGGCGCCGCCTGCGGGTTCGCCGGCGCCTTCATGTCGGGCTCGACGCTGATCGGGGCGCTGTGCGGCATCGTCGCCGGCGCGGCGTTGTCGGCGGTTTTCGCTTTCCTCACGCTCGGGCTTGCGGTGAACCAGGTCGCTGCCGGCTTGGCGCTGACGATCCTCGGCGTCGGTCTCTCGGGACTGATCGGCGCAGGCTTTGTCGGGGAGCAGATCGTGCAGGCGCCGCGGCTTTATTTGCCGATCCTCACTGATCTGCCGGTGATCGGGCGAATCTTGATCGGTGAGGACGCTTTCGTCTACTTCTCGATCGCGCTGATCATCGCGATTTGGCTCTTTCTGTATCGCACCCGGGCCGGCCTCGTTTTGCGTGCCGTGGGCGACAATCACACCTCGGCGCATGCGCTGGGCTATCCGGTGCTCAATATACGGATGCTGGCGGTGTTGTTCGGCGGCGGCTGCGCCGGGCTGGGCGGCGCGTTTCTGTCGCTTGCCTATACCCCGTTCTTCATTCCGGGCATGACCGCGGGCCGCGGCTGGATCGCGTTGGCGCTGGTGGTTTTCTCTTCCTGGCGGCCGGGCCGCCTCGTCATCGGCGCTTACCTGTTCGGCGCCGTCAGCATCCTGGGGCTGGCTTTGCAACCGCTGCAATTGGGCGTACCCCAGCAACTGATGAACTCGCTGCCCTATCTTGCCACGGTCATCGTTCTCGTGTTGATTTCACGGACGCGCGGCACCGCCGGGTCCGCCGCGCCTGCGTCGCTCGGTCTGGTCTTCGTGCCGGACCGTTGAAAGTACTGCGGGCGCTTGGCACCGCGGAGAACCTAAAGAGACGTTTGTCTCTCCCAACCCGGAGTAAGATCATGAAGAAATGGAACATCGTCGCCGTGGCCGCGGTCCTCGCGCTTGCCGCCGTGACGTTCGGCACAACGTACGCAGCTGAGAAGCTGAAAGTCGGTTTCATCTATACCGGACCGATCGGCGATCTCGGCTGGAGTTACCAGCACGACGTCGGCCGCAAGGCTATGGAGAAGGCGCTCGGCGACAAGGTCGAGTCTACGTTTCTTGAGAACGTTCCCGAAGGCCCCGACGCCGAACGCTCGATCGAGCAGCTCGCGCGCAGCGGCCACAAACTCATTTTCACCACCTCGTTCGGCTTTATGGACGCCACCCTTAAAGTGGCGAACAAATATCCGAACGTGTTCTTCGAGCACGCCACCGGCTTCAAGCGCGCCAAGAACATGAGCACCTATGCCGCCCGCTTCTATGAAGGGCGCTACATCCAGGGCCAAATCGCTGCCAAGATGTCGAAGACGGGCGTGATCGGCTATATCGTCTCGTTTCCAATCCCCGAGGTCATCTCCAACATCAACGCGACGATGCTTGGCGCGCAGTCAGTCAACCCGAACATGAAAGTGAAGATCATCTGGGTGAACAGCTGGTTCGATCCGGGCAAGGAAGCCGACGCCGCCAAGGCGCTCATCGACCAGGGCGCCGACATGATTACGCAGCACACCGATTCGCCGGCCGCCACGCAGATCGCGGAGCAGCGCGGCATCCACTCCTTCGGCGAATCGTCCGACATGATCAAGTTCGGGCCGAAAGCCCAGCTCACTGCGGACACCGACTACTGGGGCGGCTACTACACCAAGCGGGCCCAAGACGTGCTCGACGGCAAGTGGAAGTCCGAAGACACTTGGGGCGGGCTGGATTCGGGAATGGTGGTGATGGCGCCCTATACCAACATGCCCGACGACGTGAAGAAGATGGCAATGGATACGCAAGCCGCCATCAAGTCCGGCAAGTTCCATCCGTTCAAGTGCCCGATCACCGATCAGGACGGCAAGACGGTGGAGTGCAAGGGCGGCGACCATCTCGACCCCGGCCAGATTCTGAGCATGAACTGGTACGTCAAAGGGATCGACGACAAAATTCCGGGGAAGTGATTCTCCGACTTTCGCTTTCCAGGAACGCGATGGCCGGGACCCGTGTCCCGGCCGTCGGCTTTTTTATTGACTGCCCTGAGGCGAACGGTCGCTTCGACACACGCGTCAGCGCGCCGCGTAGGCCTCGAGCTCTCCGAGAAAGCGGTCCTTGGTCGCTTGCGGCAGCCAGGTGCTTTCGAAGGCGTTGCGAGAGAGTTGCACGACCTCCTTCGGTCCGAGATCGGCCTCCTCCTGGGTGCAGACGAAATTCTCCGTGATGTAGCCGCGAAAATAGGCCGGGTCGTCCGAATGCACGGTCGCGCGGATGCCAAGCTCGAGCATCCGCTTGATCTCCTTGGCCTTGCTGCCGTTGGTGACGAAGGCGTTGGACACCGGACAGATGGTGAGCGCCAGTTGCCGGCGCGCGACCTCGTCGATCAGCGCGTTACTGTCCAGCGCGTTGACGCCGTGATCGATGCGGTCGACGCCGATCTCCTCCAGACATTGCCGGATATGCTCGGTCGAGTTTTGCTGATCGACGTCGCAATGCATGGTCAGCAAATAACCTTCGCGGCGGGCTCGCTCGAACACCGCCTTGAATTTCACCGGCGGATTGTTCTTTTCGTCCGAATCCAGGCCGACGCCGACGATCCATTCGCGATAAGGCAGCGATTGCACCAGCGTCGTCATAGCGAATTCGGCGCTCCAATCGCGCAGAAAGCAGAGGATGAGCTGGCTCTTGATGCCGAGGATCCGCTCGGCCTCGAGCTGCGCGCGGCGGATGCCGCGGATCACCACGTCGAACGCCACGCCTCGCCCGGTGTGCGGCTGCGGATCAAAGAACATCTCCACGTAGCGCACATTTTGCGAGTGCGCTTTCGCGAGATAGGCAAAAGTCAGGTGGTAGAAATCCGGCTC
>Ga0074044_10001950_pt1 | contig 18212 bp, 15 predicted proteins | sample BogForMeECP23OM1_FD_94443 | JGI IMG/M metagenome (GOLD analysis project Ga0074044, IMG submission 94443) | Bog forest soil microbial communities from Calvert Island, British Columbia, Canada - Bog Forest MetaG ECP23OM1 | ecosystem: Environmental > Terrestrial > Soil > Wetlands ...
CTAGGCTGGCGCTGGGCATAGCTTTACACTCAAAGGTAAGCGCGAGAGGATTGCAAGTCGACGGCCTTTTATGGGTGCTTACCTCGGGCGGCACGATAGTTACAATGCGCAAGAGGTTCTTAGATCGCAGGAACGCTCGCGCTGATTGAGCAGATTCGCCGGTTCAGAACTGCAGCGCGCCGGGATGCCGGATCGTGACCGAGCGCACCTCATCCATCGTGCGCGCGCCCAACTGTGCAAGCGCCGCTTTCGTCTCCTCGATCAAGAGGTCGATGACGTGTCCAGGGCCGTCCTCGCCCAGCGCGCCGAGACCCCACAAGAACGCTTTGCCGGCAAAGGCCGCCGTCGCCCCGAGCGCATAGGCGCGCACCACGTCGCTGCCGCTGCGCACGCCTGAATCCATCATGACGGTCGCGCGGCTACCCACTTGCCGGACGATGGCGGGAAGCGCGTCGATCGCCGCCGGCAGCGCCTCGATCTGGCGCCCGCCGTGATTGGAAACGAACACGCCGTCGACGCCGAGCGATACCGCCTTTTCGGCGTCTTGCGGATGCAGAATGCCCTTGACGACCAGCGTTCCCTTCCAGCGGTCGCGGTACATTTGGACCTCGTCCCAGGTGAAGGCGCCGCCCATCTCGCGCCGTGCGAAGACGAAGATCTCCTTAAGCGACGCGTTGTCGCCGGCATAGGAGCGCAGGCTGGCAAAGCGTGGGATGCCGTTCTTCCAGAGCGCCCTAATCCAACCGGGCCGTCGCGCGATCTGCATGAAGATGCCCAAGTCGAGCCGGAACGCGCCGGCGATCCCGGTTGCCGCTTCGCGCGGGCGCGTGGTGCGCACCGGCAGATCAAGCGTCAGCACCAGCGTGCGGCACCCGGCGGTTTCGGCGCGCCGCACCAGATCAAGGCCGATCGCATGGCCGTTTCTGGCGAAGCGATAAAGCTGGAACCAGAAAACGTCGGCCGCGACCTCGGCGACCTCTTCGATCGTGGCGCCGCCGGCCGTGCCGAGCGTGTAAGGGATGTGCGCGTGTTGGGCGGCACGGGCAAGATGCAGGTCCGCGCCGGGCCACACGATCGCCGGGCTGCCCATCGGCGCCACCCCGATCGGGGCGGCGTAGCGGCGGCCGAACAGTTCGACATCGCATGGCGGCAGTGACGGCATGACGCCGTAGCGCGGCACCAGCTCGATGGCATCGAATGCCGCCCAATTACGCCGGATCCCGGCATCATCGTCGCCCGAGCCGCCGTCGGCATATTCGAAGGCAAAATGCGGAATGTGTCGGCGCGCGCGCCGGCGCAGGTAATCGATGCTCGGGTAATGCCGATGCAGCTCGACGTAACGCGGGGTGCCGCTATGGCCAGCGAACGGCCTTTGCTGCGGTGACGCGACGGCGGCCGTGTCGTGCATGGGCATTCCCTATGGGCGGCGTCATTACGGGACTGCACATTATAACCCGTTCGGCCCTGATGATATTGTTGGAAATTGCCCGATGAAGCGCGGCAGATACCGTCGTGCGGCGTGCGCCGCTTGCCGCGCAATTGCGATCAGGTTGCCGCGCGCGCCTCGCGCTGACGCCGAACCGAATTTTCAGGATGGCCAACAGCGGTCTTGCATTTTCAACGACGCGACGACCGCGCAAGGTTGGCGAGTTCCTTAACGGTTGAACTTTGAGCTGCCGCTTTGAAAAGCGTATCCATGGCGTCGCCGATCTCCGCGGAGCGGCTCGATAAATCTCCGGCGAAACCAAGCACCAGGTTGGTCGCGTCCTGAGTACAGCGAATCGTATCTTGCATCGTTTTCAAAGCATCGCTGACCGTCGTCGCGTTAAGCGAGGCGCTGTTCGCGTTTTTTGCAATTTCGTTTGTGGCGTGTGCCTGATGCATCACCATTTCGGCCAATGAGCTGGACACCTCCGAAATCTCGGTGATGGATTGATTGGTCGATGTGATTTCGTTCATTGACCGTCGCATTGCCTCTTGAATAACGGAAATTTGCTTCCCGACGTCGTCAGTGGCCTTGGCCGTCTGGACGGCGAGCGACTTGACTTCCGAAGCAACAACCGCGAACCCCCTGCCGGCGTCGCCTGCCCGCGCCGCTTCGATCGTCGCATTCAGAGCGAGAAGATTTGTTTGAGCGGCGATGTTGGAGATCAGATTCACGACAGAACCGATTTTCTCGACCGCTTCCGAAAGTGAGCGAATGTTCGTGTCCGTGAGCGCGGAGTGGGAGACCGCCGTTTGGGCGGTCTGAGCGCTTCCCATGACCTGCGCATGAATTTGCTCTATCGAGGCGTTGAGTTCATCTGTCGCCGCGGCGATGCTGCCGATCCTGGAAGCCGTATCCTCGGCGGCGTGGGCCGCCATATCCGTTTGCCCCGAAGCGGTCTTGCCCAGTTCGGCGAGCTGGTCGGACGTCGAACTGATGGACTTGGCTACACTCGCGATGATTTCCCGCACACCATCGACGGAGCGAGCAAAACTCTTAACGGCATTTGCGAGCTCATCTGAACGCGTTTTTGCTTGTTGAACTTCCATGCTGTTGTGACACGCGACGGCATTGGCAGCGTCCAGCATGAAGATGCGAGTGGCCGCATTCAACAGTCGAAAACCTTTACGCGGCGAGAACCGATTATGCTCGTAAATGCATTTGCTCAAGTCGTTGAGCAACGCAATCGCGCTAGCACTGCGCGATCTCATATCCAGGCCGGATTTGATTTCGGAAGTCGCGCGATCGTAGGCGTCTTTGACCCACTCCTCATCGAACGGATTATTCAAAAGCCGTTCCGCGTAATATTTGAACGTGTCGATATAAGACTTCCGGCCCTCTTCCATCCTCTTTCTGTATAAGGGCACAACCTCAAGTACATGCGCCAGATACGCCGCAATAATCGTATCCAAGCGAGGGGCCAGCAGTCGCCAGATTTCAGCACGCAGATTGACGACATCGGCGTCAATTTCATAAATTCCGAGGCGAACTTGAAACCCGGGCTCGACTGCCATGGCGCTTCCAAAACGTAGGCAAGCCATAAGGCTAGCGCGCGGTACTTAACGCACCATTATCTAGCCGGGAATTCCCAATTAGCCGCCCGTTTCGGCTTGCCAGGTACCGGGTACCGGTACCGGGAAACGCAGCTCGGGCCGCCCGGCGCGAGTCGTACGCCCAGGTCATGTAGATGCCGCCCTGCTGAAGCCGCCGCCGAAGGCCGCCAGCAAGAGCCGATGGCGGCTTTGAGCGCTGACAATAAGGGTTAACTTTGGCCGGTGGCGGCGGCGGCAGCGGCAGCGGCGAGATCGCGGCGGCCGCGGCGCGCTATATCGAGGACGGTTGCCGCGGCCTTGGCGCTCGGCGCCGCGGCTCCGGGCGCCATGATGCGATCGAGACTGCCAAAGGCCTCAACCTGTCGCAGGCGCTGCGGAGTGTCGGAGAGGAGCGGAACCAGCGCGTCGGCGAGCTGCTGCGGCGTGCAATCCCGCTGCAGGAATTCCGGAACGACGTTCTCGCCGAGCACCAGATTGGCGAGGATCACGCTGTGAAGTGTTGCTTGCAGTCCCGCGATCCGCAGAAAGAGTTCCTCGATTAGCGGCAGCCGGTAGGCCGCGACGGTCGGGACGCCGGCCAGCGCCAGCTCGAGCGTCACCGTGCCGGAGGCCGCAAGCGCGGCGCGTGCCGTGCGAAAGGCGCCCCACTTCGCAGCGGGCTCGACCACAATGCGCGGCGTCACCGCCCAGCCGGCGACCGCCTCGCCCACCCGCGATGCGAGCTGAGGCACAGTCGGCAACACCAGCTCGATCGGTCCGACGCGGGTGGCAGTCCGCGCAATCGCGTCACCGAAAATGCCGATGAGTCGCCCGATCTCGCTGGTGCGGCTGCCGGGCAGGGCAAGAATGAGCGGCGGATCGGCTTTTCGGCGCTGCGCCTCGTCCGCATTGGGACGCAGCTCTGCGATGTGCTCGATCAGCGGATGGCCGACATAGATACAGGGCGGACCGCCGAGCCGCACGTGCGCTGCCGGCTCGAACGGCAGGATCGCGAGGACGCAATCAACATAGGCGCGCATGGCGCGCGCGCGCCCTGGCCGCCAAGCCCAGACCGACGGCGAAACATAATCGAGAATCGGAATCGAAGGGGCAGCGCGCCGCACACGGCGGGCCACCCGGTGGGTGAAGTCGGGGCTGTCGATGATGACCAGGGCATCCGGCCGCGCGGCGACGATCGCATCCGCGGTCTCGCGGATCCGGCGCAAAATCATCGGCAGCCGGCGTGGGATCGCATTGAGACCGATGATCGAGAGCTCCTCGATCGGGAATGGGCTGACAATTCCCGCAGCCGCCATCGCCCGTCCGCCGACGCCGGAGAGCCTGATCGCTCCGCCGCCCTGCGCGACCAGCGCGCGCGCCAAGCTCGCGCCGAGCGCGTCGCCCGATTCCTCCGCGGCGACGATATAAATCGACAGCGACCGGAGTTGCGGCTCAGGCTTCATCGTGCCGCTTCCTCGCGCACCCCGGCGAGAAAGATTTTCGCGCGGTCCGCGGCAGCAACGACTGCGGACGCTTCGGCGATGATGGTGCTGCCGGCAGTAACGGCTAGTCCGGCCAGGCCGGCGTGGGCGACGTTTTCCACCGTGCGCAAACCGATCGCCGGCAGATCGAAGCGGCGATCCTGACCGGGTTTTGGCGCCTTCACGAGAACGCCGACGCCCAAAGGCGTCGTCACCCGCCGCTGCCGACGCAATTCGGCGACGCGGGCGAGCATATTGTCGGTTCCTTCCGCCGCTTCGACCGCGAGCACGTGGTTGTCGGCGACGACGGCGGCCTGACCCACGTCGAGCGGTCCGAGCGCGGCGATGACCTCGAGCGCGCGCGCGATGTCGGAATTATCACGCAGCGATGGCCGGTAGCCGCCGAGCACGCCCGCGGGAACAAAGATTTCTGGCGCGACCTCGTGCAGCCCGATGATCCGCAAACCGCCCTCCTCGAACAGGTTCGCCACGCGCGAAAGCAGGCGGTCATCGCCGCCGCTAAAGAAGCGAGCGATGCGCGGCAATGCGCGTAAAGTCCGCCAGTCCAGCCGAATTTTCGCCAGCGGAGGACGCAACACGGTGCCAATGAACACCGCCTCGCGGCAATGCTCGGCATTCGCGAGGCGAATAAGCCGTCCCGCCTGCCCCAAGGCAATCCAGTGATGTGTATACCGCTCGACCACTTGCGGATCGGCCCATCCCTTGATGGCCAGCATCACCGGCCGCCGGCCACGACGAGCCACCGCATCGGCGACGGCGCCGGGAAAACTGCCGCCGCCACAAATGATCGCCACCGGCTCCGGTTCGGGCGCCGCGCAGGCCGCGCTCGACTCGTCAGAACGCATCGTCGTCATATTCATCGCGCTTTTGCGGCGCGCTCGGCCGCATCAAAGCCCGCTTTCCGCTAGCGCGGATGAAAACGATAATTTTTCCCACCAGGGGGTCATCGGCGAAATCGCGGGCGACTGCTTCAAGCCTGTCGGCAAACACTCCTTCGCCGAAGAAGAGTTGACGGTAGGCGCGTCGCAACCGATGCAGCTCCGTGCGCGTCACACCGCGTCGGCGCAAGCCGACGACGTTAAGCCCAAGCAAGCTTTCACCGAAGGTCAAACCGAACGGAATAACATCGGCTCGGATCGGACTCAGTCCGCCAATCATGGCGCCTTCGCCGACACGATTGTATTGATGAACGGCGACAAGGCCGCCCAAGAACGCGTTGTCGCCGATAGTGACGTGACCGCCGAGCGTCGCGTTGTTCGCGAAGGTCACCGCGTTGCCGACCTGGCAATCGTGCGCGACATGGGATCCGACCATGATGAAGCAGCGCTCGCCGACCCGGGTCACTCCGCCGCCGGCTTCGGTGCCGGTGTTCATGGTGACGTACTCGCGCAACTCGCAATGCGGCCCCACCACCAAACGCGTGGCGCCGCCGCGATAGTGGACCGATTGCGGAGGGGTTCCTAGCGAGGCAAAGGGGTAGACGACCGTGCCTTCACCAAGGGTGGTGACGCCACTTACGTAAACATTCGCGATCAGACGCACACCGTGGCCAAGCTCGACATCGGGTCCGACGACACAATAGGGCCCGATCTCAACGCCCTCCCCTACGCGCGCGCCGTCAGCCACCCGCGCGGTCGGATCGATCCGCGCCATCTAGTCCTCAGCCATGTAGGCGCCGAGCAAAGCCTCGGCGATCAGCGCGCCGTCGACTTTGGCCTCGCATTGATACCACCACATGTTGCGGCGGTGCGCTGTCTTGTCGACATGATATTCGATCGTGTCGCCTGGAAGAGCCGGTTTGCGGAACTTGGCTTTGTCGATGGTCATAAAGAACATCGTGCGAGGCTTATCGCGTGGCGGCATCATTCGGAGACAAAGCACACAGGCCGTTTGCGCCATGCCCTCGATCACCAGCACGCCGGGCATGACCGGGTTATCGGGAAAATGCCCGACAAACTGCGGCTCGTTCATGGTGACGTTCTTGATTCCGACACCGCGCTCATCGCCGCGAATGTCCTTGATGCGATCGACCAGCAAGAAGGGATAACGATGCGGCAAGAGGCGCAGAATTTCGTGAATGTCGGCCGTGTCGAGTGACCCTTCCGTCATTCCGCCTCTCCTTCCCGCTTGCCGCCGCGCGCAAGCCGCCGCAGCACCGCGACGCCTTTCATGAAGTCTCGCACTGGCTGCGCCGGCGAGCCGATCCAGCGCGCGCCGGCCGGAACATCACCCATGACGCCACTCTGCGCGCCAAGGCTCGCGCCGGTACCAATCGTGACGTGATCGGCGATCCCGACCTTTCCGCCCAGCATCACGAAATCCCCGAGCCGCGCACTACCGGAGATGCCAACTTGCCCGGCGATCAGGCAGTGCCGCCCGATGGTTACGTTGTGCGCGATTTGCACCAGATTGTCGATCTTGGTGCCCTCGCCGATGACCGTGTCTCGGATCCCGCCGCGGTCGATCGTGGTGTTGGCGCCGATCTCGACGTCGTCTTGAATGATGACACGGCGGGTTTGCGGGATTTTCTGATGGCCGTGCGGCGACGGAAGATAACCGAACCCGTCCTGACCGATGCGCGCCCCGGGATGGATGATCACGCGGTCGCCGATCAGCGCGTGGAGCACCGTGGCGCCAGCGCCGATCGCGCAGTCGCGTCCGATAGCGACGCCCGGGCCAATCACCGCGCCGGCCGCAATCAGCGTCCCTGCCCCGATCGCAGCGCCGGGCCCGATCACCGCGAGCGGATCGATCGTCACGCCCGCCTCGATCCGCGCCGAGGAATGCACCTGCGCACCCGCGGCGCGGCCGCTCGTGCCGAACAGCGAAGATGGCCGCAATGCGGCGGGAAATAGCGCACGCGCCACCGCAACGAAGGCGCGATACGGTTTCGCCGTCACCAGAACGGCAACATTATCCGGCGCTGCGTCCTCGAACCGCGTTGCCAGCAGGCAGGCTCCGGCGTGCGTGACGGCCAATTGACCGAGATATTTTGGATTGTCGAGGAAACTGATGTCGGACGCTCGCGCCGTATCAAGCGGGGCGATGTTGCCGATGCGCCGGTCGAGTGGGACGCCGGCGCGTGGCTTGGCGTGCGTTAGCGCGGCGATCTCTCCGATCGTCAGTTCGCGTTCTGTTGGGAAGAAGTCCGGCATGCACCCGGCGCTGGCAAGGGTCGCGGCCGCGATCAGAATCGCGTTCCGCCGCCGAACTGGAACCATTGCGTGCGGTCATAGCTCTGTTTCAGAACCGGATAGGCCAAGTCAAACCGCAACGGACCGAAAGGCGAGTCCCAGATCACGCTGGCGCCGACCGACACGCGCGGCATCGCGCTGTCGGCGTATTGCATGCCGCATTGGCAAACGAAGGGAGATCCGATCGTGGTATTGTTCAGGGTGCCGTTGATTTCGCCGGTTGCCGGATACTGGGTCTCTCCCTTGTATCCCCATTCCGAACCGGAATCGACAAACACGGCACCGCGGAAGCCGGAATCCTTGGGCAGGAAGTAGAACGGATATTGCATCTCAATACTGGCGCCCCAGTACATGGTGCCGCCAATCGGATCCCCTGCCATGTTCGGCGTGATGTCGCGCGGACCGAAGCCGGCCGGCTGAAATCCGCGCACCAGATTGGGGCCCATCTTGAAATCGTCGAGCATGCGCACATAGCCGCCATTGCTATTGCATACGGCGCTGCTCGGACAGCCGGTCAGGCCGATCATGTCGCCGCCCTGCAAGTGCAGGATGCCGACCAGATCGGAGACAATTTCGTAATAGGTGCGGAAATCTGCGGTAGTGCGAATATAGGCCGCATTGCCGCCGAGACCGGCGAAATCCTGACCGAAGCTGACGAGGATGCCGTTGGTGGGGTGCTTGTTGTTGTCGAGCGTGTTGTAGGCAAATCCATATCCGGCCAGCGAGGTCAGATAGCCGCCCTGGGCAAGCTCCTCACGGACCGGCAATGAGGCCTGACCGATGAGCGCCTGGCCGGTATTGGCGCCGCTGAGGAGACAGTTTGTCTGGTTGCCGGCCGCGACCGCAGCGGCATAGCCGGGATAGAGAAGGCCCGCGGTGTTGAACGCACTGGTAACGGCGGACCACGTCGGGAAGGTGGTGGCGAAATTCGGGTTGATGTTGTTGCAATCGTCCATAGTCGACGACAGGTTGATCTGCTGCCAATAAATCGAATAGCGCAGTTGCATACTGAGGTCTTCGCGCAGCGGAATGCCCATCTTCAACGCGGTGCCGATCGTTTCGGTGCCGTACGAGATATAGGGGTTCGTCAACGTCTCTCGAGCAAACAAATCGACGCCTCCGGACAGCCGCTGGTCGAGAAGATAAGGCTCGACGAAATTAAGCTCCACACCGCGAATATATTCGCCGTAGGTGAGCGAAGCCTTGGCGAACCGGCCGGTTCCAAGGAGGTTCTTTTCCGCGATCGACACCTGCCCCATAAAGCCGTCCGCGGTCGAGTAGCCGCCCATGATCGAGAAATCGCCGGTCGATTGCTCCTCGACGTCAACGTTGATCACCACCCGGTCGGGCGCCGAGCCGGGCTCGTTGGTGATCTTCACCGATTTGAAGAAGTTGAGGTTCTTGATCCGTCGCTCAGCGCGATCGATCAAGGCGCGGTTGTACGGATCACCTTCGGAAATATCGAACTCGCGCCGGATCACATAATCGCGGGTTCTGGTGTTGTTGCGGATATTGATGCGTTCGATATAAGCACGCACGCCTTCATCCAAGGCAAATACCACGCTGATGGTGCGAGTCTGGGGGTTGCGGTCGCCGCGCGGCCGCACCGTGGCGAACGGATAACCGTGCTTGCTGATTTCGACGGTGACGCTCTCGACCGTCTTCTCGATCGCGTCGCCATTGTAGACGTCGCCCTGTTTCATCCGCAGAATAGACCGCAGCGATTGCGGATCGACGGCACGGATGTTGGATTGAATGTCGATCGTGCCGAAGCGGTACTGCGATCCTTCCTCGATCGTGAAAGTGATGATGAAGCCCTTCTGGCTGGGGTCGTACTCGCCGGTCGCGGAGACAACCTGCACATCGGCATAGCCATGACTGAGGTAGAAGCGCCGGATTAGATCGCGGTCGGCTTCGATGCGATCGGTGTCATAGACGTCGGTGGTCTGCAGAAAGCTGAAAAAGTGCGAGGTCGAGGTCTTGATCACGTCCTTCAGGCGATACGACGAGTAGGCCTTGTTACCGACGAAGTTGATGGACTTGACCCCGGTCTTCTCTGCTTCCCTGATCTCGAAAACCAGGTCCACGCGATTGTTCGGCCGCGCGATGGTCTTCGGCACGACCTGGATGTCAAAGCGCCCGTTGCGATGATAAACCTCGATGATGCGCTGAACGTCCGCCTGCACCGTTGCGCGCGACAGCGTACCGCGCGCCTTCGACTGGATTTCCTGCTGCAGTTGCTCGTCCTTGATCTTGCTGTTGCCCTCGAAGGCCACCCGATCGATGACCGGCGCTTCCACCACGGTCACGACGAGCCGGCCACCTGCCTGGGAGATGCGAACGTCCTCGAACAGGCCTGAGGCGTAAAGCGCCTTCAGCGCGGCGTCGATCTTTGCGGCATCAAGCGATTCGCCCGGGGCGACCTTGAAATACGAGCGGATCGTGTCGGTTTCGACCCGGCGGTTGCCTTGGACAACAATCGAACTCGCAGCCACGCCGGTTTCTGCCGGCGCGGCAAATGCCGCACCGGAAGCCAAGCCAAACAATACTCCGCCGAGGAGCAAGCCGGCCACGACAAGCCCTCGTCTTACCCGCACACACATGTCCATGCGCAAAGCGCCCTTATTCCCCCTCGTGGCCGCCCCCAGTGGCGGGTTGCTAGCAGTCTCCCTCAGCTTTCTTCAGTTTGACGCCGCAATCCGCCGAATATTTCTCTCCGCTTGATTGGACACCCCGGCCCCCTCACCCACAAATCCGCGCATGCCTCGCGACAATCGCTTTAGGACGTCGTCAGATGAACGATGTCATTGAAAGTTGCAAATATCATCAACATCAGGACAATCGCCAGACCGATGCGGAAGCCGACTTCCTGGGCTCTTTCGGAGAGCGGGCGGCCCCGCAGGGCTTCGATCGCGTAGAACAAAAGGTGACCACCGTCGAGCAGCGGAATCGGAAACAAATTGAGCAGCCCGATCGACACCGACAGGACGGCGGCGAGTTGGATAAGTGGGATGAAGCCAAAACTCGCAACTTGTCCGGACATCTGCGCGATGCGTATCGGACCGCCGAGCTGATTGGCGGCCTCCCGGCCGGCTATGACGCCGCCGATATAGCGGAGCGTCCGATCAGCAACCGACCAAGTTTCCTGAACGCTCATCCAAATAGCCTGCGGCGGAGCAACCGGGTGCAGTTTCAGGTCCTCTGGGGCCATCGACCGGCTGATGCCGAGAACGCCGACGCGCTGCACATTGCCGAAATTGTCCTTGATCTCCTTCAACGTCGGCGTCGCCTTGAGCACTTGTTGGACCCCCTCGCGATCCACGGTGATGTCGAGGGTTTCGCCCGCACTCGTGCCGACGACGCGTTGCATCTCAGCAAAACTGTCGATGTGGCGACCGTCGATCGCCACGACGAGATCGCCGGACTTAAAGCCTGCTGCCGCAGCGGCGCTGTCCGGCTGTACGGAATCCACCCGCGCGCTCATCGTCGGTTTGCCGTAAAGCATGAAAACGGCGGCAAAAATTACTATCGCCAAAACGAAATTTGCCAATGGTCCGGCCACGACAATGGCTGCGCGCTTGAGCACAGGCTGAAACACGAAGCTTTGTGCGCGCTCGCCCGCGTCCATGCTTGCGACCGAGGCGGTATCGGGGACGCTCGCCGCGTTGTCATCGCCGAAGAACTTCACGAAACCGCCGAGAGGGATTGCGGAGATTTTCCAGCGCGTCCCGTGGCGGTCATTGAAGCCGATGATTTCCGGCCCAAAGCCGATGGAAAACACCAATATTCGCACGCCACACCAGCGCGCGATCAGAAAATGGCCCAGCTCATGAAAAAAGACGACGAGGCTGAGAACAAACACAAAGGGAATGACATACGCGACAAGGCCGCCCCCAAGCGCATGCATATGCGACAAAAAATAGGACCCCATGACCCTGTCTACCCCGTCCCCTGATTATCCCGGCCCAGTTCTTAACGTTACGATGCCATTACGGCAATTTCGGGCAAGAGTTCGGCCGCTAACCTTCTTGCGTTATGGTCAATGGCGATCGCGTCCGCGACTGATTGTGGCTCGGCCATCGCACCGCGCCGTTCCATTGCGTCGAGCGTCGCCTCGACCAGGGCGGGAATACCCCAGAAACCTAGGCGCCCGCTGATGAATTCGTGCACCGCAATCTCGTTTGCGGCGTTGAGAATTGTCGGGGCGGCGCCGCCGGCGGCGAGCGCCCGGCGCGCTATCGCCAGCGCCGGGAAACGTATTGGGTCGGGTTCCTCGAACGTCAACGTGGCAAGGCGGGCAAGGTCGAGCCGAGGGGCCGGCGTGCCCATGCGGACCGGCCATGCCAGACAATGGGCAATCGGAATCCTCATGTCCGGCGACCCCAGCTGGGCGACCACGGAACCGTCCCGAAATTCCACCAAGCCGTGAACGATCGATTGCGGATGGACCACGACGTCGAGCGCCTCTATTCCCAACGCAAATAGGTGATGGGCTTCAATGAGTTCGAGGCCTTTGTTCATGAGCGTCGCCGAATCGATCGTGACCTTCGGGCCCATCGACCAGGTCGGATGCTTGAGCGCCTGCTCCACCGTCACTTTGCGGATGGCATCGAGTGGCCACGTGCGAAATGGCCCCCCCGATGCAGTCAAGACAATGCGGCGCACGTCCTCGCGTCGACCCGCGCCCAATGCCTGGAAAATTGCGTTGTGCTCGGAATCGACCGGCAACACTCTGGCACCGGCGGCGGCAGCCCGCCGCATGAATAACGCTCCGGCGCAGACGAGACATTCCTTATTGGCGAGCGCGACCGTTGCGCCGCGCTCGGCCGCGGCAAGCGTCGGCTCGAGACTCGTCGCACCGGTGATCGCGGCCATCACCCAATCGGCCGGCCGCAGCGCGGCCTCAACCACGGCCGCAGCCCCGGCGGCAGCCTCGGTGCCGGAGCCGGAAAGCTCCGCCTTGAGTTCGCTATAAGCGGCGGGATCGGCGACCGCGGCAAAGCGTGCGCCGAGTTCGCGCGCCAAGCGCGCCAGCGCGGCCGCATTGCGGTGCGCGGTCACGGCCTCGACGCGATAGCGGGCGGGATCCTGCCGCAGCAGATCGACCGTGCTCGATCCGATCGAACCGGTGGCGCCGAGCAGCGTCACCGTGCGCGGCACCGGCGCCAGCTCCACTCTCGCCAGCGGTTGCTGCTGCTTCATCGGCTTACCATACCAGGAAGCCTCGGGCCGGCGTACCTGTTCCCTGGCGAATAATGCCGATGAGCAGGGCGGCGAAGGCGGCCACCAGGAAGCCGTCCAGGCGATCCATCAAGCCCCCATGACCGGGAATAAGCCGGCTCGCGTCCTTGGCGCCAAAATGCCGCTTGACCGCGGACTCGAACAAGTCGCCGGCTTGCGCCAGGACGGAAAGCAACAACGCCATGACCCCAACTATCCCCAGCTTGCCGAGTCCGCTCGCATAGGCGACCGCGACGCCGGCGGCAACCCCCCCGGCCAGTCCCCCGATTGCCCCCGCCCAGGTCTTGTTCGGGCTGACGCGGGGCCACAGCGGGAGCCCACCGACTGCTCGGCCGCAGAAATAGGCAAAAATGTCGGTAGTCCAGATTGTTGCGAACAGGAATAAAAGTGCCGTAAGACCCCATTCTGGGTCGCGACGCAACAGCGCGGGACCCAGCAGGGTCGCGCCGGCATAGGCCACTCCACCCGCCGCCCAAACGGCCGATGCCGAAGCTGAGTCATCGCGCGGCGAGACAGCCACCACAAGTCCCGCAAGTACCGCCCCGGTCGCAATCATGCCGAACGCGGCCTCGGGCAAGCTCAGCCCGGCGAGCGCCGCCGCCCCGAGCAATGCCACCAACCCCGGTGCCAGAATTCGAGGGTCGGCGTTGCGGGCGGCCAGCGACGCCCATTCCCAGAGAACGCCCCCGGCCGCGATCGCGCAGACGACGAGAAAAATCCAGCCGCCGGAATAGGTGCTCAGGAGCACGGCCGGCGCGAGCACGGTGGCCGATGCGACGCGCAGAACGAGGTTGTTGCTGCCGCCGCCCCGTCCCGTCGAGACAGATTCGTCGGCGCGGCCGGCGCGATGGTCAGGCGTGATCACGATCCGGTCTTCACGATCCGGTATTGGCGACCAATCCGCCGAAACGGCGTTCGCGGCGGCGAAACTCCATGATCGCGCCTTCCAGCGCGGCGCGGTCGAAATCAGGCCAATTAACCGGCACAAAAATGAGTTCGCTGTAGGCCGCCTGCCAAAGCAGGAAGTTGGAAAGCCGCTGCTCGCCGCTGGTGCGGATGATCAGGTCGGGATCGGGAATATCGGGAGCGTGGAAATAGCTGCCGAGCCGCTCCGGCGTTATCTCGTCGGCTGAGAGACGGCCTTCGGCCACCTCGATCGCGAGGCGGCGCGCGGCGTGCGCGATCTCCTGCCGCGCGCCGTAATTGAAGGCCACGACGAGCGTGAGGCCGTCGTTGCCGCGCGTCAAATCTTCGGCCTCCTGCAGGAGAAGGCAGATGTCGCGATCAAGATCGTCGCGCTCGCCGATGACGCGCACACGCACGTTGCTTTTGTGCAAATCGGCAAGATCATGGCGGATGAAGCGGCGCAACAGACCCATCAGGTCGCGGATTTCCGACGGCGGGCGCGACCAGTTCTCCGAGCTGAAGGAGAAAATGGTCAACACCGAAATGCCGAGATCGGCCGCCGCGCGCACGGTCCGGCGCAACGCCTCGACCCCGCGCCGGTGGCCTTCCACCCGCGGCATGCCATGGGCGGCCGCCCAGCGCCCGTTGCCATCCATGATGATGGCGACGTGGCGGGGCACCTCGAACGAGTCGCTCCCGGCCGGCAGCGGCTGCGCGGCCTTGCTTCGCGATCTTGCAGCGTCACTCAAACCGTCATGATCTCCTTTTCCTTGCCGGCCAGGAGCCTGTCGACCTCGGCGATGGTCGCGTCGGTCGCCTTCTGAACTTCTCCGGCTTGGCGATTATGTTCGTCCTCGCTGATCTTGTGCTCTTTCTCCAGCTTCTTGAGAAGGTCGAGACCATCGCGGCGGACGTGGCGTACCGCCACGCGCGCGGCTTCGGTGTATTTGTGGGCGACTTTCACGATTTCCCGCCGCCGCTCTTCGTTGAGCTCGGGAATACGTAGCTTGATGACCTGCCCTTCGGTCGAGGGAGTCAATCCCAGATTGGCGGCGGAAATCGCCTTCTCCACCGGGTGGATCATCGACCGATCCCAGACCTGGACATTGAGCAGCCGCGGCTCCGGCGCGCTGACTGTGGCAAGCTGATTGAGCGGCATTTGGCTGCCATAGGCCTCGACGTGGACATGTTCGAGCAGTGCCGTCGAGGCGCGGCCGGTGCGTAAACCGGCCAGCTCCTGCTTGAGCGAGGCTAGCGCGCCCTGCATGCGGCGCTTGAGGTCATTCATGTCGAATGTCGTGGTTGCCATGGCGCCCTCCGCGATCCGAACGGCCGCTTTCGCCCGCTGCGGACATCTTCAGCCGACGGTGGTGAAGTGACCCTTTCCGCGCAAGACGGTCTCGATCGCACCGTGTTCCCGGATCGAAAACACGATGATAGGCATACGATTTTCCCGGGCAAGCGCGAAGGCTGTCGCATCCATGATTTTCAAGTTGCGGTCGAGCGCCTCCTTATGGTCGAGGCGCTCGTATCGCTTCGCCGTCGGATCACGCTTGGGATCGGCAGTATAAACTCCATCGACGTCGGTCGCCTTGAGAACGGCGTCGCACCCCATCTCGGCGGCGCGCAAAATCGCCGTGGTGTCGGTGGTGAAGTACGGATTGCCGGTGCCGCCGGCGAAAACGATGATGCGGCCATCGTCGAGATGCCGCAGCGCGCGCGCCCGCTCATAGGTCTCGCAGACCTGCGGCATCGCCAGCGCCGACATGGTGCGCGCGCTGACGCCGGCACGCTCGATCGCGGTTTCCAGGACGAGCGCGTTCATGACGGTCGCCAGCATTCCCATCGCATCGGCCGTCGGCCGCGACAGCCCCTCCTCGGAGATCTGCGCGCCGCGGAGAATATTTCCGCCGCCGACCACGACACCGAGGCCTATTCCCAGCGCGTGCACGTTAACGAGATCGGCGGCGAAACGGTCGATCGTCGGTTGGTGGATACCGAATTTTTCGGGACCGCTCAGGGCTTCGCCGGAGAGCTTGACGATCACCCGTCGGTAGTTTGACTTTGCCATCGCAACGTTCCGCCCCTCGCTGCCGCCGGCGCGGTGGATTTGAGATCCAGCGGCAAGCTTGCATAGCACTGCAAATCACCAGCGGCGCGAATATACGGCTATCGCATTTGCGCGCGAAACCCAACAGGGCGCGGCTACATCGGTCAGAGCATCATCGTTTGCGAAACCCGGCGTCCGCTTGCCGCCGGTGCTTGCGAACGTCGCAATTGGGACACTAGTGTGGCGGTTCAGAAGTCCGCATCATTTTTGCCGCGAACTCGTCATGCGGACTTCTGAACCAAAGCCACACTAGATCAATACGTTGCTAGTGTCCCTCGATTCCGAAGTTCGCAAACGAGGGTGCCGCATAATGATGCGAACTTCGGAATCGGGACACTAGTGCGCGCCTGCCAGAGCTGCGACTTCGCCGCCAAAATCACCCTCGGGCCGGTCGATTCCTTCGCCGAGCGCATAGCGCACGAACCCGCCGATCCTGATCGGCGCGCCGGCCCTTGCCTCGCTCTCCTTCAGCGCCTGGGCCACGCTCTTCTTATCATCGAAGATAAAGCCCTGATCGAGCAGACAGACCTCCTTGTAGAAGGTCTTCAGCCCCGACTCGACGATCTTGTCGACGACGTTGGCCGGTTTGCCCTGCGCTTTGAACTTCTCCGCCAACACGTTCTTCTCGCGTTCGATCGTCGCCGCATCGAGCCCGGAAGCTTCGATCGCCTGCGGGTTGGCGGACGCGACGTGCATCGCCACCATGCGGCCGAAGGCTTTGAGTTCGTCGGTCTTGCCGGCGGATTCGAGCGCGACGATCACGCCGATCCTGCCCAATCCGTCGGCGACGGAATTGTGCACGTAGCTGGCAATGATGCCCTTGCCGACGGACAGCGCGGCGGCCCGGCGCAGCGTCATGTTCTCGCCGACCTTGGCGATCGTCTCGCTTATCGCGTCGGCGACGGTGCGGTCGCCGATGTGCGCGGCGAGGATTTTCTTCACGTCGGCCCCGACGTCGAGGCCGACGTCCGCGATCATCTTCACCAAGCCTTGGAACAGGTCGTTGCGAGCGACGAAGTCGGTTTCCGAATTCACCTCGACGACAAGTCCCTTGCTCGCCGTGAGCGCGACGCCGATGAGCCCCTCGGCCGCGATCCGTCCCGCCTTCTTGGCAGCCTTGGCCAGCCCCTTCTTGCGCAGCCAGTCGACCGCGGCCTCGAGATCGCCGCCGCTTTCGCCGAGCGCCGCCTTGCAATCCATCATGCCCGCGCCGGTCTTGTCGCGGAGCTCTTTCACCATGCTCGCGGTGATGTTCGTAGCCATTACAGTTGGTCCTCATCCCATCGTCAGTCCGGGGCCGAGCGAAGCCGCGCCCCGGACTGACGGCCTTGGAAGGCCGTCATTCGGCTTCAGTGGCCATCTGTTCCTTGGCCCGGGCGATCCAGCCTTCGACGCGGCCGGGAAGCCCGACCTCCTCGCCAATATTGTGCGCGGCAATTGGAGACAGTTCGGCGATCTGCCAGACGTGGAAGATACCGAGGTCGTTGAGCTGCTTTTCGATAGGCGGTGAGACACCGGGGAACTTCTTGAGATCGTCGGCCACCCCGCGCGGTCCGGACAGCGGCTGGAAGCCAAGCTTGTCGGTCTCGGTCGGCAATTCCACGACCACCTCCGGCTCGACCAGTGCGCCGACGTCGAGACGTTCGCCCTGCGCCCGCGAGATGCCGTCGATCACGGCCTTGGCGACGAGATCGCAGTACAGCGTGATGGCGCGGCTGGCGTCGTCATTGCCGGGCACGACGTGGGTTATGCCGTTCGGGTCGCAATTGGTGTCGACGATTGCCGCGACCGGAACCCCGAGGCGGCGCGCCTCCTTGATCGCGATGTCTTCCTTGTTGGTGTCGATCACGAAAAGAAGGTCGGGAAGCCCGCCCATGTCCTTGATCCCGCCCAGCGCGCGATCGAGCTTGTCGCGCTCGCGCTGCAGCGTCAGCCGCTCTTTCTTCGTGTAACCCTGCGCCTCGTTGGAGGCGAGCATCTCCTCGAGCGTGCGCAGGCGCTTGATCGAATTGGAGACGGTCTTCCAATTGGTCAGCGTGCCGCCGAGCCAGCGCGAATTGACGTAGTATTGCGCGCACCTCTTGGCCGCTTCGGCGATGGCGTCCTGGGCCTGCCGCTTGGTGCCGACGAACAGCACGCGTCCGCCGTGCGCCACGGTGTCGCTGACCGCTTGCAGCGCCCGGTGTAGCATCGGCACCGACTGCGTCAGGTCGATGATGTGAATGTTGTTGCGGGTGCCGA
>Ga0074044_10001951_pt1 | contig 18208 bp, 15 predicted proteins | sample BogForMeECP23OM1_FD_94443 | JGI IMG/M metagenome (GOLD analysis project Ga0074044, IMG submission 94443) | Bog forest soil microbial communities from Calvert Island, British Columbia, Canada - Bog Forest MetaG ECP23OM1 | ecosystem: Environmental > Terrestrial > Soil > Wetlands ...
CTTGGACTAGCAGCTGTTTAGGGCGTCCCATCCCTGGGCAGGGACCTGGCGTCAACTGTCCAGCTCAGTCGGGCTCAAACGCCCCACTTTGGGACGATCCCCACGAAGCGGCACCGTCCCAAACCGCCCCTCTACCGACTTGACACTTTGTGCGGCAGAGCGCCGAAGTTTCGGCGCCTCTGCTGGCGGAAAAACGTGGGAAAGGGCGAATCTCACGGCCCCAAGAGTGTCAAGCCGTCACCCCCCTGTATCTCGCTGCTTTGGGACGGTGCCCACGAAGCCAATGGAGATCGGCCACAAATCCTATGCCCTCAAAGAACTAACGTCCGATGTATTCGGCCTTATTTATGCAAAACGAACCCAATTCCGAGTCGCTCCAAGACGGGACATTGAAGGGCTGGCCATGCCAGCTAGCACGCAGACAAGCTCCGCCCCTCAAGATCGGGCAGCTCAAAATGCCAAGTAACGGGACCGGGCGGCGGGGCGTTACAGAAGGCCGCCGGCCGGGTGCGCAACGGGTCGGGGCCTCGAGTGATGGACGTCTTGAGGAAGTCGATCATCGACTTGGGCTCCTTCTCGGGCAAGGCGAGCCCGGCGGCGGCGAACCGCCACGGACATGCCGCCACTCCGGGAAGTTGGCGAAACTCGCGTCAACCCCAATCGGAGAATAAAACGGCCCTGGAAGACCGGGCGAAGTGCTTGCTTTGCCGCGGATCGGGCGATACGTTGAAACCACCGGATAGGCGGAGGAAGTTGATGCGTCCCGAGGACATCTTGTTCTGGCTCAAGGCGATCCCGTTCAAGCCCTTTCGAATCTGCCTCAACAGCGGGCTAAGTTACGAGATTCGCCACCCCAAGATGCTCCGGGTCAGTCGAACCACGATGCTCATCTTCTCGTTTGCTGGCGAGCCCGAAGACCCTTTCGAGAAGGCGGAAATGGTCGGCCTCGTCCTGGTTGAGCGCATCGAGCCGATCGAGGCTCCGGCTCACGCTTGAGGCTCCTCGTCTCGCTCATGAGCGGATCGATCGAGCTGCTCGACGATCGCATCGGGCGCCTCATTCTCTCCGCGCAAGGTCCGGATCACGCTCCGGATTCGCGCCCGCACCTTCCTGTAATCGATCGGCTCCCAGGCCTCGAGCGCGGGAATGTAGCGGAGATCGCCGCTGGCCTCGATCTTCTCGAGCAGCCGCCAGATCACCTCGCGGTTCCGGTCCTTGAGATCGCTCATGTCGGGCGGCTGCCGGCTTGACCTCAACGCCTGGTCGATGTGGCGGAGATGCTCGTCCGCCATGGTCTCCTTCTCGATCGCCCAGCCTTTCTCCGTGTAAATGAGCAGTGGCAGCCGGTAGTCATATTCGATCGCCAGGTAACCTTGGCGGATGACCCAATCGACCCGCGCCTGCACCTCCTCTACCGACAGGTTCTTGTAGAACCCGTGAGCGGGGCTCAGGTCGAGGGATCGGGTGAGCACTTCCTTGGCTCGCGACCCCTTGAGGATCAAAGTCAGCAGGTGCCGCCCGCCGCGCATGATGAGGTCGTCGGCGCCGCGGAGGATCATCCGAACCTCCGCGGGCGGCAGGGAGCGGATTCCTTTCGTGTCCAGGTGATAGGAAACGCGCTGGACCCGGCGGCTCATCTTCTCGTCTCCCCGTGCTCTCCCCCGAGATTGTTTGCAGATTCAAAGAGCTTCAGGAACCGCTATCGTCGTGTTGCGAAGCTGGTGCGTCCTCGCCTTCGGTCCTGCAAGGGAATGGTTTTCGCGGGCTCGATTTCGACTTTTCGACAAGTGCCCGAAAGGCGGCGTTGGATTCGAGGAGATCGCTAACGAGTGAATCGTCCTCATCGGGCTCGAGTGGTTGAATCGTCACCATGTGATTGTCGGGCAATTCGACGACGATCGCCTCGCCCGAGTCACAGCACTCATCCAGCGTCCCTTTGGGATCCGATTCCAGTTGACTCAGGGGCATCACCTTCGTGCCCATGGAACTCCTCCTTTCCAACATGAAAACCCATACCTCAATGCCGGAACAAGAACTCCTTGGAATTGATCAGCACCCAGCCGAGATCTTCGGCGGCGGCCCGGAGATCGGTGCCGGCCTTGAGGTGCTTGGTCGCGGCGGCGAGCTCGACGGCGGTGGGAGTGCGGCCGAGGGCGACGAGGTAGAGCTCAGCGGTGATCGCCTCGGGGGACTTGCCACTCCTGGCGAGCTGAGCGATCCGGCCGTTGTCGTCGTGGAGCTTGCCGTTGACGGTCGCGCCGCCGATGAGCTGGAGGGCCTGCGACAGGTTCGAGTCGCTCTCGCGCTCGCACTCGCAGGCCAGCTCACGCGCGGGGCGGCCGAAGGTCTTGAGGAACGGGTTGTCCATCTTGCCATCGGGCATCTGTGTGGCTCGGCTGCCCTGTGGCAGGCCCTCGGACGCCGTGGTTGTGCCGGTGACCGTCGAGATGGCGTCGAGCAATACCTCGGCCGGCAAGAGCTTGGTCAAGGCGTGCGAGAAGTACAGGTTGTCGTCGGCGTTCAGCTCGCTCGTGTGGGACGAGAGCTGGTAGGTCCGGCTCCGCAGAATCGTCCGGATCAGGCCCTTGAGGTTGTAACCGTCCTTGACAAATGCGCTGGTCAAGCCGTCGAGCAGCTCGTCGTTGGAGGCCGGGTTGGAGTCGCGAAAGTCGTCCACGGGCTCGACGATACCACGACCCATCAGGTGGAACCAGACCCGATTGACCAGGCTCCGTGCGAAGAAAGGGTTTTCCTGGCTGGTGAGCCACGACGCCAGGCGGACGCGGCGGTCCGACTTGGCGTCTTCGAGTACCGGCCCGGCGAGTGCCTTCGGCTTCATCACCTGCCCGGTGCGTGGCTGACGGACGTCGCCGGCATGGTTCCAGTAGATGACTTCCTCCCCCGGCTGATTGCCCTTCTTGCGGCCCACCTGGGAGAAGAAGGCGGCGAAGCCGTAATAATCATCCTGGGTCCAGCGCTCGAAGGGATGGTTGTGGCACTTGGCGCACTGGATGCGCACTCCCAGAAAGAGCTGGGCGGTGGTCTCGACGGAGCTCTCCGGGTCGCGGCTGATCCGGTAGTAGTTGGTGGCGGGGTTCGAGTAGGTCGAGCCGTCGGTGGTCAGGAGCACGCGGACAAACCGATCCATCGGCATGTTCCGCTCGGGTGCCGCGCGAATCCAGCGATGGAACACGTAGGCTCCCTTGGGCTGGATCAGGCGGCCGTTGGACCGGAGGATGTCGGCGAACTTGAGCGCCTAGAAGTCGTAGAACTCGGGCCGGCCCAGCAGTCGATCGATCACCTGGTCGCGGCGATCGCCCCGGCCGGAGGATACGAACTCCTGCACCTCCTGGGGCGTCGGCAAGATTCCGATCGTGTCCAGGTAGACCCGGCGGAGAAATTCCTGGTCGGTGCAAGGCCCCGACGGACTGATCCGCATCCGGTTGAGTTTGCTGAAAACCGCATTGTCGACCACGTCATCCCGCGGAACCTGGGCCGGTTTGAAGCCCGGCACCTCGACCAGATGGGTGAGCCGGATGTTGGCGACGAGGTTCAGGTAATGGGCAATCACCGCGACCTCGCCCCGGTTCTTGAATCGAACATAAGCGTCGCGATCGACCTCGGAGATCTCGGGACTGGACGTGTCGTAATAGCAGATCGGGGTCACGTCGCGGATCGACCCATCGGCCAGATGGAGCAGCACCACGAGCTGCTGCGACTTCGCCGGCGCGTTGAGCACTCGCGACTCGGGCACGATCTCGAGCTTGACCGGCGCGGGCGCTGCGGGATCGTCCCGGGCGCCTTCCTTGATCCAGCCGCGCAGGAACTCGTAGCTCTTGGAACTGCGGGAGAGCCGCAATCCTCCCTCGTGGGCGACCTCGCCGAGCGGTTTGGTGAGCAGCAGGCTGCTCTCGGCGGCCATGATGTTGATGCGGCGGCCGCCCGCATCGCGGCTGAGGGTCAGATAATCCTGGTCGGGGCGGCACCTTGAAGGAAAGTCAGACAATTTTCGGGATTACCGAAATTGGGGACGAGTAGGCTCTTCGGTTGGCGGGAGCGGCACTACCGAGAATTTCATTCGGATCGGACACTCGCTGTTCGCCCTGCTGGCAGGCAGGCTGGGCAGCTCTCTCGTCGCCTCTGCCGAGCTTCGTACTCCGCGCGCGGGCACGCATCGCATCGCGAAAGGCGAGATGCCGACGCGATTGCGATGCGCCCCACACCCTCTCACGCTTGAAGCTCGGCCCCGGGTTGTGCGCAGAAGGAGAGCGAACCCCGGGCCCCTTGGCGCGGATCAGCGCCTCCTGAGACGGCTGAACCCGCGGAACCCTCGCAACCGCGCGAAGTGGGTCACGGTGGTGCTCGTGCTGCTGGTGGTGCTGCTACTCCCGCTGGTGCCGCTGCCCCCGCTGGTGCCGCTGCCCCCGCTGGTGCCGCTGCCCCCGCTGGTGCCGCTGCCCGCGGTGCCGGTGGAGCTGGTGACCGAGGTTCCCGAACCGTTATGGAGGTTGGTCCGATCCGTCTGGATCGCTGCCTGATCGGCTGCGAGGGTCGTCAAGTCGGCAGCCGTGACCTTGGAATCCTGGATCGTCTGAACCAGGTCGTTGAACGTCTTGTCGATCGACGTTTGTGCCACGTTCGACCCGGTGAACAGGGCATTGAAGTCCGTCTGGGCCTGGGTCGTGCCTGTACCAGCGGCGACAGCCGTGACCAGCTCGTTGACGACCTTCTCGAGGCTTTGAGGATCGAGCCTCAACCCTGCCCCGACGATCGTCTGGCTATCAGTGACCAGGTTGGTCAGATCCGAAACCGTGACGAGCGATTTGGCCGCCAGGGTCTGGTTCTCGGTCTGGAGCGTCTGGCGATCGGTATTGAGCTGTGTGAGTAGCGAGTTCTGACTGGCGGCCGATGGCGCATAGAAACCCTGGGTCCCCCCAGCTTGGGCCGGCAGGGTCGCAACGCCCGCGCTGGAGAGGCTCGTCGCCAGGTTGCTGGTGAGTGAGCCACTTCCCCCCAGGAGAGACTGAGCTCCGCCGAACCCGCGGCCGCCACCGGGCAAGTTGTTCAGATCACTCTGGACGGCCGCCTGGTCAGCGGCGACGGCCGACAGATCGGGCGCGGTGATCTTGGAATCCTGGATCGTCTGGACGAGGTCGTTGAAGGTCTTGTCGATCGTTGACTGGGCGACGTTCGACCCGCTGAACAGGGCAGTGAAGTCGGTCTGGGCCTGAGTGGTCTGGGCCTGAGTGGTCTGGGCCTGAGTGGTAGCGGCACCGCCAGCCACCGCAGTGACCAGCTCGCTCACGGACTTCTGCAGGTTCTGAGGATTGATCCAGAACCCGGCGCCCGCGATGCTCTGACCGTCGGTCGTCAGGTTGTTGACGTCGACAATGGTGATGCGGGACTTGGCCGCCAGGCTCTGTAACTCGGTCTGGAGTTTCTGGCGATCGGTATTGAGCTGTGCGATTTGGGTATTCTGGCTGGCCCACGGCGCGTAGTAACTTCTGGCCGGCCCGCCGAAATCGCCGCCGGTGACGACTCCGACACTGGCAAGGCTCCCCAGAAAGTTGTTACCGCCGCCGCCCCAGGTCGACAAGACCACGCGCCCCTCGAGTGCTTCAAACGATGGACCATGACTGCGCGACGATCTGTTCGCATGACCATGATGAAGGCTGATCGTATCGTCTCCGCCAAAGATCCAGCGGGCGGGAATCGACAGCCAGGATTTAGCTCTCGAAATCATCACATCCCCCTTTGCCGAAAGCAGTAAGAGATTATCGCCGCGCTCGATGATCATGCTCTCGGTGCTGGGGGATCTGATAGCGCGGCCCAAGGGAAAACGCAAACCTTCCCGGCCAGCGCGCGCGAAATTTCGTGGATTGGTCTTGACAATGAGGGGTGTGAAGGAGCTCTTCGCCGGCCGGCCGATTCCCCGATGTTCAGGCATCCTGGCCCGCGCGTCGCGGTTTCACGAGACACCTGACGGAGAGATTGCCTGCGGCTCGGTCCGAGATCTGGATCGCCTTCCCTACCCCGAATTCGGCGACTACTTCCAGCGGCTCGGGCACAGTCCGCTGAGCAATCAGATCGATCCCTTGCTCCTTTTCGAGTCGGCACGAGGGTGCTGGTGGGGGGCGAAGACCCAGTGCACCTTTTGCGGGCTGAACGGCGGGTCCATTGGCTTTCGCAGCAAGAGTGCCCTGCGCGTGATCGATGAGTTGCGCTACCTGCGCCGGACCCATGGCGTGCGCAGGGCCTGCGCCACGGACAATGACTCCGTCGACGAACCCGAGATTCTCCGCAAGCTGAACGAATGGATGTATGCAAATGTCATGGTTTGCATCGATGGTGCTTGCCCGAGTCTGGCTCTTGTTTTAGACCGTTCTTGCCGTATCTGCCACGCGTCGCGCTGATGATTCTCTGGATCACGGGGGGCGTGACCTTCTTGATTCTCTGCTTGAGTCGCTTCATGGGCGTCCACCTGGCAGTGACCCAATACGGGACCAGGTGTCTCTGATCCAGGGGTATGGAAGCGATGATCATATCCCTGACATCGCGCGTTGTTGCCGGAGCTGTTTCCCAATCGCCGGCGCAAGTCGTCGCCCAGTTGAGCAGATGCACGCGATTCGGAACGGAGATCCCCCCGACCGCGTCCTTGAACCGCTGCTCCCATCCCTCAGGAAGCTGGGGCAGGAAACCCTCAAAAAACCTGGCCAGCAATCGCCATTGCCTGCGGAGCTCGTCATTATCACGCTCCATGATCCGGCTGGCCTGCTTCTCATGCGCAGAGTGGAAGGCAGAGATCCAGGGATCGATGGCCAACCTCCCTTCCCTCAGGACAGAAGCCATGACCATATTCTCGTTGAAAAAATCACAATCGGGCAGGATGTGGCGAACTGCCCGGCGGAGCACGTCGGTACGAAACGCCACCATGGGGAAGGTTGCGATGTTAGTGATGTGTAGCAGAGGTGCTACGGCGACGCCATCCAGGAAACGTACCTCTCCGCCCATCCAGTTCACGTCAAACATGGGGCCGATCACCGGTGCCCAGTGGATGGAGGTGGGAGAACGGTCGCACAGAGCGAATCCCGAGTAGAAGAGAATGTCTGCGGCCTTTGCGAAGGTTTCCAAAGCGCGACGGACAAAATCACGGTGAATCAGGTCATCATCCTGGAGCCAACTGAAATACTCACCCTCGGCCAGTTCCACCGATTTGGCGAAGTTGGGCCACATGCCGATGTTGGTCGCGTTGCAGTGATATCGAACGCGATCCCCGAACGATCGAACGACCTCGGGCGTTCGATCCGTAGAGGCATTATCGCAAACCAGGATCTCGGGGTCGGGACATGTTTGGCCGACAGCCGCCTGCAATGCATTGGCCAGGAGGTCACACCTGTTATACGTTGGTATCCCAATCGTGAACCGAGGCATATCTTCAATTCCTTCAGGGTGGAGATCGAACGAGGATCGGTCGGGAACACTCCAGCGTGATCCGCCATTGGTCAGCGACGTGCTCAGAGCGACATTCCCGGATCAACGGCCGGTCGCCGGCCGGCATCACTGTTTTCGGGGCGTCCATCACGGCCGGCTGGCTGGATGATCAAGGCTGCATTGAGGCTAGTCAGGACTGTCCTGGGGCCTGATATCAGGTAGAGAAGTTGACACGATCACCCCTCGTGCTCACGGCGCCAGCCGTTCCAGTTCCTGGCCGATCGCGGTCATCAACGGGGCGATCAGCTCCTCGTCGAAGCCGAAGCGGGTACCCGCCGCGCCGAACAACTCCGGCAACGGTCGCGAGCCGCCCAGGGAGAGTGCGCGGCGGTAGTCGGCGACGGCCCCGGCACGGTCGGTCAGGCCCCGCCGCCAGAGCTGCAATGCGCCAAGCTGTGCAATGCCGTATTCAATGTAATAGAACGGATACAGGAAGATGTGGAGCTGGCGATGCCAGGAATGGTCGCGCGCTTCCTCGTATCCGGACCAGTCCACGATCCCGCCGAACCGGTCGATGAGCGACCGCCATGCCGCCCGGCGATCGTCCCGCGTGTGGCCGGGATGGGTGTAGATCCAGTGCTGGAACGCATCGACAGTGGCGATCCAGGGGAGGATGAGCACGATCCCTTCCAGCAGCTTGCGATTGGATCGGTCGGCCTCCGCCTGGTCGTAGAACGGATCGAGGTTGCGAGCCCCGAAGAGCTCCATGGTCATCGAGGCGACCTCGCAGAACTCGAGCGGGCTCTCTCGGTAGGCGGCCAGCGGCTCGCCGCGGCAGGCCAGGGTGTGGAAGGCGTGCCCTCCCTCGTGAAGCAGAGTCCTCACGTCGCCGTCGAGTCCAACGGCATTCATGAAGATGAACGGCAAGCGGTCGTCCTCAAATGTGGTCTGATAGCCTCCGGGCGCCTTGCCCTTTCGATTGGCCAGGTCGAGCAATCCCTGGGAACGAAGGAAGGCGAACTGCGCCCCGAGCTCCGGATCGACCTCGTGGAAGATCGTCTCGGCCCCCTCGGCCAGCCGGGAGACATCAACAAAGGGTTTCAGTGGGGGCCGGCCCAGCGGGTCGACGGCCGTGTCCCAGGGACGCAAGGCCGGCACGCCGAGTGCCGCGCTGTGCTCTTGCTGAATCTTCCGAGCCAGCGGTACGACGACGTGCTCCACGGCGGAGTGAAACTTGACGGCATCGTCGATGCCGTAATCGAAGCGCTCGCGCTGGCGGAACGCGAAATCGACGTAGCTGGTGAACCCGGCCTCGCGGGCGACCTCGATCCTCAAGGCCATCATCTGGTCAAACAGGTCGTCGAGCGCGTCTTTGTCCTGAAGCCGCCGGCTGGCCGCGAGTTCCCAGGCGGTCTGGCGGACGCTGCGATCGGTTTCTTCCAGAAACGGCGCCATCTGCGCCAGGGTTCGCTCCTGGCCCTGGAAGGTGACGGTCATGGCCCCCATCGTCTTCTGGTACTGCTGCTCCAGCTCGGCCAGACGGGTCTCACGGGGGATGTTCGCCTCGCGGTAGAGGGCACGGCGGTTTTCCAGGGCGCGGTTGAACACGGCATATCGGCTGGCGTCGAGCTGCGCTCGAAACGGGGAATCGAGGTAGCGGTTGCGAACCTCATTCTGAAGGGGCTTGAGCTGGGGCTCGATATCGCGGATGAAGCTGAGGTACGCCGCCTCCCGTTCGGGGTCGTCGGTCTGACAGGTCATGGCGACGTAGCGCTCGACTCCCTCCTGTCCCGCCGCCGAGTTCAGCTCTCCGGCCGCGACCAGCCACCTCTCCAGGTCGGCGGCCGAAGCGATGGGCATCGCCAGGAGCTGCCGGTACCAGGGCTCGATCTGCTCCCAGGTCTTGAGCTCGACCTTTTCGGGCAGCCATTCATGAGGGAATTTCTGGGGAATGTAGTTCGAGATTGCCATCGCTTGCGCCTGTCATGAACCGGGAGAACGGGCGGCCGCAAAGCTGTCGCCGGGCGGCCGGGCCTGCACTTCCTGGTCGTTGGGTCAGAGTAAGACAGCCTGGACCAGCCAGGCTCCGACAAATAGCCACATCGACATGATCGTGGTGGCGATGATCAGCACCAGCGTGGTCGCCGCCACGGCCTGTCCGTGCTCGAGAAGGCCCCGGGCCATGCCGATTGCGCCGATCGTCTGAAAGAGCGCCAGCACAACCGTGGTACCCAGGACAACCTCGCCCAGTGCCGTGAAAAAAATAATCAGTGCGATCCTGCCCACCGTATCCCGAACGATGGCCAGCACGATGCCCAGCACAAGAATGAAGATGACGAGATGCCAGAGCCGCATCAAAACACTACCCCGGAACCATGGTTCCACCGGCCGCCGCGACCTTGCCGCCACTTCCAAGCTGGACGCGAGTGCCCGCGCTTCTCTGGATCATCCCCCGACGCCGACTTTGCTGTCAACCGCGACTCCGCCTGGAGATACGATTGATCGGGCCGCGACCCGGAAGGTCATTGAGTCACCGGCTCGGGTCAGTTAAGAGTGGGGGAGACGACCGGGCCACGCCGCAGCGCACCCGTTCGCATTCGCATTCCACCCGGAGGTCAGCCAGCCCCGAAAACGGCCGCCGGAATGGTGACCGCGATGTCCAGCCAGCCCGCTCCAAGGGGATCGACCGCCCATGAGACCGACCAGCCAGACCACTTACCGTTTCTCCTTCGGCCCGTGGAACATCAGCACGGGCGCCGACCTGTTCGGGCCAGCCGTCCGCCAGGAGATGGAATATGCCCGCAAGCTCAGGGCTTACAAGGAATTGGGTTTCAACGCCGTGCAGTTCCACGACGATGACATCGTGCCGGCGGACCTCGATTGGCCAAGTACCCAAAGAGGCGTGGCCGACGTCAAGAAGATCCTCGACGGCGAGGGCCTCTTCGTCGAGATCATCGCCCCCCGGCTCTGGGAAGATCCCCGAACGATCGACGGGGCGTTCACGTCGAATAGCCCCTCCGACCGGCAGTATGCCCTCGATCGGGCCCGGCGGTGCGTCGATATCGCACGCGAGGCCGGCTGCAAGAACTACGTCCTGTGGCTGGCTCGCGAGGGGTCGTACATCCGTGAGGCCAAGGACGCCAAGACGGCCGTTGCTCGCATCGTCGATGCCTGGAACACCATCGTCGAGCATGACAAGGACATCCGGGTCCTGGGTGAAGCAAAGCCCAACGAGCCGATGGATCAGGCCTGCCTGCCAACCGTCGGCCACATGATGGCGATCACCTACAAGACCATCGACCCTGACCGCTCAGGCGTCCTGGATGATCTTGAACGCGCTTCTGGGCAAGTCGGGCTAATTGGTCCGTTTCGCAAGGAATTGAACGATTTCCGAGGGAACCGGCAGCAGGAATCTTGCCCTACTTGTCTCTCGGGGTGAGGCACCAGTGGATGGTTTCCAGCTCGGAAAGGCCGGGGGGGATCGGCTCGGGGCCGATCCACGTGGAAACCAGGCGCTCATACATTCTGTGGAGCAGGCCATTTCTTACGGGCTCGAGCCGCGCGTCGCCGCTCAGGTCGATCGTCTCGTCCGGGTCGCGCTCGAGGTCGAACAGCCTCTGAAAGGGTCCCGACAGGGGACGTCCCGATTCCAGGTGATCTTTACGCTCGTTGCGGCCGGAACCGACGATCAGCTTGAACCGGTCGGAGCGGACCATTGCCTCCTCGCTCTCGTTGTACTCGCTGAAGACCACGTCGCGCCCTTTGGCCCCCGGCTTGCCTTGGATCAAGGGAGCCAGGTCGATGCCCTGCAAGGCTGATGGCGCAGGCACGTTGAGCAAGCGGCAGACGGTCGGGAACAGATCGACGAGCTCGACCATGTCGAGGATGGACTTGCCTTGCGGAAGATGACCGGGCCACCGCATGATCAGCGGCACTCGGACTGCCGGCTCATAGAAGCAATTCTTCTCGACGCGCCCGTGCTGCCCCAGCAGGTAGCCGTTGTCGCTCAGGAACACGACCAGGGTGTTCGAACCCAGGCCGCTGTCCTCGAGGGCCTGGATCAGGCGGCCGGTCTGGAAGTCCATGAACGAGAGCGACGTGTAGTAAGCGGCCTGGATCCCACGGAAGTCGTCGTCGGTCAGGTTGTGAAAGATCCTGGGCTGTTCCTCGCGATCACGCTCCGAAATCGGGGAGACGGAGAATTGCTTGGGCCGGTACCGTCCCCGCCACTCACGCGGAAAGCGGAACGGGGCATGCGGTTCATAGAAGCTGACGATCATGGCAAAGGGGTGGCCGCGATTCTGGTTCATGTATTCGATGGCGCGGTCCACGAAGAAAGTCGATTCCATGGCCTGGGTGGGCAAACCATGATCCTCACACCGCGCATTGAGCCAGACGGTGGCCGGGTCGATGAAGGGCCGCCATTCCTTGCGATGGTCGCCCCCCTCCGGCGGATGTTGCTGGAGGTGGGCCAGCCACTGGGCCACGTCGATGCGAATGTCGAACCCGTGCCGCGATGGGCCGTTGAAATGCATCTTGCCGATGGCGGCCGTCCGGTAACCCAGAATGCTTAGCCAACCGCCCAGCGTGAGGGCCTTCTCGGGAAGCCGGGTTTCCAGCCGGGTGACGCCCGAGGCATGGGGAAGCAGACCGGTGATGAATGACTGGCGGCTGGACGTGCAGAGCGGGGAATTGCAGAAGGTCCGGTCGAAGAGGACACCCTGCCGGGCCAGCGCGTCGAGGTGGGGGGTCGCACCCCGCTGGTCGCCCGCGGCACCGAGCCAGAGACCGGACTGGTCATCGGCGATGATGAGCAAGAGATTGGGGACAGTCCGTCCTGACGGTCTGGCTTGGGCCTGAAGCATTCCGGGGAAATGACAGGCTCCCAGAATGAACAAGCCGCCAAGCATCGCAACAATCGCGATTCGCCCCGACCGACTTTGTTTCCTCGGCCGGATGAGCCATGCTAGCCTCGGGTCCTCGATCGCTCCCTCCAGTATAAAACCGTAGAGGAGACTGGCAGCAATTTCGTTCTTCCCGATCATCGCTGCTCGTGATTCGATTCCTTCGAGAATTTTTATCATCCCGTCCTCAAGCCGGTCAAGCTAGCGCGCGGTTCACGCTTCAGCCGGTCTTCAGGGAAGGCCGGGAACGTTGCTCCAGGTACCGGCCCGTCCGGCTCTCGGGAATCGATGTGAGCGTCTCGGGCGGACCCATGGCGACGATGCGCCCGCCGGCCTCGCCGCCATCGGGGCCGAGATCGATCACCCAGTCTGCCGCGGCGATGACATCGAGGTTGTGCTCGATGACCACCACGGTATTGCCCATGCCAACCAGGCGCTCGAGGATGGTCAGCAGGCGGTCGATGTCGGCGAAATGAAGACCCGTCGTGGGCTCATCCAGCACATAAAGGCTGCGGCCGCCGGACACCCGGCCAAGCTGCGCCGCGAGCTTGATTCTCTGGGCCTCGCCCCCGGAGAGCGTGGTACTCGACTGGCCGAGCGTGAGATAGCCAACCCCCACGTCGTGCAGGGCGTCAAGACCTGGCAGCACGCGAGGCTGCGCGTCGAAGAAGGCCCGTGCCTCATCAACGCGCAGCTCCAGGACCTCGCCGATCGACTTGCCTTTGAACCGGATTTCCAGGGTCTGACGGTTGAACCGCTGGCCCTGGCACTCCGCGCAGATCACATAAAGATCGGGCAGGAACTGCATGGGAATTCTGCGCCGGCCCTGTCCCTCGCACGCCTCGCAGCGCCCTCCCCGGGCGTTGAAGCTGAAGCGCGCGGCCCCATAGCCGCGCATCTTTGCCTGGCGGGTGGCCGCAAAGACCTTGCGGATCGCGTCAAAGACCCTGGTAAAGGTTGCCGGGGTGGACCGGGGGCTGCGGCCGATCGGACTCTGATCGACCTCGACCAGCGCTTCGATGGCGTTCAGGCCCTCGATGGCGGCCGTGCCCGCGCCGGCCCGACGAGTACCCAGAGCGTGGCGACGGTATTCCCGGGCCAGCACATCATGGACGAGCGTGCTCTTGCCCGATCCGCTCACGCCGGAGACGCAGGTCAACGTGCCGAGCGGAATACGCGCTTCGAGCGCCTTGAGATTGTGTTCCGAAGCATTGCGGATGACGATCCAGCCGGACACGGTTTCCAGTCGGTTCCTGGGGCGGGACGGTTCGGGCCGACGCTGGCGCAGGTAGCGTCCCGTGACCGACCCGGCCACGTCGGCGAGCTGCTCGGGCCGGCAGGTCGCCACGATCTGGCCGCCGTCGGGACCTGCGCCCGGGCCAAGATCCACGGCCCAGTCGGCGGCGCGGATCACGGCTTCGTCATGCTCGACGACGATCACGCTATTGCCCTGGGCCTGAAGCCGGCGCAGGCTGGCGATGAGCTGGTCGGTATCGCGGGGGTGGAGGCCCGCCGTTGGCTCGTCGAGAACGTAGCAGACGCCCACCAGCCCCGCGCCCAGTTGCGTGGCCAGTCGGGCGCGTTGCAACTCGCCGCCGGAGAGCGTGTCGGCCCCGCGTGCCAGGGACAGGTAGCCCAGGCCGACCTCCTCGAGGAAGCTCAGGCGGCCGGTGATCTCGCGGATGAGGGGCCGGGCGACTGGTTCCTGGGCCGCGTCGAAATCCGTCTGCTCGAACTCCCGCCGCAGCGCCTCGATCGCCAGCGCGGAGACCTGGTCGATCGACCGGCCAGCGATCCGCACCGCCCGCGCCTCGGGTCGCAAGCGCGTGCCGTCGCAGGCGGGGCAGGGGATCTTCTCGTCTCCGGTTTCAGCCGCGGCGATCACGCCGAGCCCCTCGCAGGTGGGGCAGGCTCCATAAGGGCTGTTGAAGCTGAACCCGCGGGGCTCCATGGCGTGCAGGCCCGCCCCGCAGCCGGGACAGGACAGGTGGATGCTCAGTACGTGATCTTCCCAGCCCGTCCCAGTCTCCGCCGCGATCGCCACGACCCCCTCGGAGAGTTTGAGGGCAAGGTTGATGCTCTCGGCCAGGCGCGGTCGAATTCCCTCGCGGATCACGAGCCGGTCAATGACCGCCTCGATACGATGGATCTTGGTCTTGGCAAGCTTGGGAGGCTGTTCGGTCACCTCGACAATTTCGCCGTCCACCCGGGCACGGATCAGCCCCGCGCGGCGGATCGCCTGAAAGACCTCGAGGTGCTGTCCTTTGCGTCCGCGCACCAGGGGCGCCAGGATCATGACCTTTCGTCCTTGGGGAAAGGCCAGCACGTGGGCGGCCATCTGCTCGGGTGTCTGCCGATGGATTGGCAATCCGCAGCGCGGGCAGAAGGGCATGCCCAGCCGGGCGTAGAGCAGCCGCAGGTAGTCGTGAATTTCGGTGATCGTCCCGACGGTGCTCCGGGGACTGGCCTGGCCCGCCTTCTGGTCGATGGCCACGGTCGGCGGCAGGCCTTCGATCAGATCGACGTCCGGCCGCTGGAGCTGGTCCAGGAACTGGCGCGCGAAGCTGGAGAGGCACTCGATGTAACGCCGCTGCCCCTCGGCGAAGATGGTGTCGAAGGCCAGCGAACTCTTTCCCGAGCCGCTGACCCCCGTGAAGACGACGAGGCGATCGCGCGGCAGGTCGAGGTCGATGCCCTGGAGATTGTGCACCCGGGCGCCGCGGATGGTGATCGCGGCGGACGGGTCGAACATCCTCGGCAATCCTGTCATCTCCGCACGAGCTCCCGGGCGGTATTGCCAAGAATCTCCAGCAAATTATCTCGGCACATCGCGTCGGCCCCGCATGATCCCTGGCCGGGCCCTCAGGACTTGTCGATGAGGACATCGGTTGACTTGATGACCGCTTTAACGTGATCCCCTGGCTGTAGCTTGAGCGCCTCGGCCGAGCCACGGGTGATCGCGGCGACGACCTCGGTTCCGGCGACATCGACGACGACTTCGGCCATCACATTTCCGAGTTTGACGGACTTGACGACGGCGGCAAGCTGATTGCGGGCACTGAGCATTGCGATATCCCTGGGTCATTTGTTCAGTCATGAGGTACAATTCCAGTACCCATCATACAACGAATGATGTCGCAACGGCAGTGTCAGGCCGAGAAACCGGCTGCTACTGCGCTCCACGATTCGCCAACAAGGAAAACCGCGTCAACCCTGCGGGAGGATTGACGCGGTCTTGTGGTCTTCGCGATCAGAAACCTGGGCCGTTACTTCCCTCGGACCTGGCTCTTTGATTTGCGAACGACGCAGGTTCCCACGGCGGTCAGTCCGAGTCCGAGCATCAGCCACGAGGCGGGCTCGGGAACGGCCGACGGCGCGACCTGGGCCTCGAGCACCACATCGTTGGTGTAGCCGGCTGGGCTGTACTCGACGTCAAACGTCACACCGCCGACCTGGATCGTGTTGTCGGTGAACATTCCGCTGTTAAGGAAGCCCGAGGTGAGGATCACAAATATTTCGTCGTTGACTGGAGAGAATCCGTTCACCAAGCTGACGTCGAGCAGTCCGCTGAGCGACGCCGTGCCGGAGATACGCAACTGGGAGTAGTAGCCTGTGCCGGTGCCGGGGTTGGCGCCGCCGATCTGGATGTCGAGGGTCCCGTTGGATGCTTGACCGTAGTTACCGGCGACTGTCAAGATACCCGCTACGCCGGGGATGCCGGGCATGATCGTTCCGCCGGTATTCGACAGGTTCCCCGTGATCGTCCCGAAGCCCTGGAGCAGGCCCCCCTGGATGTTGACCGACTGACCGGTCGCCACGGCGAGCGTACTTTGGGCGCTCCAGAGGCTCGTGGTGCCGCCGGTCTGAACGTAATCGTTCCCCCCAAGCATTTGAAAGAGACTAGCCGAGGTATCGGTGAGCGCGCCGATGTTCACCGTTCCCGTGGTGGTGAAGCTGCCGCTGACCTGGAGCGTACTGCCTTGGTTTACCTGGAAAGTGCCGCTATTGGTGGTCGGGGCGTTGGAGATGGAAAGCGTTCCGCCCGAGACGTTGGCGAGGACCGTCCCCTGGTTCTGGAACGAGGCCAGGTTGAGGATGGTGCCCTGCCCCTGGATCGTGTTGTCCTGGTTCACCAGGGTGTTCGTGCCGTGGCCGATGATCTCGGAACTGGCGTTGTTGAGGATAACTGTGCCGCCACCGGAGAGGTTGACGGTCGAGGCGTCGACATAGAGGTTGGCGCCGCTGCTGCCTCCGATCAGGACCGTTCCCTGGTTGATCAGGTCGCCGGTGAGGTGGTTGCTATTGCCGGCGTCGACCGAGTAGGTCGATCCGGAAGTGATGGTAACGCCCTGGAGTGTGGCGTCATTAATACCGTGGATCTCGGCGCCGCTGGCGCTGGTGAGGTTGCCGCCGATAATCGTTGAGCCGTTGATGGAGAGCATCGACGAGCCGTCAGTGTAGATGGTCCCGTTGGTATTGGTGACGATCGTTCCGACGATGCTTAGCATGCCGCCCCCGGTGGCTTCGAGCGTCCCCGTGTTGGTAGTAGTCGGGCCGAAGATGCTGAGCGTCCCGCCCGAGACGTTGGCGTTGACGGTGGCCTGGTTGGTGAAGTTCGTGCTGATGATGGAGCCCTGCCCCTGGGTCGTGTTGTCCTTGTTCACCAGGGTGTTCGTGCCGTGGCCGTTGATCTCGGAACCGGCGTTGTTGAGGATGACTGTGCCGCCACCGGACAGGTTGACGGTCGAGGCGTCGATATAGAGAGTAGAGCCGCCGCTGCTGCCTCCGATCAGGACCGTTCCCTGGTTGATCAGGTCGCCGGTGAGGTGGTTGCTCTGGCCGGCGTCGACCGAGTAGGTTGATCCGGAGGTGATGGTGACGCCATTGAGAGCGGTGCCACTGAGACCGTGGATCTCGGCGCCGCTGGCGCTGGTGAGGTTGCCGCCGATGATCGCTGCGCTGTTGATGTAGACCTTCGACGAGCCGTCAGTGTAGATGGTCCCGTTGGTATTGGTGACGGTCGGTGTGAAGGTCGAACCGATGGATAGTGTGCCGCCCCCGGTGGCTTCGAGGATCCCCGTGTTGGTAATGGGAACGCCGATGCTGAGCGCCCCGCCCAAGACGTTAGCGTTGACGGTGGCCTGGTTGGTGAAGTTCGACAGGTTGATGATGTAGCCCTGCCCCTGGATCGTGTTGTCCTTGTTCACCAGGGTGTTGCTGCTGCCGTTGATCTCGGAACCGGCGTTGTTGAGGATGACTGTGCCGCCACCGGAGAGGTTGACGGTCGAGGCTTCGACGAGGATGTTTCCGTTGCCGCCGCTGCCTCCAATCAGGACGGTTCCCTTGTTGGTCAGGTCGCCGGTGAGGGAGTTGTTGGTGCCGGCGTCGACCGAGTAGGTCGATCCGGAGGTGATAGTGACGCCATTGAGAGCGGAGTTACCGATACTGTGGATCTCGGCGCCGCTGGCGCTGGTGAGGTTGCCGCCGATGATCGTTGAGTTGTTGATGTAGACCATCGACGTGCTGTCAGTGGAGATCGTCGCTCCTGTATTGGTGACGGTCGATCCGGCGATGTTTAGTATGCCGCCACCGGTGGCTTCAAGCGTCCCCGTGTTGGTAGTCGGGACGAAGATGTTGAGCATCCCGCCCGAGACGTTGGCGTTGACTGTGGCCTGGTTGGTGAAGTTCGACAGGTTGAGGATGTTGCCCTGCCCCTGGATCGTATTGCCCTGGTTCACCAGGGTGTTCGCGCAGGGCTTACGCACCACTTTTCCCTGGGTTTTCTGGGGTTTTCATGAAAAATACAAGATATTCATATGATGTAATATTAATAGCAATTCCCTGTATTGGTCACAACACTATCGGAAAGTCGC
>Ga0074044_10001954_pt1 | contig 18203 bp, 13 predicted proteins | sample BogForMeECP23OM1_FD_94443 | JGI IMG/M metagenome (GOLD analysis project Ga0074044, IMG submission 94443) | Bog forest soil microbial communities from Calvert Island, British Columbia, Canada - Bog Forest MetaG ECP23OM1 | ecosystem: Environmental > Terrestrial > Soil > Wetlands ...
CACGACGGTCGAACAGGCCGGTCACATCAAGCAGCGCGTCAACGAAAAGGAAATCGAAATCGACTCGGGTATCACCATCGCGCGCGAGGCGCGCCTGCTGGCCGGCTTCACCGAAGAGGAGATCGATCGCCTGGTCAAAGGCTTCGGCAAAAGCGCCGCCTACTAGCTGCACGACAATCCGGGTCGCGGGGCTCGGCGCGTGCTTCTATACAAGAAGATGGTATTCGGCTTTGTAGGTCTGCGATCGGACGAATTGCGCGATATCTTTCGGCTCAGGGACGCGCGCCAAGCCGCGCGCGAAAATCACCTCCGCCACGCGCTCGGCAGCATGTAACTCGGTGTCGAGTATCGTTGACACGGGAGGATAGAGGAGCCCGGAATCGAGCTCGGCCGGAGTCACCTGCTCCGCCACCGCCCGAGCGGCAGCTATGAACATCTCATCGGTCACGCGCCTTGCGCGGGTCGCATAGACGGCCAGACCTATCGCGGGAAAGATGTAAACGTTGTTCCCTTGTCCGGGTACAAAGGTCTTGCCGTTAAGGAGCACCGGAGGAAACGGGCTTCCGCTCGCGAAGAGGGCGCGGCCCTCCGACCAGCGGTAAGCTTCTTCCGCCGAGCACTCGGAGTGCGAGGTCGGATTCGAGCAGGCGAAGACAATCGGGCGCCGGTTGATTCGCGCCATCGCTTCAATCACGCGCTGGTTGAAGGCCTTGCCAACCGTGCTAACGCCGATGATCGCGGTCGGCTTGAGCGACTCAATCGCATCGACGAAATCTCTGGTCGGCGAGTGGCGATGCGCGTAAGGCTTGTGGAAATCAGGCAGGTCATCGCGGGTTTCTTCCAGCAGTCCGTTTATGTCGAACAACCACAGTCGAGCGCGGGCATCCTGGGCTGGAATCCCCTCCAGCACCAACCTTTCGGTCAACATGCCTGCGATTCCGATAGCGGCTGAACCGGCGCCAAGGAACAGAAAGGTCTGTTCGGAGAGTTTCCCGCCGGTTATGCGAAGCGCTCCAAGAATTCCCGCAAGCGCCACCGCCGCGGTGCCCTGGATGTCATCGTTGAAGCAGCAAATCCGGTCGCGGTAGCGAGCAAGCAGTCGGATAGCGTCGGCTCCCGCCCAATCCTCGAACTGAACGCAGCAATTGGGGAACTCTTCCTGGACCGCGGTTATGAATTCCTCGGCAAACTCATCCAGCTGCGCGACCGGCGAGCGCGTCTGCCGCAAGCCCAGGTAAAGCGGGTCGCGCAGCAACGCCTGATTGTTAGTGCCACTGTCGACGAGGATGGGAAGAGAGTACTGCGGCGGCACGCCGGCGCACGCGGTATAGAGCGCCAGCTTGCCGATCGGGATTCCCATGCCGTTTGCGCCGAGATCGCCAAGCCCCAGAACTCGCTGCCCGCTGCTGACCACGATGAAGCGCACGTCGCGCTGCGGCCAGTTGCGGAGAATTTCCCGGACGCGGCCCTTGCGTTTGATCGACAGATAAAGGCCCCTGGGGCGGCGGATGATGTGGCCAAACTGGAGGCAGGCCTCGCCCACCGTCGGCGTGTAGACGAGCGGCAGGAATTGCACCGGGTCTGACGTCAGCACACGGAAAAAGAGCGTTTCGTCCGCGTCCTGCAGTTGCGACAAGTAGATGTACTTCTCCAGATCGTTCGGCTTTTGCGACAGCTGAAGGTGCACCCGCTGGATCTGAGTTTCTTCGGAATCGATCCCTTCCGGTAAGAGTCCGACCAGGCCCAGCGCCTCGCGCTCAGACTCGGTGAACGCGGTCGATTTATTCAGTTGCGGATCACGCAGAAGCGCCACGCCGCGCGGTGTACTTGTCATTTTACTTTTGCTGTCCTCCAATCCCTGATTTTCAGGTCCAACTCGCCGATCCGATCACCGGGAGATGTCGGTCCGGGCAAGCTCGACGAGCTTGCGGCCGGCTGTCCTCCTCCGCACCACGCTAAGCGCATTCAAGCCAGCGTGAATAAAGGTTTGTCAAGCGTAATATCAATCTAGTGGTTTACAAGTAAAACGGAAATCCGCGACTACGATCCCATGTTCGTTGGATTGCATTTTGCACCTCCATTAAAATAGAAGTTACGTCTCACAAAGACCGACGTGGAGCACATGAAGTGACGCCCAATCCCGACGCAAATAGTTCGCTGACCAGCAGCCGCGCGTTGCGCGATTGGGTCAAGGAAGTCGCTGCGCTCACCCGGCCCGATGCCGTTCGGTGGTGCGACGGTTCCGAAGCGGAGAACAATCGCCTCACCAAACAGGCCGTCGCCGCGGGAATACTCATCGAGCTCAATCAGAGCAAACGGCCCGGCTGTTACCTGCATCGCTCGAATCCCAACGACGTTGCACGCACCGAACAACTGACCTTCGTCTGCACACCGAACAAAATAGACGCCGGGCCTACCAACAATTGGTCCGATCCCGCCGATACATACGCCAAGTTGCGCGGCTGGCTCGACGGCTCGATGCGCGGGCGCACGATGTACGTGGTGCCGTACGTGCTGGGCCCGCTCGGGTCGCCGTTCTCGAAGGTCGGCATCGAGCTCACCGACAGCCTCTACGTCGTGCTGAACATGCGAATCATGACGCGGATGGGCAAGGCGGCGCTCGATCAACTAGGCGAGTCGGGCAATTTCAATCGCGGAATTCATTGCACGCTCGATTTTAATCCCGAGCGCCGCCTGATTTGCCACTTCCCGCAGGACAACGCGATCATCTCGGTCGGCAGCGGCTACGGCGGCAACGCACTGCTCAGCAAGAAATGTTTCGCGCTTCGAATCGCAAGTCCGCTCGGCCGCGACGAAGGCTGGCTCGCCGAGCACATGCTGATCCTCGGCCTGCAAAGTCCCGACGGCGAGACCACCTATATCGCAGCCGCGTTTCCGAGCGCATGCGGCAAGACCAACCTCGCGATGCTGACGCCGCCGGCCGAGTTCAAGGGCTGGAAGGTCCTCACGATTGGCGACGACATCGCGTGGATGCGCGTCGGTCCCGACGGCGGCCTATGGGCGGTCAATCCCGAGAACGGCTACTTCGGCGTCGCGCCCGGCACCAGCGCAAAGTCGAATCCGAACGCGATGAAGACGGTTCAGCATGATTCGATTTTCACCAACGTCGCGATGACTCCCGACGGCGACGTGTGGTGGGAAGGGATGGACGCGGCTGCGCCCGACGGTCTGCTCGACTGGCAGGGACGCCCGTGGAAAAAAGGCTCGCCGGACAAGGCCGCGCATCCCAACAGCCGCTTCACGACCCCGATGCGCAACAATCCCGACTGGTCGCCGCAAGCGGACGATCCGAGCGGCGTCCCGATCTCGGCGATCATCTTCGGCGGACGCCGCGCCTCGACGGTGCCGCTCGTGCTCGAATCGATGGACTGGACGCACGGCGTCTTCATGGGCGCCACGATGGGTTCCGAGACGACGGCCGCGGCTGCGGGTGCCGTCGGCGTGTTGCGGCGCGATCCGATGGCGATGCTGCCGTTCTGCGGCTACAACATCGGCGATTATTTCGCTCACTGGCTCAAGATGCGCAGCGCAATCAAGAAGCTGCCGCGGGTCTTCATGGTCAACTGGTTCCGCAAGGACGCCGCCGGCAACTTCATCTGGCCCGGTTACGGCGAAAACCTCCGCGTGCTCCGGTGGGTGATCGATCGGGTCCACGGACGCGCCGGTGGCCGCGAAACGCCGGTTGGAATCGTTCCCAATGAGGGCGACCTCGATCTCAAGGGCCTCGATCTGCCCGCCAGTGCTGCGCGAGAAGCGCTCGCCATAAATCCCGCGCAATGGAAGGCGGAACTAGAATCCGCCGGCGAGTTTTTCGAAAAGATCGGTCCGACGATGCCGCAGGAATTGAAGGATCGCCGTCAAGCGATCCTCAAATCGCTGGGCGGCGACGCCTCGGTGCAGCAAGTCGCCGCCGGCCGCTGATAGAACTTCCGCCAGGCGCACGCGGGGGGCACGCCATACTGCGCTCCAGCCTGGTGACAGCTGCGGTAAGCAAACCGTCATCGCGCAGCAGCAGATTGCCGAGTCCGAGTACACCAGTAATTCGTCAGGCATCGTGCGTCTCCCGGCCAACCGTCACTTCCCTTTCTTTATAACCGGAGAACATCGAATCGATTTCGTTTCGTTCGGTCACGGAAAATAGAACAGACAAATAAACATGAAGGACCATGAAGATGAGCAGCAGCCACATTCCGATGTGATGAATCAGATGCGTAATCTGCAGGCCGCCGAAGAGTGGAATCAGGAAGCCGAAGGCCTGGAACACCGAGTTCGGAGCCGCGTACACCGTGTACATTGCAAGTCCGGTGAAAAGCATCACGAACTGGATCAGAAAGACGCCGCCATAGGCCAGGCCGGCAGTGCCGGTCTGCCCGGGATACACCAGCGGATCCCGCCGCACGTAGCTGAAAAACCTTATCGCCTCCCAAGTGTTGCGCAGGCGTTCACGCGACACGGGAAGATACTGATCCCAGCGTGCGTATCGGTTGCCCACAAACATCCAGTAGATGCGCACAAACAGGGCCGACGCAAAGACGATCGCGGTGTACAGATGAACTACGCGCATCGTCCCCATGACGAAGTGATCCCGGGGAGGCCCGCTGACGGCTATGAACGGATGGCCCATATAGAAGCCCGTTGCTGAAAGTACCAGGATCGAAAAGACAATGAGCCAGTGAGTTATTCGAACCGGCAACTCCCACACGAATACCGGGGCCGCTGTTTCGGTCGCACTGACAATTTTGGGCATGGCGCTCATGCAACCCTTACGCGAGCGATTTCGCGCCTCCTGGCGTCCACGACGTGAACGCCACAAGCCATGCATGGATCGAACGAGTGCACCGTGCGCAGGATCTCGAGCGGCTGGTCAGGTTTGGCGACGGGCGTGCCGACCAAGGCTGATTCATAGGGTCCGCGCTGGCCGGCTGAGTCGCGCGGACCGGCGTTCCAAGTACTCGGCACAATACATTGGTAGTTCACGATCGCATTGTCGCGGATATGCACCCAATGGCCGAGGGCGCCACGCGGCGCCTCATGAAAGCCGGCGCCGTAGCAGTCGCGCGGCCAATTCTCGGGTTCCCATCTCGAGTTGTCCTGAATACGGTAGTCGCGGCGCGCCATGTTCTCGCCCAGCGCGCTTACCCAGTCGCCCATCTTTTCGACCATCACCTGAGTCTCTATGGCGCGCGCCGCCACTCGCCCCAAAGTCGAGAACAGCGCCGCCGGTCCCACGCCCAGCGCGGCAAGGACTTTGCCAACCAGTTCCTTGACCCGCGCCGGCCGTCCCGACACGTAGGCGACCAACATGCGCGCCAGCGGCCCAACCTCCATCGGCTGGCCATCGTAGCGCGGCGACTTGAGCCAGCTATATTTCTGTGCGAGTTCAAGCCGCTCGTAGGGCGGCTTTGGTCCGGTGTAATGCGGATTGGTCTCGCCCTTGAACGGATGAAGCGCCTGGCCGTCGCCGCTTGAATATTCGTACCAGGAATGAGCCACCTGCTCGGTGATCTTTGCCCGGTCAACCGGCTCGACCTTTGAAATATCGCGCATCCGTATTATGCCGGACGGCAGGAATAGCTCGGGATTTTCGCTGTCGTCCTCGGGATAATCGCCATATACAAGGTAGTTGCCGACGCCCGAGCCCACCGACGCCCAGTCCTTGTAGAACGACGCGATCGCCAGCACGTCGGGCAAATAGACCCGGGTCACGAAGTCGCGGCCGTCGGCGATGAGCTTGTCGAGTGCCGCAATCGTGTCGGCGTTGAGCGCGTTCTGCGAGTCGGGATCGACCGGCGTCGCCATCCCGCCGACGAGGAAGCTCTGAAGATGCGGATTCTTGCCGCCGAGGATCGCGTGGATCCTGATGAAACGGCGCTGCCAATCGAGTGCTTCCAAATAATGCGCCACCGCCATCAGGTTGGCTTCGGGCGGGAGCCGGTAGGCGGGATGACCCCAGTAGGCGTTGGCAAACACTCCAAGCTGTCCGCGCTGAACGAAGCCGCTCATCCGATCGCGTACGCCGGAAAAGTACTTGGCACTCGAAAGAGGCCAGTCCGAGATCGACTCGGCCAGCGCGGCCGTCTTCGCCGGATCGGCCTTGAGCGCCGAGGTGATATCCACCCAGTCGAGCGCGTGCAGATGGTAGAAGTGAACCACGTGGTCTTGCACGACCTGCGCGGACATGATCAGGTTGCGCAGCAGCCGGGCGTTCGGCGGCGGTACCGCGCCGATCGCATGCTCGACCGCGCGAATCGACGCGATCGCGTGGACCGTGGTGCAGACTCCACAGATGCGCTGGGCGAAGGCCCAGGCATCGCGCGGATCGCGGCCCTTGAGGATTATCTCGATCCCGCGGAACATGGTGGACGACGACCAGGCGTCGTTAACCTTGCCGCCGTCAACCTCGGCTTCGATCCGCAGATGGCCCTCGATGCGCGTTACCGGATCAACTACGATGTGGGTCATTTTTCGTCTCCCGAAGGGCCGTCCGAGTCCGAGGGCTTCTTTCCCGTGTGATGCCGCACGATCTCGCCGATGCCGTGGGCGAGCGAAGCTGCGGCCACCAGGGCGGCAGCACTCAATCCGATTCGGTCAAGGTTCCACCCGACTCCGAAGCCGGGAATATTCGGGAGACGCTGGTAGAAGGGCGTCATTCTGTCCCAGAAGTTCGGCTCGGCACAACCGATACACGGATGGCCGCAGCCGATGGGCCAGTTGGTGCCCTCGTTCCACCGGACCACCGGACAGTTTTGCGAGGTCGCCGGCCCTTTACATCCCATCTTGTACAGGCATGCGCCGTGCCGATGGGCTTCATCGCCCCAAGCCTCGACGTATTGGCCGGCATCGAAGTACGCGCGGCGCTCGCAGTTGTCGTGGATCACCTTTCCGTAGGCGAAAAGGGGGCGCCGGTACCGGTCCAGCGGCGGCAACTGCTTCAGAGTCATGTAGTAAACTAAAAATGCCGTGATATTTTCGGCGTTCATCGGGCAAGCGGGCATGTTGACAAGATTTCGGAGGCCGGGCACCGCATCGCCGACCGATACCGCGCCGGTAGGATTCGGACTGGCCGCGGGAATTCCACCGAACGCCGCGCAGGTGCCGACGGCGATCGTAGCTGCCGCTCCAGCGCAGACCTCGCGCACGGTCTGCAGCGCCGATTTGCCAGCGATCGTACAATAGGCGCCATCGGCTCCCGTCGGAATCGCACCCTCGACCAGCGCTATGTATTTCCCCGAGTAGTCGGCGACCGTCTTTGCCAGCGCGCTTTCGGCCTGCTGCCCGGCCGCAGCCATCAGCGTCTCGTGGTAATTGAGCGAGATCGAATCGAGGATGAGATCGGCCACGGTCGGATGACTCGCACGCAAGAAGGATTCGGTGTTTCCGGCGCAGTCCTGGAACTCAAGCCAAACCAGCACTGGTTTGTCAGCGGTCGCAACCGCCTTTGCGATCGCGCCGGCCGCCGAACTGGGCAGCGCGAGTATCGCGGCCATCTTGGCGCAAAAGCCGAGAAATTCGCGGCGCGAGACTCCACGGCTCTTGAGCTCGTCGAGCAGCCAATTCTGGTATCGGGCCATGGAGCTTCCTCCGGCGAAGGCAAGGGCCGGTGAGTCCGCGACGTCCGGCAAATCGACGGCGAATCAGGTTCGACCGGCCAGTAAAGGGATTCCCCGGTTTTTTGAAGGCATAGAATGTGCCAGCCCGACGGCCGTAGCGCGCGTCCGCCCGCCTTTGTGCGCGCCCGCCCTCAACTGCGAATTATCGTGGAACTTCTTTGCAAAAATCCGCAAACGTAGACTCGATTGGATCGGCCATTGCGTTAATCATCTGCCTCCATCGGCACCGCCCAAAATTGAGAAATGTATCGAAGCGCGCCAAAAAAATTGGCGACGAAAACTTCAATCGACGGCCTTTTCAGGAATTCTGCGCCGCTTGGATTTCTTGCGGCCTGGTTTGAGCTGACTCGCGCGATGCGCCGCTTTTTATTCAGCGGTGGCTGGAGGCGTCTCTCCGGCGCCCGGCGACAGTTCCTCCAACGTCTTGCCGCGAGTCTCGGGGACGAACCACAGCACGATCACGACGCCAAGCAGCGGGCCGGCTGCAAACAGCGACGCCGCGTTGCCCAAACCGCCGAGCCGCCCCGAGAGCAGCCCGATAACGACCGGCGACAGCATCCAGCAGATCTGCCCAATCACCTGCACGCACAGACCATAGCCGGTTGCTCGAATCGAAGTCGGAAACAACTCGGTCGAGAGCGCCGACGTCGCGGTGCGCGCCGCTTGATACGCAAACATCGTGACGACTTCGCCCGCGAGGATCGCGCCGTGACCGTCGCTGGTGAACAGCACGTACATTGCGGCCGCCGACATCAGGTAGAAAAAACTGGTGGTAAACTTTCGTCCCAGCCGGTCCATCAGGAACCCGCTCAACAGACTGCCGACCGTGCCCATCGCGTAGGCGAGAATTATCGCCACAGCGACCTGGTGCGATTTCCAATGATGATCGCGGCGGGCGTAGAGGCTGAAGTAGGTAACCGTCGGGCCGCCGATCAATCCGACCGAGTTCCATAGCCCGGCCATGACCAGCAGGCGCGAGCGATACGGACCGGCAAACGGCGCCAGGGAATTGCGAATCGACGTCCAGAATTCGGGACGCAGCAGGCCGGCCGCAGCCCGCGCCCGCTCGAGCGCATTGAAGCGGGCAGTCTCGCGCAATCCTCGCCTCAAAAACGCGATCAGCACCAGCGGCGCGATTCCGAGCAGGTACATGCCGCGCCATCCGAATCGCGACTCCGCCATGATCGCGTAGGTGAGTGCAGCGGCGGTTACACCGAGAAACGCAACCATGTGCAGCGCCGCGATCGCGCGCCCGCGGGTCGCGTCGGGAAACTCCTCGCTGATCATCGTGACGGCAATCCCGAACTCGGCCGCGAGAAATATCTGCGCCGTACTTTGAAAAATCGTGAACGACTTCATGCCTGCCGAAAGCGCCGTGAACAAAGTGAAAATCGTGTAACAAAGTACGGTCGTGGAGATGATCGGTTTTCGGCCGTAACGATCGGCGAGGATTACAACCAAGAACGACAGCATCCCGCCAAACCGCACGATCGTCGCCATCAGGCCGATGGAGGGATCGGCCATGTGAAAGGTCCGCGCGATTTCAGGCGTCGCCAGGTGGAAGATCGTGATGTCGTAGCCTTCGAAAATCGTTGCCGACATCAGCATCGCGAACAGAGCGGCCAGGTAACGGCGCGGCCGCGGGATCCACGCGGCTAATTTCGGTCGTTGGGGCGAGCTGTTTGGATGAGCGGCCTGCATCGCGGATGCTTGCGCGCGCAAGGCGCACGACGATTCGCTAAAGGTCTCAGATCACGATTCTCCCGGCAAGCCGGGTTTTCCGCGCTGCCGATTCGCTTGCGTTGCTGCCGCGCCAAGGCTGTCGGCAATCACCCTCGAAGTAACGCTATTTATTTCGAACTACCGAAGAGTTTTATGTGTTGCGGGCTATTAGCCGCGTTGTCCTGGAGTTCGAGTATGCCTTCAAATTTGCCCCGGTTGTGCGGAGCGAACTCGACGGAGATTGTGCAGGTTCCGCCGTTCGCCGCTATTGTGTCGCACGTGCTGGCGCTCACGTTGAATGGCGGAGTGGCTGCAGGAGCCGTCGTGAACGAGATCGGCGCCGGACTGGTATTGACGAGCGTAATGCTCTGAGAGGAACTGACGGCGTCAGTCGACACCTGTCCGAAGCTTAGCGATTGTGGATGCGCCTCCATCTTCGGTGCGACGCCTTTGCCCTTCAGTTTGACTGTGTGCGATCCGAGCGAGGCGTTGCTGTTTATCTGCAGCAGCCCGCGTTGTTTGCCTTTCGCGCTTGGAAAGAATGCGACTTCGATCTTACAAGAGGCGCCGGGTTGCAGTTCTCCCGGGCAATTGCTCGAGGTCACGACGAATCCACTGCTCAGTGTCGGCTGCTCCAAGGTCACTGGCACGGCCGTAGCGTGGTTGGCAACCTTTATCTTCGCCGGCTTGCCCTGGTGGCCCACGACCTCGGTCGCGAACGAAATTGACTTGGGGCTGGCCTCCAGCGTCGCCAAAACGGGACTCGGACCGGCGGTCGGCGTTGGCGTCATGGTCGGCGTCGCAGTTGGCGTGGCGGTGCTGGTCGCGGTCGGACTCGGCGTCGCAGTGGGGAACAATCCGAACACGGCGAGTTGGGTCTGCGTTCCCATATAAACTGAGCCATTGGCTACCGTCGGAACGGTGAACTTCACTGCCGGTCCGGGGTCATCCGAGCTGGACTGGGTGCTGTCGTATAGCTCGGTATTCAGGTTGGTCGCATCGAAGGCATGCAGAATCGCAGGACCACTTGAACTATATTGTGAACTATCGATCGCCCACAGGATGCCGCCGCTCGTGCCATTGGCGGAAATGACCGGCGACGCGCCTGGGAATCCAAAGGTGAAGTTTCCCGCGGTCGATGCGGGCGGTGTCTGGATCATTCCACTGGAAACGACGAACATCTTCGGCTGATCGCTCAACGCCAACTGTGTAGATCATGTTCTGCAGACCAACGCCCGGCACCGTTCCCTGCCAGTACGCGGGCGTGCTGAACATTCCACCGACCTCGCTGCTCAGTTCCTGCACCATCTGATCCTTACTGGCGTTGAATCCACCCATGCTGTCACGATTGACAAGATAAATTATGCCGAGCTTGCCGACGCCGACCATCAGATGAGGATTTGGCCCGGGCTGATCAGGCAGCATGAGGTTGCCACCCGAGCCCATGTCCAGGTCTTCGTCATCGAGAACGAGCTCGTTGAGCGGTGTAAAAGAGCTGGTGACTGTCATTGATCCGGGTGTTCCGAGAACCGGCGTCAGCCTCAGAAAGCTGTCGCCGTAATCGACTGGGGACGCGCCAGTATCGAAAGTTCCGTTGCCGCTGATCGTGATTAAATCGCCGTTGGTATCGACTCCCGGACCGCATCCGGATTCCCAGATGCCGCCTTGCGAGCCGTTGGGCGTCGTGTTGTACACAATCACCTGCGCCAAGCTCGTCTCGTCGTAGCCGAGAATCCATCCGTGGTACGGCTGAATGTCGCAATGCGACGCGAAGCTCAAATAAACCACGCCGTTCGCCAGCGTCAGCGCCGGGCGATCGTGCTGCAGGAGCGGATTAAAGGTATTGCCGTCCGAAGCGGTTCCTGCCGCGGTTGCCACAATTGTTACCGGACTCTTGGCCTTCTCAAGGCCGGTCGTGATATCAAGCGCGTGAAGTTGCTGCTGATACTCGCCTGCGCCCAGCTTGACCTTGGAGACGACGTAGAGGGTCCCCGTGGCCGAGTCGATCACGGGCGTCGCAGTGATCCCAATAATGGGGGCAAGGTCGCCGCATGGAAGATCGGACGACGGCACCGGAGTAATCCCGGGCGGATCGATGAAGCTTGTATGCCAGAGCGGAGGACCCGCCTGGTCCGCGTCAAATGCGTACACGCTGTCGTTCTCCGTCGCGACGTACACGACGTTGTGCGTTCCCTGATTCGGGATCTGCACTGTTGGCACGTAGAGCGGCTCCGCGTAGGCAGCCCCGTCGATAGCGTCGGTGAATTGCAGGCCAAAGTTCGACGCTGTGACCGTCGATGGAGTAAGTACGCTCTCCGCAAGGTTTTGCCCGGTGCGGAAATTATCGTTGCGGTAAAGTAATGTCCCGGTGAAACCGGGTTCCAATGCGCGCGCGGATTTGCCCGCCTGCGCCGAGCGCAATCGCCCCGGCACGCCCGCCGCGCGGCCGATCATGTCGGCGCCTGAGATAGCCGCGACGAGCGCCGCGCCCAGAATCAAGGCCCGCAACAATCGCTCTGTCACTTATCCCGCCGAATGTTCTCGTGCGCAGGCATTGCACTGAAGTAAGTGCAGTCAGTCTATGCCTGAAGGCGGTTACGTACCAAATCGAGCTTGACCGCGGCCCTGCGCAGTCATCACGCCGAGTCCCAAAACGGAAGCAGGCCCGGAATTCCGGGCCTGTTCCTGCTCCCAAGCTTGGTCGCGATGCGTCTCCTCCCCCCGCGCCGCGACGCTAGACTCCCTCAGCGAGGCGCGACACGGCTGTCCGCCACCGTCATCGCATTACCCATCCCCAAATTTGCCGGAAAAATCCTTGAATTGTGAAGTATCGACGAGACCATCATCGCTATAGCAATCGCCGCCGCAACAACCAGAATCAAGTCGTGAGATGACTTAAGTACCGATTTTCCGATTCGCATCGAACCCTCCCGGCGTGCCTGCTTCAAGCGACCAACGCACCGGCCGCGACAGTTGTTATCGCAAGACTTGGACCGTGCGAGGAGGAAGATCGGAATGTTCCCCGCGTTCATAGGACAAGCCGGCCGCGGTGAATTTTTCCTTTAATTCATGGGATTATTCTCCAGTCGTGCACCCCGCCGTCCCAATCGTCAGTGTTTGAGAATCCTTCAGTTTGTAGCACTTTTGTCACTCCGGGTTGCGCGGCTGCACTTCGTTTCAAAGCGATCGCCGGCCGAGTTTCGCCAGATGCTCGCCGACCCATTGGGGATGATGACGTCAATTTTGCCCTGGGGCCGGCTTGGTCGCGCGCTATCTGGATGACCGCGAATCGGTCGGATACGATCGCGCGATGGCTATCAAGCGAGTCTGCGTGTATTGCGCGTCGAGCCGTCAGTGCGATCCCGCTTATCACGACGCGGCCGGGCGCCTGGGCCGGGAGCTGGCGCGCAACCAGGTGACGCTGGTTTATGGCGGCGGCAGCGTCGGCTCGATGGGTCATCTTGCGGACGCGGTGCTGGCCGAAGGTGGCCGCGTGATCGGCGTCCTGCCGCGCTTCATGTACGACCTCGAATGGGGTCATCGCGGTTTGAGCGAGCTGCTGATCGTAAATGATTTGCACGAGCGCAAGCGCCTGATGATCGACGAAGTCGATGCGGTGATCGCGCTGCCGGGCGGATGCGGCACGCTCGAGGAACTGTTCGAAGCGATCACGTGGAAGCGGCTTGGATTGTTCGGCGGGGCGATCGTGCTGGTCAACACTCTAGGCTTTTACTCGCCGTGCGTGGCGTTGCTGGAGAGCTGCATCGAGCGGCGTTTCATGGACGAGCGTCATCGTGCGATGTGGTCGATGGTCGAGCGACCCGAGGATGTACTCGACGCGATCGCCGGCGCGCCGCCATGGCCTCACGAAAATCGCAATTTCGCCGCGCTGTGAAGCCAGGACTGGCCGCACGATCGACGGTGGCGGGCGCTAGCGTTCGATTTTCGCGATGGCGGCGGTGTGGTCGCGGGAGAGATCGGCTTTGAGGAATTCCTCGGTGCCGGGCGTGCCGAGTTCGAATTCCGGCGTGTGATGGATCTTGATCGTCACGTCCGCGATCCGGCAATCGAGCACATGGCCGCCGGCCGAGCGATCGGCGGTGATGAAATGCAAATGATAGCCGGGCACGTTGACGCCGCGCAGATAGTCCGGCGTGAAGAAGCCGACGATGGTACCTTCGACGTCGTGAAACTCGAAGACCGGTTCTTCGCGCGCGGCATCCTCGAGGCCGACTGATTTGCCCTGCTTGGCGACTGCGCGGGTCTTTACGTAGTCGAAGCGCCCTTCGATCCTGAGCGCATGGAACATGTTCTGCGACGGCAGCATCGTGGCGACCGCCGCGAGCATCTCGGCCTGATTGCAGCGGCGATCGAGCCGCGCACTCTCGTCGGCCTTGAAGAAACTCACAGTTGCGAATGGCGTGCGCGTCGAATCCTCGACCGGATGCGCGTGGCCGTCGGCGCGCACCTGGAAGACCTTGCCGTCGAGCTCGATCATCTCGCCGTCGAGTCCGTCGAAGGTGCCCAGGCCGAAATCGCCGTGGGTCTTCAGCTCGCCCATCGTCATGTCGCCGGTGGACGCACCTTCCATCAGGGCGTTTACGGTCGAGGTTTGAAATACGGTCTGGTCTTCGTCGCCGAGTAATCGCTCGAGCGCATTCACGATGATGGCGGACAAGGTTTGTCCGGTTTGTTTTCGCCGTGCGCCGAGCTGGCGCGCGAGCGCGGCAGGCAGATGGACGCGAAGCGTGAGCCGTTGAGTCATCCTGGGAGTTTATCGGAGTGGCGGGGTACTTGGTATTGTGCAGGGGCTGGATGTCCTCGGCGTCGCGCGCGCTGCCACCTGATCGCTGACCCGCTTGCGCTATGGGCGGATTTGCCCTATGCGATGCGTATCGCGGTCGGGGGGTGTGAAGAGAGATCGAGCGGAGAGTCAATAGAAACGGAGTCACGAACCCATAGGAGACGAGGAGGAATACAGATGAGAAGGCTCTTTCAAATCGGCGGCGTGATGGTGGGCGCGCTTGTTCTGATTCTGCTGGGACTCGGAGGACACGCGACGAGCGCGCAGTACTCGAACGCGAGCCTCACGGGAACATACGTTTACAACACCTCGGGCATCGCGCAACTCTTGGTGCCCGGCCAGTCGTCATCTGCGCCCGGTTACAGTGTGTCTATTGGAACTCTCACAAACGATGGCGCCGGCCATTTCACCGGAACCCAGACGATAAGTGCCACACCGTTAGGCGCAACTCCTGCCAGTGGGGCAAACGCCAAGCCCGGCGCTATGATGAGCGTTTGCCAATCTCAGCTAAGCGGCACGTCGACCGTGAACCCCGACGGGACCGGCACCTATACTGTTAAAATCACTCCCGTCACCAAAGCCCCTGGGTGCGGCGGGGGCACTGGAACCGGCGCGATCGTGATTGAGTCTGCGGACCGTTGCCAGGCGACTGGCACGAGTTTTTCCCCCGACGATGCTTCGGCGGGCTCTTTTCTCTCGTCAATCACTTTCGGCGAGTTCCGCAAACAGCACTAGGACGGTATCCGAGTCAGAGTCGGGGCAGGTTGTTCAGCATTCAAGGAGCGAGCAAACAATGGCGCAAGAAAGGCACTCTGCTCAGACTGCCCCGGAGCGGAGTGCCTTTATCTCGACATGACCAGCAGGCCGAGCGGATGGCCGGCGCGCAGTAAGGGGGCTACTTGGAATTCTGGACGGGCTGGACGTTTTCGCCGTCGCGCGCCGCTTGTCCGACGTTGAGCGCAACCTTGTCGCTCGGGTTGATGCCGCTGATGATCTCGACCATCTGTCCGTTGTCGTAACCGAGCGTCACCTCGGCCAGGCGCAACTGATTGTTCCGGACGACGGGCACGTAAACCTTGCCGTCGCGGAACACGAGTGCGTCGTCGGGGACCATCGGTGCGCCGACACCCATTTTGACCGTGAACTCCGCGGTCGCGTACATGCCGGGATAGAGCTCCTGATTCTCGTTGGCGAGATCGACCTCGACCAGCATCGTGCGCGTGTCGGGTGACAGTGCTTCGGGATGGCGCGTGACGGAGCCGGTGAATTTCTGGCCCGGGTAGCCGGCGGCGGTGATCGTCGCGGGATCGCCGTTCCTGATGAATGGCGCGATGTTCTGGGGCACGTAGGTGAACACGCGCAGGGGAGCCAGGCGAGAGACACTGATGATAGCTCCGGAGCCGGGTGTGCCGGGGGTGGTGGTCGCGGGCACGAGGTGGCCGGGATCGATGTAGCGCGCGGTGACGATGCCGTCGAAGGGGGCAGTGATCGTTTCGTAGGCCTGAGTGGCGATGTCCTGTTGCAGGGCGGCCTTCGCCTGGAGCATCGCGCCGTGGGATTCATCGGCGGTCTGCTGCGCAATGACTTGGGCGCGGAGCAGGGCCTGGTTGCGCTTGTCGGTGATGAGGGCGAGGTTGTAATTGGCGCGCGCGTTGGCGACCTGCTGATCGAGCTCGGGCGACGTGAGGATGGCGAGCAGTTGATCCTTGTGGATTCGGTCGCCCTTGTCGACCTTGATTGTCTTCAGGTAGCCGGGGACTTTGGCGTAAATGTCGGTCTCATCGAAGCCGCGAATGCTGGCGGGCAGTTTCAGATCGCGCGTGGGCGGAGCGAGCGAAACGTCGGTAACCAGCACGTGCGGACCGGCTTCGTTTTCGTGCTCGAGTTCGGACGTCTGGCGGCCGATCCATAATTCGCGGGCGAGCACGAGGCCGGCGGTCGCGGCCAGTGCAAGCACAATGGCGGCGACCCAGCCGGCAAAGAAAGCCTTGCCGGGCGCGTGCACGCTGAAGGTGCGAGGATCGTCTTCCATCTCGGACATATACTATGCGCCTGGCAGCGTGATTGCTTCGATCTCCTGATCACGTTGATGTTTGCCGATGAGGCTGCGGCTGAAGATCGAATACACGGCCGGCACGACGAACAACGTCATCATCGTGGCCGCGAACAGTCCGCCTATAACGGCGCGCCCAAGCGGGGCATTCTGCTCGGAACCCGAACCGAGGGCAAGCGCCATCGGGAGCATGCCGAGAATCATCGCGAGCGCGGTCATGATGATCGGGCGGAAGCGGATGCGGCCCGCCTCGATGGCCGCGGAGAGCGGACTGTAGCCTTCCTCGCGCAGCTCGTTGGCGAAAGTGATTAGCAGGTTGCCGTTGGCGACGCCGACACCGACGGCCATGATCGCGCCCATCAGCGATTCGACGTTGATGGTCGTACCGGTTATCGCGAGCATCCAGAGCACGCCGGCCAGCGCGCCCGGCACCGCCATCATGATGATGAAAGGCTCGAGCCACGACTGAAAGTTCGCGACCATGAGCAGGTACACCAGGACGATGGCCAGGACCAGTCCCTCGCCCAGCGTGAGGAACGAGTCGCGCATCGCCTGGCTCTGGCCGCGGATGACGACCCGGGTGCCGGCGGGCAACGGGCCGAGGTTGGCGATCTCGTGCTGCACGGCGGAGGTGACGCTGCCGAGATCGCGGCCTTCGACCGCCGCATCGACGTCGATCACGCGCTGCACCGTGTAATGGGCGACGACCGCGGGATCCCATCCGTGGGTGATCGTGCCGAGGTTGCCGAGCAACTGGGGCTGGCCCTGCGTGCCTGTGGCCGAGGGGGGAGTGCTCAGCGGTATGTTCGACAGCGTGGCTACAGAGTCGAACAGATGCTGCGGCGCCTGCGACACGACGCTGTAGTTGACGCCCGATTTCGGATCGAGCCAGAAGTTGGGCTGCAACAGCATGGCGCCGGAGAGCGTGGAGAGCATACTCGAGGCGACCTGTTGCTGCGTGATGCCGAGTTCGAGCGCCTTGTCGCGATCGACGTTCACGCCGAAGGTCGGATAGTCCTGCGGCTCGGCTATTCTGAGATCGCTGATGCCGGGGATCAGCTTCATCCGATCCTGAAGGCGCAGTGCGATGTCGTAGTCGGCCTCGAGGTTGTTGCCGTTGATCTGCGCGTCGATAGCCGCGGGCAGGCCGAAATTGAGGACCTGGCTGACGATGTCGGCGGCCTGAAAGTAGGCGGTGACGTTTGGATATTGGCGTTTGAGCAGGTCGCGAATCTTACCCTGGTAGATGGCGGTGGGCTGATGGTCGGGCTTCAACTGGATCAGCAGGTCGGCATCCTGCGGCCCGACCGAGTCGGTGTGATAAAACGCCAGATCGTACGAGACCGGCAGTCCGATGTTGTCGCTGATGCCTTCGAGCTCATCGGCGGGCACCACGGTACGAATCGTGCGCTCGATATTGTCGACCATGAACTCGGTGTGTTCGACGCGGGTTCCGGTCGGCATCCGCAAGTGCAAGCTCATCATGCCGGCGTCGATTTTGGGAAAGAAATCCTCGCCGACCACGAACAGCATCGCCAACGAAGTCAGAATGAGGATGGCGACGCAGGCCAGCGAGAAATTTCGCCGCGCGATGAACTTGGCGAGTGCGAAGCGATACGAATGCTTGACCTGCTCGAAGCGGGCGTCGAAGGCGCGGACGATGCGGGCCCAGCGGCCGTCGCCGAGGTTTTCCTCGTGCTCTTCGGGGAGCAGAAGACGCGCCATGGTGGGGACCAGGGTGCGCGAGAGCAGATACGACGTAAGCATCGCGAAAACGACCGCCAGCGCGAGCGGGGTGAACAGGAATTTCGCGACTCCGGTCAGCAACACTACCGGAAAAAAGACGATGCAGATGGCGAGCGTGCCGACAAAGGTCGGCCCGGCGATCTGCGAGGCGCCGTCGAGAATCGCGACCAGCAGCGGCTTGTGCATCGCATGGTTGCGGTGGATGTTTTCGACTTCGACGGTCGCGTCGTCCACCAGCATCCCGACC
>Ga0074044_10001955_pt1 | contig 18200 bp, 22 predicted proteins | sample BogForMeECP23OM1_FD_94443 | JGI IMG/M metagenome (GOLD analysis project Ga0074044, IMG submission 94443) | Bog forest soil microbial communities from Calvert Island, British Columbia, Canada - Bog Forest MetaG ECP23OM1 | ecosystem: Environmental > Terrestrial > Soil > Wetlands ...
CACGATGACGTTGGCGATGTTGACGACGGCGAACACGAACAGGGTCCAGGCGGCGAGCAGTCTCAGAAGGGTGAGTATCATGGTGTATCCAGTCTACCATCCTTTGATGCCGGGGCAAAAGAAAAAGGGCCGGGAATTTTCATCCCGACCCCGTGGCCACTAACGGCCTAACTTAGTTGCCCGTCAGCGTGATCTCCACGCGGCGGTTGGCTGCCTTGCCCTCGGAGGTGCTGTTCGGGGCGATGGGGTTCTCAGAGCCGTGCCCGCTCACCGCGAACCGTTTGTTCGGGAAGTTGGTGGGCGCGATGCGCTGTAGGAAGTTCCGGACCGACTCGGCGCGGGCCTGGGACAGCGGTTGGTTGACCGTGTCCGACCCGGTGTTGTCGGTGTAGCCGTCGATGCGGATGAAGGCACCCGTGATCGCCAGCCCGTCCTTGAGGTCGCGGAGCTGCTGCTCGCCCTGAGGCGTGAGCTGCCCGCTGCCCGTCTGGAAGTTGATGTTGTAGGCGCGGTGGCCGATCTGCTCGCCGCTCGCCTGCTGCTCGTACGCCGGGGTCGCCGCCTCGGAGCCAGTGTCGCCCTCGCCGCTGAGCACAGCCTGCGCCCCGGTGATGTACGACTTGTCCTCTACCGACTTCACGTCCGGAATCGGGGTCTCTTTGAACAGCGTCGGGTACTGCTGGACGTCGATGTTCGCGAACACCGTGTAGGTGGACTTGAAGTTGTCGTTCGAGCCGCCCTTGAGGCCGAACAGGATTAGGTTGTCGTCAAGGTTGTTGACGGCTGAGCCGCCGAGCGGCACCGTCAAGCCCTGCGCGTCCTTCTGGTCGACGCCCTTGAAGTAGCGGTACCAGAAGTCGCCGTTGTGGCTGGTCTGGTCGCCCTCGTCGTTGTAGACCTTGGTCGAGATGACCGCGGCCTTGCGGAGCGACTGGTCGAACGCCTTGACCTGGTCGCCGCCCTCGAAGGTTGCGGCCAGCAGGTTGACGATCTCGTCGCGGTTGTCGGTGAAGAACTTGCCCGGGCCGAGGATCACGGCTGGCATCTGCGAGCGGTACTGCTTGGAGGACACGACCTTCACCAGGCCGCCCTTGCCGTTCACGGCTGTCACGTCGCCTGGGGTCCAGGTCACGACGCCGTTGACGCAGACATGCTTGGTCTCCCCTGTCGGGTGGCCGTTGGCTACGACCTTGCGGTCCTCGCACTTGCCAGCGACATAGTCGGCCGCAGCGGTGTTGTAGTCAGGCGCGTTGATCCAGTTGATCGCGTTCGCGTCGTAGGTCTTCTCGTCGGGGTTGTTGGGGATGTTGTTGTCCCCGGCCCACTTGAGGGCGATGTTCCAGTCGCCGTCGCGGAGGACGCCCTCCACGAGGATGCCCTTGGCGTTGGAGGCGTTCTTCTTGACCTCGGGCGGTGCCATGAAGGCGTCCTCGCCACGGCTGTAGCCGACGGCTCCGATGACCTTCACGAGGTACTGCGGGCCGCCGTCCGTCTCGCCGTTCGGGCCCTTGTTGCTCTTGCTGTATCCGGTGCCGAGCTTCACGAGCTGCGGGTTGACCGCCGCCGCGAACTGCCCCGCGCCGTCTCCCATGATGATGACCGCGTTGGCCCCGTTCGAGCACTGGGTAGCGCCGTCCTTGAGCTCCTTGGCGCAGGCGATCAGGTCCTCTTGCATCTTGGACGTGTCGTCCTGGCGGTACAGGGTCAGGTTGACCTGGCGCTTCGCCATGAGCGAGCCCGTGGTCGTGGTCGCGCCGCCGTTGGCGAACAGGATGCCCATCTGGGCGTTCCATTCCCAGATGGCGATGCGTACCGGGGTGGTGGACACGCCAGCGGGTGTGTCCTGCGGGAGGGCCACTGGTGCAACGTTCTGAACTTGCGCGTCCTTCACGTCGGGCAGGACTGCCTTCTGCGGGACGAGGGACTTGGCGATGTTCGGCGTGGGAATCCAGCCGTGCTCCATCGCGGTCTTGGCTCCGAACACCAGCGCCAGAATCGCGACGATGCCCAGGATGATCTTAGCTTGCGGTTTGATGTGACCAGCCATAACTTTGTTCTCCTCGAAACCTTAGATGTAGTCTAGCACGAAAGTGGTGCACTTTCCGTGCCAGACTGTGAGCCTAGCTCTTGAAAAGCTCGTTGTAGTCGCCGCTGCCCTGGCTGCCCGTGGGTGCCGAGCCCGCTCCGACGCCGCGTCCGAGCACGCTGCCCGTGGGCATGGTGATCGGTGCGCTGGCCCCCGAGAGGGCGGCCTCTAGCTGCTGCACTGCGGACGGCTTGGCCGCGTCGTTGTCCAGCTTCTCGCCGAACGCCGCGAACTTCTGCCGCGCCTTGTCCGCGTTGGCGGACTCCACGATGTCCAGGTCCGTCAGCATGCTGTCGGACAGGCGGTTGAACTCCTGAATCTCGCCCACGGTGCGTGCGGCGTCGTCGGCCAGGAACTCGATGGCCCCGTCGACCAGCTTGAGCTGCTCCGGGTTGCCCCGCAGGAGCTTCATGCCCACGCCGAGGGTCTTCTGCGCGTCCAGGATCATGGCACGCTGCTCGGCGTAGAACTCCACCTTCATGGCGGTGCGGTCGATCTTGGCGTCGGACACGCGGCTCCAGTGGCGGAACTTGTCCAGCATGTCGTGCGTCTGGACCTCAAGCGTCTGTAGCTGCTTGACGCCGTCCATCAGCATGCCAGCCTTCTGCTCGAAGGTCTCGGCCTTGAGGTTCAGGGTCTCGGCCTTGTCCTTGTCGCCCGTCGCGGCGGCCATCTTGCGGGCCTGCTGCGCCTGCGACATGAGGGTCTTGATCTCCTCCGTCTTGTCGCCGATCTTGGTGACGAGCTTGTTGTCGGACCCGGAGAACCGCTGGATCGTCGCGTCAAGCTCTGCCTTGGCCTTACGCATGTCGTCCAGGTTGTTCTTCAGGATGCCGATCGGGTCGATCGTCGTGTAGATGGTGGCGATGCCACGGCACACGGACTGGAAGATGTTCTTGGCGAGGTTCTGGACCGTCCCGTTCATGACCAGGACGAACATGCCGACCAGGACGCCGACCAGGATGGACAGCTCGATCATGTTCGTGACCATCAGGATCAGGAAGGGGAGGGCCAGGTACAGGCCGTAGGCTCCCGCCGCCGCGAGGATGGCCGCCAGGATCATCCCAGGCTTGCCCTCCTTCTTGGCCCAGAAGGACTTGGGGGAGAAGTTCGCGAGACTGGGTGTTACGCTTGAGCTGCTCATAGGGTCGTTTTCCTCTCAAAATTTAGAACGCCGCCCGGTTGGGACTTGAACCCTGCCCATGCCTGGGCAACCCGGTGCCCCTATCTTAGCAGGTCCGGGAACATTTTCCCCTTTGAAAGAGGGGCTGCTTGCCGCGCCAGCCCTCAGGTGCACCTTCGGGCCAACTGTTAGCCGACGAGCGGCGAAACTTAGTGCGACAGGAGGGCCTGGAACTGCGCCTTCTGCTGCCGAATCTCCTGCTCCCTGCGCGTCGCGGCGAGGCCGAACTGCGTGGAGCCGTTCGCCACCTTCGTCTGCGCGTCCGCGAGCTCGCCCGACACCTGGGAGTGCTTGGTCTGTAGGTCGGCGATCTGCTGCGTGAGCTGGTTGATCTGGTCGCTGATCTGCTGTAGAGACTGCTGCCGCGACGTCACCTCGCGCTGCGTCAGGCCGTCTGCCGCACGCTGGAAGTTGTCGCCCTCCTTCTGGAGGGTGACGAGCAGGTCGTCGAACGCCTGGAGGATGTGGTCGGGGGTGAGGCCGTCGAGCTTCGTGGCCTGCGTGATCGCGGTCTTGAACTTGGTGTTCACGTCCAGCGGCGTGCCGTCGAGGGCGTCGTAGTACTTGTGGATCACCTGCCCCACGGGGGTCTGGTCGAAGTTGGTCTTGGCGAGGACCTTCTGGTACACGGCCTCGTCCAGGACGGCCGCTCCTCCGCCGATGGCGAACGGCGAGCCGCTCGGTGCCGTCGGGGCGAACGAGGGGGCCGCGCCCATCGAGAACGATGCAGCCGGGACTGGCCGCGCCTTGGGGGCCGCCGGGCCGGGCTTCTGCGTCTCTTCGTCTTCCGTCATCACCAGGCTGGTGGCTGCGTGCGCTGCGTTCTTGAGTCTATCCGCGATCGACATGGGTGTCTCCTGTTGCTGAGATTCTATACTAACCTGGAACGATTCAAAATTTCAAACTATTTCCGCCTTTTCGGCGGCTCCTCGGGGATGGGCCGCTGCACGGCCACGTCGTAGTAGTCGTGGATGGTGCTGCCGTAGAACTCGGTCATGGACGGGATGATCATGTCCGCGTCCACGAACCCGGTGACCCCGTGGTCCTTGACGAAGCTGCGGAGGAAGATCACCATGGCCCCGAAGGCCTCGGCGTCCGTTACCCACCGCTCGCGGTTCTCGCTGTCGTCCCCGCCGCTGTTCACGACCATGACGGGCTTGCCGTCGAACCAGACGGTGCCGAGCTGCCAGCCCCAGTTCGGGCTGTGCGCCAGCGGCCTGTACTCGAACCGCCCCGCCTTCCGCATCTCCTCGAAGTCCAGGTCGCTGGAGTCTATCTCGTCGATGTGGCGGCGGACGGCGTCCTCGTCCTGCCAGAGCACGTCGTTCGGCTCGGGCTTGAGGGCATAGAGGTCGCGGGGGCTGAACACCTTCATGGAGCAGTAGCGTCTCTGGGAGTCGTAGGATATTTTCAAGTCTGCGGGGTCCACGCCCGACACTATCTGACGCCCGCGATAGGGGTCCGTGAAGGCGCGGTAGTGGAGCTCGACGGGGCTGTACGCGCCGCGCACGGCCACGATCTTGCCGTACTCGTAGTCGTCCAGCATCTCGCAGAGCTCGCGCTGGATGGGGTCGAACTCGTCCTTGCCGTCCCACTTAAGCTCGACGGGCTCCGCGCCCTCGTTCCAGATGTACGCCTTGATCTCGACTTTTGTCGCCTCGGAGAACATGTCAGCCTTTCAGCCAGATGCTCAGGTGGTTCAGGAACAGGAGCGCGGCGACTATGCCCAGCGCCGTGGCCTGGTAGCCGCAGTGCCATAGCACGCCTACCACCGCGCCGAACGCCGCGCTGACGAGGAGGCCCATTACTTGGTCGGCTCCGCAGGGGCGGGCTTCGCTATGCCGAACTTCTCGAAAATCTTGCCCACGGTCGTCCAGTAGAGGACCATTATCCCGATCAGGATGAACGGCGAGATGCCCTCGTTGAACCCGAGCATCCCCGCGATGATGCCGCCAGTGAGGCCCAGCAGCACCAGGTAGACCACCCGCACGGCGAACCGCGCGAGGCCTTTGCCCGCCTCCTGGCCCGTCATTGCTTGCATCCTTCCGGCAGCCAGCAGGTGTCCCTGTCCATCCGGAACCTCCCGGTGCTGATGCCCGTCTCGAAGTCGTACGTGTACGTGCCGTCTATCTCGTCGTCCTCGGGGTGGCCCATGGAGTGGGACACGTCCCCGAGCATCTTGATGGTGAACTTGGCGCATGTGACGGTGAAGCTCACCCGCCCCACGACGTTGCTCCCCTTGACTGGGCACGCCTCGCCGCTGTCCGCCGTGTAGGTGCCCGTGAGCAGCATCTCGCTGTCCGCCAGGGTGATCTTGTTCGGCTTGCCCCCGGCGGGAACGGTCCACTTGGCCGTCCATTTGCCAGTGAGGCCGCCGTCGGTCTGCCCGTGGGCGGACCCCACGGCCACGGCCAGCATGAGTAGGGCCGCCAGGACAGGTGCCGAGAACAGCAGCTTGAGTGCTTTCATTGTCGACCTTTCCCTCTCAGGATGTTGATGACGACGATGACGAAGACCAGGAGGATCACAGTCAGCCCTGGGTTCTCGCTCATCCAATCAAGAATGTTTTTCATGCCTTCTCCGCCGCGAACGTGTCGGCCTTCATGGCCAGGCCGTTGTCGGCCAGGACCTTCTCCAGCCATTCCGCGCCTACCTGTTTGATGCCGAGCTCCTTGGCTTTGGTCAACTTTGATTTGCCCGCCGCGTTCCCGACAATCAGGAGGTTGATGTTCTTGCTGACGCCCGTCTTGGAGACCGCGCCCAGGCTCTCCAGCTTCTTGGTCAGCGGTATCCGCTCCTCGCCGAACTCGCCCGTGATGCAGAACACGGTGCCCTTGAGCGGCGCTCCCTCGACCACCTTCGCCACCTCGACGGGGGTCGGGCGGACGCCCAACTCGTAGAGCCGCACGCAGGTCTGGCGGTTGGCCAGCCCCCACTCCTCAAGCGCCTTGATCTTCGCGGGGCCGATGCCCTGGACGCGCTTCGTGTCGTTGGGGTCGTTCTCGTCCACCGCGCCGATGCGGGCGAACGCCAAGTGCAGGCCCTTCATGCCGTCGCTGTCCAGGAGGTAGAACTCGGCCAGCGACTTGCCGAACGTCTCGCCTATGCCGTCGATGCCGAGCGCCTTGATCCAACGCTCCCACGGGGCGGTCTTGGCCTTCTCCAGCGACCGGATCATCTTGGGCAGCGTGGCGTCGAAGCCCCTCTCGCGCATCGCGTCCACGAACTTGCGGTCCATCGTGTACGTGTCCATCAGCTTCTTGGCCTCTGCCTGGAACTCGAAGAGCTCCACGAGGTTGCGTGCGTAGCCCTTCTCCACCAGCAGCCGCGCCATCTCCGGCCCGAGGCCGTCGACCTCAAGGACCTCTCGCCTCCCGAGGAACTCAAGGTAGCCTTGCAGGACTGCGGGGCACTCGGCGTTCGTGCAGAAGAGCTGCATGATGCCCTGCCCTCCCTCGTCGCGGGACACCGTGGCCGACTGGCACACGGGGCACTGCGACGGCTCAAGGATGTCCTCGTCGCCGTCGTCGATCACGCGCACGATCTGCGGAATCACGTCGCCGGAGCGGAGCATCTCGACCTTGGCGTTGAGCCTCAGGCCCATCTTCTGGATGTAGGTGATGTTGTTCAGGCTGGCGCTGGTCACGCTCGCCCCGGCCAGGACCACGGGGTCGCACTTGGCGACGGGGGTGATCTTCGCGGTGCGGCCGACCTGCCACTGAATCTCGCGCAGGTAGGTGGTGCCGCTGGCGCTCTGCGGCTTGAAACAGACCTGCCAGTTCGTGTATTTTGAGGCGACGCCGAGGTCCTTGCGGAGCTTGTGGCTGTCCACCTTGATCACGACGCCGTCCGTCTCAAGCGACATGACTGCGCGGAGCATGTGCTCGCGGTCGCGGAGGCGCTGCGCCAGTACGGACTTCACGGAATCTATGTCGATGGCGATGTTGCAGAGGGGCGAGGGGAAGCCGTTGTAGCCGAGCAGCTCCAGGCGCTCCTTGCCGCTGTCCATCATCAGCGGGTGATCGGAGATCACGTCCCACGGCATGAACCAGATGTCTCGGTCCGCGACGACGGAGAGGTCGCGGTTCTTCATGGTGCCCGCCGTCAGGTTGCGCGTGGAGGAGTACTGCTTGCCGCCCTTCTCGGCGGCCTCCCTGTTGATGCGCTCAAGCGTGCAGTTCTGCATCACGAGCTCGCCGCGCACGATCATGTTGATCGGGATGTTGGGGAGGGTGTGCGGAATGTGTTTGACCATCTTGGCCTGGGCGGTGATGTCCTCGCCCTCCTCGCCCGTGCCCCGCGTGAGGGCGCGGACCAGGTAGCCGTGCTCGTAGACCAGGGAGACGCTGATGCCGTCGAACTTCGGCTCAAGGCAGAACTTCGTGGCGGGGTGCTTCGCCAGCACCTTCTCCACCCACGAGATCAGGTCCTCGACCGTGTACTGGTTCTCGATGGAGCGCATCGGGACGGCGTGCTTCACGCGACCCTGCGCGGTCAGGTCGGAGCCTACCGTCTTGAGGACGGGGGCGTACTCGGCCAGGTGCGGCGCGGCCGCCACCAGGTCGCGGAGGACCTTCTCGGTCTTGTCGTAGTCCGCGTCCGGCATGATCGGCTCCGCCTTCTTGTAGTAGGCGTCGCGTGCCTGCTCCAGGACCGCGTTCAGTTCCTTGATCTGGGCCTTGGCTTTGGCGTTGAGGGCGTCGTTGTCCATAGCAAAAGTATACAGCGCAGCGGGCGGGAACGGCTAAGTCTTCTTGGCCTTCTTGACGCGTGTCTTGACGCCGTTTCCCGTCCTGTGGCAGCGGTCCTCAGCCTGTTTGTTTACAGTCACTTGCACGTCCACCTCGCACCACTTCAACGGCTCGTCGCTGGTGTACGTGAAGACCCCGTCCTTCGCCGTCCCCTTGAGCACCCGCCCGTCGCTCATCGTCAGGGTCATTTCGCCAGACGTGGACGACAAGCTGGGGGTCATGCCTGACAAGGCGACCGAGGCGGGTCCAGTGTCCGTAGGGTTGGAAGCCGATTCGCTTGGGTCGCCCCCTCAATCCTCCTCCTTGTCGCTGAAGCCCATCGGGCGGTTCTCCATCTGCGCCTTGAGCTTCTTGGCCGTGGTCGCGGGGTCGATCCCGTAGACGTAGGTGGACACCGCGAGCTCCTTCAGGTAGGCGAAGTTCAGCCCGCCCGCGTGCCGCACGACCTCCGCCAGGACGCTCTCCGGCAGCTCGCCGTCCGGGAACACGTTCTTGAGGTACGCCTCCCGCGCCTTCTTCAGCGGGTGCTTGACCTTGATGATGTCGTCGAAGCGGCTCGGCCGCCCGGTCAGGCGGTCGTCCAGCTTGTCCTTGAAGTTGGTGGTCGCCATGTGGACGATGTTCGCCACCTGGTCCTCGCCGTCCAGCATGGGGAGCAGGGTGTCCATCTCGCGCTTGTGCCTGTCGATGTCCTCCATGATGTTCAGGAGCGGCATCTCCGGGTGCATCTCTCGGATGACGGAGAGGATGCGGGGAAGCGGGTACAGGGACGTGCTCGGCTTCGTGAAGATGGCGACGCCGCCCTGCTTCGCGATCTCGCGCCCCACGAGCAGGCAGATGGCCGTCTTGCCCGTGCCCGGCGCTCCCTCCATGAGGATGCCGCGCTTGTGCACCAGCCCCATGCGGTCGTACTTGTGCTTGTTCGCCCAGAACTTCTCGATCGTCCCGACGATGTACTCGCAGAGGGAGTCGGGCAGGGGAAAGAGCTTGTCCGTCTTCGGCGTCATCTCCGCCAGGGTGATGGACGGCGGGCCCATCATGCTCTCGCGGACCTTCAGCTCGTACAGGCCAGGCACCAGGTCGTACTTGATCTCGCCCTCGACGAGACGCCACTCCTTCTCGTCGACGGCCCAAAATCTGTTCTTGCCCGGGACATCCTGTGCCTTGGCTGCGGTCTTCTTTGCGGACATCGGCTCTCCTATTCGAGGCTTTTGATCGTTGAGTACATGAACCGCATGGTGATCGTCGAAAGCGCGACCATGACCATGACGGCCACGAGGTAGTCCAGCGGGACGAGCACGAATCTGAACCAGCTCATTAGCTGGTATGTCGCGTGGTCGTATTCCGTGATGGCGAGCGGGTCGTACGCCAGCACCAGGCCGAGCGCCACCCAGTGGCTAGTGCACCAAGGACAGGATAGCATCTTGCCGAGGAAAGGTGCGTTCTTTTCCAGCCATGAGTGGACCGGGTTGAGCACGGTGCTCTTCGTGAGCACCAGGCTGATCGCGCCGCAGGCGACGCTGAGGTAGACGAGGTGGAACACGTTGCGGACGTTCAGCACGTCCAGGAACAGGTCGGTGTAGGTCATCAGTATCTCCAGTAGGGCATCCCGAAGGCGCGTCGGCCTTCCTGCCTGCCGCCCCTGCACGCCACGCCACGGTTGCAGTCTCCGCGCTGGCACGGGCCGCAGTCGCAGCCCACGTGGCAGGGCTCCCTCATCTCCAGCGGAGCCTCGCGGAGCCTGTTGAGGACGGTGGCCTGCTTGATCGCCTGGACCAGGGCGTCGGCGTGGCCCACGCTGACCGTCTCCGGCTTGAGCCTGACGGCCCTCTTCTCCTCGGGCGCACCGATCCTTAGCTTGTTCTTGAGCAGCCCCATCAGCGCAGCCCCGGCTTCGCGGGCCTCAGGCAGCCGCAGTCGCGCTGGTCCTGAGAGTACCGCTCTGGATGCTCTATGATGTCGAGCTCCTTGAGCAGCTCGTCCACGTCCTCGCCGCCTATGTCAATGTCCACGTCCAGGGTGGGGCCGTTCCCCGCTGGCCTGGGCGTCCTCTCCTGCGGCCGCTCCGTCTGCTTCTGTCCGCCTGTGTCAGGCATCGTATTTCCCGCCCTTCGGCCCGCCCGGTATCGCGATGACCTGCACCTGCTCGGGGCGCTGCTCCACGGGCCTGTCCACGAGCTTCTGCCCGTCGTGGCACTGCTCTATGTTCGTGATGGAGTTCTGCTCGATCTTCTTCGCGTCCAGGAACTCGCGGAGCTCGTCGAAGTGGTTCATGCCGATCTGCTCCTTGTGCATGTAGGACATCGCGGAGGTGAAGTCGTCCAGGCACAGGCCGCTGATGCTGGCCGCGTCGTTGTTGCGGTCGATGGCGATGGCCGACGCACGCTCGACGATCCCCGCGATCAGAGCGCCTGACACGAGGTTCCCGAGGGCGAACGTGGAGCGCCCCTTCGGGCTGTCGATGTAGTACAGCGGGTAACGCTCGCTGAACAGCATGTCGTTCGCGGACTGGATGAGCTGGTCGCCGCTGGAGTCCTTGGCTACGGGCACGTCCCGCATGTGGATGGCCCAGATGCCGGGCGCGTTCTCCCTGGTCGGCGGCGCGACGTAAATCTTGCGGTCGATGCGGCCCGGGCGGATGACCGCCGGGTCCAGGGTGTCGGCCCTGTTGGTTGCCAGCAGCACGAACACGCCGCTGTCCTCGATGCCGTCCATGCAGGATAGGAACTGCGGGACGATGGTCATCTCCATGCCCGCCGTGGTACGGCTTCCGCGCCGCATCAGGATGGCGTCCGCCTCGTCGACGAAGATGATGGCGGGGTAGCCCTGCTCCTTGAAGTGGCGGTCGCCGTGGACGAAGGCCTGGCGTATCTGCGACTCGGTCTCCCCGACGAACTTGTCCAGTATCTCCGGCCCCTTGATGTAGATGAAGCCCGAGCTCGCGGACTCCTTGCCGTGCATGCGGGCGAGCGACCCGGCGGCGGCGCGGCCGAGGAGGGTCTTGCCGTTCCCGGCGCGGCCCCAGAGCAGTGCGCCCTTGACCTGCTTCTTGTGGAACGCGGCGAACACGTCCTTCTTGACGTAGGGCGTCTCCAGCGCGGCAATGAGCTCGCGCTTCGCGTCCTCGCAGGCCCCTATGTCGTCCCAGCTCAGGACGGACTGCGTCTTGAAGGCGTACTGCGACTGCCTGTTGATCTTCTTGAGGATGATGTGGTTGGTGGCGTTCAGCACCACGGTGTCGCCCACCTCGACGGGGACGACGGAGTGCTCTACCGTCACCATGCCCTGCGGGAGGGAGACCATGATGGACTTGCCGCCGTCGTCGATCTGGGAGACGTTGCCCGACGCGCCGTACGAGATGAACTTGGACGACTTGACGACCTGCCCGGTCTGCGGGTGGATGTCCACGCCTTGGCCGACCGTCAGCTTCGCGGCGGTCTCGGGGCGGTCCAGCTCGAACACCTGGCCCCCGGTCTCCACGATGACGGACTTGTCGTAGACCTCAAGCACGATGCCCATGTGGTAGGCCGGGGCGGTGAGCTGCTTGAGGAGCCCCTGCTGCTCTATGATCTTGTCCTTCGCCTTGTTGAAAAGGAGTGTCTCTTGCTCGGACATCGCCATCTTGCGTGCTCCTGGGAATTAGATGCTACTGCTGGTCCGGGCTCTTGGCGGCCCGCGCTTTGTCCCGCGCCTTGCTGAACTCTTGGATGACTTCCAGCGTCGTCTCGGTTCGCTTCCCGTTCGGGTCGGCGACGTAGTAGTGCATCTTGCCGTCCTTCTCGGACTTGCCCTGCCAGGACGCCTCCTCCCACGTCGGCTCGTCCGTGTCGTTCAGGACCTTGAGCGCGATGTGGTATTTGTAGTCCAGTTTATCATGCCACCTCGGGCTGGCCACCTTGATTCCTGGGAGCCGCCCGATGTTGTTCAGGAGGTCGCAGACCTTGACGAGCCTCGCGCCGGGGTGGAGTTTGGCGCGGTAGACGAAGTCGCGGTAGGTCTCCTTCCCGTCGAGCCACTCGCGGCGGGTGACGCCGTCCACTATGTCGTGGACGCACTGACCGAAGGTCTCGCGGATGCGCTCAAGCGTGTAGGGGGTGTCCTCGACCACGTCGTGGAGGACGCCCGCGATCAGGAGTTCGCTGCGCGTGGCGCGGTAGTCCCTCTCGACCTGGTGGTCGGTCATCTCCGCGAGCTCCTCGCGGACGGCGAACATGACGCCGAGGGAGTGTATGATGTGCGGGGTGCCGTCCGAGTCCAGCTGCCCGTCGTGGGCCTGGACCGCTGTGAGGATGGCCTGCTCTAGGATCGTCATTCACTCACAGTATACGGGAAAACAGGGGTTTGCGGCTAGGGAATTTACGAGCCGAACATGCCTTCCTCGAAGAGGACGGCGTAGTGGTAGGCGCAGGGCTTGCCCTCGGCGGCCGCGGTCTGGGCCTGCTGGGCCTCCTGCACGGCGGGGGCGGGGGCGATCTGCGTGAGCGGCTGGACCTTCTGCACGAAGCCCGAGTCGGAGCCCTTGCCCTTGCCCCTCGCCTTGCCCTTCGCGCGTAGGCCGACGATGAACGGGCCCTCGCCCTCCTGCTTGTCCAGGAAGCGGAGGTCGTGCACGTCGCCGTCGATGACCTGGAAGCCCTTCCAGTGCTCGGGCAGGGGCGCTCCCTTGGCCAGCTCGAAGACGACGGCCACGTTTACGCCGTGCTCCAGGGCGTCCATGGCGTGCTTCTCGTTGATCTCGGAGCGGGAGAAGGTGATGTGGTAGTTCTTCATCTGCCTCTTCCAGGGCTGCGGAATCTTGGTGTAGTCGTAGAACTGGACGTCCGGGAACTCCGCCGCCATGGTGCGTGCGATGTTCGGCAGGTCGCTGGTGCCGTTGATGCGGATGGCGGGGATGAGGTCATCGCGCTCCGCCTTGCGGACGAGGGCGGCGACGCTCTTCCGCATGTCCTTCATGAACTGCTCGCGGTCGCTGAAGTACAGCTCCGTCTTCATGCGGCGGGAGTTCTGCACTGCGGGGGCGTTGGCCCACGCCCCTGCGGTGTTCAGGCAGTGGGCGCGGCACTCGGGGCTGGCGTAGGGGCACACGTTCCCGGCCCCGGACAGGTCGGACGGCATGAGGTGCATGACCCCCGTCAGGTAGCCCTTGGCCTCGCCCTTCTGCGTCTTCTCGTTCTGCTCCGTCAGCAGCCTCTTGGGCGGCTGCTTCTGCGTCTTGATGTTCTGGGTGGTCAGCAGGTCGCCGGGCTTCGCCGTGACCATGCGTGCCGTCTTCGGCTGGCGGACCATGGCGTCCCAGGAGCGGAAGTCCTTGTTGCGCCCCAGGTTGCGCTTGAAGCCGAACCTGCCGTAGAAGGTGCGGAGCCTGCCCACGGAGGTCGCGCCGAAGTCCTTTGACGGCGTCAGGAAGACGGTGGCCTGGTTGGCGTCCGCCCAGCGGACAAGCTCCCCCATGAACGCGGAGCCGACGCCCTCGCCCCGCTGGCCCTTGGGGACGACGATGGAGTCGAGGCTCACGGTCGGGCCGTTGCGGTCGCTGGCCGCCAGCTCGACGGTCACGCCCTGCCTCTCGTACTTGTCCTTCAACGCCGCGAGCTCGCCGGGCAGCTCGGTGTAGGCCGCCTTCTTCTCGTCCCTCTTGAGCAGCCTGGACACAGTGATGCCCTTGCGCTTCGCCTCCGCCTCGGAGCGCGGCTCCGTGAACAGGCGCGGCTGGCCCTTGACCTTCGGCTTCTTGGGGCGCTCCTGGAAGTAGTGGTTCACGGACTCGATCGCCCGCTCGTCGTCGTACTGGCTCCAGTCGTAGGGGAAGCGCACCTCGAAGTCCTCGGGCTCGTAGTAGCCCGCGTCGCCCTGCTGGCTGACGTGCTGCTGGGCGGTGAACACCGCGTTCTCGTCGGTCTCGATCTGGAACCATGCGGGGCTCTTCTTGTCCTTGATGAACTCCACGTGGTGGCCGCGCTCCGCCTCCTCCATGGCCTCGGTCATCATCTCCTGCACGTAGTCCACGTCCGGGCCGCCTGAGGTCCATGCGTCGTAGAGCTTCTCCAGGACGGGCACGGAGGCGTACGCGTCCCTCGGGCTGATCTTGCTGAGTTTCTCCTTGAGCGGGCCGGACTCCTCCATCTCGGCGTCCTGCTCCGCCGCCCTGTCCAGCTCCCATATCTTGTCGCTGAGCTGCTTCTTGTGCGCCTGCTGCTTCTTCAGGTGCGGGGAGACCTTGGTGTCGAAGAGGTCTATCAGCGCCATCCTGACCTGCTGCTTGACCGTCTCGGTGTCCGCGTCCGGGTTCCAGTCGGCGTACCACTCCTCGATCTCCTTCGGGTTCTCGTACTGGAGCTCCTTCGCCATGTTCGGGAGCTTCTCCTCGTCCATCTTCCCCATCAGGCCGAGCAGGTCGTCGATGTCCGGGTCCTCGTAGTCGCCGTGCCCCGACTGCACGAAGTCGTACGCGTTGGCGAGGTCGCCGCTGCCCACGTCCTTCAGGAACGCACGCTCGTCGTCCCACCTCTTGGCGACGAAGCCGTAGCCCTTCAGGTACGGGTGCTTCTCCAGGTTGTCCCAGCCGAGGATCGCCCTGACCCTGCCGATCAGGTTGTCGTCCATGCCGAACTCGTCGTAGTAGGCCTGCGGCTCCAGCCCCACGCCGGGGTTGGCCGCGTTGACCTCCGCCTGCTGCTGCTCGGTGAGCTCGCCGAACGAGAAGTTGTGCGTGGCGAGGTAGCCGCCGCCCGCGATGCCCTTGATGCGCGGGTCCTTGAGCAGGGCGATGATGTACGGGTGGTACTGCGGGGCTGGCTTGTCGTTGCCCTTGCCCTTCATCTCCCCGAGGATGCCGCCGTCGGAGCCGGGCGGCTCCTGGTGCATGATGAAAGTCAGGTGCGGCTCCCAGAGCTGCTCCTGGCCGCGCTTGACGGGCTTGCGCAGGCTGAGGATGCCCATGCCCTGCTGCCCGGCGAACGGGGAGTTGCCGCAGTGCCCCATGGCCTTCGCCTCGGCGTCGCAGGAGGCGCGGGGCAGGTAGTGCCACGCCCAGCCGTCGGGGAACTGCATCCAGATTTTGTCCTCCGCCTTCGGCTTGATGGCGCTCTTCGCCTGCTCCTTCCACTTCTGCTCGAAGCCCGCGAAGATGTCGTACAGCTTGACGAAGCTCTCGCCCACGGGGCTGTAGCCGTTGATCTCGGGCGCGTTCAGGCCGTAGAAGTGCTCAAGGTCGCGCTTGTGCCTGTTCAGGTCGGACATGACGCCCATCTCGGCCCCCGGGTTGCCGCCCTTCGCCCTGAGCTCCTTGCCGTACTGCTGGTACAGCGCCCTGACCCTCTCGGCCCAGGTCGGCTCCTTCTGCTGGGGCTGCGCGGGCGGGGGAGTGGCCTGCTCCGTGCGCTGCACGGTGCTCCCCGGCTGCGCGACGGCTGGCGCGGCGCTGAGCTTCGGGTTGAGCTCGCCGCTGAGGGAGGCCTCGCCCATCATCTCCTGCACGATCGCCAGGCGCACGAGGCGGAGGAACCAGATGACCCTGTCCTGCTTCTTGAGCACGCGCTTGGCCCAGTCGATCTGCTCGTTGACGAACTTCTCGCTGTACGGGGAGTTCTTCCTCAGGAGGCCGAAGACGGCCTTGAACATCTCGCGGTAGTCGTAGGCCAGCAGCACGTGCGCCGACGCCCCGAACTTGCCCATGATCTGGCCGCTGAGGTCCGTCGCCGTGAGCCTGGGGAAGTGCGCGGCCTTGGCGCGGTCCGGGCTGAAGGTGAAGCTCTCCAGGGACAGCCCCTCGTACCTGGCCCCGGTGACGTACAGGGACGCCGGGGAGACGTAGCTGGCGGTCTTGAGGCCGCCGCGCAGCTCAAGCAGGTAGTCGTCCCTCTCGTCCTCGGCCGCGTCGTTGAACGCGGCCGCGTAGCCGCCGCGACGGCCGCAGGCGACCTTGCCGTACGGGTCGTTGACGCCGGGGACGATGCCGTGGTCCCAGTTCTTGCCGCAGGCGTTGCATTTCGCGGTCTCGAAGTCCGTGGGCATCAGGCCGTAGTCTCCGGAGCCGCAGTGCGGGCACGCGGGCTTCGCGGCTACGCGGTGCTCGAAGAGCGGGTCGTCCGGGGCCTGGGTGGGGTCGCAGAGCTGCGGCATGGAGCCGTGCCCCTTGCCTGCGTTGTTCACGGCCGTGGACGGCGCGGAGGCGTGCATTGCCTTGGCCTTTGGCCTGGCCCGGTCGATCTCGCCGCTCTGGAGCGCCCGCTGGAGGCTCTCCAGGCCCTCGCCCTCGGGCACGTCCTCCAGGAGGTCGCCGCCCAGGTCCAGGTACCACCGCTTCGTGCCGCGTATGACGTTGAGCTCGCCCCGCATGCGGGGGCGCTTGAAGATCAGGAAGAGGTCGTCGCCGAACCTGAGCTCCCAGCCGTACTGCGCCACGAGCCTGGTGACCTTGGAGTCCTCGGGGGACTTTTTGCCTTGTTTCCAGTAGAAACCGTCGTCCGCCGCTATGAAGTAGCGGCCGACCTCGGGGTCGAAAAAGGTGAGCTTCTGGAGGAGGTTGGGCATTCGTCGGTCCTACAAAAGGGCCGCGAAGTTGGTCAGTCCTTCGGGATCACGCCCCGGAACTTGAGGCGCTCGATCTCGACGGGGGCCAGCGGGCTCGGGGGCGGGTCGCCGGGCTTCCACGCGTGGCGCTGGTCGGCCAGGTTGTTGTGCTCCGCTGGGCGCAGGCCGAGGTGCACCCAGATGGACATCTGGAGGCCGTTCAGCAGGTTCCATATCGCCTGGGGGATGTGCGGCTCGCTGCGGTCGCCCGCGAGGAAGGCGTTGATGTGGTTGAGGGCGGACTGGTAGAAGTCGTCGATGTCGCCGCCGTTCTCCCAGTTGCGGTCCTTGCCGTCCTTGCCTGGGCGGTTGCTGCGGCCCTTGTTCCCGTGCTCGTAGATGGTGGAGACGAGCCACACGGCGTCCATCGGCATCCAGTGGAGGGCACCCTTGCCCACGCGGTTGTCGCGGTGCATCCCGGAGGCGTACTGGTGCTCCGCTTCGGCTGTCTTCTTGAACCCCACGTCCTCAGGCATACAGGGGTAAATACTAGGAGCCGCTGCGGATGAAGAAATTGGAGATGCTGTCGAGGAACGCGCCCGTCCCGCTCCAGCCGGAGAAGAAGGCGATGCCCCACATGACGGCCAGGAGGCCAGCGAGGATGTACCCACGGAACAGGATTTCGGACCTGGGCTGCCGCGTGTCCCATGAGCGGTAGCCCTCCTTGGTCATGAACCTGGCGTAGGGGGCCCGGTAGTACACGACGCCCCAGATGGCCGCCGCGATCGCGGTGAGCAGCGCCAGGGCGGGGAAGGTCAGGTAGTACCCGGCGGATATGAACGCCGCGATGCCCATCCCCACCAGCGCGACGATGGCGGCCAGGATGGCCAGGAAGACGACGAGTACGATCAGGAGTTCCATTTTATCTCTCCGCCAGGACGGTCTGCGCCTCGGCCACCGCGACGCCTAGCTGCCGCCAGGTCTCGTTGTCGAACACCATGCGGCCGTTGGCGGACATGACGACGCCGGACTCGCGGACGATGACGAGGAGCTGCGCGGCGCAGTGCCCCTCGGACTGCCAGCCCCGGCTGGCCTGCCTGCTCGCGAGCGCGGGGTCGTTGCCCTCGACAGTCTTCCTGATCTCCACGCGGGGGTCCGAGCCGCCGATCTTTTTCCCCTTCCACTTCAGCATGTCCTTCTCGGACATGTTGGGGACGAAGGTGCCGTCCACGTAGGCGTCGGACTGGTGCTCCTCGTTGTGCTCCTCGGTCGGGCGCAGCTTCCTCGGTTTGTCGAAGTCCAATACCATTCAGCGCCTCGGTGCCCACTTGTACAGGGCAAGGTCCACGCACCCGAAGACTACGAAGATGCCGAGGGCCAGGAACGCGTGCCCCGTGAACAGCAGGCCAGCACAGAGGAGCAGAATCACAGCGTATACCATGGTCTACCTTTCGATGTGTATCTTGACGACCGGGCAGAGGGCGTCGTCCAGGTCAGCCTGCATGGTCTCCTGCCACTCCCACCTGATCTCCACCCCGAACACCTTGGCGTCAGGGAACGTGGCCTTCAGCGACGAGAGCACCTCGTTCACCGCGTCCAGCCTCTTGATTGAGTCGTAGTCCGTGTCCATCACCACTCCTTGGGTTCGAAGACCCATATCGCCGACGAG
>Ga0074044_10001956_pt1 | contig 18191 bp, 8 predicted proteins | sample BogForMeECP23OM1_FD_94443 | JGI IMG/M metagenome (GOLD analysis project Ga0074044, IMG submission 94443) | Bog forest soil microbial communities from Calvert Island, British Columbia, Canada - Bog Forest MetaG ECP23OM1 | ecosystem: Environmental > Terrestrial > Soil > Wetlands ...
TCCTGCGCTCGCTCGACTGCCTGCGCTTCCGCGATGGCTAGCGCCGCCCGCGCCGCATCGCGCTCCTGCGCTCGCTCGGCGATACGCTTTTCCGCGACGGCGAGCGCCTCCGTCAGCGCGCTGATCGTTCCGTTGGCCCGCGCCAGTTCTTGCAACGCGTCCGCACGGGCGAGAGATTCTTTTCCTAAGCGCTGCTCAGATTCCACGATGGCGCGGCGATGGAATTCGGAGCCTACGGCCGCAATGTCGCTCTCGGCCAAATCGACGAATCTCGAGAACGCCTCAAGGTCGATCGGGTCTCGCGCGCCAAGTCGCTCGGCGTCATGCAAAGCCGCCTTGAGCAGCGGTTGCGGACGCGCTCGGAAGGGAGCTGCGGCAAGAATAGGGAACAGCAGCAACTTGCGCAGCCGTGGCCGGATCGCCGTTTCGTAGATCCTCTTTCCTTCAGCGATATTGTCTACAAAAAACGTCCCGATGTTGACGGACGCACTGAAGTCTCGCCACTTAAATGGAAGATCGACATTCCCATTGTCGAAATAGCAAAACGGCACGTCATACGCGCTGGCGACGATTGCAGCATGCAGCGAGCCCGCCAGCACGAAATCGGCCGAGGCAAGTTCGTCCACAATCTGTGTCAACGCCTCGGGTGAATTGGCGATGGATGGCCGAACGATAACCTCGGCGCCGGTCGATTCAAGGAGACGCTCGTCGCAAGTCGCATCGCGGAAATGGGGTGAGCAAACCGCCTTGCCTTTGGTCCGCGCGTTCGGCCTCGGATCATACATGATCGGCAGTAGCAACGCGGGATCGCCGAGCGGCGTCGACGGCGGCAGATTCAAGACGTCGCGAGTCAAGGGTCCGCGGACCCCGCAAAAGACGCTTCGCGCCACAGACTCCGGGCTAAGCGGTTGTTCGTCGCGCATTCCACAGCACCAGAACACGATGCGACCGTGCTCCCAATTGCCCAGGCCGTGGAGATCCGCATGAACGATACCGTCGGCAATTGCGCTGCCGATGAGTCGATATCCGTCGCCGGGAACTCGGATTCGGTCCGCCAGATGGTTCCAAAGGAACTCGGTCAAAAAGTCCCCGAAATTTTGACGCTCCTCCCCCTGCAGCCACCAGATGAGGCGCGGAGCCTCGCGGCCCGAGCTTTCCGGAGGTTTCGTCGCGGTGAGGTTGTCGAGCATGCCTGGCTTTGTTCGGTCTGGAAGCGATCAATGGCGGCCCCCTACCATTGCGGCCATTTGCGAGTCCAGTGCCGGGCCTGACACGACGGTCCGCACTTCGGATTGCGCAAGAGCGCGTCGACTCCCTTAAAGTTTCTCGCCGACGAGATTCGGACACCTGGCAGACACGAACTTCAACAGATTGGCTCCCCGCACCAAACGCCCAATTACCATGGCAATTGCGGTTGGAGCATCCTATAACGTGCTTTCCAATTTCGGCCGTAAGATAGATCTTGGGCCCCACCGCGCCAGGAGTGTTTGCATGTCGATCCTGAAGGGCAAGCCTTGGAAGCACGCGAATGCGCGCATTGATCCGGAGATTTATGGGCCGCATGGAGCCGATCGACAACCTTGGATTTCCTTTTTGCATAGCTATGGGCGAATCTCTGAAAGCGTCTTTCGATCAGAACGCCTAAACTACGATCGCCATGCTGGCCCTGCCCATGAACTCTCACAGCCGCAATTCTTCCTTAACGCTCTGCTTTTCCGGCCGCTGCGCCATGGGCCGCGCCCGACTGCAAAGACAGACACTCTCGGGCTGGCCGCCCTTGCCAAAAACGTCGAAGGTACGAAATAAATACGTTTCCGTATTGTTTTTTGTCTCCTCTGGCCCTCGGCGGAGCCGCCGCTAAGCCGCTAAGCGGGGTCGTAAGCCCCTGTTTTCATTGATCCCCGCCGCTAAACCGGCGCTAAACGGCGGTTAACGCGCGGAGCGCCCTCGGGCGCTGGCGCCTCCGCCCTCGCCCGCCCCCGCGGTATCCATCAGCTCCGCCAGCGCGCAGGTGATGTGGTACATCGAGCTGCCGGGCGCGTGCTCCTCGACCCACGACCCGTCGGGCCTGAGCTTGTCGCGCCGCGCCTCGGCGTCTCGAGATATTTGACGAGGCCGGCGTAGGCCGCGGCCGCTTCGGCCCTCTCCTTCTCTGCGCCGGCGCCGCGAAGCCGTGCGAGCGCCGCCTTCAGCCGCTCGATCTGGGGTCATAGGGGGGCGGCGGCGTTGCGGCCCCTCCCGTCGGTCAAGGCGCTTCGCCCAATCGCGCTGCACCGGCCTTTGGTTGACGACGTGGCGCCCCAGTGCTAGCTGGCGCCCGGACAAATCATAGGACATTCGTGCAGAATTCGGGTTTTGATCCGTTGACATCGCGGGATTTGGAGCCCGTGTTTTGGACCCCCGAGCGATTGGGGCGCCCGAGCGCCTGGTGGGGCCACGTGCCCTTCGCATTCTGGCTTGTCGCCAAATGCGAACCTCGGCTGCTCGTGGAGCTGGGCACGCACTATGGGGTATCCTACACGGCGTTCTGCGAGGCGGTTTCGCGGCTGCGCCTGCCAACCCGCTGTTATGCAGTGGACACCTGGGCGGGCGATCCCCATGCCGGCGCCTATGACGAAGACGTCTATGCCGAATTAAGGGAATTTCACGACAACCGCTACGCGTCTTTCTCACAACTCGTGCGCAGGACCTTCGACGAAGCCTGCGGCGATTTCGCCGATGGATCGATCGACCTTCTGCACATCGACGGGTTTCACACTTATGAGGCAGTGCGCCACGATTTCGAGATTTGGCGACCCAAGCTCTCCGCCCGCGCGGTCGTGCTCTTTCACGACACCAATGAACGCCAGCGCGACTTCGGGGTCTGGCGCTTCCTGGATGACCTGAAACGCGAAGCCCCAGTCTTCGAATTTCTGCATGCTCATGGGCTCGGCGTGGTCGCTGTCGGCGCCGACGTTCCGGAGGCGGTCCAACGGCTTTGCAGGCTAAGGGACGGAGCTGAAATCGCCACGGTGCGGGAACGGTTTTCGCTTCTCGGCGCCCGCTGGATGGCGGAGCAGGAACGATCGGGGCTGGCTGGGCATACGCGGACGTTGGACGCCCACGTCCGCACACACGAAGAGGAAATTACGCAAAAGGACGGTCAAATCAGCGATCTTCGAAGCGTTCTGGCCGAAGCGCAAAAACAGAGCGGTGAGCTCGATCGCCGAGCGCAACAACTCGAACAGGACCTCCGGAAGAGTCGTCAAGTTACGGAGCAGCGAAACAACCAAGACTTAGTTCGCCAGCTAGCATTTTTGCGTCGGAGTGATTTCGACGGACGCCTACCACGCCAGCTAAAAGGTTGGCGTTGGTTGGTTCCCGGCAGGTGGAAGAAGCGGCGGCGCTTGGCGAAAGACTATCGCCTCATTGCTGCGTCGCCATTGTTTGACCGACGGTGGTATCTAGAAAAGTACTCAGATGTCGCGAACAAATCAGAAGATCCGGTCCTCCATTACCTTTTATACGGGGCTCAGGAAGGACGCGCGCCAAGTCCCAACTTTGATGGCGGCGGATATCTCAAGGCGAACCCGGATGTAGCTGCTTTGCAGGAGAACCCGCTCATGCATTACATTCGGCGCGGGCGCGACGAAAATCGACGAATCGGGGACGCGAAGGCTGGACGCGCGCGCGTCAGTCGGCGATTGGAACACGTTCCGGAAGACCCCTCCGCGGTTCCCTCCCTCGAGGCGGTGTCTGTGCCGCTGCCTTATGGGAAGGCGCTCTATATGAAACGGTGCGAACTCGCCGTTTTCCGGGTGCGCAACGCTGGTCCCATTTGTTTTCCGCCTCCAGAGCAGCCCTTTTTCTCCGTAATAATTCCCGCCTTTAACAAGTTCATGTACAACATCCGCGTTCTCGAATTGCTCGAGCATGCCGTTTGCTACACAAAGGCGAGAAACGGATTGGGGATTGAGGTCATCTTTATCGACGACAATTCCACCGACGAGACCTCTCGACTGCAAGATTATGTAAAGGGCATCGTGTTTCGGCGGGTGTCGTCGAACATGGGATTCCTGCGGGCCTGCAATTTCGGCGCGTCGCTTGCAACCGGCGCATATCTCGTTTTCCTCAACAACGATGTCGAGTTCGGACCGGATACGTTCGTGCGATTGCATGACGCGATCGAACGGGACAAGGCGGAAGTCGCCTGTTTCGGCGGCGAAATCCTGCAATTCGACGGCTCTATCCAGGATCTGGGGTCCGGGATCTGGCGCAATGGCGTAGCCCAAGGCTATTTCCGCAACGAGCCGCCGACGCGATACGCCTATGCTTATCCGCGCGACGTCGATTATGTGGCTGGTTGTTTCTTTTGCTTATCGGCAGCCGAATTTCGCGACTTCGGCGGCTTCGACGAATGCTTTTCGCCCGGCTATTATGAGGAAACGGACCTATCGCTGCGGCTTTGGGAGGCGGGCAGACGCTCGCGCGTCTACCCGGACATTCGGGTCTACCATCTCGAATACGGCAGCTTTTCGTCGGAGGCTCCGCGGACGTCGTTGGAGCTCATGACGAGAAACAAACCGATATTCGAGCGGCGGCACAAGGATTTGCTCGACGAGCGCCCCGAGCTCAAGCCCGGCGCCGGCTATCCTGTTCGGCACGGCAACGCTCGGTTGCGGATATTGTTCATCGAGGATCGCGTACCTGCGCTGCGGCTCGGGTCAGGTTATGGCCGATCAGAGATTATGGTCCGCGCGCTGCTCAAAGCGGCCGACGTCGACATTTTCTCTTGCTCCCCCCAAGACGATGAAGCGATACCCGATGGCTTCGAATATATCGACATCGCCTATGGCCCGGATGTCGATCTCCTGGAGCAGCGGCTGTCAACTCGGCACTACGATGTCGTCTACGTTTGTCGGCCGCACATTCTTTCTGCGTACGAGAAGCCGTTGCGCGCCTGGAGGCGCGGCGGAGGCAGCGTCGTTTACGACACAGAGGCCATCTTCGCAGTGCGGGATATCGCCAGTGCTGAACAGGCTGAGAGCTACGCTGCGATAACCAGCAGCGTGCGCTTCGCTAACCTCGTTGAAAAGGAGCTGCGGCCCGCGGAACTTGCCGACGTGATCATCGCCGTAAGCGAGATTGAGACAGCGATCCTGCAGCGACAGCTCAATCGACCGGTTCTGACCATCGGACACTATCTGCCCATTCGGCCGCTTGGGCGTGAACCGACGGCGCGCTCCGGGCTGTTGTTTGTCGGCGCGTTATGGACGGCGGGGTCGCCCAATTACGACAGCCTCGTTTGGTTTCTCGACCACGCGTGGCCCCGGATCCGCGCGGCTCGACCTGAAGAAACGCTGCGCATTGCCGGTTACGTCCCACCCGAGGTCCCCCTTGAGCCGTTGCTGCGGGAGGGGGTTACTTGCCTTGGGGCTGTCCCCGACCTGACCGCCGAGTACGCGCGCGCTCGCGTGTTCATCGCGCCGACGCGGTTCGCGGCCGGCGTCCCATTCAAGGTGCACGAGGCGCTGAGTTATGGCCTCCCCGTCGTCAGCTCCCGCCTGATTAGTGAACAACTGGCGCATCACGGGAAGGCTGTCGGTGGCCTGCTCCAAGCAACGGTGAAGGACGGTGGTCGGGAATTTGCTGAAGCCTGCAGACGATTGCTGAATGACGATAACCTCTGGCTTGAAGAGCAGGAGGGCGCGCTTGCCCACATGGAGTCACGTTGTGCGCCATCAGCCTTGGATGCAACGGTCGAGGCGTTGATTGGTGAATTGAAAGCAAAATCTGTTGGGGCTGCTGTCTCACGCCGGCAAGACCGAACAAGCGGCTCGCGAAGCGGGATTCCCGGTAGCGTTGTCGATCAACAAACAATCGCCCACTCCCCTTCGGGCGCAGAGCCGAAAGCGAGGTTCTAGTAGGCGAATGGATGATATTTCGAAAGACTTCGTTGGATATTGGCGTCGAGTCGCATCAATTTCTTTCGATCGAGACCGATTTTCAATTCTGACTAGACGGAGAAGCGAGGCCGCGATTGTCTGGTTTCTGCCCGCGTTCGCCGCCAGCGTTTATGCCATCACGAAAGGGCAGGATCTAAACTGGGATCAGCGCAATTACCATATCTATTCTGTCTATTCGTTGCTGCATCATAGAGGTGGCTTCGACATTATTCCGTCTCAGCTCCAGACCTGGACGAATCCAGTCGGCAATCTCTTTCAGTATCTCCTAGTCATGAGCCTACGCCCGACGACCGCCTCCGTGTTGCTAGCGTTTCTGGCGTCCACTTCCATTCCGCTTGTTTATTTCCTGACCAAGGCGACGCTCAATGATAAAGTGGACCGGCAAAACGGATTTCATATCATTGTTCCGGGCATCGCGGCCATGGGCGCCTTTTTCAGCCCTGTATTCTTGTCCGAGGTCGGCACAACTTTCAATGATTATTTGGGCAGCATCGTCATCCTTCTCGCCATTTGGGTTTCGACGAGGAATCGCCTCGCGCTAGGCCCCTATTTTCTAGCGGGCGCGCTCCTCGGCGTCGCCGTCGCCATAAAACTCACAAACGCCTTTCTGATCTTCGGCTGGGTCGCAGCAGTCGTTGCGGTTGAGAAGACGAATGCGATGCGCCCGCTTGTGCTTAGCGGGGCGGCCGCTGTGGCGACCTATATTCCGTTAGGCGGGGTCTGGAACGCACACGTCTATAGCTTGTTCAGGAATCCGTTGTTTCCGCTGTACAACCATATCTTCAAGTCGGATGCCTATGCGCATGCTCCGATGCTGGATGAAAGGTTCAAACCGAAGACCTTTGCTGCCGCGCTCGAATACTTTACGAAATGGACCTTTGGCGAGCCGACGACGACAGAGGTCGTCTTCAGGGATGCGCGTTTCCTCCTCGCGTTGCTCGTTCTGGCGCTGGCGCTTCCGCGCGTGATCGAACTCGTGTTCGCCCACCGCGAGGATAGGGCTCCTCCGATCTTCGACAGAAAACGTAGCTTGTTCGTGCTTGTCTTCACGATCGTTTCTTTCGTCGCGTGGCTCGCGATGTTCGGCATCGAGCGCTACGCAATTCTGCTCGAACAACTTGCCCTGATTGTGATTCTTATCCTGCTGTCGCTTCTATGCGAAAATCGGCGGGTCTTTGCACAGGCGGCGTTGATGAGCCTCGCCCTGATCCTCGCCACGACTCAGCCTCCCGATTGGGGACGCGCGCCGTTCACGAAAGACTGGTACGCCGTCGCCGCGCCCGCCCCGCTGCTGCAGAACGAGACTCTGTTTGTCATGCTGAGCGGTGAGCCGACCGCCTACGTTATTCCCTATCTACCGGCGTCCGATTCCTTCGTCCGCATAGAAGGGAATATGCCTCTTGATCCCGCTGTTGGCCTTGGCGAAGTCGCTTTGGCCAGAATTCGTGCGCACAAGGGGGTTATCCGGACGCTAGCGCCCGCGGATTACTCGTTGGAGCAATCCAAACAGCGCCTGGCCAGTTTTGACCTTGCGATTCGCGAAGAAGACTGTTTGTTCATCAGCACCAAGGTGGAGAAGCTGCGATCCTGTCGCCTGACCCGATCGTGAGTGGAGTCGACAGGCGAGTGGCTCCGTCCAGGATTGGAGTTGAGGTGATATTATGATTGAAGGCTTTGCGGCGCCGGAAGTTGCGACTTCTATCGCGGTCGCCTGCCGCGTCGTCGTCCTCATCCCCTGCTACGATGAGGAATTGACGGTCGGGCGGACTGTCGCCGAGTTTCGGGCCGCGCTGCCTTCTGCGACCATCTATGTCTATGACAACAATTCCAAGGACCGCACGGCCGAAGTTGCGCGCGCTGCGGGGGCGGTCGTACGGAGCGAGTCGCGCCAGGGCAAAGGCCATGTCGTGCGGCGCATGTTCGCCGACATCGAGGCCGACATCTACGTGCTGGTCGATGGCGACGCCACCTATGATGCCGCCGCCGCCCCGGGCATGGTGGCGCGGGCGATCGCGGAGAACCTCGATTTCGTCAACGGCGCGCGAGCGTCGGAGGCGCTCGCGGCCTATCGGCGCGGTCATCGCTTCGGCAATTACATCCTGACGGCTTTAGTGAGGAACATCTTCGGCCGGCAATTCACCGACATGCTGTCCGGCTACAAAGTGTTGTCGCGCCGGTTCGCCAAATCCTTCCCAGCCATGTCGCGCGGCTTCGAAATCGAAACTGAGCTGACCGTGCATGCGCTCGAATTGCGTATGCCCTGCGGCGAGGAGTTCACGGCCTATCTCGAAAGGCCAGCCGGCTCCTTCAGTAAGGTCAGCACGTATCGCGATGGCGCGAGGATCTTGACCCTGATCGCAGCGCTGGTAAAGAACGAACGGCCGTTTCAATTCTTCGGGCTAATCGGACTGGTGCTGATTGCCATCGGCATTATTACGGCTGTTCCGCTGGCGCGGGACTATTTCGAGACCGGGCTGGTGCCACGCTTGCCGACCGCAGTTCTAGACGTTGGTCTGGTGATCGTCGGTGTTTTGAGCATTTTCGCCGGTCTCATCCTCGATATGGTGACGACCATGAGGCAGGAAATGAAGCGCCTCGCCTACTTGGCCGTGCCGCCGCCAAGCGTGAGCGGGCACACGGCGCGTTCTTGAAGCTTTCAGCCGTCACTCCACCTTGGCTTTTCGAACTGACGCGTTTCGGCGTTGTCGGCGTGGTGGGCTTCGTCGCCAACGCCGTCAGCGTCGGCATCTTAGCCAAAGCCGTGAATCTCTATCCGGCGGGCTTTCTGTCCTGGGTCATCGCGGCGACCGTCACCTGGTTTCTGAATCGGATCTGGACCTTTTCCGGGCAGACCCATGGCCCGGTCCTGAGACAATGGATTCATTTCGTCGGCGCAAATTCCTTCGGGCTCTTACTTTATTATGCGGCATACGCGACGGCCATTGCGCTCATACCCTGGTCGGCGACGCCCCCGATTTTCGCTGTCGCTGGAGGGTCAATCGCCGGACTCGTCGCAAATTTCAGCCTGTCGCGGCGCTATGTCTTTCGCTGATGACGAAGCAACATATCGGCGCGGGCATTGGTGCTCTGCCCGGGGCGCTTTTCAAGCTGCGATCCGGGAAGGCGGCCTCTTCAAGGGAGACATCGCCAGGAAAATCAGGTGTTCGAGTCGGATAAGATCGAATTGTCGCTGTATAACACTGTAACTATGTTATATAAGGGCCTGAGGAAGTGGCTGACGGCAGGCAGGCCGCGCTTGGCCCCGTCTTCTGGCTGACGCGCTGACGCTAAGACGCTAAGCGGGGTCCCAAGTCCCTGTCTTGATTGACCCTGCCCGCTAAACTTGCGCTAAACGGCCTCACGCCCATGGAGCGGCCTGGCGGCCGCCGGCCGGGGTTCGTCGGCCCCCCTCCCCGAGCCCCCGCCGCCCTCCGCCGTATCGATCAGCTCCGCCAGCGCGCAGGTGATGTGGTACATCGAGCTGCCGGGCGCGGGCTCCTCCCCCCACGAGCCGTCGGGCTCGAGCTTGTCGCGCCACGCGCCGCGCCTCGGGGTCTCGAAATATTTGAGAAGGCCGGCGTAGGCCGCGGCGGCTTCGGCCCTCTCCTCCTCTTCGCCGGTGCGGCGAAGCCGTGCGAGCGCCGCCTTCAGCCGCTCGGTCTGGGGCCAGAGGCGCGCCGCGGCATTGCGGACCCTCCCGTCGGTCGTCACCTCGTTGATTGCGACGCCGCGCACGAAATCGAGGCCGTGGCGGCGGGCGAACGCCGCCAGGCGGTCGGAGACCGCGGTCGCGTCGGGCGCATCCCATTCCGCCAGCGTCTCGAACAGCCACGCCCATTCGAAGCAATGGCCGGGCTCCACGACCCGCCCGTCCTGGCCTTCGAGCGGCCGAAGCCCGGCGTCGAAATACTCGAGCAGCGCCCCAGTCTCGGCATGAAGGAACGACCGGGCGCACAGGCGGGCGATGTGTTCAGCGTCGCGGCGCCACCGCGGCGCGCCGGTCACCTCGTGGAGCGCGATGAAGCATTCGAGCAGATGCATGTGCGGATTCTGGCGGTACGGCGGGCAGACGGCGATCTCGCCCTCGAAATAGCCGCCATGCGGCAGCCGCCAGGCCTTCTCCAGCGCGTCGCCGAGCTCCTCGGCGGCGGCGAACAGTTTTGGGCGCTCGAGCGCCCGCCCCGCATGCGCGAGCGCGAGCAGCATGAACGCCTGGTCGTAGAGATCGGCGCGCGGGTCGAAGACGTCGCCCCTATGGTCGAAGCGGTGGATGTAGAAGCCGTCGGCGCGGCGGCCCCGCTCGACGAGAAAATCGACGTTGGCGTGCACCATCTCCCGCCACGGACCCTTCCAGCCCAGCCTGCCGAGCTCGCAATAGGAGAAGACGTGCCGGGCCTGCACGAACAGGCGGCGCGGGCAGGCGTCCCTTTCGCCGTGGATCGACAGGCGCTCGGGAAAGAGCGGCGTCTCGCCCTTAAGCTCGGCGCGCCACAGATGGGCGGCCGCCTCGAACAGCCACTCCTCAGCATGCGCCGCGATGGTCTCGAGCGAGGCCGCGCCGGGCGCCGCGTAAGAAGTGTTCATCAGGATCAACCCTCCCCTCCCTGCTCGTCGATGTCGATTGCGGCTCCCTGCCCCAGCCGCAGACGCTCCTGCAGGAACGCCGTCAGGTCCCCGCCTTCAAAGAGGGTAGCCCGGGGTGCCGGCCGCCTCGGCGGCCTCGATGCCGACGAGGAAGCTTCCCTCCCACCTGACCGGCTAGCGCGCCAGCAGATCGAGGAGCATGCCGGGGTTCGGCTTGCGCCAGGGGTGCGCGGCGCGGTAGGCAGCGACGCTTCCCTCCGGATGGTAGGGACAATAGCGCCAGTCGTCGATCGAGGCGCCTTCGGCGGCAAGCTCCCCCGCCATCCAGCGGTGGAGGGCTTGGATCGCCTCTTCCTCGTAGAGTCCCTTGGCGACCCCAGCCTGATTGGTGACGGCGAACGCGTAATGGCCGGCGTCGTTCAGGAGCTTCACCGCCTGCTTGGCCCCTTGAACCCACTCGACCTGATGCGGCGCGTGGACATAGCCGTGGTCGATGTTGAGAACGCCGTCGCGATCGAAGAAGACGGCCGGTCGGCGGCGCTGGCTCGGCACGAGCTCGGCGGCGGCGAGGCTTGCCGGCACGCCGATGTCGATGAAAAAGCCGGAATAGCAGTAGCCCCTGAGCGCGCCGCGGGCGACGAGGCGCGGCAGGATGTCCCGCTCGAGCGACGACGCCTCCGCCGAACCTTCGAGGGCCTGGCGGGTGAGGTAAGTGACCCCGCCGTTGATCAGAGCGAAGCCGAGCCTCTCGCCGCGCCGGCGGATCGCCCTGACGAGGCCGCCGTCGAGCTCGACCGTCTCATACCGGTCCGGTTCCGCGATCTCGCGCAGCGCCAGCGCGGCGACCGCATGTTCTCTGCGCGCCCGGACGAAGAGATCGAGCCAGTTGAAGTCGAACCAGGCATCGCCGTTCAAGAGCAGAAAGTCGTCCCTCAGCCGCGGCAAGGCGTGGACCAGGGCCCCGCCCGTGCCGAGCGGCGTCGGCCCGACCGACAATTCGACGCGGCAGGCGAACCGACGTTCGATGTCGCGCTCGGCGAGGAAGGCGACGATCGTGTCGCTGAGATGTCCCGCAAGCAAGAGGAAGTCGTCAAAGCCGCGCCGCCGCGCCTCGCCGAGCAAGGTTTCGAGAAACGACGCTCCGCCGACGTCGAGCAAGGGCTTGGGCGTGGTGTTGGTCCTCTCGCCGAGCCGGGTTCCAAGCCCGCCGACTAGGATCGCGCACTGATTACCCAACCCTGTGTCTCCCGCGCGAATTCGGCTTCACGCCGCCCCCGGACGCGTCTCGAAGCGGGACGGCGTCGTCCAGCCTTCCGCCCGACGTCGATCCTGCGGGCCGGCCGGCAGCATCAAAATTCAGCAACCCCCTGGCACGGGCGCGCGCCCGGACGCCGAAGACTTTCTCGCTCGTAACCCGCTGTTGGCGCTTGTTCCACGGCGGGCCGGTATAAGCGGTCTCGTCGTTCTAGGCAACGCTGACCCAAGCGGACCGTCCGCCAGAGCCCCCCTCAACACATGCCATCCAACGCGCCAAGATAAGGAGACGCCGTGATCGCTCCCGAACCCAATTGACCGCCTGCGCCATCTCGCCGTGCGACGATCGGTCGCCTATGGCGTGGGTTGAATCCAAGGTATAAGCTGCTCAACGTGTCAGGCGCTGCTGCGTACAAAAAGTGCGCAGGTTTTGATCTTGGGCCGAGAAGGCCGAGGGTCCGGAAAACGAGAAGGGTTTTCTCGCGCTGACGGACCGATGCCGCGGCCGATCAGAGGAGCAAGCTGCGACGCGCTGATGCGCTACGCTGATGCTTGAGGGAACAAATGACCATACGATATCCTGGGATTCCGAGCGTTATCCATGGTAACGGCGCCGTAGCCGAGGTGATGAGCCGAGTATGCGGAGGGGTCATCGGCTATCCGATCACTCCCTCCACCGAGATATCGGAAATCTACGAAGCGTTCCGCGCGAGCGGCGGCTGCAATGTCTGGGGCAAGCACCCATTCTTCTTCGAGCCGGAGGGCGAACACTCCGCCCAGAGCGGCGCGCTCGGCGCGGCCCTGACCGGCGGCAAGTACGTCTCCAACGCCTCGTCCAGCCAGGGCATTCTCTACGGGATGGAATCGCATTATGTCACCGTCGGCAAGAAGGTCGGCGGCTTCGTGTTGCAGGTTGCCGCCCGCGTCGTCTCCAAGCATTCGCTCAACGTGATGGCGGGTCACGACGACGTCTACGCGCTGCTCCCGTCGGGTTACACGATGCTGTTCGGCAGCAACCCGCAGGAAGCGGCCGATCTCGCCGCGATCGCCTACCGGCTCAGCGCCTTGTCGCTGGTCCCGGTCGCCAACGCGATGGACGGCTTCGCCACCAGCCACATGCTGTCCGAAGCCATGATGCCGGAACCGGAGCTCCTGCGCGAATTCCTCGGCGACCCGGCGAGCCAAATCAAATGTCCGACGGTCGCCCAGGAGATGCTGTTCGGCGCCAAGGGCCGCGTGTTTCAGTTGCGTCAGTTCCTGACGCGGCGGGCGGACGACTTCGGGCCTAGCGACCTCGACAAGATCAAGACCTTCCTCGCCGAAAACGAGGCCGCGGTCGAAAGCGACCGCGAGGGCGCGCTGATCGAGCGGACGCTCGCGTTTGTCCCGGAAGAGCTGCGTGGCCAATGGCGCCGGCAGTGGATCAACGCGCATGAGAAGGGCACGCGCCAGCTCGTGCCGGCCCTTGTCGACGTGCACAATCCGGGCCTGACCGGCGGCGTGCAGAACCAGCCGGATTTCCAGGCCGGCTCGGTCGACCACCGCACCCATTTCGTCAGGGACGTTCCGCGCATCGCCCGCCAGGTGATGGAGGAGTTCACCGCGCTCACCGGGCGCGCATACGGTCCGATCACGACCTACATGTGCGACGACGCCGAAACCGTCATGCTCGGCCTCGGCTCCGTGACCGACGACGCCCAGGCGGTCGCCGCCCATTTGCGGTCGCAGGGCAAGAAGGTCGGGGTGATTTCGATCAAGCTCCTGCAGCCGTTCCCGGAGGCGGAGGTCGTCGCGGCGCTCGCCGGCAAGAAGGCGGTCACCGTGCTCGAGCGCTCGGATGTCACTGCCCTCACCACCATGGTGACCCAGGCTCTGTTCAAGGCGCGCGAGAACGTCGACGGCATCCGGCATCCCGGCATTGCGCCGCTCGACAATGCGCCGAAGGTCACGACCGCGATCTTCGGCCTCGGCGCGCATGATTTGCAACCGCGGCACCTAGTCGCCGCGTTCAAGAACATGGAGACCGTCAACGCTCCATTCGTCTATCTGGGCTCGCAATTCTTCGCCAAGAATCCCTCGCCGCACCTCGCGGCGCTGCAGGAAAAGATGAGGGCGGCGTATCCCGAGACCGAGTTGATGGCGCTCGAGACCGAGCCGAACCCGGAGCTCCTGCCGAAGTCGGCGATCCGCATCCGCTTCCATTCGGTGGGCGGCTACGGAACCATCGCCACCGGCAAGCTCCTGACCGACATCCTCGCCGGCGCGCTCGAGCTGCACTCGAAGGCGGCGCCGAAATACGGGTCGGAAAAAAGCGGCGCGCCGACCAACTACTACATCACGCTCAGCCCCGAACCGGTACTCATCACCAACGCCGAGCTGGAGGACGTCGAACTCGTCGTCTCGCCGGATCACAAGGTGTTCAGCCACAGCAATCCGTTGCGCGGCCTCAAGGAAGGCGGAACCTTCATCCTCCAGTCGCACCTCGACCCGGTCGAAGTGTGGAAGGAACTGCCGGAGCACGCGCGGAAGACCATCCGCGACAGGAACATTCACTTCCATATCCTCGACGGCTTCGCCGTCGCCAAGCAGCATGCGCCGACGCCGGAGCTCGAAGTCCGCATGATGGGCATCGCCTTCATCGGCGCGGTGTGCGGCCATTTCGACCGCGTCACGGCCGGCGCCCCGGAAGAGGCCGTGCTGAAGAAAATCCGTCAGCAGATTTCGAAGAAGTTCGGCGCCAAGGGCGGCCCGGTCGTCGAAGGCAACATGGCGGTGATCCGCGATGGGCTTCAGGCGACGCGAACGGTCGACTACGAGGCGCCCGAATTCGAACAGGCTGAGCAGGCTGAAAAGTCCGCAGCTCGCCCGAGCGGCCGCACCGTGCTGATTTCAGCCTCGATGTGCCGCGCCGCGAGATCTCCGGCGACCGAAGGCTTCCTCGACGCCGACTATTTCGAGGACATCATGGCCGCCTCGTTCCGCGATGGAACCATCGCCGAGGCGCCGGTGATGCCCGGCGCGGGCCTGTTCCTGCCGGCCGGAAGCGCCGCCTTCAAAGACAAGGGCCTGTTCCGGCGCAACGTGCCGGAGTTCGTCGCGGATCTGTGCACCGGCTGCATGGAATGCGCGCTCGTGTGCCCGGATGCGGCGATCCCAAATTCGGTGCACGATATCCACGACCTTCTCACCACCGCCATCCGCCAGCTCGATATCGCGGAGACCCAGCGCGAGGCGTTGCGCGGCCAGGTCCACGCACTCGCGGGCGAAGTGCGCGAAATTTATCGGCGCGAGAAGGAGCCGAGGCCGCTCAACGAGATCGTGGCCGAGGCGGCTGGCGAGCTCGACGTCGAGAACCCGGTTCTGCGCGGCCATCTCGGCCGGCTGGCCAACGCTCTGACCGCCTTCCCGGTCGCCAAGACACGGCCCTTCTTCGACGCGATGGAGAAGGCCTCTCCCGGCAGCGGCGGACTCTTCTCCGCCGCCATCGACCCGTGGAAATGCACGGGCTGCCTCGAATGCGTCGACGTCTGCGGACCGCACGCGCTCGTCGCGCGCGAGCAGGACGCGGAGCTGCTCGACACGCTGCAGGCGCGCTTCGACTTCCTGAGCCGGACCCCCAACACGCCGGCGCGCTTCTTCGAAGGGGCGATCAAGCCCGACGGCGATGCGAAGCGCCTGATGCTCGATCGCAACAACTATTACGCCACCACGGGCGGCCACGGCGCCTGCCGCGGCTGCGGCGAGGTCACTGCAATCCGGCTCGTCACCGGGGCCAATCACGCGATCCACGACGAGCGGCGCAAGGAGCATATCAGCGAGGTTGAGAGCCTGATCGAGCGGCTCACCGCCAAGCTGCCGTCGGTACAGAACACCGAGCGCGATCCCAAACGGCGCGAACGCATCGCGCAGACGATCGCGACTTTGGATACGCGCCTCTATCTGTTCGAGAGCGGTCCAAGAGGGCATGGCCCCGCCAGCGCCGTCATCGCCAATGCGACCGGTTGCAGCAGCGTCTACGCCTCGACGTTCCCGTTCAACCCGTACAACGACCCGTGGGTCAACAGCCTGTTCCAGGACACGCCCGCGGTCGCCAAGGGCATATTCGAGGGCCTGAGCGCGGAGGCGAGCGGCGACATAAGGGCGCTCAGGGTCGCCAAGCTCGACCTCGCCAACGAATACGACCCCGAGGCGCACGACCGCTACTTCAGACTGTTCGGCTGGGCCGATTTCACCCCCGAGGAGATGAGCCTCCTTCCGTCCGTCATCAGCATGGGCGGCGACGGCGCGACCTACGACATCGGCTTCGGCGCATTGTCGCGCCTGCTCTCGACGTCGACGCCGATCAAAGTCGTCGTTCTCAACACCGGCGCCTATTCGAACACCGGCGGGCAGGCGTCGACCGCGAGCCTGACCGGCCAGGATTCTGACCTCGCCCGGTTCGGCGCAGCCCATTCCGGCAAGCAGGAGGAACGCAAGGAGCTCGCGTTGATCGCCGCGTTCCATCCGAACGTGTTCGTGGTGCAGAGCTGCGCCGGCATGCAAGGGCACTTCCTCAAGCACGTGGTGGAGTTCCTGAACCACAACGACTCGCCGGCGGTGCTCGACGTCTATACGCCCTGCCAGGGCGAGCAGGGGATCGCCGACCCGCAGGCCAGCCGGCACGGGCGTCTGGCGGTCGAGAGCCGCATGAGCCCGTTGTTCGTGCATGACCCGCGCCGCGGCGCCGATCTGCACAGCCGGTTCTCGCTCGACGGCAATCCGGACGCGGACAAGGACTGGGCGACCAATACGATCGAGTACGTCGAGGACGGCGCGCTCAAGCTCATGGAGGCGCCGCTCACTCCCGCCGACTTCGCGCTGATCGAAGGCCGGTTCAGGAAGCAGTTCCGACCTCTCGCCGCCGCCGCGGCCGGCGTGCCGATCCACGAGTACGTCAAGCTCAGCATGGCCGATCGGGCGAGCAAGACGCCGTTCGTCTGGACGACCGACTCGGACAAGAAGCTCGTCAAGGCGGAGGCGTCGCAGACGATCGTCCACCTGGTGCAGGAGCGTCGCAAGAACTGGCGGACCCTGCAACTCCTCGCCGGCCTCGACGTCGCGAAGCTGGACGCGGACCATCACATCGAAGTGGAGACCCTGAAGCGGCAGTACAACGAGGCGACGGAGGCGCGCGAATCCTCGATCGACTCGATCGCCAAGGCGATGTCCGAGCTGGCCGCATCATCCAGCGCGCCCGTCTCCGCCGGTCTAGCGACGGCGACGACGCCGACGACGCGCCTCGTCTCGGCCGCGCCCCATGCGGCGGCGCCCGCCGCCAAGGGCAACGGAGCGCCTGTGACGTACGCCGACGAGGACGTCCCGAAGTGCAACAACTGCAAGACCTGCTATCAGGAGGTCCCGGAACTGTTCGAAAAGACCCGGATCGTCGTCGACGGCGCAGCGAAGGAGGCCGGACACCTCATTTCGGGCGCGCTCGCCAAGATCAAGGTCACGCCGGAGCTGATGGCGAAGCTCTCCCGTGTCGCCGCCAACTGTGACGCGGAGATCATCCATGTCCACTGAAGCATCGGCGTCGAGCGCCGGACACGACGATCTCGAGCGCTACCGCGAGGCGGCCCAGGCGCTCGAGGCCACCCAGGGCGAAATCGAGGAGCTCGAACGTACCGAGGCCTTCGAGGTCTTCCAGAAGCAGCTCGGCCTCCTGCGCCGGCGGCTCCTGAACAGCCCGGATTCGCTGCGGCAGATGTTCATCGACGACGGCATGCAGGCCATCGTGTGGGAGTTCAAGCAGGACGCGCTCGGCCGCAACTTCACCAAGACGCTGTGGAGCCTGCTCCTGCGCGAGGACGACACGAGCGCCATTCTCCTGCGCTTCGTCTGGAACGTACCGCTCAAGTTCAAGCGCAAGTTCATCGCTGCGATCGACGCGCATCTGTCCGACCGCTACCCGATGTTCAAGGGCCTGTCGCAGGGTTGGCCCGGGCAGAACGGCATTCCGCCTTACATCCGCGGACCCGACGAGCGGGCGAGGGACTTCGAGCTCGTCAACCAGGGCTACCTCGGCTACATGAACCTCGGCTACAGCGCGCGGGAGGTCGACCTTTTCGTCTGGCTCGAGACGCTGCGCGACAAGCAGTGCGAGGACCGGGCGTGCGAGCTCGGCGTGCCGAGGCCGGGCCACGAGCGTAAAGGAGGCTGCCCGGTCAAGATCCACATCCCGGAGATTCTGCAGCTTCTGGGGACGGGCCGGTTCGAGCAGGCGCTCGAACTCATCGAAAGCTGCAACCCCCTGCCCGACGTCACCGGCCGCGTCTGCCCGCAGGAACTGCAGTGCCAGGGCGTCTGCACCCTGACAGGACGGCCGATCGAGATCGGCCAGCTCGAATGGTTCCTGCCCGAGCGCGAGAA
>Ga0074044_10001957_pt1 | contig 18185 bp, 15 predicted proteins | sample BogForMeECP23OM1_FD_94443 | JGI IMG/M metagenome (GOLD analysis project Ga0074044, IMG submission 94443) | Bog forest soil microbial communities from Calvert Island, British Columbia, Canada - Bog Forest MetaG ECP23OM1 | ecosystem: Environmental > Terrestrial > Soil > Wetlands ...
AGCCACCAATCCCACTGCGAATGAATCGCGAAAAGCCAATTGGGCTTGGCCGCGTGCACCAGGGCCACGCGGCCAAGCTCCAATCCGACGCACACGCCCAGCGGCGCCATTTCCCAGGACAATTGGCCTTTTTTCAGAAGGCGAACCACAGCTTTCGGGATGTTCAGAAACGTGAACGGGCCAAAATTCCAGAGATCTTCTTTGTTGGGGATGGCTTGGCGGATCAAACCGCCAAGCAAACCGGCGGTCGAGGCGGCAGGCATCGCCAGCCATTCGTGAGAAATAAGCGCGGGAATGGTGATGATCGCGCCGCCAATCGGCCCAACCACGCGGCCGCCGAGCAGCCCCATTAGAAAAGCGCCTTCGAGCGAAAGGTCCGCGAACTGGTAGGGATAGCCGACCAAGCGCAGCGTCACACCGACGATGAGCGGTGGGGTCATGAAGAGCATTAACTTTAGCTTTTGGTCGGGGTCGCGTTCCTCGGTGAAGAGCACGCGACGGAAAGTGTTCCAGCGGGCGAGCAATGCGGCGATCGAGGACGCCACGCCCACCTTCAGCAGCAAGGTGAAGAGGAGGTCGCGAACTGCCGTTGCCTTATCCATTTTTGGCTTGCGCGGACGTCTTCGCTAACGCTAGCCAATCACAGCCGCGATGTAAAGCCTCCCGTGGCGTACCTGTTATACTTCTCGTTCCACATGAACAAGAATTCGCCCGCACGCAAGCAACCGAAAAAGGCAGGACCAACAGTAGAACTTGTCGCACAGGCTGCTCTTCCCACACGGTACGGCCGGTTCACGATTTACGGATTCAAAGGCTTGGGCCCTCTGGATGAAGCGATCGCTCTGGTGCGTGGCAAAGTCAATGGAAGGAGCGCGCCGCTCGTGCGCGTCCATTCACAATGCCTGACTGGCGATGTGCTCGCGTCGCTGCGCTGCGATTGCCGAGCGCAGCTCGAACTTTCGCTCAAGAAAATCGGGCAGGCTGGGTCCGGTATTCTGCTGTATCTGCCGCAGGAGGGCCGCGGCATCGGGCTCATGAATAAACTTCGCGCCTATCAGCTACAGGATGGAGGAATGGACACGGTCGAAGCCAACGAGAAGCTGGGATTCGCGGCCGATGCGAGAGATTACGATTTTTCGGCGCAAATCTTGAAAAAACTGGGTGCCACGAAAATCCGGCTGCTCTCCAATAATCCAGAAAAAGTTCGCCAGCTCGAGCGGTCCGGGATTCGCGTGGTTCAGCGCGTCGCCTGTCAGCCTCGCATTTCGAAAATTTCCCGTGCTTACCTGCAGACGAAAAAAAATAAGATGGGCCACCTTCTCGAAGGACTCAAGTAAATTTGAAGAACGTTTGGGAACCAATCCGATGACGCCAACGATCTCGCAACGCGTGAAATTCTCCGCTTCGCCGGAAACACTCTTCGAAATGTACATGGATTCGAAGAAGCACACGGCTTCTACTGGAGCGCCAGCAAAATTGAGCCGCAAAGTTGGCGGTGTTTGGCAGGCGCATGGGGGCGCTATCGGCGGCAAGAACTTGCTCATCGTACCCGGTAAGAAAATTGTGCAGGCTTGGCGGGCGGGATTCTGGAAGAAGAATGAACTCTCGATTCTCATCATGACTTTTGAAAAGGCCCCTGGTGGCGCGGTCGTGGAAGTCGTTCACGTGGGTGTGCCGCAACACGACCAGAAGGGCGTGCGCAACGGCTGGCCTGCTTTTTATTGGAAGCGCTGGAAGAAATATCTCGCGGCGCAAAAGAAGAAATAGAGCTTCGGCTTCAACCACCGCCGACGAATTGCACGATTTCGTAGCGATCGCCAGGTTCAACCGGCGTATCAGTCCAGGCAGGGCGCGGAAGAATTTCCAGGTTTCGCTCGATGGCCACGCGGCCTGAGTCCAGGCCGAGCAGGACGAGCAAATCGGCAACCTTCGCGCCGGGTTGCGTTTCGCGCTTCTCTCCGTTCACCACAATCGAGATTGCTGTTTCCATCGCCGTTTTCCACTCGTATCTCAAATCCAGCGCTATCTCTAAGCAGTCGGCACGCGGGGCCGGGCCTTCAATTGAAATTTCAGCTGGCCTTTCGAATCGGCTTGCGAAGCCTCGATGACTAGCGCAGGCTCGGCTCCGGCAAGCTTGGGCATCTCAAATTCCAGTTGCGCCTGGCCATCGGCTGCCGTCTCCGTCGAAAATTCCGTGACGTCCGCTGCACCATCAATGCGCGCGGTGACCAGGGCGCCAGCGATAGCCTCCCCATTTTGCTTTTTCCGCACGGCAATGTGCAAGTTCGCGCGCTTCCCTGCCAGCCAGTTCTTCGCGTTCATCAATTCCAGCGCTAGCGGCGGCGCTGGCGAAGCGTTCGAATGCGCCGCGGAATCAGGCTTCTTCGCGGCGGGGTTTTCGTTGACTGGTAAGGGAGGAGGAACCAGATGCAATGCGCCGCTGCGAATCTCTTCGGTCACACCGCGGTGCTGGTCGTCGATTCGTTTTCTGACGAGCGCTTCACGTTCCGGATCAAGCGGCAGCAAATCAATATAATTGTTTGTGCGGCGATGCAAAACGCGGCCGCGACAATAGACCGTCGTGTCGATCAAGGCATTCGCGGTCCCGCGGTCCTCGGTCTGTACGTGGTAGATCGACTCTCCCACTTTTACGTCCGTGTTATGCCCAAAGAGCATCGATTCCGTCCGCTTCCCCGGCGGCCACTCGCCGATGATTCCGCCGCCGGCTTGCGCGACGGGATTTTTCTCGCGCCATTTGACCGACTGGCGGTTGAATGGATATTATAGCGCTTCGCCCATGACCGATTCAGGCTTACAAGCGTACACTCCGCTTCTCTTACACCTGCTGATTGCCACGGCGCTCGCCGGGGCGCTGACGGCTGCCTCGGTGCTGGTGGGCTGGCGCCGGCCTAGCCGGGCCAAACAGCAGCCCTACGAATGCGGCATGGAGCCGACCGGCGACGCGCGCGCCCCGGTGTCCGTAAGATTCTATTTGGTGGCCATGGTTTTCATTCTTTTTGACGTGGAAGCCATCTTCCTCTATCCGTGGGCATACATTTACCGGGACTTCATAAAGATGTCACCGAGTATTGGCATGTACGGGTTCATGGAAATGATGGTATACATCGCCATACTTTTGGTCGGCTACTTCTATCTGTGGAAAAAAGGCGCGCTCGACTGGCATAAGTATTAGCCTGCGCCTGAGGGCCTCGCAACAGTGACCGAGAATACGAGCGAAAAAGCTAGTGTTGTGGCCGAGCACCTGCGCGCCTGGAATCCAAACGCCATCGAGGAAGTGATTGAATTCCGCGGGGAAACTACCCTGGTGCTCCCGCGCAAGATTTTGCGGGAGGTGGCCGAGCGGTGCCGCGACCAGGCGGAGCTGCAGTTTGACCTGATTACCGATGCCACTTGCGTAGACCGATTCCCTCACGAACCGCGTTTCGAACTGAATTACCATCTGGTTTCGATTCCCCGGCGCGACAAAATTCGCCTGAAGGTTCGCTTGTCCGGTTCGGACCCGGTGGTGGATACGCTGGTTCCCGTCTGGCCGGGCGCAAATTGGCTAGAGCGCGAGATTTTTGACCTTTTTGGGATACGCTTCACTGGCCATCCAGACTTGCGCCGGATCCTCCTTCCCGAAGACTGGGAAGGATATCCGCTGCGCAAGGATTATCCCGTCGAGGGATATCGTGACGTTCCGATGGTCCCGGGATTCAGAAAGAGTTCTGTATGACCACCGTCGAGACCGCAACGGGCCCGACAAAAACGATGGTCCTGAATATGGGGCCGCAACATCCGTCGACGCACGGCGTGCTGCGCGTGCTGCTCGAACTGGATGGCGAAACGGTCGTTAGGGCCGTTCCTGATCTGGGCTATCTGCACACAGGAATTGAGAAAAGCTGCGAGGACAAGACCTATTCGCAAGCCATCACGCTTACCGACCGGATGGACTACCTCAATCCGCTCGGCAATAACCTCGTTTACTGCCTGGCCGTGGAAAAGTTGCTGGGCCTCGAAGTTCCCAAGCGCGCGCAGTACGTTCGCGTGATGATGGTCGAGCTCCAGCGTATTTCTTCGCATCTTGTCTGGCTTGGAACGCATGCCATTGACATGGGCGCGATGTCCGTTTTTCTTTATTGCTTCCGCGAACGCGAAGAGATTCTAAAGATTTTTGAGCTATTCGCCGGGCAGCGCATGATGACGAGCTACATTCGCATCGGCGGCATCGCCCTGGAACCACCGGCGGGCTGGCGGACGGCGGTCGAGCGTTTTCTGAAAATGATGCCCAGCCGCATCGATGAATACGAATCGCTCCTCACCGGCAACCGCATCTGGATGGGGCGGCTCCAGGGTGTCGGCTATATTTCCGCGGAAGACGCGGTGGCTCTAAGTATGACTGGCCCAACGCTTCGCGCGGCGGGCATCGCTTACGACAACCGCAAAACGTTCCCGTATTCAAGCTATGACGAGTTCGAATTTGACGTGCCGACGCGGACGGAATCCGACTGTTTCGCGCGTTACATGATCCGCGTGTTGGAAATGCGTCAGAGTTTGAACATCGTGCGCCAGGCGATGGCTAAAATCACGGACAATGGCCCGATCCGGACCGAAGCACCAGGCATCGTGCCGCCGGCGCGGGAAAAAATGAAGACGGAGATGGAAGCGCTCATCTACCACTTCAAGATTTTTACGGAAGGGTTTTCGCCGCCGCCGGGCGAGGCGTTTGTGACTGTGGAATCGCCGCGCGGCGAATTGGGCTGTTTTATCGCCAGCGATGGCTCGCCAAAACCTCTGCGCGCCCACTTCCGCTCGCCTTCGTACATCAATCTACAGGCTTTGCCGAAGCTTGTGACGGGGCAGTTGATTTCGGACGTAGTGGCCTGCATCGGGACGATCGATATCGTTTTGGGAGAGGTCGACCGCTAACCTCATGGAACTCTCTACACAGCTGGCTGCGCGTTTTGAGAAATTACAGAACGCGTATCCGTTCAAGCGCAGCGCGCTGATACCCATGCTGATGTATGCGCAGGACGAGTATGGCTCGGTGAGCGACGAGATGATTGCGGAAATCGCCCGCCGCCTCGATTTGAATAACGTTCAGGTCGAGGAAACTCTCGCCTACTACTCGATGCTGCACCGCAAGCCGATGGGCAAATTTCACGTGCAGGTTTGCACGAACGTGGCTTGCATGCTGCGCGGCGGCAACGAAATCCTGGAACGCGCCAAAAAGCGGCTGGAGATCGGCCACAAAGAAGTGACCCAGGATGGCGTCTTCTCTCTCGAAGAGGTGGAATGCATCGGGGCATGCACCGGCGCTCCCGCCATGCAGGTGAATTACGACTTCTACGAAAATCTGACGGCGCTCAAGTTCGATCGCATCATCAAGGAATTGGACGGCGGGAGAGTTCCTCCGCCGGAGCCGGTCACCGCCGGCGCGCTTCACCCGCGAGAGCCGGGCGAAACGCCGCTCATCAGCAAACGCTGGGGGATCAAAGATTCGCGCAAGATCGATGTCTATCTGCAGCACGACGGCTACAAGGCGCTCGAAAAAGCGCTGAAGGAGATGACGCCGGAAACGATCATCGACGAAGTGAAAAAATCCAGCTTGCGCGGGCGCGGTGGCGCAGGCTTTCCGACCGGCATGAAGTGGTCGTTCGTGCCCAAGGATTCGCCGAAGCCGAAGTACCTTATCTGCAATGCGGACGAATCGGAACCCGGCACTTGCAAGGACCGCCCGCTAATGGAGATGGATCCCCATCAGCTGATCGAGGGCATGATTATCGCCGGGCGTTCTTTTGGAGCTCACCGCGGCTTCATTTACGTGCGCGGTGAATATCGCTACGTTCTGGATATCGTGGAAGATGCCGTCGTGGAAGCCTATGCGCACGGATACCTGGGCAAAGACATTCTGGGTTCGGGATTTGATTTCGACATCCTCACGCATACCGGCGCTGGTGCGTACGAGTGCGGCGAAGAGTCTGCATTGATGGAATCGCTCGAAGGCAAACGCGGCTACCCGCGTATCAAACCGCCCTTCCCTGCTGTTGTGGGCCTGTATGGCTGCCCGACCATCATTAATAACGTCGAAACTCTCAGCTCCGTTCCCGCCATCATTCTGGAAGGCGGCGAGGCCTACGCGCAGCGCGGCACGCCAAAAAATGGCGGCACGCGCTTGCTCTGCGTCGCGGGCCATATTGCAAAGCCTGGGATTTACGAGATTCCGCTCGGGATGAACATGAAAAAGTTCATCTATGAAATGGCGGGAGGAATTCCCGGCGGCAAAAAACTGAAGGCCGTCATCCCTGGCGGAAGTTCCTGCCCGATTCTAAGCGCCAGCGAAATCGATATCGCGATGGACTATGACTCCGTCGCCAAAGCTGGTTCGATGCTCGGCTCCGGCGGCATGGTCATCATGGACGAAACTACCTGCATGGTGGACATGGCCCGCCGCATCATGCATTTTTACGCGCACGAATCGTGCGGCTGGTGCATTCCCTGCCGCGAGGGCACGTCCTGGCTGAAGAAGATGCTGGATCGCTTCCACGCGGGCTACGGCCGCCCGGAAGATATTGATATTGCCGGCGAACTGGCGAAAAACATGTTGGGTCGTACGTTCTGCCCGCTTGGCGACGCCGCCGCGCTGCCGACCATCAGCATCGTGCAGAAGTGGCGCAACGAATTCGAAGATCACTTGAACGGAAAGTGTGCGTATAAATCCGCGGAAGCACTCGTGGGCTCGCGTTAGGAATCCATGGCAGAGACGAAGCTAGTTACGCTGAAGATTAACGACCGCGATGTGCAGGTTCCTCCGGGCACGCTGGTGATTGAAGCGACGCGGCGGATCGGAACGGAAGTGCCGTCGTTCTGCTACTACCCCGGGCTTTCTTTGCAGGCCGCTTGCCGCATGTGCCTCGTCGAAGTGGAAAAAATGCCGAAACTGCAGACGGCGTGCACTTTGATAGCTACCGAAGGCATGGTCGTTCGAACGAACACGGATCAGGTTCGCGGCGCGCGCAAAGCGATGCTCGAGTTCTTGCTGACGAACCATCCGCTCGATTGCCCGGTGTGCGACAAGGGCGGCGAGTGCGAGCTGCAGGATATGGTGTTCCGCTACGGCGCGGACACCAGCCGCTTCGTCGAAGAAAAAATTCACCGGCCGGAAGAAAAATGGTCGGAGCTGGTGTATTACGATGCGCCACGGTGCATTCTTTGCTTCCGTTGCGTGCGCGTTTGCGATGAAGGCATGGACGTCAAGGCGCTCGGCGTAGGAATGCGCGGCGCGAACAGCATCATCATTCCAAATCGCGAAGACCATCTCGAGTGCGAAGAGTGCGGGATGTGCATCGATATTTGCCCCGTGGGCGCGCTTACGAGCGGGACGTACCGTTACAAGACGCGGCCGTGGGAGATGACGTATGTCTCAACCGTTTGCACGCATTGTTCGAACGGGTGCAAAACGACGTTGAGCGTGCGCAATCACGAGATCATGCGCGCGAATAACCGCGATCTCTCCGGAATTAACGAGGATTTTCTGTGCATCAAGGGGCGCTTTGGCTTTGATTTTACCAGGCATCCCGAACGCGTTCGCCAGCCGCTGGTACGCAAAGGCGACAAACTTTATCCCGTTTCCTGGGAAGAGGCGGCGCAGACGGCGGCGACGCGGCTCAAACAGATTTACGACGCAGGCGGCAAAGATTCGATTGGATTTATCGGCTCGAACCGGACATCGAACGAAGAGAATTACCTGTTCCAGCGCATGGCCCGCGCGACGTTTGGCACGAACAACGTCGACCACCACCGCACGGCGGACTACACCGGTCTTGTTACGGCGCTCGGCGACCAGTCCGGCGATTCGCTGCTGACGATGAAGCAATTGGCGGAGGCGAAAGCCGTTCTTCTGGTTGGCAACGATCCGACGGAGCAGAATCCGCTGGCCGCGTGGCAGATTCGCAAAGGCATACGCCACATTGGCGCGAAGCTTTTTATTCTGAACGCGCGCGAGATCAAGCTGAAGCGCAAAGCTACGCAATTCGTCAAGCTCGTCGCTGGCCAGGAAGCGGCCGCGATTCGCTTCATGGCTCACGAAGAGGGCCAGCTGCCGAGCCATCTCGTCGAGCAGCTTGTGCAAGTGAAGGCAGCGCTGGATGCCGAGCCAGAAGTGGCCATCGTCTTCGGCGCGGAAGTGACTGGCGCGGCGATTGCGCAGCTTGTTGCATTCGGCTCAAAACTTCACGGCAAAGTGCGCTACATGGCGCTGGGAGATTACGCGAATTCACGCGGAGCCGCCGACATGGGTCTTCTCCCAGACAGGCTGCCCGGTTATGCGCACACGGACGATTCGGCCGCGCGAGACACATTCGAGCGGTTGTGGGGCGCTGTTCTTTCTGCGAAAGCAGGCATGACTGCGCCAGCAATGGTGGAAGCGGCGCAAAACGGCAAACTAAGGGCTCTGTATGTGATGGGCGCGAACCCGCTTTCGCACTTTGGCACGCTTGGGTTCGGGCGTGGCAAGCTCGAACTGCTGATCGTTCATGAAATGTTTTTGACGGATACGGCCAAACTTGCCGACATTGTTTTCCCTGCAGCATCGGCATACGAAAAAGAAGGCAGCGTCACCAATACTTCCGGCGAAATACAACTTTTGCATAAAGCGGCCGAAGTGATGGGCCCACGGAGCGATTTCGACTTGCTGCGGATTCTCTCGCATCAGCTGGAAAGGCTCGGCTTGGGTAAGGCGTTCCACTACAAGACGCCTGCCCATGTGTTTGAAGAAATTCGCAAGGCGGTTCCAGGTTATGACGTGCTGGCTGCTGGGTTGCTGACCGGTGGCGCGGAACCCACGCACGTTCAGATCGCGAAGAACGGCCACGCGCCGTATGACGTTCCGGTCGGCTTGATTCGCTCCGCGCAAGACACGCTTTTCACCAGCGGCACGCTTGGCCGCTTCTGCACCATGATGGAATCTCTTCCGGAGGCGGAAGCCAAGCCGTGATCTCCTTTCTAAACGCGAACGCCACCATCATCATTTATCTTGTAAAGATTGCGCTTCTGCTTTTTATCGTTCTGACCGTCAATGCGTATTTGACGTGGTTCGAACGTAAAGTGGTCGCGCACATGCAATCACGCTGGGGACCGCATCGTGTCGGGCCGCACGGCTTGTTGCAGCCTTTAGCGGACGGAGCAAAATTTCTTTTGAAGGAAGATCCGACGCCCGCGGGCGTGGACAAATTCACCTATTTTCTCGCGCCGCTTATGGCGCTGGCGCTCGCGCTTACGTCGATCGCGATTATTCCCTTTGGGCCGGAGCCGCTGCACATATTTGGACGCGACATCACACTAGGCATCGCCGACTTGAACATTGGCATTCTGGCGCTTTTCGCGATCACCGCGCTCAGCGTGTATGGTGTCGCGCTGGCCGGCTGGTCTTCGAACAGCAAGTATCCACTGCTCGGCGGCTTGCGAAGTTCCGCGCAAATGGTGAGTTACGAGTTAGCGCTTACGATGTCGGTCGTAGGAGTGCTCTTGCTCGCCGGGAGCTTCAATCTGCGCGACATTATCAATGCGCAGGCGCACCATCCCGAGTGGGGCATCGCCGGCTGGAATCTGTGGCCGCAAATCCTGGGATTTTTTTGTTTCTTCGTCGCGGCAGTGGCCGAAACGAATCGCGTGCCGTTCGATCTTCCCGAAGCGGAATCGGAACTCGTTGCCGGTTTCCACACGGAATACGCCAGCTTCAAGTTCGCGATGTTTTTCATTGCCGAATACACCAGCATGATCACCGTGTCGTGCCTTTGCACGATCATGTTCTTCGGCGGATGGCTCTCTCCCTTCCCTGCTAGCTGGACGTTTACGCACTATCTGCCCTCGGTGATCCTGATTCCGTTTGGATTGTGGGTCATTTGGGACGGGATTCGATACGAAACGATCTTTGGCCGGATCATTCTTCCCGGCGTGGGGACAGCCATCACGGCCATCGGTGTGGTGCTGATTGCGTTCCCGCCAGTGAACGAGTTCATTCAAGGCCCGTTCTGGCTGCTCGGGAAGATATTTGTCTTTCTCTTCGTTTACGTCTGGATGCGCGGCACGCTTCCGCGATTCCGTTATGACCAACTCATGTCGTTTGGCTGGAAGCTTTTGCTGCCGGTTTCGATCGCCAATGTAGTGATTACTGCTTTCGTCATTCTGATGCGGGGTGCGAAGTGACGCCGCAACTTGCCATTTTCTTTGTTTTGGCGGCGCTCGCGGTACTCGGGGCGCTCAGCCTGATCTTCCAGCGCCATCCCATTCACAGCGCACTTTCGCTGATCGTGGTCATGATCGCTCTCGCAGGGCTCTATCTTTTGATGGGCTCGGAGTTCGTCGCCGCGGTGCAAATCATCGTCTACGGCGGCGCGATCATGGTGCTTTTCGTGTTCGTCATCATGCTGCTGAACGCCGGTGTCGAAGAACGCACCAACGTTTCGAAACTCGCCGGCATCGCTGGCATTCCGCTGGCAGTTGCGCTTCTCGGGTTTCTCGCCGCGGCTATCGCGCGTTCGAATGAGAGCGCGCAAGCGGGATTGCAGTCCGGCACGCTCGCCAATACAAAAGAGATTTCCACCATGCTCTTCAAGGATTTTGTTTATCCCTTCGAACTGACATCGTTCCTCATCCTCGTAGCAATACTCGGCGCGATTGTGCTCGCGCAGCGGGAGAAAAGCTAAACATGGTCCCGACGAGCTACTACCTCGTTCTCAGCGCCATTCTGTTCGGCCTCGGCGTGGTGGCGTTTGTGTTCAAGCGCAACGTCATTACGATTTTTATGTCCATCGAATTGATGCTCAACGCCGTCAATCTGGCCTTTGTGGCCTTTAGCCAGGCGCGGCACCAGTCAGATGGCCAGGTGTTCGTTTTGTTCGTCATCGTCGTGGCCGCGGCGGAAGCGGCCGTCGGGCTGGGAATTATCATTCTCACGGCGCGCAACCGGCAATCGCTGAACGTCGAGCGCGTGGATTTGCTCAAACTCTAATGCCCATACTCGATCATCTGTGGATCATTCCGCTGTTGCCGCTGCTTGGCTCGGCCATCAACGGCTTGCTTGGCGGCAAGTGGCCGAACAAGATCGTCAATAGCGTGGCGCTGGGGGCAACGGGGCTCTCGTTCGCATGCGCACTGGAAGCGGTGCGCGAATTCACGCAACTTCCGCAAGATCAAATCCCCTGGATCCAGCATTATTTCAGTTGGATTGCCGCCGGATCCTTCCGTGCGGGCTTCGACCTGCAGATGGATCAGCTCACCGTCGTCATGCTGATGGTCGTCACCGGCGTGGGCTTCCTCATCCACATCTACTCGACCGGCTACATGGCGCACGAAGGCGGCTACTACCGCTTTTTCTCCTACCTCAACTTGTTCATGTTTTTCATGCTCATCCTGGTGATGGCGGCAAACTATGTGCTGCTCTTCGTCGGGTGGGAAGGCGTCGGCCTGTGTAGCTACTTGCTCATCGGTTTTTACTTCCTGAGAAAGTCGGCATCTGACGCGGGCAAGAAAGCCTTCATAGTCAATCGCATCGGCGACTTCGGTTTCATGCTCGGCATGTTCCTGCTGTTCCGCACCTTCGGCACGCTGGATTTCAAAGGTGTATTCGACGCTGCGTCGGGCCCGTCCTGGGGTCACGAAGCCTGGGGACAGTTCGGCACGCTCACGATTGCCTGCTTGCTTCTCTTCATGGGCGCTACAGGAAAATCGGCACAGCTTCCTTTGTACGTCTGGCTGCCGGACGCGATGGAAGGCCCAACGCCCGTCAGCGCGTTGATTCACGCGGCGACGATGGTCACCGCGGGCGTGTACGTCGTTGCGCGGTCGCACATCCTGTTCGTGCACTCAGAAACGGCAATGCTTGTTGTCGCAATCGTCGGATGCGCGACGGCGTTCTTCGCGGCCACTATCGGCCTGGTTCAGACCGACATCAAAAAAGTTTTGGCCTATTCCACCGTCAGCCAGCTCGGCTACATGTTCCTCGCCTGCGGCGTTGGCGCCTTTTCGGCGGGCATCTTTCACTTGATGACGCACGCTTTCTTTAAAGCGCTTCTCTTCCTCGCTGCTGGCTCCGTAATTCACGCCATGGGCGGCGAGCAAGACATGCGCAAGATGGGCGGTCTCAGCACGAAAATCAAGTACACCTACTGGACCATGCTCATCGCCGCGATGGCCATCGCGGGAATTCCGCCGCTCGCCGGGTTCTTCAGCAAGGACGCCATCCTGTTCAGCGCGTTCCAGATCGAAGGCGGACACCCGCTGTACGCCGTTGGGCTGCTGACCGCGCTGCTCACTTCGTTCTACATGTTCCGGCTGATCTTCCTCACCTTTTTTGGCAAGCCGCGCTATGACGAGCATCACGTGCACGTTCACGAACCGCCCTGGAGCATGCTCGGTCCGCTGGTTGTTCTCGCAATACTCTCCGTGACCGGCGCCTGGCTCGCCGCACCGGCACTGTGGGGTGGCACCGACTATTTCGCGAGTTTCCTCGCCCCCATATTCGGCATGCCGCAAAGCGTCGAAGCCATGAGTGAAACGGCCGCGCACCAACTCGAAATCATTCTCGCAATCGTTGCCGTCGCGTCCGCGCTCATTGGCCTCGGCGTAGCCTACTGGCTGTACATCCGCCAGCCCGAAAAGCCGGAACAGCTCGCCAAGTCCATGAAGCCTGTCTACAACACGCTGCTGAACAAATATTACGTCGATGAACTCTACGCCGCCGTAATCATCAAGCCACTGATGTGGATTTCCACGAATGTGCTGTGGAAGGGCGTCGACGTTGCTGGCATCGACGGCACTGTCAACGGCATCGCCAGCGGTGCGAAAAGCGTGGGCGACGTGGTCCGTCACACCCAGTCGGGCAACACGCGCAGCTATGCGGTCTGGGTGGTCATCGGCGCGCTCGTGATCATCGCCGTCATCTTTTTCTGGCCTGCCTCTGCGCCTGCCGTCGGGATGGTGCGCTAATGCCAGCCATACCTTACCTCACGATTCTGATTTTCCTGCCCGCTGTCGGTGTGCTCGGGTTGCTCTGTCTTCGCAGCAACGACCACGAATGGATTCGTCCCCTCGCGTTCGGCGTCTCCCTGCTCGAGTTTATTTTTTCGCTGATTTGGTTGCTCCGCGGCGTGCCGCTCGGCAGCGCCGGCTACCAGCTTGTCGAAAATCATCCGTGGATTGCTCTCGGGGCGCATACCGTCGGAACTCGGTTCTTCGAGCAAACCTACATCAGCTACCACCTCGGCGCGGACGGCATCAGCATGTTCCTCGTCATTTTGACGACATTCCTAACCGTCGTCTCGATCCTCTGTTCGTGGAGCAGCATCCAGAAGCGCGTGAAAGAATTTTTCATCGCCATTCTTATGCTCGAAGTCGGCGTGGTCGGCGTTTTCCTTTCGCTTGACCTTTTCCTCTTCTTCCTTTTCTGGGAAGTGATGCTGATTCCGATGTACTTGCTCATCGGCATCTGGGGCCACGACCGCCGCATTTACGCCGCAATCAAATTCATTCTGTACACCATGGCCGGCTCGATCCTCATGCTGGTCGGCATCATTTGGCTCTATAACGTCACAGGCACGTTTGACCTACCCTCGATTCAGCAAGCGCTTCAAACTGGGGCTCTCGTTCTTCCTCGGGGCACCGAAACGCTTCTCTTTCTCTCTTTCTTCGTGGCCTTCGCTATCAAAGTACCGCTCTTCCCTTTCCATACGTGGCTGCCTGACGCGCACGTGGAAGCCCCCACCGCCGGCTCCGTCATGCTCGCCGGCGTGCTCCTCAAAATGGGTACGTACGGCATGATTCGCTTTTGCCTCCCGCTCTTCCCGGAAGCCTCGAAAAGGTTCGCATTCCCTATTGCGGTTCTGGCCATCATCGGCATCATCTACGGCGCGCTGGTCGCTCTCGTCCAGCCAAACCTGAAAAAACTCGTCGCCTATTCCAGCGTCAGCCATCTCGGCTTTGTCGTGCTCGGCATTTTCGCCTTCCATCCTATTTCCATGCAAGGCGCCGTCTTCCAAATGCTCGCGCACGGCATCTCCACCGGCGGTCTCTTCTTGCTCGTCGGCATGCTTTACGACCGGCGCCACACTTTCGAAATGTCTCAGTTCGGTGGCCTGGCCACGCCCATGCCGCGGCTTGCAGCATTCTTCCTGTTTGTCGCGCTATCTTCGCTCGGCTTGCCCATGCTCAATGGCTTCGTCGGCGAGTTCCTGATCCTACTAGGCACGTATCAAGTGCATTGGAACTGGGCCGCTTGGGCTGCTATCGGCGTCATTCTCTCGGCGTGTTATTTGCTATGGGCTTACCAGAAGGTTTTCTTCGGTGAAATTACCGTCGAGAAGAATCGCACTCTGCCAGACGCATCCGCCCGCGAGCGTGCGATTCTCGTCACCATGGCCGTCATCACGCTCTGGATGGGCATCGGCTCGGTCTTTATCACCAGCCGCACCGCCTCAGCCAGCGATTCTGTGATCAAACAAATGGATCGCCCCCCGCGCGCCGAAGAAGCCCATTCTCACGTAGGGGCACGGCACGTTTACCCTGCTCGCTCTGAGGAACGAAGGGAGCTTCGAAGGGCCGTGCCCGCTGCTTCAACCACGCCCGACGTCGCGCCAAGACAAAACTCACTGGAAAGGCTCGGAACCCGCTAAATGTCCGCGTTCCCCAGCTCCGCAGATATCCTTCTCGTCTTGCCGGAACTCATTTGGTGCGGCTTTGGCGCGCTCCTGATGCTGCTCCAGCCTTTCGTCAGCAGCCGCAAAGTCCTGACGTTCGTGGCTGTGGCCGGAGCGCTCCTGGGCATTTGCGGCAACTTTTATGCGGTCCATAATCCGGGCTCTGCGTTCTCCGGTCTAGTGGCCGCCGATCCGTTCAGCATCTTCTTTAGCCATCTCGTCGGGCTGGTTGCCGTCCTCGTCATTCTCGCCGCGGCGCCCTACCTAGATCGCGAACGCCTCGCCGACGCCGAATTCTACGCGCTCGTCCTTTTCGCCACGGCCGGAATGGGCGTCCTGGCTTCCGCGCAAGAACTGCTCACGGCATTTATTGGTCTCGAGCTCAGCTCCATCTCCAGCTACATCCTCGCCGGCTATCGCCGCGACACGCTCAAGTCCGGCGAATCCTCGATGAAGTATTTCCTTCTCGGCTCGTTCGCCACGGCTTTTTTTCTTTACGGCATCGCGCTCGTTTACGGCGTCACCGGCACGACGAATCTCCTGCGCATGGATGCCGCAGATCCCACAAGCACCATGTTGAAGCTGGGCCTGGCGCTGATCCTCATCGGCCTCGGCTTCAAAGTCGCTGCCGCGCCTTTCCAGATTTGGACGCCGGACGTTTACGAAGGCGCACCGACACCCGTCACCGCGCTTTTTTCCGCGGGACCCAAAGCTGCGGCCTTCGCGTTGCTACTCCGCATCTTTGCCGACGTTCACGCCGCCACGCAATTCTGGTTCTGGGCTTTCTGGATCCTTGCCGTTCTCACGATGTTCGCGGGTAATCTTGGCGCGCTGCTGCAGACCAACGTCAAGCGCCTGCTCGCTTACAGCTCGATCGCCCACGCGGGTTACATCCTCGTGGCTTTTGCGGCGGTGACGCGGCTCTCTGCCGATCAAGAAATCGGCGCGAGCCCCGCTTACGCAGCGGTCCTCTTTTATCTGTTGACGTATGCGCTCGTGAAAGTTGGCGCGTTCACCATCGTTTCGCAATTCGGTGGCGCGGGTGAGAAACATCTACAACTCGACGACTTCGCCGGTCTCGGCGAACGCCAGCCTGTGGTGGCTGCCGTCCTCTCACTATTCCTGCTTTCGCTGCTCGGCCTGCCCGTCACCGCGGGCTTCCTCGGCAAGTTTTATATCTTCAAAGCCGCCGTGGATTCGCACCTGATCTGGCTAGCCGTCATCATGGCCATTAACAGCGTCATCGGCGCCTACTACTACATTCGCCTCATCGTGGTGATGTACATGCGCGAACCCAGCGCCGAAATCGCCGCCACAGCCCCGGCCCGCTTTCCCCTCTCCGTCAACGTCGTCCTGGCCATTGCCGCCTTCGGCACCATTTTCCTCGGCGTCCTCCCAAGCAAAACGCTCAACTACCTCCTCCAAGCCACGCTCATCAACAACCGATAGTCCGCTGCAGCGCGCTGCCGAAGCGGACATCGAGATCGTTCTGCCCCGCCATCGCAATCCTCCCGATGGCGCCTGGCACCCCGGCCCCGATCTATTCACCTAGACCCCAGTACCCAAGTTACCGGCAACGCGACTTACCAGGAGTTAACCCGCGCCACGACCGATTACTGGTAAGCGGGATTTATCAGAGTCAGGGCCGAATCGGACCGGCAGGCTAGGCGATCTTAGAAACCCTCGATCATCCAGACGTTTCCCTGCATGGTAAAGTGGGCCAGCCGCAGATGCCGACCATCCGGCGAGGGCGTCCCTGGTACCGCGGCGTATTGGAACCGATCCGCCCAAAGGCGCTGGGTGCGTCCCTGAAGGTCAACGCGAAGCAGCGCCGTGCCTGCCGTAGAGCGGCTCGATACATAGAAGGCTTTCCCATCCGGTGACCAGTCCACGTATTCGATGCCCCCCCAGCCTTCGACGACGATATCGGAAGCAGGCCCGCCCGCCACGGGGATGATACGGATACGCCCCTCGCTTGCGTTGTACATCCCAACCGCGATGTGCGAACCATCGGGAGAGAGGTCCCACTGCGGGATGGATGTTGGATTGCGTTCCATCCTGGCCACCTCACGGCCTCTCCCCTTCAATGGATCGAATGACGTGAATACCAACTGTTTCTCGGTTTGCTCCTCGACGACGCATAGGCTTGCGGGCGCGTGGGCACAGTGAAAGTTCGTGCTGCCGCGAACGGTCATCACCAACTCGGATGGCCCGCCCTGGGACGCAACTCGCATGAGGCGCACGGTGGTGGCCGGCGTCGGCAACTCGCGCGTGGGCCAAGCGACGTATAGGAACCAACCACCGTCGGGGCTGAAGTGTCCATACCATTTCCATTCCGGTCCAACCACCAGCGGCTGGGCAGTGTCCTGGTTCAAATCCTGTTTGAAGTAATTCCACTGGCCATCTCGGATCCAATGAAACACGACGCTCTTGCTGTCTGGCGTCCAGGAAACCGGCCAAGCGAAATATTCTTCGCGAGACAGAGGGCGCGGGGTTTGAAGTCTCGTCCCGCCAGCTTCCAGCTCCCCAACCTCAACACTCGGCAGAATCGTCGTTTTCAGGAAAGATAGTTTTTCTCCGTCCGCTGTCGCGCTGAGGCTGGCAATAGAGAACCCGAACCAGTTGGTCAAGCGGGCGGAGCCGCTAGAGACCCGCCCGGTCTGGGGATCCACCGCAACCTGCCCGAGGTTTGTGTCGGAGTACAACCACAACTGCGACAATGAGTAAACGATCCGGCCGTCGGCGAGCCACACTAAATCTCCTAAATTGGGCTCCGACAAGATGATCGTCTTGTTCCTCCCGTTGGTGTCCGAGGTCTCGAGGGTCAAATTATACCTTCCACCGGCGAGGCTATTTCTGACGTAGGCGATTCGCCCTCCTTTCGGAGACCAGGCCAAGGCCGTGAACGATTCTGTTTGTGGAGCAGAGAGGATTTTGCGCGCGTCCTCGCCGTTCACGCCCATCAACCAAATGCCGTGCGCCGCGTCCTCCGTAAAATCACCCAGAAACGAAACCAGCGAGCCATCCGGCGACACTGAAGCATGGGCGGCATCGCGGCGAAGCTCGCGCGGTGCCCCTCCCAAGACAGATACCGTCCAGAGAGCGGGAGGGTGACCCGGTTCAGCCGCGGTGGCGAGAATTTTCGTCCCGTCCGAGAACCAGGCCAGCGCGGAGACTTTGAGTTGCGCCAGGCGTTGGGTCTCGCCTGTCTTAACCAGCCGCAATCGGAGGCCGCTCTGATCCGCGAAGGCCAAGTACTTCCCGTCTGGCGAAAGGGCTTGCGCCAGTACAGGGTCATCCGACGGATTGGCTGTGAGTTGATGTTGGATCATCTCCTGCGTATGGCGCGGGCGGCGCGAGACAAATAAGCCGATGGTCGTCGTGGCCAGGGTTGTGACCAACGCTCCCGCGAGGCCCAGAATCCACCGCTTGCGGCGCGACGAAATACTGTGCGCGGCCTGCTCGAGAGCGCGAGGACCGCCCAGGACCGCC
>Ga0074044_10001958_pt1 | contig 18184 bp, 16 predicted proteins | sample BogForMeECP23OM1_FD_94443 | JGI IMG/M metagenome (GOLD analysis project Ga0074044, IMG submission 94443) | Bog forest soil microbial communities from Calvert Island, British Columbia, Canada - Bog Forest MetaG ECP23OM1 | ecosystem: Environmental > Terrestrial > Soil > Wetlands ...
ATGGACGAAGCGTGGCTGAAAAATCTTTACGGCATCGCGCTGGAACCGGACGCGGTTTTCTATCTCGAAGTCGGGGCCGAGGAACTGGTGCAGCGGAACCTTTCCAAAAAGGCGGCGCTGGATTACTGGGAAAGTGGCATGGACCTCGGCCTGTCACGCGACATGTTCGACAGCTTCCTGAAATACCAGATGGCCATGCAGGCCGTGTTCCGCCAATTGCAGAGTACCTACGGCTTTACCATCGTGGACGGCAATCGCTCCGTGGAAACGATCACGGAGGCGTTGTGGGGGGAAATCCGCGCGTTGCTCGCGGAAAAATAGAAAACCTCAAAGGCCCGACGGCGGAACATTCGTGGCCGAATCGGGCGGCGTGTTAATCGGTGGCAACGCAGCGGGAGCGTTCGTGGGCGCCGGCGGCCGGCGCGGGGAAAGCTGTTTCATCAATTCTTCAAACTGCTTCTTTTGCTCCGGCGTCAACACCGCGCGAATGCGCTGGCGAACCTCCTGCATGACCCCGCGAAACTGCGGCGAGACGAGCTTCCAAAGATCGCGGTTGCGCTCCTGGCCGTCGGCGATGATTTTTCCGATTTTCTCGCGCTGTTCCGGCGTCAGGTGCAAAACGGCGTCCAGTTGTTCGACAAACTGCTGGTTCAGCATTTGCGGGCGCGGCAGTTGCAATTCCTGGGAATCGGGCCGGTCATGGCGCGGCGCGGCGAATGGCCGGTGGATTCCCGGGTGCGCGCGTTCCACGTAATTGACGAGCAACCCGCCCGTCACGACGCCACAGCCGAAAATCACCACGGTGGCCAGAATGATTTTCCAGGAATTCACTGTGCCTGATCGCTTTGGTCCACTGAAGCCAGCAGCGTGTTCTCAAAATTCTGCGCGAGGTCGGTGGAATTGGATGAGACCGTCGAGTTCAACAAGACCCACGCGCCAAGCAACAACGCAATCGCGGCGGAGGAGGCAGCCGCCTGCCAAAGCCGACGCGTCCACAAAACCCACTTGTCCGCGACCGGGCGCGACGCGAGCAATGCCATCACGCGCTTTTCAAAGGCGTAAGGCACGCGATCATCCGGCACTTCGGCGCGGGCGGCAATGAGCAATTTCTTTTGCAGTTCGGCGATGTTCATACTGACCCGAACTATCAGACGAGTGGTCGCGGCACCGGGTTACAGATACTTCTCCGTCGCCATTGTCATGAGAATTTTCCGCATTTCTGCGCGCGCCCGGAACGCGCGCACCTTCACCAGCGGCACCGACCAGCCGGTGAGTTGGGCGATTTCCCTGACCGAACGGTCCTCAATTTCCAGCAACGTGATGACCAACCGCGCTGGCGGTGAAAGTTTTTCGAGCACGCGTCCGACGAGCAATTTTGCGGCGTCGGCGATTTCAGCGGCGGTATCGGGTTGGGTGACAAAACGTTCCAGCCAATCGGTTTCCGGCCTGGTCAAATCCGAAAACGCCGACTCCCGATTGCGCTGATGGCCGCGTAAAAAATCGTAGCACGTCCGCACTGTCAGGCGCATCAGCCAGTGCTCAAACGGTGCTTCGCCGCGAAAGCTGTTGAGTTTTTCGAATGCTTTGAGCCAGACCTCCTGGGCAATGTCCTCAACCTCGCTTTCGCGGCGGGCGTAACGGCGGGCGGTGGCGAAGACGCGCGGCGAATACTTTTGAACCAGCGGCTCGAAGCTCGCGGCGTCCCCCCGCAAAACCGCGGCAATCAACTCCGCCTCAGTCCGTTCCATGTCGCGATTATGCCGGGTGTTTCGTCCCGGCTAAAGGCCAAAGCCGTTCGGGCTGACACGCTCAAGGCTTTGTGATGTGCAGCGCCGCCTCGAGGTCGCGGGAGAACTGCGAAATGGACGCGGTGATTTTGCCCGGCTGCTCGATCAGGGTGCTCCACATGTTCCCGGCGCATTCCGGGCGGCGTTGAATCAACTCGACCGCCGCCGTCATCAGCGACAGGTTGTTATTCACGTCGTGGCGCAGGTCGGCGAGTTTTTGGTTCAACTCGCGTATGTGCCCTGCGCTCAAGGTGACGGATTCGTTCGGCAAAGGCATTCCGCAAGATGCCCACAGCGGGGCGCGAAAGCAAGCCGGTTTCGACAATAGTTGTCAAGTTTTCAGCAAAATCCGCGGCGTGGCGTGGTGAGCCTCACCGACGACTTGCTTTTTACAAACGTTGGCGTTACAACCACGACTGTGAATAATTGTTTGGTATTGAACGCAGCGATTGGGTTGCTGCGTTCGCCATATTTGACGCCGCCTGTCATCAGGCAGGCCGCCTGATTCCAGAACGATTCGAAGCGAAGGAACAACCATATGTTCATCCGATTACTCCAGAAGATAGTGGCGCAAGACAGGCATCGCAGTTGTAACCGATGCTATCAATGGGCCGGCGAGCGTGTTGCCCAACTCAGGCCACAAGCCCTGGTTGACGTCGGGTGTGCCGACGGAGCTTTCCTCTTTCGACATCTCAACTATATGCCCCGGCTGTTTTGTGGGATTGAGGCCGATCCCGAGCCAAGGCGCAAGGCGGAAGATCGGGGTCTGAAGGTGATTGGGATGGACCTGAATGGTGTTTGGCCGTACGACGACAACCAGTTTGATGTGGTTCATTGTGCGCAAGTGATTGAGCACTTGCATAACACTCGTTTATTTGCCCAGGAAACATTTCGTGTACTCAAGCCTGGCGGTACCGCAGTGATAACCTCTGAGAATCTGACAAGCTTCCTGAACACAGCTGCGATGCTTTTAGGTTACACCCCCTTCACCCTGATGAAAGTGTGCGGCTGGTATCTGGGCAACCCTTTGGGTTTGCATTATCGCGAGGAGGAGGAGAGGAGCGTGCCAATCACTCACCCGGCGTTCTCCGGTGTGACAGGGCACATTCGCGCCCTATCCGTGTTGCAGGCCAAGGAACTCTTCGAGAAAATCGGGTTTGAGGCGCACGTCCGCTCCATCGGGTTGATGCCGATTCCAGACCGATTGGGAGAGCATCTTGAAAGACTCATGCCCCGGCGTGGGCATTTTTTACTTATCGATGCCCGAAAGCCGTTGGCCGCAGCGCCGAAGTGAGCTTTCCGCATCCTTCCGAATGCTTCCGACGGGTTCGGAAAGCTCATTGAATTCCGCAGCCTTGACCTTTTCCTCGGCGATCGCCAGTTCCACGTTCTGCGGCGTGATGTCACTTGCCGGCCTGCGCCCCCGCTGGCGCAACCACTTGCGGTCAACCGGGTGATACATGGTGCAGCCGGAACACACCTCCGGACGCTTGCCGGCAAAAAACCCTTTGATGATTTCCCATGTGCGGTCGCTTTTCGATATTTCCTCCATCGTCTGTTCGCGAATGTTCCCGACCACCAGATCGTCCACGTCTGTCCGATTGAATCGGCAGCCGCACAACCGCACGGCCCCGTTGTGCCTGATGGAAAAACCAAACAGGGCGATGCACGGCACATGGATTTTTGGGGGCTTGGGGCGCAGGCGCATGAATCCGGTCATATCCTCCTTGACGATGGCTCCGCCCCAATTGTCGTAATCCACGGTGAAATTCACACGCACCTTCCGGGATAGATAGGGTTTGATGCTTTCCCGGAAATCCTTGGAACGAACGATGGCACTGGGCCGCTGGGCATTCCTGAATCGAATCGCAATGCTTACCGGCTCGCCCTGGGCACGGTTGTAATCCAGCAGGTTTCTCACGCCGGAAATGACATCGTCGTATTTTTTGACGCCATAGACTTTTTCGTAAATCTCCCGGTTGGTTCCTTCGGTGCTGATGTAAATGCAGCTCATTCCGGAATCCACCAGTCGTTTATAAGTTTCGTTGCGATTCATCAAAATGGCGTTGGTCGTCAGGCTGACGTTTTTGATTCCCGACCGGACGGCGTAATGAATTTTTTCCAGCAAACCCGGGTCCACCAGCGGGTCTCCCACCACGGGGGTCAAATCCAAATCCTTACCGCCGGCCAGCAACCATTCATCCACCGCCTTTGCGAACACCTCGAACGACATGACCCCCTGTTGGAGAGTCTTGCCTGAAACGGCCTTGGGATATGCGCAAAAGGTGCACTTGGCGTTGCAGATATTGGTGACCCCGGTGACCAACGTGGACGAGGGCACAAGATGCCGGTGCGGCCACAATTCCTCCGGGGTGACGCGATTCAACGCGATTCGCCAGCCACGGAACCGCGCCGACGCCCACTTGACGTGGTAGGCCAATGTATAAACCGTGTCCGCCACCACGCCGTTCGTGTGGACAAAGTGGTAAAATGAAGCAGCCAGCTTATTCAAACATTGTGAATGTAAGCATTAGCATTAATGTTGTCAATATAAAAGCCATCATTCCCCGACATTTTATTCTCTCGATCCCCGGGAGTTCATCACCGGTTGACAAAATCATTGGCAGACTTCCCGCCGTTTGTTAATTTGAATCAGAGCCGGAATTATGAAGTGTTGGATTCCTATCGCGATCGCCGGGTTGATGCTCGGCGCGGCGGCCACCCGGGCCGCGCAAGTCGGGCTGATTACAATTGACGGCGCAATCGGCCCGGCCACCGCCAGTTACATCTCCCGCGCCATTGACACGGCGGCGGCGCAAAATGATGAGTGCCTCATCATCCAGCTCGACACCCCCGGTGGTCTGGTTGATTCCGCCGCGCAAATTGTCCAGGCGTTTTACGATTCGAAGGTGCCCATCGTTGTTTACGTGGCTCCGGCGCCGGCCCGGGCGGGCAGCGCGGGCGTGTTCATCACCCTGGCGGCGGACATCGCAGCGATGGCGCCGCACACACGCATCGGGGCCGCGCATCCGGTTGAACTCGGCGCCAGCGGCAGCGTTGAACAGACCGACGACGTGATGAAAAAGAAGCTGGAAAACGACACCTCCACTTTCGCGAAGTCCATCGCTGACAAACGGCAGCGCAATGCTGAATGGGCCAGGTCCGCCGTACTGGAAAGCGCCTCCATCACGGCGGAAGAAGCGCTCGCCACGAATGTCATTGATCTCATCGCCGATGACGTGCCGGATTTGCTCGGCCAAATTGACGGGCGCGCTGTCGGCGACAAGACGCTGCACACTGCCGGTGCCAAAATAATCGAAATCCCCATGAACGCGTGGGAGCGGTTTTCCCAACTGTTCCTGCGGCCGGAAGTCATGTTCATCCTGATGCTGGTGGTGATTTACGGGTTCATCGGCGAGTTGAGCCAGCCGGGCGCCATCCTCCCGGGAGTCGCCGGCGCCATCGCCCTCCTCCTCGTGCTTTACATGTCGTCCATCCTGCCCGTCAACGTTACCGGCATCGTGCTGATCGGGCTGGCGATTACGTTGTTCGTCGTGGACATTTTTGCGCCGACGCACGGCGTGTTGACCGCGGGCGGCATTGTGTCCTTTTTCCTCGGCGCGATGATGCTGTTCAGCCAGGCCGGGCCGGGCTTCAGATTGTCCCCCGCCTACATAATTCCGGCGACGCTCCTCACGGCGGCGTTTTTCATTTTCGTCGTCGGCAAGGGAATTCGCGCCCAGTTCAGACCCGTCCAATCCGGCAAGGAAACGATGCTCGGCCAGACGGTGAAAGCGCTCTCGCGGATTGACTCGCAGGGCGGCAAGGTGTTTATCGAGGGCGAAAACTGGAATGCGGTCAGCGAAACAACCGTCGAAGCCGGACAGCCGGTCGAAGTCACCGGCATCGCAGGCCTGACGTTGAAAGTAAAACCCAAAACATAGAAACGGAGAAAATTATGGACCAACTCATCGGTGCACTGATTAAATTCTTTGGCGCGCTCGGCCCGGTCGTGATCGTTGTCGTGGTGCTGGCAATTTTTATTTTGCCGCAGGCGATGCGCATCCTGCGCGAATACGAACGCGGCGTCATTTTCCGGCTCGGCAAACTGCTCCGCGCGAAGGGGCCGGGACTGATCTTCCTCATTCCCATCGTGGACAAAATGGTACGGATGGATTTGCGCGTCGTGACCATTGACGTTTCCAAGCAGGAAATCATGACCAAGGACAACGTGCCCGCCACGGTGGACGCGGTGGTTTATTTCCGCGTCATCAACCCGACCGACGCGGTGATAAAGGTGGAGAATTTCTGGAAAGCAACTTCGCTCATCTCGCAGACGACGCTGCGTAGCGTGCTGGGGCAGTCGCCGCTGGATGACCTGCTTTCGCAACGCGACATCATTAACCAGAAGTTGCAGGAAATCATTGATCGCCAGACCGAGCCGTGGGGCATCAAGGTCACCGCCGTCGAGGTGAAGGACGTGGCATTGCCTGACAGCATGAAGCGCGCAATGGCCAAGCAGGCCGAAGCCGAACGTGAACGTCGCGCGAAGATCGTGAATGCCGAAGGCGAATTCCAAGCCGCCGAGAAAATGGTGCAGGCCGCCTCCTTGATCAGTAAGGAACCGATTGCACTGCAATTGCGCTATCTCCAGACCATGCGCGAAATGGCCAGCGAACATAACACCACCACCTTCCTGCCGCTCCCGATTGACTTGTTCAGCGCATTTTTGAAGAAATAGAAGACCATGACGGTGATTCCTCAACAGGTTCGCGCCGAAAGCGTCTGCTTCGCCGGCGGCGTGATTCACGTCCGCCTCGACGACGGGCGCGAAATCAGTCTGCCGCTCAACGAGGTGTTGTGGTTGAAATGGCTGGCGAAAGCCACGCCCAAACAACGCGCGAACTGGACGATAAAGCCAGGCGGCTTTGCCATTTATTGGCCCGACCTCGACGATGGCATTGAAGTCTGTCATCTGCTGGATTCCGCGCCGGTGACTGCTAATTGACTTGTTCGTTTTTTTGAAAAGCAGTCAAAGCCCGGGCGAACTTGGGGGAATTGAAATTCATCTCATGCCTCTTTACGAATACGAGTTGTGCGAAGGCGAGTGCAAGGTGTGTGGCGGGAAGTTCACGCTGCGCCGGCCCTTGAGCGCGCCGGAGTTGACGAAATGTCCGGCCTGCAAAAAGCCGGTGCGCAAAATCATTTCCACCTTCAATTCCCCGCAAAAGCTCAAACCGCTCTCCATCTCAGACGCCAAAAAGGCCGGGTTCACCGTCCTCAAACGGCTCGGCAAAGGTGAATATGAGAAGCAGTAAGTTGGTTGAGGGCTGAAAGTTGAAGGTTGAAAGCCCGATCCTGGCCGGGCGTGTTGCCCCATAAACTCAAGTAGTTTGGCGGATTTTGAATTCAACTTTGACGCGGAGTGTCTATTACATTAGCGTATAAACCTGAACAATGAGTTTTCGTCCGGCAAATTTCAGAATGTCGTTGTTGGCCGGTGCGTTATCGGCGGTGCTCTTGTCCGCCGCGGCGCAGAATGGCTCGCCGCCGGCGAGCAAGCCCATCATCTTTTCCGCGCCCGCGGGGGACAATGGCGCATCCAATGCGCCGTCGCTTGCGCCACGATTTTCAGACCGGCCGAATTTCGCCAATGAGTTGCAGGCGCCGGTGTCGGTTTTCGACGCTCAAAGTCCGTCACTCCCGTCACCCGTTCCCTCAGGCGCGCCCAAGCTTTCGCGCGCCGAGGCACAGCGACTGCAAAGAATGCAGGACGAGCGTGAAAACTGGGCGCTGATGACGCCGGAGGAAATACTTGGGGTGGACACGTCCAGGAACACCCTCCGGACACCGGAGCAGGCAGCCGCCGATAATCAAGAAAATCTGACCGTCGTTGAACGTTTTTTAGAGCGGCAACGGCAATCGCATACGGCGGTCACCAATAAATACGACAGCGACAATTCCCCGTTGGGCCGGGATTTTTCGCGGCACCAGGGCGGCTTGACAAACGGGAGCCCATTCAATCCTGCGCGCATCGGGTTGCCGACCGCGGCGCAAATTTTGGATCGGGTTTTCAACGACGCGCCGGCCACCAACCGGTTGGCGGGACAAAACGGAAACGGAAGCGCGGGCTGGTTCCAATCGCTCGGCCTGCCCCCGCAACCGGCAGCGCCGACGCCAGAACAACTGGCGGAGCGGGAGCGGTTCAAACAATTGCTGGATCCGGGTTCGTACTCCGACACGCCGGCAAAGTCCGCCCCGGGCGGCGAATTCCTTTCCTCGCTGCAACCGTTGTCGGACACGACACCCAATCAAACGCCGACGGTGAATCCGGCAGGAGCTTCGTTCGCGCCATTGAGCAGCGGGATTGGCAGGCCAGCGGGATTGACGCCCTTGCCGGGCATAACCGGCCCTACCAACTGGCAATCGTTCGCCGCACCCCCGGCCTGGGCGCCGCAACCGCCTCCGTGGTTGTCGCAGATGCCGCAGCCCTTCACCATGCCGCAGCGGAAGTTCTGAACGCGGTCAGTGCATGGAGGTAATCAACAGCACCTGCTCTAAAGTGGAGATGCCATCGCGGGCACGGTCGAGGGCCACCATGCGGAGGGTGCGCATGCCCTGGCTGATGGCGACCTTGCCCATCTCACGGCTACTGGCGCGGGCGATGACGAGCTTGCGAATCTGGTCGGTGATGGTCATGGCCTCGATGATCGCGAAGCGACCGGCATAACCGGAGTTTTTGCAGCGCTCGCAGCCGCGTCCACGGTAAAGTTGCACCCCATTGAACATCGAGATGTCGATGCCAAGATCTTCAAACATTTTTGGCGGATAAGTCACCGGCTCGCGGCAATGCGAACAAATGCGGCGCATGAGGCGCTGGGCGCAGGCGAGAATCACCGAGGAGGAGATAAGGAAGGGCGCAATGCCCATGTCGTCCAGGCGCGCGATGGCGCCGGGGGCGTCGTTGCAGTGCAGCGTGCTCAGCACCTGGTGTCCGGTGAGCGCGGCTTCGATGGCAATCTCCGCGGTCTCGGTGTCGCGGATTTCACCGATCATGATGATGTCCGGGTCCTGGCGCAGGATGGAGCGCAGCGCATTGGCAAAAGTGAGGCCGATTTCCTTTTTGGTCGGGACCTGGTTGATGCCGGGGACTTGATATTCCACCGGGTCTTCGACGGTGACGATATTGTAAGCCGGATCGTTCAGCTCGTTGAGCGCGGAATAAAGGGTGGTGGTCTTTCCCGAACCGGTCGGCCCCGTGACCAGAATAAGTCCATGCGGCGCGTCAATGGCCGCCTTGAACTGCTTGAACGTATCGGGATCCAAACCGAGTTTGTCAATGCTCGCGGAGAGAGTGGTCTTATCGAGGACGCGAAGAACGATTTTCTCGCCGTGAACGGTGGGCAGCACGGAAACGCGCAGGTCATAATCCCTGCCACTGACCTTGACCCGCATGCGACCATCCTGCGGCAGGCGGCGCTCGGCGATGTCCAGGCTGCTCATGATTTTGAAGCGCGAGGCCAGCGCCAATTGCAGTTGTTTGGGCGGCGGCGTAGCGTCCAGCAGCGCGCCGTCAACGCGATAACGCAACCGCATCGTCTTCTCGAAGGGCTCCAGATGCACGTCGCTGGCACGGTCTTTGATGGCCTGGACAATGATGAGGTTCGCGAGCTTGATGACGGGCACCTCTTCGCTGGAAGCGGCAAGCTTGTCGAGGTTGACCTCTTCGCGGGCTTCCCGGACGGTTTCGATGCTGTCTGCGTCTGCGTCCTCCTCGCTTTGTTTCTGGGCGTCCTGAATGATGTCTTCCATCGAGCCGCTTTTGGCGGCGTCCAGGGCGTTGAGTTTGTCAATGATGGCTTTTTCGGACGCGATCAGCGGCGTGATTTCGAGCTTGGTCATGCGCTTCACGTCGTCCAGGGCGAGGACGTTCAGGGGGTCGGCCATCGCAAGGAATAATTTGTTTTCCAGCCTCGAAATGGGGAGGACCTTGTGGTTGTGCGCCGTGTCATGCGGCAGCAGTTCAACGATCTCCGGCAGAATGTTCACGCGGGTGACATTGATCGGCAGGACATTGAGCACTCGCCCCATTGAAACCGACAGGTCCTGTTCGCTGACATAGGCCTTGTCAACGATAAGCTTGACGAGGCGCGCGCCTTCCTTTTTTTGCTGTTCGAGCAGTTCCTGCACCTGGGTCGCGGTCAACAGGCCGTCCTCGACGAGGGCGTCGGCGATGCGTTCTCCAAATGATTTGACCTTGGCCATGCTTAACGGAACGCTTTGCGGAGGTTTGTAATCAATTCCGACGGTGCGGCCAGATACCACAACAGCCGGTGTGAAGTGGCTTCAGCCAGGTCCTTGGCCGCCTGCTGGTTGAACGGGTTGGCCGTCGCCACCAGAATCGCCTTGCTCATCCGGTCAAACGGCAGCACGCACCAGCGCCGGCACACTTCCGCCGGAAAACCGCGCGTCAAGTCAATGTCCACGTCATAACGGTCCAGCGGCATGAACGCCGTGCGCGCCTTGTCGGTCAGCAACTTGAGTGATTTTTCAATGTGGAAAAGGTTTTTTTCATGCAGCATGTGGATGAACGGTTCGCACACGTCCGCCGGTGATGCCATCAAGTCCGGCGCGCGCCAGCACAAATCAAAATCGCCCGCGCTGATGAGCTTGCTGTCAACGAAAACCTTTTGCATCGCCTGGCGGCCATCATTGATCTCCACCGCCTCTGGCGAGCGCGCCTTTTTGCGCAGTTTCGTCTCTTCCGCCGGAGCCGCCAGCGCCACCGGCTCCGCGCCCGCCGCCTCCACCGTCACGTTGCTGGCCTTGTCTTCAATTTGCTTGAGCGCGGCCTGCACGTCCGCGTCGTCCGGGCGGCGTTGCAACACCATCTCGTATTCCAAAATCGCCGACGAGAGCTGGCCTTGCTGCATGTACGCCTGCGCAATCCGCTTGGACGTGTTGATCAAGTCCTGCTCGCGGCCCAGCTTCGAGTAAGCCTCCTTGAGAATTTCCAGCGATTGGCAATCGTTTGGCTGCGATTGCACAATAACCTCAAACATCTCAATCGTTTGCAACAATTGAGCTTCTTCGCCCTGAGTTTGTGTCAGCGTTGTCATGACGTTGGATTCCCCTGCGTGGGGTATAAACAGCAATCTCCGCGCCATTTTTATGCGCTTTTTCCTGCAAAGCAGCGTTGCTTTCCGTCGGCGTCTGCGGAATCGTAACGCCATCCGGTGGACGACGCCGGAGTTAAAATGGCGCAACTGACACCCGTCATGGAACCGGCGACCGGCGAACGCCTCCTGCGCTTCGTCGGCGACCGCGTTCGTTTCTCTGTGCGGGGCGCGGGCGCGGCCTCCGCCCTGCTCCGCACCAATCTCGGCCGCGCTGCCGCGCGCCGCCGCGAAATCATCGCCGCCCACGCGGGTGGCGCCGTTCCCGCCGGCGCATCCTGGCGCGATGTCCCAATGCAAAAAACCGGGGAAGGTTGGGAAATCGAATTGCCGCTTGCTGAAGTTGGTTTCTTCAAAGCTAAAGCCTATTTGCTTGACGAAAAAAACTGGCAGCATTGGCCGGAAGGTCCGGACGTTGGCATCAGTGTTCATCCAAACGCCTGTCGCACCGCCAACACCATTTACTGCGCCTTCACACGGCTGTTCGGCGCGACAAAAAATCGGTCTTCCACGCGCGACGAAAAACTCGAAGCGCAAATCAAATCGCTTGACAAAAAAAATCTCACCGTCATCCCGCCTTCCGGCAAGCTGCGCGACCTCGCGCGCCAATTGCCGCACATCATTCACACCCTCGGCTGCCGCATCGTTCACCTGCTGCCGGTGCAGCCCGTGCCAACAACCTTCGCGCGGTTTGGCCGTTTCGGCAGTCCGTATGCGAGTCTCGATTTGACGGCGATTGACCCGGCGCTGATCGAATTCGACCGCCGCGCCACCGGCGTGGACCAGTTTTGCGAATTGACCTCCGCCACGCATTCACTCGGCGCGCGTGTTTTCCTCGACAGTGTCATCAATCACACCGGCTGGGGCTCGACCCTGCAGGAAAATCATCCCGGATTTTTCCTGCGCCAGCCCGATGGCACGTTCGCCAGCCCCGGCGCGTGGGGAATAACCTGGGAGGACCTCGTCGAACTGAAACAAGACAACGTCGCGCTTTGGGACGAAATCGCCGACGCCCATTTGATCTGGTGCCGTCGGGGCGTGGACGGATTCCGGTGCGATGCCGGTTACAAGATTCCCGTGCCCGCCTGGCAGTACATCATTGCCCGCGTGCAGGACGAATTTCCCGAAACCGTTTTCCTGCTCGAAGGCCTCGGCGGTTCGTGGGAAATCACCGAAGCGCTGTTGACCGATGGCGGTATGCAATGGGCTTACTCGGAGCTTTTCCAAAATTACTCCGGCCGCCAGGTTGCCGAGTACCTCGATTACGCAAACCGTCAGAGTTCGCGCGTCGGCACTTACATTCATTACTCCGAAACGCACGACAACGACCGCCTCGCCGAAAAGGGCCGTGCGTGGTCGCTGCTGCGAAACCGGCTTTGCGCGCTGACCAGCGCCGATGGTGGATTCGGCTTCACCTGCGGTGTTGAATGGCTTGCCGCTGAAAAAATCCGCCTCCACGACTGCAACGGATTGAATTGGGACAGCCGCGACAACATCATTCCCGAACTCGCGCAACTGAATAAACTGCTCGCCGACCATCCCTGCTTTTTCGATGGGGCAAAACTTACCCGCCTGAGCGCGCCCGATTCGCCGGTCTATGCGCTGCTCCGCGAATCCGCCGAGGGCAAAGATTCCGTTCTCGTGGTCGTCAACACCGACGTTGAAAAAGAAAATTCAATCACGATTTCCAACTCCGAATTCCCCGTCCTCCGCAGTAGCTCTGCTACGGAGGGTGGACGAACTCCGAACTCCGAAGTTGATTTGCTCGGCCAACCGCTGCCGGAACTGTCCGCCGAAAACGACAAAATCACCTTCACGCTCGCACCCGGTGCCTGCCATTGCCTCGCGCCGACGGCGGAACCGTGCGGTTTGAGCGGCGATGCCTACCGCCGCGCCAGCGCTCAAACGGCGTTTGCGATTCAAGCGATGAATTGGGCTCTGCCTCTTGAAACGATTCCGAACTTTCCAAGGCAAGGGCTGGCCAATTTGGTGGATGAAGCTCCAGCCCGATTCCTTGCGGTAATCACCGATTTGGCGCACGAATTTTCTCAAGCCGGAAAGAACTATTCCGAATTTCCGGCAATGGCCGCCAGGCTGATCGCGTCTGCGAAATCGCTGCAAAAATATCCGCGCGTCGTCACCTGGACCTTGCTCGACCACCGCCGGATCACACTGGTGCCGGCCGGCCACTGGCTGTTGATTCAGGACAGCGCGCCGTTCCGGGCCGCGCTGGAAGTGCGGAGTGCGGAGTGCGGAGTGCGGAATGGAAATACATGTGCCACTCATGTCCGATCCATCCCGGTCCGCGATGTTCATGTTGCCTGCTTCGCGCCGCGCGAAATCGCGGCAGATGCCGGATTGGTTTTGGAACGCTACGCCACCACCTCGCAAAAAGTTTCCGCCGCCATCCGTTTTCTGCCGGCAACTCCGAACTCCAAACTCCGAACTCCGAACTCCGATGCCCTGGTCTTGCTGACGAACGGTCGTGGCGGCATGGCGCGGATTTGCGTGGACTTGGGCCGCGTGAATTCCAAATACGACTGTGTGCTCGGCGCCAATCTGGATCCAAACGTACCGGTGGACCGGCATGTTTTCGTCAAACGCATCCGCGCCTGGATCAATGCCGACGGTTTTCTTTCGCCGCTCGACTTCAAAAACCTCGCTGCGCTCGACGTCGGCCCGCCGGCGCTCTGGCGGTTCATCGCCAACGCCGGAGATGGCCGCACGGTCGAAATCGAACTGCGCGCCGAAATGCTCGAAAGCAAAAACACGACGGTATTTCAATTCAGCCGCCCGACGGAACAACGCGCGAGTGGGAAACAACTGCCCGCTGACGCCGACGTGCGGTTGACCGTGCGCTTTGACATTGAAGATCGGAATTTCCACTGGGAAACCAAACGCAACGGTGGCGCGGATTACCATTTTTCAACAAACACACACACTTTATCCGAACTCCGAACTCCGAACTCCGAACTTCCGAAAACAGGTTTTGCTTTCACCCCCGCGCCAGATCGTCAGTTGCGCGTGTTTGCGGACACCGGCGAATATCATCCGCAACCGGAGTGGTGCGAGAACATCCCGCACCCGGTCGAGCAAAGCCGCGGCCAGAACGGCAGCGGCGACGCTTACAGTCCCGGCTGGTTTGAATTGCCTTTGCCGAAAGGCGCAAGCGTCGCGCTGGTCGCAACTGCAGAAATGGACGAGCCTTCGGTTGGAGTTCAAGCTTTAGCTTGCGACAACGACACGCTGAAGCGTGAACTCCAACATGCCGAGTCGGATCTCGGCGCTCCATTTGAAAGGCGACTTCTCCGCGCCGCGAAGCAATTTGTCGTCCGCCGCGGCGAAGGCAAAACTGTCATCGCCGGCTATCCGTGGTTTCTGGATTGGGGGCGCGACTCGCTGATCTGCGCGCGCGGATTGTTGGCGGCGGGCATGACCGCTGACGTGAAACACGCGTTGCTCACGTTTGCACGATTCGAGGAAAACGGCACGATGCCCAATACGATTCATGGTGACGACACGTCGAATCGCGATACCTCCGACGCACCATTGTGGTTCGGGGTGGCCTGCGAAGAGACGGCGGCCCAGGACAAAGAAGCGGGAGCGAAATTCTATGATACGACCGTTGACCAAAGGGGTCGCACCCTCCGCGACGTGCTTCGCAGCATTGCGACAAATTACATTCAAGGCACGCCCAATGGCATCCGCATGGACACGAATTCATCGCTGATTTGGAGTCCGGCTCATTTCACGTGGATGGACACAAACCATCCCGCCGGCACGCCGCGCGAAGGGTATCCCGTTGAAATTCAGGCACTGTGGATCCGACTGCTGCGGCTGCTTGAAAAAATCAGCGCAACCGGAAGTGCCACTGGGCAAGAACACGAAAAAACGCTTGGAGTTCCGCCTTCAGGCGGCAAAGCTGCGAGTGAACACCAGGGCCGCGTAAACGCGGAACTCCGAACGGTGTCAGCCGAACAAAAAAAATGGGGTGGGCTGGCTGAACGGGCGACCGCCTCGCTTGAAAAATCTTTCTGGCTCGAAGAGCAAGGCTGGTTCGCCGATGTGTTGCTGGCCAAACCTGGTGTCACCGCTCGCGAGGCCACACCCGATGATGCGTTGCGCAACAATTATCTGTTTGCCGTGAGCCTCGGTCTGGTGACCGGCGACCGCGCCAAACGCTGCGTCGAAGCCGCGCAAAAATATTTGGTCGTGCCCGGCGCGTTGCGTTCGCTGGCGCCGCTGCCGGTTTCTGTTCCGCTGCCGATTTACGGCAACGACGGGCAATTACTGAACAATCCGGTCGAGCCGTATTCGGGCCATTATGAAGGCGACGAAGACACCCACCGCAAGTTGGCGTATCACAACGGCACGGCGTGGACGTGGACGTTTCCGGTTTTCTGTGAGGCGCTCGCGCGTGCCTGGGATTTTTCACCGGAAGCCCTCGCCGCGGCACGCGCCTATCTCGGCAGCATGGAACGATTGATGAACGAAGGTTGTCTTGGCCAGATTCCGGAAATTCTGGATGGCGATGCACCACACACCCAACGCGGCTGTGACGCGCAGGCGTGGGGAGTGACGGAGGCGTTGCGTGTCTGGAAATTGCTGTCGGGAAAGCAGGAAATCCTGCCTTGAGCGCACCGTGCATATCCTGATTGCCCCCAACGCCTTTAAAAACAGCCTGGATGCAACTGCCGCGGCCGAGGCCATCCGCGAGGGATTGAACCAGAGCAAACTGAAGTGCACCTGTGAATGTTTTCCGGTCGGTGACGGGGGAGATGGAACGGCCACCCTGCTGATTCAAAAATGCGGTGGCACAATCGTGCCCGCCGAAGTTCACGATCCGTTGGGAAGAAAAATCCGCGCTGCATTTGGATTGATTGATAACGGCGAGACGGCGGTGATTGAAATGGCCGATGCTTCCGGGTTGCGGTTGCTCCGTTGTGACGAGTTTGATCCGTTGCACGCCACCACCTTTGGCACCGGCGAGTTGATAAAATGCGCCTTGGACAAGGGAGTCAACAAAATCATCATCGGGATTGGCGGCAGCGCCACGGTTGACGGCGCCACCGGTATTTTACAGGCGCTGGGTATTCGTTTTCTGGATGCCGGTGGGAAAATTCTATCGAACCTGCCGGAAGAGCTTGCCGACCTCGAATCCATAGATCTGTCCGGTCTGGATCAAAGGATATCGCGTTGTGCCCTGATCGTCCTTTGTGACGTGGAGAATTCCCTGCTGGGCGAACAAGGCGCTGCAAAAGTTTTCGGCCCGCAAAAGGGAGCAACCGGACCGGTCGTGAAAAAACTGGAAGCTGCCCTGGCAAAGTTGCGTGACGTCATATTCCGACAAACAGGCAAGGACCTGGCGGCGATTAAACATGGAGGCGCGGCTGGCGGCGTGGCTGCCGGATTACAGGGGTTTCTGAATGCAACCCTGGTGAACGGAATAGACCATTTCCTGGATATTACTGGTTTTGAAGATGCTTTGCAGAAAGCCGATCTCGTCATCACCGGTGAAGGCGGCATTGACGAACAAACGATGCGCGGCAAGGGACCGTTCGGCGTCGCGTTGAGGGCCAGAGGAAAAAATATTCCAGTGATTGGCCTGGCCGGCCGGGTGGCGCTGGAGGCGGATGCGCCATTGCGCCAATATTTTGCCCAGCTATTAGCCATCGGCCATTCGTCCGTTGAATTGGACAAAGCCTTGCAGAATACAGCACAAGACCTGCAGCGGACGGCGATGGAATTGGGAAATCGGCTGGCCGTGAAAGCATGAAGATGGGCGTTCCCGAAATTATTTTGGGATGGACGACTAGGGCAAGCGGCGTTTGAATGTCTCTGCTGCTTGAAGGTAAAAATATGAACCAATCAGACGCTCAGCCGTCACCTAACTACGTCACTTGCCGCTGTCAGCATTGCGATGGTGGAATTGAATTTGATGCACACCAACTCGACGGAGATAAAACGCGCATTGTCGAATGTCCTCATTGTCATCTGGAAACGATCATTTTTGAACCAGAACCAGCGACACCGATCATTTCACCAGAACAACTACCTGACGAATCCCAAGAGTTTGGCGTGGTAGCGTTGCCGCCGTTGAAACCTACGCCCCCCGAAAAGCTATATGCCAGTCGCGTGTACGTCGCAGACATTCAAGAACTCTCTGCCATTACTCGTCATTTTGCAGACGTGCTGGGGCTTGAAATTGACGGTGGAGCGATTGATCGGATTGCACGTTCCTCAGATGGAGCGCCGCTTGAAGTGTTAAATCGTCTTCGCCGTGTTCAAGATTACGCCCGCGCCAAAGGCAATGATAAGAAAATCACGGTGGATATTGCTGAAGAAGTTCTAAAGGTGCTCCCCCAACTCGACAAAACCAGCGAAACAAATGTAAGCGCAAGAAACAAGCCGGTCGAAATTCGACTCGGACGCAAAGGGATTCCATGTGAAGTCCGCAGAGAAGTCTGGCGCAGGGACGGCGGCCAATGTGTGAAGTGCGGAAGCAGGCAGAACTTGGAATTTGACCATGTCATTCCTGTATCAAAAGGCGGCAGCAACACCGCTCGTAACATTGAACTTCTTTGCGAGAAATGTAACCGCTCAAAATCAGATTCCATCCGATGAATCCGCCAGCAGACCAACCAGCGCCAAATTTCGTCAACTGCCCTTGCCAGTATTGCAGCGGCAAAATCGAATTTGACGCCAACCAGCTTGACGCGGCGGCAAATACAACCGTGCCGTGCCCGCACTGCGGATTGGAAACAATTATTTTTGTGCCGGAGCAGAAAGTGCCGCCAGTCATTTCGGATATAAAGAGTTTGCCTTCGCGGATTGGCCAGGTTCTAAGTCGTTTTTCTCACAAGACCGGGGATGCCCAATGGGAAAGTGATTTGGGCATCGCATATTTTCGGCAAAAAAATTATAGCGATGCTGCAAAATGTTTTGCAAAGGCAGCCGAACAAGGAAACGATCAAGCAGAATGGTTATTGGGCATTTGCTACATGGACGGAATGGGCGTCCTAAAAGATGAGGCTGAAGCGGTAAAGTGGTTTTCCATAGCTGCTGAAAAGGGCCACTCTTCTGCCGAATATAGCTTGGGTGCCGCATATTTATTTGGAAAAGGTGTTCCAGAAGATTTTTCAGTTGCACTAAAATGGTGGCACAAAGCAGCCGAACATGGCAACGCTGATGCACAATTCAGGCTGGGTATTTATTATGAAA
>Ga0074044_10001959_pt1 | contig 18173 bp, 20 predicted proteins | sample BogForMeECP23OM1_FD_94443 | JGI IMG/M metagenome (GOLD analysis project Ga0074044, IMG submission 94443) | Bog forest soil microbial communities from Calvert Island, British Columbia, Canada - Bog Forest MetaG ECP23OM1 | ecosystem: Environmental > Terrestrial > Soil > Wetlands ...
CGACCTCATTCGCAACCGTGTCCGGATCGGCCCACTCGCCTTCGCCGACCTTGAAATCGAGGCGCTTCAGCGCGAAGCTGCCTTCGGCGACGCTGTTTCCAGCGGCATCCTTTTTCATCGTGATCGGGACCACCGCGTCGTGGGTGACGCCCTTAATCGTCAGCGCGCCGACCACTTCGTACTTGTCCGTGCCCGTGTTGCGGACTGCGCTCGACACGAATTTCGCCATGGGAAATTTAACGGTATCGAACCACAACGGGCGCTTGATCTCGGTCTCCGCCTCGTCGCTGGCCAGATCAATACTGCCGAGATCGATCTCAAATTCCGCCTTCGATGCGGCAAGATCCTTGGGCAGGAAGACGATATTCGCCTTCCACCTGCGAAACCGTCCCTCGACATTGACTCCCATCTGCTTGGACAAAAAGCGGATCTCGCTGCGGTCGATGAGCACGCCCTGCGCCCCGGCCTGGCCGGCGGCGAGGAGCAGCATGCCGAGTGTCGGAATGAATGATCGCAACAGAACCATGTCCGGGAGCCTCAGCGCGGTGGTTTCAGTATCGCCGCGGGCAGCATGCGGGTCAGGACGGGGTCACCGTCGACGAAATGATGCTTGACCGCTGCCGCGGCATGCATACAGACAAGCGCCAGGAGCGTGAAGTTCAACGACACGTGGCAAGCCCTGAAAATCGTGGCCAGCGCCCTGTCCTTGGGCAGCAGATCGGGCAGCGGGAAGAGCCCCAGATAGACGACCTGCACGCCGGAGGCGGAGCTAAACAGCCAGCCGGTCAGGGGAATGACGAGCAGAAGCGCGTATAGCAGGCCGTGCACAACGCGGGCCGCGCGCACCTGCCAGAGCGGCATGGCCGTCGGCGCCGGCGGAACCGGGTGCCACCAGCGCCAGGCAAGCCGGACGCAGGAGAGCAGGAACACCGTGATGCCTATCCACTTGTGCCAGGCGTACCACTGCAGCTTCTGCCTTGATAGCGGCAGCCCCACCATCGACAGTCCGAGCATGAACCCGGCCACGATAAGCGCCGCGATCAGCCAATGCAGCACGATGGCCGTTCTCGTGTACCTCGGCTCGACAGTTGGGCCCGCCCTTGTCATCGTCCGTCTCGCCAGCTCGCGCCCGTATAATGCCATGGCCATTGCGCGCTGTTTTGCCGTAAGGCTCCTGCCCCCACCTGGTTCATGACGTCCGCCAACGACTTGTGGCTCACGCGCAGCCGCGCGGCTGTCTGGCATCCGTGCACGCAGATGAAGCAGCATGAATCGCTGCCGCTGGTGCCGCTCGCGCGGGCGCGGGGCCCATGGCTTTATGACTTCGAAGGCCGCCGCTACCTCGATGCGGTGAGCTCCTGGTGGGTGAACTTGTTCGGCCATGGCCAGCCCGCGATCAACGCGGCAATCGGCGCGCAACTCGCGGAACTCGAGCATGCGATGCTCGCCGGTTTCACGCATCGTCCGGCGATCGAGCTCGCCGAACGGCTTGCGGCGCTCGCGCCCGGTCGACTGGGGCATTGCTTTTTTGGCTCCGACGGCGCGTCCGCGGTCGAGATCGCGCTGAAGATGAGCTTTCACTACTGGCATAACGCCGGCAGGCCGGAAAAGACTGGCTTCGTGAGCCTCGAGCACGGCTACCACGGCGAGACGCTCGGTGCGCTCACCGTGACCGACGTGGCCGTGTTTCGCGACGTCTACGGCCCGCTCCTGCGCCATAACACCACCGTTCCCTCCCCGGATGCGCGCGGCGCGGCTCCCGGCACGGCGGCGCGCGAGCACGCGCTTGCGGCAGCTGCCGGGCTCGAGGCGGTTCTCGCCGAGCACCATCCCCGCATCGCCGCACTGATCGTCGAGCCCTTGGTCCAGGGGGCAGCGGGCATGGCCATGTACGATGCGGCCTATCTCGTGCGCGCCCGCGAGCTGACGGCGCGATACGGCGTGCACCTGATCGCCGACGAGATCATGACCGGGTTCGGGCGCACCGGCACGATGTTCGCCTGCGAACAGGCCCAGATCGAGCCCGATTTTCTATGCCTGTCGAAGGGCATCACCGGCGGCTACCTGCCGCTGTCCGTGGTGCTGACGACCGACGGGATTTACGCCGCTTTCTACGACGACGACCCCGGCCGCGCCTTCCTGCATTCCCATTCCTATTCGGGCAACCCGCTCGCATGCCGCGCCGCGCTGGCGGTGCTCGATCTGTTCCGCGACCAGGACGTCATCTCCCGCAATCGCGCCCGGGCCTCCGAATTGACCGCGCTGGCGCAGCCGCTGGCGCGGCACCCGAAGGTGCGAAACTTCCGCCACCTGGGCATGATCTGGGCGTTCGAAGTCGACTCGAAACGGCAGGACTTCGCCCGCTGGTGCTTCGCCACGGCACTGGACCGTGAGCTGCTGCTGCGACCGATCGGCAATACCGTTTACTGGATGCCGCCCTACGTTCTGGAACCCGCCGAGGCGCAGCTGCTCGCGGAGCGAACACTGGAGATCGTGGCGTGCGCATGATGCGTCCACGCTCGCTCTCGATCCTCGGGGCCGCAACGCTGGCTGCGCTGGCGGCCGCAACCGCTTGCGCTGCGCTGCCGCCCGAGATCGCGCGCGCCTTTGTCGACGAGGGCATTCCGCTGACGGCGGTCGGTGTCTACGTACGAGAGATCGGGGCCACCCGCCCGCTGCTGTCGCACCAGGCGGACAGGCCCATGAACCCCGCGTCGACCATGAAGCTGGTGACCACGTTCGCCGCGCTCGAGCTGCTGGGGCCCGACTACCGATGGAAAACCGAAGCCTATGCCGACGGGCCAATCGACGGCGCGCGGCTCGACGGCAACCTCGTGCTCAAGGGCTACGGCGACCCGAAAATCACGATCGAGCAGTTCCAGGCCCTGATTGCGGCGCTTCGCGCGACCGGGCTTACGACGATCCGCGGCGATCTGCTGCTCGACCGCAGCTACTTCGCGCCGGCGCCGCACGATCCGGCGGCGTTCGACGCCGAGCCGCTCAAGCCCTACAACGTCGGCCCCGACGCGCTGCTCGTCAATTTCAAGAGCGTGCGCTTCGTATTTGGACCCAACGCCACCGGCGACGGTGTCGACGTGCGCATGGAACCCCCGCTCGCCGACATCAACCAACACGGCGCGCCGCGGCCGGTGACCGGCGAATGCGGGGACTGGCGCTCCGGAGTTGCGGCGACATTCGTCAATCGCTCCGACTCCGCAAGCGCCGAATTTGGCGGGCGATATCCTACGGCCTGCGGCGAGCGTGACTGGTACGTCGCGCTCCTCGACCATCCCCACTATGTGCTCGCCATGTTCGCCCACTATTGGAAGGATGCGGGCGGGAGCTTCACGGGGGGTGTGCGCGACGGCCGGGTACCGCAGGCGGCAAAGCTGCTCGCGACGCTGCAATCGCCGCCTCTCTACGACGCGGTGCGAGACATCAACAAGCTGTCCAACAATGTCATGGCGCGACAGTTGTTTCTGACGCTGGCGACGGCCGAGCACGCCCCGCCGGCGACCACGGAGCTGGCCGCCGAGACCGTCCGGCACTGGTTGGTACGCCAGAAGCTGCGCTTTCCGGAGCTGGTGCTGGACAACGGATCCGGACTGTCCCGCAGGGAACGCATCGCGGCCCAGAGCCTGGCGCTGTTGCTCCTCGCGGCGGACGCGAGCAAGCTGCGCACCGAATTCGTCTCTTCCCTGGCGGTGGCGGCCACCGACGGGACGATGCGCAAGCGCTTCGCCGACGAGGACGTCGCCGACTGGGCGCTGCTCAAGACCGGAACGCTGGAGGGCGTGCGTGCGCTCGCCGGCTACGTCTACGGCGCGGACGGGCGGCGCTATGTCGTCGTCTGTCTTGTCAATCACCCGAACGCGGCGCGCGCACAACCGGCGCTGGATATGCTCGTCGAGCGCATTTACTCCGGAGCTTTGCGAGGCCCGCGATGAGTGGCCTGCTCCTGCTCGACCTTCTGGCGGAGGCGCGCATCGAGGACGCGATAGCCTCGGGCATGCTCGACAATCTTCCAGGCGCCGGCCGTCCGCTCGTCATCGCTGACGGCCTGCTGGTGCCCGAAGAGCTGCGCGGCGCCTACCGGATCCTGGCCAATGCCGGTTGCGTGCCGCCGGAGGTCGAGGCGCGACGCGAGGTGGCCGCTCTGCTCGCGTTGCTCGCCACGCAGGACGACCATGCCGCCCGCCGCCGCACGCTGGCCAATGTCGCGCTACTCAAGGCGCGCCTCGAATCGAGCCGCTCGCGTCCTGCTCGCCGCGGCGGCGGCTAGGCCCGGCGCTCGATCCTCGGCGGCACGCGCGACCAGGCCGGTCGCTACATTCCCGGCACGGGCTGGCTCTTGCCGAACAGGACGTAACCGCGAATGAGCCGGTAGAGCACCCAGATCGCCGTGGCAAACCAGATCACCAGCGCGATCAGCGGCCCGATGAGCACGATCAGCAGCAGCGCAAAAACGATGGCGCCGACGACGCCCCACAGCACCGAAAACCAGAACGTCCGGATCAGCCACCGGTAGTGCGAAGCAAGCCAGGTGCCCGCCGCATCGCTGCGTTTCACGTGCGCCAGGATGATCGCGACAATGCCCACGATGCCGCCGAGTGGAGCAATGGGCGGAAAAACGTGGGTGACAAGCGCCACCACGGCAGCGAAGCCGAATAGCGCGTACACGACCAGGGTCATTGAAATCAGCGCCGGCGAAGGGCCGCCGCTGGCGCCGGATGGAACGGCTGGAACGGCTGGATCGGTCACTTCACCCCCCTCTTTTCAACGCCTGCGACGCCGCCGGTCGTATTGCATGCCCCGCGGGCGGCTGTCCAAAGCTATAATACTCGATCTGCCCCTCACCCCACGGGAGATCCGTATGACAACCGCACGATTCGAGCGCAGTCGCGACGCACTGGTCAAGGATTTTTCCGACGTGCTTGCGGAAGCGGAGACGTTGCTCAAGCAGGCCGCGAAGGAATCCGGTGAAAAGGCAACCGATCTGCGCACGCAGGTCGAAGCGAAGCTGCGCGCCGCCAAGCTGCGCCTCATGGACCTCCAGGACGACGCGATCGATACCGCCAGGGCGGCGGCCCGCGTCACCGATGATTACGTGCGCGACAACCCGTGGCAGGCGATTGGTGTCGCGGCCGGGATCGGCTTTCTCGTCGGCCTCGTGATCAGCCGGCGGTAGTCGCGGGTGCCCGAACCCGCTGCAGAGCGGCCCGCCGCGCGCCTCGGCGGCGCCCTGTCCGGCATCGCGGCGACCCTGGTCGCGTTGCTGCGCACGCGCCTCGAACTTGCCACGGTCGAGTTCGAGGAGGAACGCGATCGCCTCAAGGCGATGATCGGACTGATCGTGATCGCGACCGTTTTTTCGTGCTTTACTCTGGTCGCGTTGTCGGTTCTGGTCGTGGTATGGCTCTGGGACCGCTACCCGCTCACGGTGATCGCCGGCGTGGCGCTCGTCTACGCAATGATCGCCGCCGGCGCCCTGCTGGCGCTCAAGCACCAGCTTCATGCGCGCGGCCGACCTTTCGCCGCGACGCTCTCCGAGCTGGAACGCGACGCGGACGCGTTGCGCCCAAGACAGTGAGACGCGTGCGATGAGCGAATCAATGCAACGCGCGGCGCGCAAGCAGGTGTTGATTGCACAATCGCAGCTGCAGCGCATGCAGCTTGCACTGTACGCCGACGACGCGCGCAACGCGGTGCGCCCCGCGGGCCTGATCGGCGCCGGCATGGCGCGGCCTGCAGCGCTCGTGGCGCTGGTCGACATTGTCGCGCGGCTGCTTGGCTGGCAGCGCTTCGCCAGCGTGGTTCGCCTGGGCGCGATCGCGGTTGCTGTGTTTCGCATCGCGCGCGCCTGGCGCGGTTCCGGGCGCTAGGCACGGCGGGCGCCACCGCTTCCGTTCCGGCGCGTCATTCACAGCTTCAGTTCGCGCCAGAGGGCGTCGATTCGGCGCTTGACCGCGTCGTCCATCGCAATGGGTCGGCCCCAGGTTCGCGACGACTCCGCGGGCCACTTGTTCGTCGCGTCGATGCCCATCTTGCTGCCGAGCCCTGCGGCAGGCGAGGCGAAATCGAGATAGTCAATTGGCGTGTTCTCGACGATCAGCGTGTCGCGCGCGGCGTCGACCCGCGTGGCGAGTGCCCAGATGACCTCCTTCCATGCGCGAACATCGACGTCGTCGTCGGTGACGATGATGAACTTGGTGTACATGAACTGGCGCAGGAAGCTCCACACGCCGAACATGACGCGCTTGGCGTGGCCGGGATACTGCTTCTTCATGCTCACGACAGCGAGTCGGTACGAGCAGCCTTCGGGGGGAAGATAGAAATCGGTAATTTCCGGGAACTGCTTTTGCAGAAGCGGAACGAAGACTTCGTTGAGCGCGGCACCAAGCACGGCCGGCTCGTCCGGAGGCTTGCCAGTGTACGTCGAGTGATAGATGGGATCCCGCCGCAGCGTGATGCGCTCGAGCGTGAAAACAGGGAAGCGCTCGACCTCGTTGTAATAGCCGGTGTGATCACCGAACGGCCCCTCCGCGGCGGTCTCATAGCCGGTCGGATCGCCGGCGTCGGGGTGGATGAATCCTTCAAGCACGATCTCTGCCGACGCCGGCACCTGCAGGTCATGCGTGACGCACTTGACGATCTCCGTCCGGGCACCGCGGAGCAGTCCGGCAAACTGATATTCAGACAGCGTGTCGGGCACCGGCGTCACCGCGGCGAGGATCGTCGCCGGATCGGCTCCCAGTGCCACCGCGACCGGGAATGGCGCTCCGGGCGAGGCCAGGGCGTGATCGCGAAAGTCGAGCGCGCCGCCGCGATGGTGAAGCCAACGCATGATCACCTTGTTCCTGGCAATTACCTGCTGGCGATAGATGCCCAGGTTCTGCCGCGCCTTGAGCGGTCCGCGCGTGACCGTCAGGCCCCAGGTGATCAGAGGCCCGACGTCGCCGGGCCAACACGTCTGCACCGGTAACCGCGCCAGATCGACGTCGCCGCCTTCCCAAACGGTCTCCTGGCAGGGCGCCGAAGCGCGCTCCTTGGGCGCCATATGCATGACCTGCAGGAATATCGGTCGCGTGTTCTGCCAGGCGTCGATAAGCCCCTTCGGCGGCTCGGGCTCCTTCAGGAAGGCGAGGAGCTTGCCGATTTCGCGCAACCCGGCGACCGATTCTTGACCCATGCCGAGCGCAACGCGTAACGGCGTCCCAAACAGGTTGCCGAGTACAGGAATCCGCGGGTAGCCTTCGCCACCGGCGAAACCCTTCGGCTTTTCAAAAAGCAGCGCGGGCCCACCGGCCTGGAGGACGCGCTCGCATATCTCGGTCATCTCGAGGTACGGATCGATCTCGAGCGAAATGCGCCTGAGTTCGCCGCGGCGTTCGAGCTGGCCCAGAAAATCGCGGAGGTCGGCATATTTCATATCGGCCCATCAGACGCTTGGTCGGAAGCGGAGGCATCTTACCAGTCGCGGTGCAGGCGCTCCGGGCGGCACCCGTCAAGGCACCGATCGAGCGCAGCGGGAAATCGGCGCAAAAATGGCGCGATTTGTCGGGAGACGGCGACAGTGGGCGTCGTATCGATGCCACAGCCGGTTGCCGAGGGGCTATTATCGGCCGTCGCGGCTGGACCAGCGCCGCGGTCAACCGCTATCCTGTCTATTGGGCCCTTGGGGCCCCGGCTTTCCCGAGGAGATCATCGCTTGCGAAACAAGGCGGCCGCGCTCGTGGCCTGCACGGGAATCGTCGCCCTTTGCTGGGCGACGACGGGTATTGCTGCGCTTCCCGGGTCCGCAACCGGTACCACGTCGACGTCCCCGAGTGGGGGTGGGCGAACGATGACCACGGTGCCGTCGATTCTCCTGCTCGCCACGCAGCCGGCTCTAGCCGGCACCTGTGGTGGCAGTGACTTCACCGTCAGCACGTACATCAACGTGACCACGCAGTCCTCGGCAGACGTGAAGGTCACTGCGCCTGACGTCGGCACGATCGAGGAATTCACCGATGAAACGGGCAAGAACATCGGCCCGTATAACGCCGTCTATCCGATGTTCCAGATCCCGGCTTTCGGCGGCGGGCTGGCACCGGGCACCCTGATCACGATCACGATCACCACCTACTCGGGCCCCAATCTGAGTGGCGCGACCACCTTCGTCAGTTCACTCCAATTCAACTGCACCACGGGTTCGGTAGTCCTTGCCGAGCCATCGCGAGCTTCAGGGGTGCCTGCGCCCGCGCTTTCCACGCTCGGGCTCGCCGCGACCGCGGCGTTGCTGGCATTGCTTGGCGGGGTAATGCTTCGCGGCGCGGGCCGCCCCCGGCGCGCCCGCCGCTAGGCCCATCCGGGCCGATCGCGGCGGCTGCAGCGACGATCCCGCGGTGCATCGCCGGTTGGCGCGAACGCGCGGCCCCTCATTTCGGCCACCCGGGCCAGCGGTGCAGGCGCAGGCCATAGTCGGCGATGGTGCCGGCGAATATAGCCAGGCCGAGCCAGTGATTGCCAAGGAATGCGCGGAAGCAGCCGTCCCGGTCCCGCCCGCGAATCAGCTTGAAGTGCCACAGTGCCAGCAGCGTGGCGGCCAGCACGCCGAGGTAGAAGTACGACCCGAGACCCTCCTCGCGCCCGATCCAGGTGAGAAGCGCGAGGTAGATCGCGTAGCAGAGCATCACCGCCGCCACGTCGAAGCGGCCGAAGAAGATCGCCGAGGTGCGCAAGCCGAGCTTCCGATCGTCCTCGCGATCGACCATCGCGTACTCGGTGTCGTAGGCCATTACCCAGAAGAAATTGGCGCCGAACAGCCACCAGGTGGTCGCCGGCAGGAGGCCATTGACCGCCGCGAATGCCATCGGGATACCAAAGGAAAAGGCGATGCCGAGGAAAGCCTGCGGGACCGCGAAAAAGCGCTTCACGAAGGGGTAGGCGATGGTGATGGCCAGCCCGGGGATCGCCAGCAGGATCGTAAACCGGTTGAAGCGCAGCGTTAGCAGGAACGCGCACAGTGCCAGCACCAGACCGACGACGAGAGCCTCCCAGGGCGCGATCTCGCGTCGGGCCAGAGGCCGGTTGGCGGTACGCTTTACGTGGGCGTCGAAATCGCGGTCGGCGTAATCGTTGACTGCGCACCCTGCGGAGCGCATCAGCAGCGTGCCGATGACGAAGATCCCTACCGCGATCCACGAAGGCAGCCCCGCCGCGGCGATCCACAGCGCGGTCAGCGTCGGCCAGAGCAGCAACAGCGTGCCGATCGGCTTGTCGAGACGAATGAGCCGTTCGTAAGCGTCAAGGCGCGCGACAACCTTCTGCCAACGCGTTGGCACTTCGCCCCGTGGCACTGCCTCCTGGTTCACAGCGGCAAAGAAAGCTGCTTCTTCAACTGGCGCCGCGCCACTTCCGCGAGCAGCGAAGCCGGCGTCGGGTATCGCAGCCGCAGCCTCAGCTCCTTTTTCATGCGGACATTGGCCAACCGCCGTGATTCGCTCATGAACGAGAGAAGCAATGGGGCGATGCGGGTTTCGGCTTCCTCCCAAGAGATACGCGGCGGGCGCGGCAGCTGAAACGCGTCGGCAACGGCATCGAACCAGGCTCCCATTTGCAACTCGGCGTCATCGGCAACGTTGTAGGCGCGATTGGGCCTGCCACGAAACGCGGCCGCAACCGCGGCATGGGCCAGATCCGCGGCGTGGATGTGGCTGGTGAACACGTCGTCCTCCGGCCGCAGTACCGGCGTTCCCTGTCGCAAGCGGTCGAGCGGCAAACGCGTCTCAGCGTAGATGCCCGGGACGCGCAGGATCGCCAGCCTAACTCCATAGCGCTTTGCCCACCGCCGCAGGCGGTCCTCCGCCGCAATGCGCCGCCGCGCGCGCGGCGTTTGCCCGCGGCGCGGTCTCGACTCGGTGACACGAGCCCCCGAGCAGTCACCGTACACGCCACTGGTGCTGATGTAGACGAAACGCTGAGGTATAATCCGCGCCTTTGTCAGCGCGGCTATGAGTCGCTTGGTGCGCGGGTCGTCGCGGCCCTCGCCCGGAGGCGGCGCGAAGTGCAGGACGGCAAAGGGTGCCGCGCGCATGCGTTCCAGGGAGTGATACCGGTCGAGGTCACCCACGATCGGTACGATACCGCGGTGGCGCAGCCGGGCAGCGTCTTCGGGGCGCCGTGTCAGGCCGTAGAGGCGAACTCTACCGCGCAACAGCTCGGCGGCACGCAAGGCGATGTCGCCGCAGCCGATCAACAGTACCCTTATCACTCTCGTGCCCTGCGCGAAACGACTTGAATGGCCGATTCAGCTATGCCGTTGCAGATTACCATAAAACCGAGCGAGCACGCCTTCGCCTGCGACGACGGCGAGACGGTGCTCGCCGCAGCCATGCGCGCGGACCTGATGATTCCGTATGGCTGCAGGAACGGCGCCTGCGGCACGTGCAAGGGGCGGATCCTTGACGGGCAGGTCGACTATGGCGCGTACCAGGCCGCCACGCTCACCGACGCGGAAAAGGCGGAAGGCCTGGCGCTGTTCTGCGTAGCCAGGCCCAAGACCCCGCTTGTCATCGAGGTCCGTGAGGTCCGGCGCGCCGGAGACATTCCGATTCGCAAGCTGCCGTGCCGGATCGAGACGATAGACAAGGTTGCCCCCGATGTCGCGATCGTCTCGCTCAAGCTGCCCGCGAACGAGCGCCTGCAGTACCTTGCCGGGCAGTACGTCGATCTCCTGCTCAAAGATAGTCGCCGGCGCAGCTTCTCCATAGCCACCGCGCCCGAGGATGACGCGCTCCTCGAACTGCACATCCGGCACGTCCCTGGAGGGTACTTCAGCGGCGCGCTTTTCAACGAGTACAAGGGCCGCGAGATCCTGCGTTTCGAAGGGCCGCTGGGGACGTTCTACCTGCGCGAGGAATCCGACAAGCCGGTGATTTTCGTCGCCGGCGGTACCGGCTTTGCGCCCATCAAGGCCATCATCGAGCACGCATTGCATCACGAGGTGCAACGGCCCATGGTGCTCTACTGGGGCGTGCGCAGCTTGCGTGACCTCTACCTGCCCGATCTGCCCGCACGCTGGCAGGCGAGGCACCGCGATTTCCGGTTCGTTCCGGTGCTGTCCGAGCCGCTGGCCGAGGATCGGTGGCCGGGTCGCACGGGCCTCGTGCACAAGGCGGTCATGGCCGATTTTCCCGACCTTTCGGGCCACCAGATCTACGCCTGCGGCGGGCCGGCGATGATCGACGCGGCCAAGCGTGCGTTCACCGCCGAGCTCGGCCTGCCGGCAGAGCACTTCTTCGCCGACTCGTTCACCTACGCCACGCCGGTGTGAGCTGCCGGCCTTCGGCGCCGCCCTAGAACCCTAGCGTCGCCTGAGCTCCTCGGTGGCAAGCCTGAGCGCCGCGACGAAGTGCGCATTGGCCTCGTCACCCCTGCCCAGCCGGCCGAGCATCTCACCCAATGCCAGATGCGTGCGCCAGTTGTCTTCAAGGGCAACGCTCGCTTCGAGATAGGTCTGCGCCTTGCCCCACAGCTGCTGCCGCTGGCACAGGATACCCAGCACGCGCAGCAGCGCCGCATCCTGACTGTGCGTCGCGAGCCAGCGCTCGGCCTGCTCGAGCTGGTGCGTCGGATCGCCTAGTCGACATTCGGAGTAGAGCTCCACCAATTCGGAGTCCCAGGCGCGGTCGAGGCTGCGGGAGATGATGTCGACCGCCTCCCGGTCACCGCCAAGCTGGAGGAAGCTTAACGCCGCAGCACGCGCAACCTGCGACTGCGTGCGGGTCGCTTCGGGCAGGCGATTCCACGCATCACGCAAACCAGCAGCGTCGTGAGCAAGAGCCCGCAGTTGCTCGCGCTGCGCCGCGATCCTCAGTTGTTCGCCCTGCGCCGCGTCAAACACGCCTCTCTTGACCAGCTGCTCGACGAGCTGCGGAACGCCCGCGAAGCGGCGAGCAGCCTGTGTGGCGCGCAGCTCGAGCCGCAACGCCGCCGTGTGCAGGCCCGCCTCCCGCCGCAGTGACTCCAGGATTCGCAACGCCTCCTGCGGCTGCCCCTGTGCCAGCGCGATTTCCGCGGACAGCGTAAGCCTGGGCACTGCGAGGCTCGCTGCCTGCGTTTCGGGCCGCGACAGGAACGCTTCCGCAACATCAAATTGCCGCATGTCTATCGCCGCCCGTGCCGCGACCAGCGCCGCCAGGGGAGAGGAGCGCGGCAGCATCAGCGATTCCTTGGCCTCCTGCTGGGCTTTGCCGTAGCGCCCCTCCAGCAAGGCGACGATTGCCGCATCGAGCTTAGCCCGCGCGCGCTGCTCTTTCTGCTGCCGACGCCACAGCCGTACCTGCTCCGGAAGCTGCACGGTGCGAGTGACGATACGCAGACCGAGGTAGAGCGAGACAAAGCCCACCACAATCAGGATGAGCAGCAGATTGAGCGACAGCTCGACGCGGTACGGAGGCGCAACCAGCAGCGCATAGCCGCTGTTGACCTTCGCCGCCAGCGCGGCGACAACCGCGGCAGTGGCAAGCAACAGGAACCAGAACAGAAAGCGCATCGCCTGTGCGCACCGTCAGCGCAGGTGCTTTTCGCGCGCGAGCTGCAGCACCCGCACCGCATCGAGGCTGCCTGCGAGCGCGGGCAGCTCGGTAGTCATGTCGGTGGCGCGCAGCTCCTTGAGCAACACCTGGAGCGACTGCACCGGCTTAGACCGCGTGTCGAAGTATTTCTTCAGCCACAGATCCGCAGCTGCGAGGTCGGCCCGGAAGGTCGCCTGATCACGGAACAGCAGATCGAATCGCGCGGAGAGCAGCCGGAGCTTGAGATTCTCGCGCAGGAAGAATTGCTGCGATGGTGCGAGCAATGGCGGTTCCGGCCGGTCGAGATTCTCGATGCGCACGAGTTGTCGCACATCCTGCCAGGCATCGCGCACAAAGCGGCGCCATCCCAGCTCGTCCTTCGCCGCGGTTTCCGGCGGCGGCGCCGGCAGGCGCTCCTCGAGCGCGAGCGGCAACGTGTCGACGAGGGCGATCGCCTGGTCCAGCCGCAACGACAATCCCTGTACGTCGACGTAGGGCACGGCTTTGAGCCGGTCCATGTCGCGCGCCAGAGCACGCCGCAGGGGCACGAACTGCGGTCGATCCAGGCGCTGCAATTTTGTGTCGGCGAGCTGCAACGCGGCCAGCGCCGCAGACACGTTGCCGGCGAGCTGCAGTTGCTCGCTGGCGAGCAGCAGCACTTGTTCAACCTCCGTCAATGCCCACTCATCGCGCGACGGCGCGAGCTCGCGGTACAAAGCCTCCAGAGCGGCCTGCTGTGACTGCGATTCGGCAAGGCGGCTTTCCAGCAAGGCAATCTTCGCTTGCGCATCGCGCAGGTCGTCCTCTGCGGATTGCATCGCCTCGTGCGTCGACTTGATGTCCGCATCCTGCTCCGCGAAGTGTCGCGCGACATCAGTCCGCAATTGCCGGTCGCGGTTGTAGGCGCCGATCCAGATAATGGCAATGGCTGCGGCCAGCAGGCCGATCAGCGCGCCCGTCACCCAGCGCCGGCGTCTGGCGGGTTCGCGCGCTTTCGCCTCTGCCATCGGCGGCAGCGGGTGCTTCGCGACGGGCGCGGCCATGCGGCCTTCGTCCTGGGGAGCGGACATGGTGGATCGTGCAGGCGGGATATGCTTAGCCCTCGTCGATTGTAGCAGGGTTGCGTGCCAAGCCCCGCGTTGCGACTGGCCGCGCGGCCCGGGCTCGACTAGAATGCGGATCTCATCGGCCGCGCGTCTCCGTCGCGCCGAGGCTGGCTGGATCGTGTTTATCTTATCGCTCCTCGTTCTGGTCGCGATTGCGGCGGTCGCCGGCTACTCGCTCGGCGCCCGGCGGCGAACGGAAGCCCCCGCCGCGCCGCTGTCGGTGACTGCGCCGCCATCGGGGCCGGCGACGCCAAGCGCGGCTCCGGAGACCACCCGCTGCGGCGACAGCGCCGGTATCGGCGAAGAGAAAGCCCGCATCATCCGCAGCCGCGATGACGAAGCCGACTCGCTGCGTCACAGTCTCGCCTGGCGCGACGCGGTGGCTTGGCAGCTGGAGGATTTTGGGCGCGAGAGACGACGGCTGTTCCGGGACCTTGCCGATGCGCGCGGCGCTGCCGCGCGCTACAGACAGCTGGTCATCGACATCGAGACCAATGCGCCGCCGCGGATCCTCGCCGGTTCCGGCGAGCCCGACGATTTGAAACTGATCGTTGGCGTCGGGCCCGTGCTGGAACGCATGCTGCACGGCCTCGGGGTCACGATGTTTCGGCAGATCGCCCGCTGGACCGAGCGCGACATTGCCGAGTTCGACGCCAAGCTGCCGGAGTTTCCCGGCCGCATCGTGCGAGACCAGTGGGTGACTCAGGCGCGCGCGCTGCATCGTTCCAAGTACGGCGACAGCGCGTGAGCAGGCCGGTGGGGGCGCCCGCCGCGCAGCACGCGCTGCCCGCAAAGGGCCTGACGCTCGTGGTCCTGCTTGCTCTGGTATGGGGATGCAACTGGCCGGTGCTCAAGCTCGGCGTCGCCGGCCTCGCGCCCCTGACATTTCGGGCCGTGACGCTGCCCTTTGCCGCGCTGGGCCTGCTGGCCATTGCGAAGTTCTCCGCCGAGTCGATCCGCATTCCGAGCCAATGGTGGCCGCGGGTCGCCATCCTCGCGCTGTTGAACATCACGGCCTGGAACTGGCTGATCCTGTTTGGCATCCAGCAAATGGCCGCCGGCCGCGCGGCGATCCTTGCCTACACGCTGCCGATCTGGAGCGTGCTGTTGTCGCTCTGGCTCCTGCACGAGCCGATTTCGCCGCGCAAGCTCGCCGGATTGCTGGTCGGAATGGCCGGCATGGCGGTCTTGCTGGGGGACGAGATCGTCAACCTGCGGCGCACCCCGGTCGGGGCGCTGCTGATCATCGGTGCTGCCATATCGTGGGCCTTGGGCACGGTCCTGCTGCGTCGCTGGGCCCCGCCGTTGCCACAGAACACCCTGACCGGGTGGATGATGCTACTCGGGTGGGCACCGCTCGCCGCCGCGGCGCCGCTGCTCGATCCGCATCCCTTCGCGTCGCTCGCGGCAATGTCCGGCGCCACCTGGTTCGCGGTGATCTACAACATCTTCTTTGCCGGCACGGTCGCGTACTGGGCATGGTTCCGGATGGCGCGCACTCTGCCGGTCGTGGTGAGCTCACTTTCGTCCTTGCCGGTGCCGGTCGTCGGAGTGATCTCGGGCATGCTCATGCTCGGTGAGCGCCCAGGGCCGGCCGAGTTCATCGCCTTGGCCCTGGTGCTGGCCTCGCTGGCGGCGGTGCTGGTACCCGAACGCAGGTAACCCGGTGTCGATGTGGGTGGCGAGAAGCCGCATGGCGAGCCACCCGTGCGCAGCTAGGCGAGATCGGGAATGAGCGTCAGCACGCCCCTGCCGGAAAAGTAAGCGTCGAGGTTGGCCTTGCACAGGTCACCCATTGCCTGCCGCGTCTCGCGCGTCGCGCTTCCGACATGCGGGAGGAGCACGACGTTGTCCATGGTCATCAATTCCGGCGGTATGTGCGGCTCGTGGAAGAACACGTCGAGCCCGGCGCCCTTGATCACACCCGCCTTCAGCGCCGCGACCAGAGCGGGCTCGTCGACGATAGAGCCGCGGGCAATGTTGACCAGCGTTCCCTTCTTGCCCAGCGCGGCGAGCACCTCGGCGTTGACGATATTGCGCGTGTCCTCGCCGCCCGGACAGGCGACGACGAGGAAATCGACCCCCGCGGCCAGCGCCTTCAGGTCGCGCACATACTCGTACGGAACGTTCTGCGGCTTGCGCCCGGTGTACGCGACCTTCATGCCCATCGCCGTGACGCGGGCGGCGATTGCCTTGCCGATGCGACCGAGACCAAGGATTCCTACTTTCCGTCCGCCGAGCTTGGTCGTAAGTTCCGGCCCGCGTTTTTCCCATTCGCCGGCCTGCACGAAGCGGTTAAGGCGCACGAAGCCACGGCCGGTCATCAGGATCAGGCCCAGCGCCACGTCGGCGACATCATCGGTCAGCACGTCAGGCGTGTTGGTGACCTTGAGCCCACGCTGCTTGCAATAGGCGACCGGCACGCCATCGTAGCCGACACCGAATACGGAAATGATCTCCAGCTTCGGCAGCTGGTCGAGCAGCGTGGTCGGCGTTATCGTGCCGCCGGCCTGCACCAGACCCCGAACGCGCGCGCCCTCCGCTGCCAGGAGCGCGGCCTTGTCATTCGCCTGAACGTAATCATGACATCGATAATCGACTTTCAACGGATCGTAGAGAAACGCCGGCAGGGGCGCAGTGACGAGAATATCCGGGGGCATGGTGTAGACTCAGATTGGCCGCGGGTGAGCAGCGAAATATTCTAACAATGACGCGATCAGTCCCGCATCGGCGGGAGGCGTGACAATGACCGAACGCAAACCGACTGCATGGGCGCGTTCAGCGATTGCCGGATGCGGGACGAAGGTCGGGGTGGCGGTGAAGTAGCCGCGGCCCTCGGAATCGAAGATTGCCCACAGGTTGTCGAGGCCCTCGCTGGAAGTAAGCGTCACAGCATCGACACGATGCTCGCGCCAGGCGTCGATCAATCCGCCGGCGCCGGTTGCGGGTCTGGCGCGGCGATAGCACTCGATCTGCTCGACCTTGGCGCCGCGCGCCTCCAACGTGGTGCGCAGGAGCTCGCGGCCCCCGGCGCCGCGGAAAATGACAACGCGCTTTCCGGCGATATCGTCGAGCTCGGGCAGCGCGAGCAGGCCTTCGCTGTCCATCGTCGTCGCCGGCACCCTGGCTCCGGCGATGCCGACTGCAGCGAGTGCGGCAGCGGTCCCCGGTCCCGGCGCGAAGACCAGAAGCCGCGCCGGCCATGCCGAAGGATCGGCGACGGCGTATTCGACGGCGTTGGCACTGACAAAAATGGCGAAGTCGTAGCGAGCCAGATTGCGTTGCGCATCGCGCAGCGGCGCGTCATCCGCGGGAGGCAGGATCACGATGGCCGGAAAGACGAGCGGCCTCGCGCCGAGGGCCGCGAGCTCACGCGCGAGTGCCGCGGCCTGGCGTGCGGGCCGGGTGATGACGACGCCCGCGCCACCGAGCGGGCGGGTCACTGCGCTTCCGCCAGGATCGCCGCAGCCCCACGCTTAAGAAACTCGTCACCGAGCGCGGCTCCGAGAGCTACCGCGGCGTCGGTACTGGCAACAGGCATCGACCGCTCGCCGCGCAATACCCGGCTCCCGTCACGGCTGGCGATGAAGCCGCGCAGCCACAGGCTTCCACCGCGGCCAATCGCATACGCCGCGAGCGAAGTACGGCAGCTCGCCGCAAGCTTGCGTCCGAACTCGCGTTCGGCTGCCGTGGCGAAGGTCGTCTCGGCATCGGCGAGCGGCTCGAGGGCTTTCGCGACATCCTCGCGGTCGGCGCGGCATTCCACCGCCAGCGCCCCCTGGCCGATGGCCGGAAGGCTATCCTCGGGCTCGAGCAGGGCCGTGATCCGAGCGGCGAAGCCGAGGCGCTTCAGGCCCGCGCTGGCGAGAATGACCGCCGCATGATTTCCCTGATCGAGGCGATGCAGCCGCGTGTTGACATTGCCGCGCAGCGGCTCGACAACCAGCCGCGGATAGCGTTCGCGCAACTGCGCCTCGCGCCGCATGCTCGAGGTGCCAACCACGCTGCCCGGCGGCATGGCAGCGAGCGATTGATGGGTATTGGAGACGAAGGCGTCCCTGGGGTCCTCGCGCTCGAGGATCGCCGCGAGCGTGAACTCTGCCGGCATGGCCATCGGAACGTCTTTCAGCGAATGCACCGCGAGATCGGCGCGCCCGTCGTCCAGCGCCTGCTCGAGTTCCTTGATGAAAAGTCCCTTACCCCCGATGTCTGCCAGCGGTTGATCGAGCTTGCGGTCGCCCTGGGTTGTAAGGCCCAGAAGATCGACGCGGCACGACGGATACAGGGTGCGCAGGCGCTCGCGCACGTACTGGGCCTGCCATAGCGCAAGCGCCGATTGGCGCGTGGCAATGACTAGTGTCGCAGGTGGGAATGGCGCGGTGGACATGGCAACACGGCCGGCGCTAGTAGGCAGCGCCGCAGCGCACCGATTCTAGCACCTGCGTTACCTCTCCCGTCGGCGGAACCACCCGCTGATCGCCAGCCGCTCGCGCGTTGCCGGGAGGACTTC
>Ga0074044_10001960_pt1 | contig 18160 bp, 10 predicted proteins | sample BogForMeECP23OM1_FD_94443 | JGI IMG/M metagenome (GOLD analysis project Ga0074044, IMG submission 94443) | Bog forest soil microbial communities from Calvert Island, British Columbia, Canada - Bog Forest MetaG ECP23OM1 | ecosystem: Environmental > Terrestrial > Soil > Wetlands ...
ACTCGTTTGCAGTTTGGCGGAATTGAACTGAAAGACCAGCTCACGGCGCTCGACCAGTTGTATGCGCAGTTTCCGCAGCTCGACCATACGCGGACCGCGATCTGGGGATGGTCGAACGGCGGTTCCATGACCCTGTATGCGCTCACGCATTCCGACCGCTTTAAGGCGGGAATCTCAGTGGCGCCGGTGACCAGTTGCCGCAACTACGACTCGATTTACACCGAGCGCTACATGAGTCTGCCGAAAGACAACGCCAGCGGCTATGACGATTCGATTGTGAGTGCCGCGGGAAATTTACGCGGGTCGCTGTTGCTTGTGCACGGGACCAGTGACGACAATGTGCACTTTCAAAATACGATTCAGATGACCGACGCGCTCATTCGGGCGCAGAAGCAGTTCCGTCTGATGGTGTATCCGGGAAAAACGCATGGTATCGGCGGGACGGGCACGCGCACGCAGTTGTTCCACATGATGGACGATTTCTGGAATAAGGAGTTGAAATAGCTCGCAGCCGACCGGGCGGACGAATGCGTCCGCCCCTACGCGGGCGGTGGTGATCAATGCATCGTACAACTCTCGGCGATTTCGAGCTCACCGTCGTCTCCGACGGAACTTACTTTCTCGACGGCGGCGCGTTTTTTGGCGTGGTTCCAAAAACCCTGTGGTCGAAGAAGGCTGCGGCCGACGGACAGAACCGGCTCGACGCGGGACTGAATTCACTGCTCGTCCGCACCGGCAATAAAAATATTCTGATCGAAACCGGCATCGGCAACAAACTACCGGACAAGTTGGTGCAGATCTACAAACAACCGGCGAAACTGCTCGACAACCTGCACGCCGCTGGAGTTGCGCCCGAGGATATCGATATCGTCATCAATACCCATCTACATTTTGACCACTGCGGCTGGAACACGGTGCGGCGGGGAGATCAGGTGGTGCCGACGTTTCCGAAGGCGAAATATTACGCGCAGCGCGGCGAATGGGAGCATGGCCGCCTGCAACTGGAGCGCGACGCGGTCAGCTACATGAGCCCGAATTACGATCCGCTGATCGAGAGCGGGCAGATGGTTCTGCTGGATGGCGATCAGGAGATCTCGCCGGGCATCTCGGTAAGAGTTTTTCGCGGGCATACGGCGAACATGCAAGCGGTAATCATCGAGAGCGGCGAGGGCAAGGAAAAGAAGAAGGCGTGCTACATTTCGGACTTGATTCCGACTTCGGCTCATCTGGACTTGACCTGGGTGATGGCGTTCGATCTGTTTCCGCTCGAAACCATCGAGAGCCGCAAAAAGTACTATGCGTGGGCGATCCCGGAGAGATGGCTGACGGTGTTCACGCACGACGACCTGATGCCTTGGGGATATGTGGAACGGGGGGAGCGGGGACGACTAGGACTAGCAAAGCTTACGTAGGAACGGGTGTGCTCGCCGGCGACCTCGCCTCAAAGAACTGTTCCACCCGGGACAGTATATCCGCCCCGCTTTTGGCCTCGTAGATTGCCTTGCGGAGCGCGGCGCCTCCGGGCACGCCGTGGGTGAACCAGGAGGCGAATTGCTTCATCTTGCCTTCCGCCCCCGGCATTTCTTCTTCCAGCAGCATCCGGAAGTAAGTGCGGATCATCTGGTAGCGGTCGGCTTCGGTGGGTTCGTCGTAGGGCTTGCTGCTGGCGGTGTTTTCTGCAGAGCTTCTCCACCCCATCAAGCCAACACCGGACTCGCCGGGGGCGTTTTCTGCGGAGCTTTGCTCCGCTGGGCGGACGAATGCGTCCGCCCCTACGCGAGCAGTGGCTCGGCTCACGTACTGCTCGATCTGGCGGAAGATCCACGGGTTAGCCGGGGCCATCCTGCCGATCATCACGGCGTCGCAGCCGGTTTGGGCGACGATGGCGCAGGCGTCTTCCGGAGAGCGAATGTCGCCGTTGCCAATCACGGGAATCTGGACAGCCTGCTTCACGGAGGCGATCCATTCCCAGCGCGCGGTTCCGCTGTAGCCTTGCTCGCGGGTGCGGGCATGCAGCGCAACCGCGCCGAGGCCGCAAGCTTCAGCCATGCGGGCCAGTTCCACGCAGACGATTTCGTCGTCGTTCCATCCTGCACGGAATTTCACGGTGAAGGGAATCTTGACGGCGGCGCGCACGGCTTCGAAAATCTGGCGGATGAGCGGCAGATCGCGGAGCAGGCCCGAGCCGCCGTTGCACTTCACTACTTTTTTCGCCGGGCAGCCGAGGTTCAGATCGACTAGATCGAAACCGAGATCTTCCACCAGGCGAGCGGCATCGGCCAGCACGTTCGGACTGCTTCCGAAAAGTTGGGCTGAGACTGGGTGCTCGTCTTCGTAGAAGTGAAGATAGCGTCCGCGAACGCGCTGGTCGCGCAGGACTCCGTCGGCCGAAGTGAATTCGGTCATGATCAGGCCGCATCCACCGAGGTTTTTGATGAAGCGGCGGAAGACAGTGTCGGTGACGCCGGCCATGGGTGCGAGCACGGTGGCAGGAGCGATGGCAACGGTCCCAATCTTCAGACTTGCAGGAAAGAGTTTTGCCGCGGGGACGGATGAGGGAGAGACGGGCGTTTGCGCCGTCCGACCTGCCACAGCGTCCGGGTTGTCCCAGATTTTCTGCACGCCCTATTCTACGTCCTTTCGAGCACCAGCCATGATATGCGGGTCCGCGTGGTGCACCAGTTACGGGCTTGCGGAAAAACAAGCTCCCCAGCAGGAAGCGTCACCTCAGCGGCTGAAAGCCGACGCTGAAAATACGACGGTTATCGCAGCGGTAAACCGCTGCGCCACCCAAAGGCAAAATCAAGGGCAAATGCAAAGACCTGGGCAGACGCAGCCGCGGAATCCCACCCTTGCGCAAGAGACGCGCAAGGATGAGGCACCCATCGGCCGAGCAAATCCGGCCACAAAAACAAAATACCTTAGTTCTTCAGCAATCAGCCGCTGGAAGAGCGAAGGGGAGTCTGCTTCATGCTGATGCGAAACGGGCTAGGTTGCGCCGCCTAGACTGGACGCCTTTCCATCTTGAGCAGGCGGGCAAATACACGAACGATCATGCCATCGAAACGAGTACCGCTCAGCTTGTGCAACTCCGCCAGCGCTTGCTCATCGGTTTTGGCAACGGCGAACGAGCGATCGCTGGTCATGTTCGTATAGGCGTCCGCGACGGCGAGGATGCGACCGTACAACGGTATCACCTCACCTTTTAGGCCTAAGGGATAGCCACTGCCGTCGAAGGCCTCATGATGGGATTCGACAGCCTCCGCTAGGCGCTCGATTTCAGGAATCGCGCGCAACACATCCGCGCCAATCTGGGGGTGGGTTTTGATCACTGCGAATTCATCCTCCGTCAGGGCTCCCGCTTTGTTCAGGATTCGCTCCGGGATAAACAATTTGCCCACATCATGCACGCGGCCTGCGAGCGTGATGTCTTCCACTTCCTGCGCGGACAGGTTGAGTCCGCGAGCGATGATTCCGGCATAGTGCCCACATTGCTCGCCGTGTCCCGGCGTGTAGCGTTCTCTGAGTTCGGCTGCGCGCGACAGGGCTTCGATGGCTTCCTTCATCGCTCGTTGGTTTGCGTTACCTTCATTCCGATCCTGGCGTCCGCAGAGCTTGCGCAGCGTGGTGACCAACTCTTCGAGGTGCTCGGGGCCGTTATGCTCGCGTTGCAGAAATCCTTCGATATAGCCGGAGACAAGCTGGCTTTGCACAGCGGGGCCTTCGCCAAAGGCATTGGAGGTAGAAACCTGGTTACCGCCCGCGTGCTTGGAGACGTACATGCCTTCGTCGGCCACGCGAATCAGATCTTCCATCGCGAAACCGTGCAGGGGGAAACTGGCGACACCGAAACTGCCGGTGATGTGGTGCTCTTCCAGCATGGGATCGGTCGCCAGCCACAAGCGCAATCTTTCCGCCAGCACCTGCGCCTGCTCGATACCGGTCTCGGGCATGAGAATGATGAACTCGTCTCCACCATAGCGGGCAACCACGTTGGACTGACGACATTTCTGTTCGAGCAAGCGGCCGACGCGAGCCAGCACCAGATCGCCTTCGAGGTGGCCGAGGGAATCGTTGACCTCTTTGAATTTATCCAAATCGATGAGCACAACCGAGAAGGGGCGGCCGGAACGGGAGGCGCGCCTCCACTCCGAAGTCAGCGCCTCCCAGAAAAAGCGCCTCGTCTTGATGCCGGTCAATCCATCCGTGATCGATTGCTGCTGCAGTTTTTGGAAGACGAAGGAATTGTGCAACGCCGTCGCCAGAAGATCGGCCAGGGTATTGAGAATGAGAACATCCTGGGGAGCAAACGCATTTTCATCGCGGCTCTCCACGTTGAGCACGCCCAGCAAAGACTCGCCGTAGCTGATCGGCAGGCAAAGGACGGCTCGCGATTCCGGCAGCACGCCGGCAAGCTGTCCCGGCCCGGCATTTTGCACCAGAGCACTGGCGCCGGTGCGCGCCACTTTTCCGAGAACGCCGCTGCCGACCGCGATGCGGCGGCCCAGGGTTTGCGAGGTTGTCCCGGCCTCGGCTTTGATCTCAATATCCTTGGTGGCATAGTCCATGATGCCGATGCCGATGTGATCGTAGCGGAAGTTCTTCTGAATCTCGCGCACGATGTTGGCCATCATTTGCTCGGCGTCTTCGCTGGAGATGGCCATTTTCGAGATGCTGTTGAGGAACGCGAGATGGCGGGCGCGGCGCTGCTCCTCGGTAAACAGGCGCGCATTTTCGATGGCCACGCCGAGTTGGCCGGCAGCGGTTTGCATGACCTCAAGATCCCTGGCGAGGAACTGTGATTCGCGCTCTGTGCTCAAAGCCGCCATAACTCCGGCGGGTCTGCCGCCGAGAAAAATGGGCGCGGCGCAGAACGACCGCGCCGGCCGGGGGGGCACGAAATCCACTCCCAGCTTGGAACGCATCTGTTCCAGATCGGATTCGATCAGCAGGGGCTCTCCGGTCCGGAGAATGTACTCGGTAAATCCGTTGGCCACTTTGCGCCCACGTTTGGGAAGGATAATTCCGCCTTCAATCTCCAGTTCGAAACGAATCTCATCTTCTTCCTGAAAGGCGATGTAGAAATTGCTGGTGTCAAAAATCTGGCCCAATTCGACCTGAACGGTGCGCAGCACTTCGTCCTGGTTGAGATGAGAACTGATGGCCTGTCCGATCTCGGTGAGCAGTTCGTACTCCTTGGTGCGGCGTTGCGCTTAGTGCATGACTACGTAGTTTTCCAGCGTCAGCGCGATCTGTAGAGCCAGCCCGATCAGCAACCGCAGGTTGGAAGAACCGAACATCCGCCGTTCCGCGTGCGGGAATAAAAGCACTCCGAAGTTGTGTTCCCGCGTTTGCAGGCTCACCGCCATCAGGTCGGTGATTCCCTCCGCCAGCAGGGTTTGCTTGCAGGCCTCGAATTTTCCGCCCGAAAGCGCCGGCAAAGGCTCTTCCAGTTCCCGGAGATTCCGGAAAGTGACGACGCCTCCGCGTCGGTAGGCAAGTTCGGCGATGTAATCGCCGGCCTGTGTCTTTTGCAGTCTCTCCAGAAACTCGGCGGAAAATCCCTTTTGTACTGACGGCACGGCGCCGCGCCATTGCTGGGAAACAAAAAACACGGCGCGCCGCGAGGGCAGAGGGGCGACCAACCTTTCCACAAAAGCCTGCAAGCTGGGGACCAGGTCGCTTGCGGACAGCAATCGTCGCGGGTCGATACCCAAGGTCGAGAAGGCCAAGGCATTTTCCTGCACCGCATTGCGCTCGTTCTCAAAGAGCACCATCACCATGGCGAGGGCGAGCAACATCTGTGGAATTGGCGCGAGAAACCCTCCCAGTTGGCCCACAGCTTCGACGAAAGGTTGACTGAGTTGGCCAGCCCACATGAGCGCCGCCCACAGGGCCAGGGCAAACGCGAGCGTGCGGAAAGCCACGGAATTTCTGCGAAAAGCATAGCGGTAGTAATAAAACGAACAATACAACAGAGTGACGGCGAGCGCGATTTCCATGCGCAAATAAATTGGCGGGGGAGTTGCGGTTTCGCTGAAAACACCACCTGCCATGTGAGCCCGCAAGCTGACGCAGGCCAGCAGCACTCCAGCCACGGTCAAGGCGACGTCATACCACTTCAGTTGGAACGGTTCCTTCATCAGGCGGGTGGAGACAAAAATGCTGATCGCCATGGCCACCAGCAGCAGCGAGCTCAGCAAAAACAATAACGGGGAAGGCCCGTAGGAATGTTCGAACGCCTGCAGCGCGAAGTGCAGAAAATAGGCCGTCCACGCCAGTTGCCATGCCCGAAAATAGCTATGACGGTTTTGCTCATACAAATAGGTAAAGACGAGCAGGACCAAGAGGGCCACGGCCCCGGGGATCAGCACCAAACCTGTAGAAACACTATTCATCGATCAACCAGCCTCAATTGATGATTCCTCATCAATCCCTGATAGCCCCGGATGAAATTTTTCTGGCGTAATGCTGGCTAATCCTGTCACACCAGACCGATCGAAACAATAGGCGTCTTCCGACCGGTTCCGCCCTGGGCACGGCATTTCGAGAAGTATCTTCTTATCAGATGCAATGCCGCTATAGCCGCCTTCTCTCCAAGCGTTACCTCGGTAACCTGCCAGTAACCACACACAAGAGCCTTCGTGCAACTTGGTGCCCTTCGGGTTTCAGGCTGTTTCGGGGCGCATCGTCAAACTGAGCCAGTACCCGGTCCCGGTCAGTGGTACTGGTGCCGTTTCAACGGCACCAGCACCCGGTCAGTGTGCGCGTAGAGCCAAAACCCCAATCCCGCTATACTCAAGAGTTATGCTTCGTGTTCGTTTTGCGCCGTCTCCCACTGGGTTTCTGCATGTCGGCAGTGCACGCACTTTCATTTTCAATTGGCTTTACGCCCGTCACAACCATGGAACTATGGTCCTCCGGCTCGATGATACCGACGTTGAGCGGAACACCGATGCCTCCGTTAGCTCCATCTTCGAGGGTCTGCGGTGGCTCGATCTCGGATGGGACGAGGAATACAAGCAATCGGAACGGCTGGCGCTGCATCGGCAGATCGCCGATGCCATCTTCCAGAAGGGATTGGCTTACCGGGATTTTACGCCCGCCCACAGCGGCGACAGCGAAAAGTCGGGTGCCAACCAGACCTGGCTCTTCAACCCGGGCATGCGCGAACTCTCCCGCGCCGAGAGCGACCGCCGAGCCGCTGCCGGAGAATCCTTCGCGCTACGCTTCCGTGTCCCGCGCGGCACCGATCAGCAAATACGCTTTACCGATGCTGTCTATGGGATGCAAATCAAATCCGCGGACGACATCGAAGACTTCGCGCTCCTACGCTCCGACGGCATGCCCACCTACCACCTCGCCTCCTGTGCCGACGACATCGATCTGCGTATCAGCCACGTCATCCGCGGCCAGGATCATCTCTCGAACACTTACAAGCATGTGCTTATTTTCGAAGGCGCGGGCGCGAGGCCGCCGCAGTTTGCGCATCTCCCGCTGCTGGTTGCTCCCGACGGATCGAAGCTCTCCAAGCGCCGCCACGGGCCGGTTGTCAGCGTTACCACTTACCGCGACGCCGGATTTCTTCCCGAAGCCTTCATCAACTTTCTGTGCCTGCTCGGTTGGTCGCCGAAAGACAATCGGGAAAACATGACGCGCCAGGACCTGATCGATGCGTTTTCGCTCGAAGGCATCAACCGCGCCAACGCAGTCATTAATTTCAAGGAGCCGGCCACCACCCCCGACGAAAGCTTCGACCCCAAAGCCGTCTGGCTGAATGCTGAACACATCCGCGGGCTTTCGATCGACGACCTCAGCGCGCGCTTGCTTCCCGTGGTCCACGCGGCAGGATTTCCGATTACTCCGGAGAAAATGCACGCGATTACGCCGCTGATACGCGAGCGCATCAAGCTTCTGCGCGACGTCCTAAGCGCGGCCGATTTTTTCTTTGTGGACCGACTCCCGCCCTACGACCCAGCCGAATTAATTCCGCAAAAGGGGGACCCCGCCATGGCGCTCAAGGTATTAACCCGAGCGAAAGAAGTCCTGGCGCAAACGGAATTCTCCCACGATCCTCTGGACCATGCTCTCCGCGCCGCTGCGCAAGAAATGGGCGTAAAAGCAGGACAGATGTTTCAACCTGTCCGAGTAGCTGTTTGCGGACGTAAAAATGCACCGCCTCTGTTTGAGACACTCCAGGTTTTGGGACGGGAAACCACATTGGCAAGGATTGAGCAGGCGATCGAGAAGCTGTCGTCGTATTAAGTCGGGCGGTGGAGCGACGGGCGCTACCCTCAGCGGCGACGCGGTACAAATCATGCGGGCACAGTACTAGTGAGAGGTCTGAAGTTCCCGCGCCTTCTGCCGGGCCGCCGCGGCCTCACTTTTCATTCCCTTTTCGTTATAGACGTCAGCCAGGAGATTTTCGTTGTCGGCATTGTCCGCGTCTTGGCGCTGCTTCAGCAATGATGCGATGGCATCATCGTAGAGCTTCAACCGGGCCTGCATGACGCCCATGTTGTAGTTCACGCCCTGAATGCTGGAGTCGAGCGCGGCCGCGCGTTTGTATTCGTCGAGCGCTTCGAGATTCCGATGCTGATCCGCAAAGGCGTCCGCCAGTCCGGCGTGTCCATCGGTGCTGTTGGGGTTGAGTTTGAGCGATTGCGCAAAAATGCCCTGCGCTTTTGTGGGTTGCTTTAGTTCGAGATAAATCAGGCCCAGCCGGTAATAGGCGTCTTCGTTCCGCGGATTCAGCACAATTACGCGCTCCATCTCCACCGCCGCATTCTCGAAATCATGCTTCGCAATGTAGGCCTGAGCCAAGGCCGCGTGGGCGGGAGCAAAATTGGGCTGGAGGCGGACGGACTTCTGCAACTCCGCGATCCCTTCGTCAGTCCTTCCCTGGCTAAGAAGTCCGACCCCGTTTTGCCCATGCAGCATGTAGGCATGGGAGTGTTGCAACCACATCACGCCGCCCGCGACGACCAGGACTCCAACCAGCAGCACCGCAATCCGGCGCAAAAAGTCGTCCTGCGCGGGCGCGACCTTTGCGATGAGCGCACCGAGCAGCAACCCCACAAGCAGCCCGCCTATGTGCGCCGCGTTATCTGTGCCGGCCATCACTTTCCCAAAAAAAAGGTTGAATCCGACAAATATCGCCAGGCTGCGCAGCGTGCCGCTCATCGCGGCTTTCGGCAGCGAAAACTCCCCCAGATAAAACGATGCGATGAGTGCGCCTGCAATGCCGAAAATCGCTCCTGACGCGCCGACGCTCAAGACGATGGGATTCCAAATCACGCTCGCGAGGCTTGCCCCCAATCCACAGATCAGATATACGGCGGCAAATGTCCAGTGGCCGTAGACCGATTCTGCGAGTCTGCCGAGGCTCCACAGACACCACATGTTGAACCCGATATGCAGCAACCCGCCGTGAACGAAAACGCAAGTCAGAAGCCGCCACCACTGGCCGCCGACGGTAAGTGGCCCGAAATTGGCTCCCCAGTGTACGAGATCCTGTCCCGACGGATTGTCGAGCATGGAAACGCCCGCCAGACACATGGCGACGAACACCGCAACATTAATTCCGAAAATCGCCTGAGTCACCGCCATCGAACTGGACTGCTGCCGCATCCAGGGCACGGTTTCGACTCGCTGAATTGGGATATCTTCGCCGCGCTTCGCAGCTTCGTTCATCACGCACCACTGGCAAAGCTTCTTGCCGAAGCTGAGGGCTGGAAGCTGGCGACCGCATTGCACGCAATTTGCCATGAGGATTTGGCACCCGCCGGCCGTGATTTCACAGAAGGCCGCGGTGCTTCTGGACGCAGATTATCATGTGAGAAGCGGTTAGCAGGCGCCGCGAATTCACTTTGCCCATATAAAATGTGAGGAGTATGAGCACTACTAACTCAACTTCATCTAAATCCGAAGAATCTGCCGGGAACTCGCCTTTCGAGTCTCGCCCCTCGAACTTCATCCGCGACATCGTTATTGACGACATCAGAACGAAGAAGTATGGCGATGCGGTCATCCAGACCCGCTTTCCTCCCGAACCCAACGGCTATTTGCATATCGGCCATGCCAAGTCTATCTGCCTCAACTTTGGATTAGCCGACGAGTTCGGCGGCAAGACCAACCTTCGCTTCGACGATACGAACCCGGAAAAAGAAGAGCAGGAATATGTGGATTCCATTCTAAAGGACGTCCGCTGGCTGGGTTTCGAGTGGGACGGTCTGTATTACGCTTCCGACTACTTCGATCAGCTCTACGAGTGGGCGATCAAGCTCATCAAAGACGGCAAAGCGTATGTCGACGATCTAACGGCGGAAGAAATTCGCCAGTATCGTGGCACGCTCACCGAGCCCGGCAAGGAAAGCCCGCATCGCAACCGCGAAGTGAAGGAGAACTGGGACCTGTTCGAGCGCATGCGCAAGGGCGAGTTTCCAGACGGATCGCGCGTGCTGCGCGCCAAAATTGATATGGCGTCGAAGAACCTGAACCTGCGCGATCCGGTCATGTACCGCATCCTGCGCGCCGAGCATCACCGCACCGGCGACAAGTGGTGCATCTATCCCATGTACGACTACGCGCATGGTCAGTCGGATTCCATAGAACACGTAACGCATTCGATCTGCACGCTCGAATTCGAAGATCATCGCCCGCTTTACAACTGGTTCATCCAGCAACTTGGCATTTTCCCGTCGCAGCAGATGGAGTTCGATCGCCTCAGCCTTACCTTCACGCTGCTCAGCAAGCGCAAGCTTCTAACTTTAGTGCAGGAAAAACGCGTGACCGGATGGGACGATCCGCGCATGCCCACACTTTCCGGCATCCGCCGTCGCGGCTACACGCCGGAGGCGATTCGCAATTTCTGCGCGGCCATCGGAGTATCGAAAACGAACGGCACGCTCGAACTCGCGATGCTCGAACACTTCGTCCGCGAAGATCTGAACAAGCGCGCACCACGCGTGATGGCGGTGCTGCGGCCGGTGAAGGTCGTAATCGACAACTATCCCGAAGGTCAGGTGGAGGAGGTCGATGCGGTCAATAATCCCGAAGACGAAAGTGCAGGGAAACGCAAAGTACCATTCTCCAGGGTGCTCTATATCGAGCAGGATGATTTCCGGGAGGATCCGCCGAAGCAGTACTACCGCCTATCGCCCGGTCGCGAGGTTCGGCTGCGTTACGGCTACTTCATTACCGCAAAGAGCGTGGTAAAGAACGACAACGGAGAAGTGGTCGAGGTGCATTGCACTTACGATCCGGCCACGCGCGGCGGCAACGCTGCGGATGGGCGCAAAGTGAAATCGACCATCCACTGGGTCTCCGCCGAACACGCGCTCAACGCCGAAGTGAGAAACTACGACAAGCTCTTCGTCAAGGAAGATCCGAATCAGGTTGAAGAAGGCCAGGAATTCACGGCGAACTTGAATCCGAATTCGCTGGAAGTGATTGCCAGTGCCAAGCTGGAACCATCGCTGGCGAATGCGCCGATCGAAGCCCGATACCAGTTCGAACGTCTCGGTTATTTCTGCGTGGACCCAAATTCAAAGCCCGGGCATCCAGTCTTCAACCGCACGGTCGCGTTGAAAGATACTTGGGCGAAAGTCGAGAAAAAAATCGACGGGAAGCCCAGGAATTAAACTGCGGAGAGACGGGCGCCTCGCCCTACCTTAAGCCCGGCTCTCCACCAGCTACAACCTAGAGACACGGCCTGCCGGTTCGCGCTCAAAGCACCTGGCACGCCTCGTCGAAATCAAGGCGCGGGCTGCGCGGGAAAAGCTTGCTGTGATCGCCATAGCCCAGATTACAAAGAAAATTCACTTTCCATTTGCCATCGGGAAAGAATTCGGCATTCACCTTCGCCGCGTCGAAGCCCGACATTGGGCCACAATCGAGTCCCACGGCTCGAGCCGCGATCATGAAGTAAGCCCCTTGCAGTGAACTGTTACGGAATGCCGTCTCCTCGATCAATGCCGGTTTCCCCACGAAATAGGAACGCATGTCCGCATGGGGAAATAGCTTGGGAAGTTTCTCGTGGAACTCGGCGTCCCAGGCAATGATTGCGGTGATTGGTGCCGCCTTGGTTTTTTCGACATTGAGCGGAGCCAGCGCGGGCAGAAGCCGCGCCTTGGCCGCTTCGCTTTCGAGAAACAGGAAGCGGGCGGGACTGGAATTCGCGCTGGTCGGTCCCCAGCGGGCAAGTTCGTAAGCTTCGCGCAGCGCGGCGAGCGGCACACGCGTCGGCAGCCACGCACTATGCGTGCGGGCTTGCCGAAACAGCTGGTCCAATACTTGGCTGGAGACTTTGGTTGGTTGCGCGGCGGTATCTTGCCTCTGTGTCATCGTTCCTGCCTCTAGGGTGGTTTGGTAAAACTCTTAGATGGCAGGGAGCACTACAAGGATTCGAAACCGATGGCAAGAGGCAAGAAAGCATTATGTCCTGCCGGAATCGCCGCGCTCTGCATGATTTAGACAAATTTCACGATCTACTGCCACGGTCCTCCCGTATGCACAATCCACAGGTCGGTATCGGGCGATGCGATCACCTCAAATGGCATCCAGAAGTAGCCCCGCTGTCCCCAATCCTCGCCCCAACTATTCTGAATAAGCGCCAGCTGTTTCGCGAAGTCGTAACCGAGACAAAGTACTTCGTGGCCGCCCTGTTGCTGCTCTCCAGATATCGGAACCGGCATGATGCCGCTCTCCGCTACCTGATCCGACATAAATGAATCATAGACCGTGAAGCCCACTAGAACCGGCCAAGGCGTTGCATCGCTCAGGCAACACAGAAAATCCGATAACCCGGCGATGCGGTGATAAGCGCCCGTCTTATACTTCAGCGCATTCGCGATCTGCGCTGGCGTGGGCTTCGTAATCTGGCCCGCGATATACGGATACAGCGCCGTCTCGCAGCAACCGAGTGCGGTCAGCACCTGGCATGCGGTACGGGGCATAGCACCCTCATCCTTCGGGAAGTCGTTGCTGGCGAGTAATTCCTCGGCATACAGGCATTGCGGACTAAGAACCGGTGAGGCCTTCTCATACTTCCGCGCGATCCACTCGCGCGCTGAGGAGAAGGCGTGTCCGGTACAGCTGCCTTCCTCGCCCTGATCCTTGACCGGCCCTCCCCACTCCCGCAGATCCACATGGAGGACCGCCGGCCGCACCGACGAGGCAGCGCGGTACATCCGATCACGAACATCGTGAACATCGCGGAGCGCGCCAAATTTGCGTTTCATTAGTTACCGTCCTTTCGATTCACAACGTCTGAGGAGCCCTCGCATTCGTGCCCGATCGGCCACGCTAAGTACGTTGCCCATTTATTTCAGGTAGCCTAACGAGACATACCGAGCCACCTTAGAGTGCTGATGAATGACTAACTTCGGAGTGACCGCGTCCACGGCAGCATTTCCGGTCTTGGCCGTAAGAATAACGTTGTAACTCGCCACGAAGTTCCGCAGCTTGAGGAGAGGCTCTGCGCTAGCGTTCTCCGCCGAAGAGGTCGGTGCCTGGCAAGCAGGAATCGCAGCTGAAATCGCGCCTATCGTTCCAGATACAAGATCTGTCAGGAGCGAGATCTTCGTCTGCGTTTTCGAATCGCTCACCTGCGCCAACTGCAATACGAGAGTTTGATCGACCTGGTAGGTTGCAACGGCATTCTGTAGTGTGTTGCAGGCACTTGATCCGCCATCTTTTGCGAAGTCGGAAGCCAGCGTTTTTATTGCTGCTGCATCGCCATTGATCTTGGCCGCGAGATTTGAGTTCATCGGCCGGCCGTTCGCGATAGAAACGATCTGTAAAATGTTGATCAGCGCCGGCGCCGCGGCGGCCAGAATGGAATCGAGTGTCGACACCCATGCGGTCGAACACGCGGTGGATAACAAGGCAAAAGACAGCACGACGATGAGAACTTTTCTCATAACAATATCTCTCCTATATGTTTTTCGACGGTGACTTACTTTTGTGAATTGATGGCGTCGGACGGCGAAGGCAGCCAATGTGCCACAATGACGGCCAACGGCGCAAAGATCGCCGCGGAAGCGGCGTGATTCATCCAGAAGGCTGCAATCGCCGGCGTGGCGGCGTTTGCAAGCGAGGTGAGCAGTAACACAATTGTAGGTAGATAGACAGCGTACTTCTTCACAAGAGTATCTCCTGATGCCTTAGGGCCGGCAGAGTTGACTTACAGTTTTGGTAAGCGTGTCGCGGTTAGCTTAGTTGACTAGCTTCCAATAAAGCGCTTCTCTTCACGAATCTCGCGGAATGCGGTAATTCCCGATTCATATGGTGAAGCAGGCGAACGTTTCGTCAGCGCCTCCCGGCGGAATACCGAACCCTCTTCTGCCAAGCCAACATGTACCCATCCGTACTCGAGAATGAGCTGGTCGTATTCAATGGCGGATTTCAGGATGGCCAACGCCACTTCTCGGGGGGTACCGAAGCCAGGACAGACAAAATCGCACGCCAAGCCGTAGCAATGGGCGCTCGTCAACACTCCGCCTACCGCTCGATTTACTTCGACTGAACGGTATCCACTGTGCACGACAATAGACTTGCCGCCGACCAGCGCTCTGATTCTTTCCATGACCGCCGCCACAAGTTTTAGGTTGGCCAAAACCGCCGGGCTCGGAGTGTTGTCGAGACCCAGGCCTGCGGCCGTCGCAGAAAAGGTCAGCTCTTCCAGCGTAAAGTGGGCAGTAAGGTTCAATGTGTATGCTCGCCGTTGGGGTGTTTGCTCGTTACCGGGTACGGCCCGCGTGTCCAGCAGTTGGTTGACTAGTCCGGCCAAGGCCCGTGCGTCCCGCAGTTCGCCCCGGCCGGGCAAACGAACTCGGTCTGGGTCGCGGCCGTGTTGATGGTCGTGATATTGGTCGCGGCATACGACGACCCGGCTAACAGCACCAGATCACTAAGCGTGAAGTTTGTAGACCACGGTGGCCCCATCAGTGGGCAGTTCAATGGGTTCGATCCGTCGTAAACGCAAGCCCCGGTTGGAAACGTCAATCCGCTTCCACCTGTCACCGTCCACCCAGCCCAACCCATGCAGCCGGTAACCGGCCCCGCCGAGCAACCTGCGTTCGGGGACAGGTTCGCGGTTCCGGTCCCCAATGTGCCGTTCGTCCACACATCGGTGTAACTGCTGTTCACCACCGGGGCGGTTCCGCTCGTCTGGTTCACAATCAGGTTGCCGTACTCGGTCAGAGTGTTAATGTCCCAGCATTCCGACAGAGCATTGTTGCCCTCGCCCGTCACGTGGCTGCAGGTGAACGCAAACGGGCTCTGCCCCACAGGGGTGGCGAAAGCGTTTCCCGTCAGTTGATTGCCGACATGCTGTCTCGCTGTGCCCCCGCTGTTCAGGCTCAATCCGGTAGGCGTCAAGACCGTGTTACCGGCGAACGTGCTGTTCGTTGGGTGGCCGGCATCGTTTCCCAAGTCGCACTCGACGTAGCCCGTCGAATCGTCGGCCCCCGTGTTGGGGAACGAAACCACCAGCGAAGTCGGCGACGTGCCTGACCCCGCCGCGACAAAGCTCGCGCCCCCGGCAAGATAGGTCGTGTCCGCCGTGTTCGTATTCGTGTTCCAGCACGAAGAAATATAAGTCCCATCGCCGGGGCTCATGTCGTGGTAACGGAATGCCAGGGTGGGCATGGTGAAGTTGTATCCCGCTGCTGTGCAAGTCGCGGCCGACGAGCATAGGGTGCCCGCTGGTGCGGATAAATCCGTGTACTCGAAGGAGTTCCCGAAGGTGCCGTCTGCCCGTATGCAGGGCTGTGGCTGGGAGTTGTCCGGCGAAGAACAGAGAGTGGCGACACCACCATTCGGCGCGCTGGTGATGGCGAATGTTCCGGTATATCCCGAAGGCCCGTAGACCGTCACGTTCTGCCCGACATAAGGGTCTTGGCGAGAAGCGAGGGTGACTAGAATCACGCCGCTGCCCAGATTGGCGACACTGGTCGCCCCGAGCGCGTTATTCTGCGTTCCGCAACCGGAGCCGCAGACCGGAACCAGGTTGCACCCCGACGCCCCTGCCGTACAAGTGGACAGAAGAATCGGCAGCGCGGTTGCCGTAGCCACGTTCGAGGCGCGCGACATCACCGCGAGAAAATCGTTTTCGCCAAAGCCGCCCCAGTCGATCAGTTCACTGCCGGGCGCGTTCCACTGGTTCGTATCGCCGATATTCGACCACACATTGTTCGAGATGTTGATAAAGTCTTCCGGTTGCGATACCCCTCCACCGTCTCCCGGCCCCAGGGATCGCGTGCCCAGCTCCATCCCTTGTGGGCCATTCGAGAACCAATTATTCGTGAGGTTGAGGTTGGCAATCACCGTCGCCGGCGGACACGGCGCAGACCCGCAATTGGTTACCACACCTGCGTCGGTGCCTCCCGAAGTCGTGCGCGGATTCGAGACTACGATGAATCCCGATTGCGAGTCGGCCCACGAACAGCAGATGATGTTCCCGTCCACCAGAACCCGGTTGCCGAGTTTGAGTTCCAGGCTGTTCTTTACCGCCCAAGCCATCAGGCAGGTGTTGTTCGAGGCTGGGGTTTCCAGTGGCCCGCATCCAAATGGAGGCGCCGGACTATTGCCCGCGCTTGCGGTCAGAAACCTGTAACCCAAGTCGCGGCCCAGGAAGTTGCCGCGAATCTCCACGTCATTGGCCGGACCGCCTTTGATATCGACGGCGGCGCCGCCACTGAACAGCGTGTTCGATCCCCCTTCCATCCAGTTGTGCGCAACCTTAATGGGCCCGCCCGAGAAACCAAACGAGAAAGCGTGCGACTCCGATTCCCACCAGTGGATCTTCTCGATGTAGTTCCACTCGAACCAGCTGTTGGCCGCACCAAACCCCACCCCCTCAACCACATCGTCGCCGCACCCGTTGGCGTATTTCGTGGCGGGATTCAGTAGGGAAAATGCGATTCCGGCAGATGCGCCCGACTTCTCCGACGAGTTCGTGAAGTTGGCGTGCGTGAAGCTGGCTTCAAACTGCGAAGCTGACAACCCCGAGGAAAGCACAGTTATGGTTTGGCCGTTAAGATACGACTCCGAGGTGCCCGACAAATAGACCAGTTGGCCGGAGGAAAAGCTGTTCGATGCGGTAAGGGTCAAAACATTGCTGGTGATGCTGGTGGCCGTGATGGTCGCTGCCGCCGGCAGTGCGGGCGGCGCAGAAAAAACCGTCAGCACGGTATCGCTCACGCCCGGTACGAAGTTGGAGATCGTATATCCGCTACCGTTAATGAAGAACGCGTTCGCCTGCCCAGCGATCGCTTGCGGGTATCCGGACGAATGGGTGCCATCCGAAGCGGTCATGCCAAGGCGATCTCCCGCCGTAACGGTAACCGTCGCGCCTGACGCAGTTACCGCGCCGGTAAACAACCAACCGCCGTCGCTGTAGGGCGTGGTGGGGTAGGTTGAGCCTTGAACACAGGCTCCAGAGGGTTGACCCACGTCACCGGGATCTTGCCCGTGGAAGTAGCTATATTGAACGCCTAATGCCTGCGGGCTGCCTTCAAACTTTATCAACTCAGGAGCGTTCGACCCCTTGCCGCTTTGGGCAGCTCCGGGCGCAACCGTCACTTCCATATCTCGCAGAAGAATGTGATTGGCGGGGTTGGGAGAACCTCCCGAAAAGCAAGACGTGTTCCCCCAGGACTGGTTGTTGCCGCCACAGGCATAAATCGCGTAGTAGCCGGAATTAGGGGCGCTGTCAACGCGCAGCGTCCACAGGTTCCCGATATCCGTGGTACAGCCGGGACTACGCGTGCCGCCATATCCAGGCAAGCCGTGCGAGCAAAGGATCTGGTTGGCCGTAGGCGGAGAGGACGACTCCACCACGGCGCATTTCGTAGCCCCGGCCTTCGCCGGCAGGGTCAGCAGGGCGTTGTTCGAGTCAAACGTCGAGTCGTGCAGCACCCAGCCGGCAGGCACAATAATGTGGTACCACTTATCCGAGTCGTTCGCCCAAGCATTCAAAGCGGCCAAGAGCGTCGCGATACTCTCCGTCGTGTAGCCAGAAGTGGTCCCGAGCGTAATGGTCACGTCATAGGTGCTCGTGGTGCAAATGTCAGCCGAGTCCACCCAGTTGATAGGAAGCGCGGCCCCGATGCCACTGCCGCCACTGAACATGCCCCACTGTCCTGCCCCGGAATAC
>Ga0074044_10001961_pt1 | contig 18154 bp, 16 predicted proteins | sample BogForMeECP23OM1_FD_94443 | JGI IMG/M metagenome (GOLD analysis project Ga0074044, IMG submission 94443) | Bog forest soil microbial communities from Calvert Island, British Columbia, Canada - Bog Forest MetaG ECP23OM1 | ecosystem: Environmental > Terrestrial > Soil > Wetlands ...
ATCAAGGCGATACGGTTGGGGCCATTCTAAACGATCACGATTTCCAGCCGCAGCGCCGGTCGGGATTAGGGGATCGGCGAAAAGCTGCGGTCGCTTCGATTGGGACAATCCTCAATCAAATCGGGCCACTGTCCGGCATAGTCCGGCCTAGTCCGGCCTAGTAAAACCCGCAAAAACCTCGATAAACCCGGTTGCCGCCAGAGGGCCATCTCATCCGATCGTTCACATCTCGGGACGTCAGAACTACTTGACCTAAGTGGGATAGAGTGGGATGTTGTGGGGCACCGGGGAGGGAACGCGGTGTTTAGCGGTCGATTCGACCATGCGATCGATGAGAAAGGGCGGGTGAGTATCCCTGCCCGTTTTCGCGAAGTTCTGCAGCGCGAGAATCACGATCGTCTTTATATCACCAATTTTCCTCACGATGGAGAACGCTGTCTGGCGCTCTATCCGCCGAGTCAGTGGGACAAGCTCAACGCGAGCCTGCAGACGAAGCCGAGATTCGATCCGCGGGTGCAGGCCTTCGAGACACTGATCATCGGCGGCGCGCATGAGGTGTCCGTCGATCGGCAGGGGCGGATCCTGATTCCGACCAACCTGCGCCAGTACGCGCGGCTGGATCGCGACGTGACGTTTTCGGCGCGGCAGGATCATTTTCAACTTTGGGACAAGAAGATCCTCGAGAAGGTTTTGAAGGCCACCGAGGAGAAAATAATGGATCCGGAATTTTTTTCGAAGCTGGGTCTGTGACGAGTGATGAGTCTGGCGGCGAGACACGGAGACGACGCAGCGGACCGGAGGCATGTGCCGGTGATGGTGGAGGAGGTGTGCGGGCTGCTGTCCGCACACGGTCCGCTCGCGTTCGTCGACGTGACGGTCGGCACGGGAGGGCATGCGAAGGCGATGCTGCGCGCGACCAAAGCGTGGATGCTTGGGCTGGATCGCGACGCGTCGGCGTTGGCGGTCGCGCGCGAGGAGCTGGCGCAGTTCGGCGATCGCGTCGTGCTCGAGCGCGCGGACTTCGGCGAGATTGCGGCCGTGATGAAGCAGCATCACTTCGACGGTGCGGACGCGATGCTCGCCGATCTCGGCATGAGCAGCTATGCGCTCGACGATCCGCAGCGCGGGTTTTCATTTCGGCTTGACGGTCCGCTCGACATGCGGATGGACAACCGGCAAACGCTGCAAGCGAAAGACATCGTCAATGAGGAGACCGCGGAGGAGCTCGCGCGCATCATCTATACGTACGGCGAGGAGCGCGGGTCGCGGCGGATAGCGAGGATGATTGTCGCCGCGCGGCGGCGCGGACCGATAGAGACGACTGGCGCGTTGCGCGCGATCGTCGAGCGGGCTCTGGGAGCGCATCGAGGCCGTGGAACGCATCCGGCAACTCGCACCTTCCAGGCGCTTCGAATCGCGGTGAATGGCGAGATGGAAAGTCTCGCGGCTTTGCTGCGCGATGGTCCCGCGATGCTCAACCCGGGCGGGCGGATGGCGGTCATCGCGTATCATTCGCTCGAAGACCGGCCGGTCAAGGAGCGCCTTCGGGAGTTGGTGCGCGGCGGCGATTATGCGGCGATTGCGCGCAAGGTGATCAAGCCGTCGTCGCCCGAGACTTCGCGCAATCCGCGCGCGCGCAGCGCAAGAATCCGATGCATCGAACGGAGCGCACGGTGAGCGCGCGGGTAAAACCGACGCGGCGGCCGTCGAAGGCGGTGCCGGCGGTGCTGGGCGCCCTGATCGCGATCGTAGGATTCGCGACGCTGATGACGCGGCTGGAGGCGACGCACGAAGGCCTTCGGATTTCGGCGTTGCACGATGAGATCGCGAAGCTGCAGGACGAAAACCGCGCGCTGCGCCTGACGGCCGCACAGCTCAGCTCCCACCAAAGGCTGCGCGCACTCGCTCCGCAGTACCATCTTGCGCCGCCGGGCCGTGGGCGGGTGGTGATGCTGCCATGAATAAATCGTTCAAGCAGCGGCGCGCCCGAATCGGAGCACTTACGATTGCGCTGGCGGCGTTGTTCGGCTTCGCGGTGATCCGGCTGGTGTTGCTGGTGGCACTGTCTGGCTCGCGGTTGACCTCGCTCGCACAGCATGAGCATGCCGGAGAGGCCGAACTCGCGGCGGTGCGCGGACCGATCGTCGATCGCAACGGCCAGCCGCTCGCGCTGTCGGCGGAGACGCGGTCGGTTTACGCGCGGCCGAAGCGGGTGCTCGAGTCGAGCACGCCGGCCGAGCGGGCGAAGCTCGCGGCAATTTTAATGATGGTGCCGATTTCGCTCGAATCGAAGCTGAACAAGGACGCGCCGTTCGTGTGGCTCGAGCGCCGGATGTCGCCGGACAAGGCGCAGGCCGTGGAAGCGCTCGGCATCGACGGTGTCGGCACGATTGGCGAATACAAGCGGTTTTACCCGGAGAGCAACCTGGCCGCGGCGGTGGTGGGGTTGGCGGGGATGGACGGCCAGGGGCTCTCCGGGTTGGAGTTGCAATACGACCGGATTGCGCGGGGCGAAGCGGTCGAGCTGAGCTTCGAACATGACGCGCAGGGGCATCCGATTTTCGACAGCCCGCTGGCGCTCAAGGCGCCGGAGCCGGGCGCGCAGCTCGAGCTGACGATCGACGCGTCGATCCAGTCGCTCGCCGAAACCGAGTTGGCGGCGGAAGTGCAGGCCAGCGGCGCGAAACGCGGCAGCGTAATAGTGCTCGATCCGTTTACCGGCGAAGTGATGGCGATGGCGAACGTCAGTGCCGGCGGGGCCGACCTTCACGACCGTCTGCACAACCCAGCGGTCGAGGATGCGTTCGAGCCGGGCTCGACGATGAAAGGAATTCTGGGCTCGATTGCGCTGGCCGATCACGCGATCACGACCGATCGCCAGTTCTACTGCGGCGACGGGCATTTCACCGTCGGCGGCCGCACCATTCACGACCACAGCCGTCATGGGTGGCTCGATCTCGGCGGGATAATCGAAGTGTCGTCGAATATCGGCGCGGCGAAGATCGCGTTGACGCTCGGCTCAGAACGCTATTACCAGGGGCTGCGCGCCTTTGGAATCGGATCGCGCACCGGAATCGATTTGCCGGGCGAAGCCGCGGGACTGCTCAGCAAGCCGTCGGGATGGAAGGAAATCGATCTCGCCAATCACGGCTTTGGGCAGGGCGTAGCGGTCACGCCGATGCAGTTGGCGGTGGCCTACGCGGCGATCGCGAACGGCGGGAACATCGTGCGACCGTACGTGGTGCGCGCTGCGTACGATTCGGAGGGGCGGGCGGTCCTCACGCATGCGCCGCAAGTGATGCGTCGCGCGATCGCGCCCAACATCGCGCACCAGATGAACCTTCTGCTGCGCAACGTCGTGATGTCTGACGGCGGCACGGCGGCGAAGGCGCGCGTTGACGGATTTATCGTCGCGGGCAAGACCGGCACGGCGCAGATGGTGAATCCGGAAAACGGCGCCTACTACCAGAATCGGCACGTTTCGTCGTTCGTGGGATTTCTGCCGGCGGATGATCCGCGGCTGCTGATCCTGGTGGCGCTGTACGATGTGGGCCACGATCATTTTGGCGGATTGATCGCGGCGCCGGTGTTCAGCGAGATCGCGCAGGGTGCGGTCCGCGATTTGAATATCACGGCGCCGAATCAGCCGTACGATAACGCCAGCATGATTCCAATGCCCGATTTCGGCAAAGACCCGGACAGCAAGCGCCCGACTGCGACGGCTGCCGAGGTGGACGATTATCTGCCCGTGTTGACGGGTTCGAAGCTGACGCGCGCGACGCCGAATTTTGCCGGACTCAGTCTCCGGCGCGCGATCGAGCTGGCGCGCGTCTCGCGGGTTGACGTCGATGTGCATGGCGGCGGCTACGTGGTCGCACAGGAGCCGGACGCGGGCGCGCCGCTCAATCATGCGACGGTGAAACTGACGCTCGCCCCGATCGTCGCGGACAGCGGAGCCGAGACGGCGGCGGAATCGGGCGTCGTCCCCGCGTCGTATTTCGGCGGCGGCGCGCCGCTCAGGCGAAAGTGAAACTTGGTGAATTGCTCGAAGGACTCGACGTCCGTCGAATCGACGGCGACCTGAACGTGGAAATCACGGGCCTCAGCTACGACTCGCGTCAGACCAGGCCCGGTCATCTGTACTTCTCGACGGCCCGCGAGCCACAGCGGAACCGGGCGAACATTGAGGATGCATTAAACCGTGGGGCGCGCGCTGTGGTGGCAGGAGGATGGGATGATGGGCTGGCGCGCCCCGCGGCGACCCTGGTGGTGAGCGAGCGGCCGCGCCTGTTGATGGGCGCGGCCGCGTCGCGTTTTTTCGGAGCGCCGAGCGAGCGCGTCGATCTGGTTGGAATTACGGGGACCAGCGGCAAGACCACGACCAGTTACATCGTGGCGTCGATTTTCGAAGCGGCGGGGATGCCGACCGGGATCATCGGCACGATCGGCATTTTCGTCAGGGGCAAGAAAATCTACAGCGGACTCACCACGCCCGAGTCGATCGACTTCGAGTCAGCGCTGGCGCGGATGGAGCGCGAGGGCGTGCGTCACGCGGCGGCGGAGGTGTCGTCGCAGGGCCTCGCGGAAGGGCGGGTCGATGCGCTGAGCTTTCGCGCGTGCCTGTTCACCAACCTGGGCCGCGACCATCTGGACTATCACGCGACGATGGAGGGCTACTTCTCGGCCAAGCTGCGGCTGTTCACGGAGATACTGCCGCGCAGCCGGCGTGCGGATAAGGTCGCGGTGGTGCGCGGCGACGATCCGTTCGGGCGGCGGGTGCTCGAAGTGGTGAAGGGATCGAAAATAAGCTTCGGACTGGATCGCTCGCTCGACGTGCATCCCGAGAAATTCGTAGCGGACCTGAGCGGGATTCGCGCGACCCTGTCGGTGCTCGGCAAAAGGATCGAAATAGAATCGCCGCTGATCGGTGAAATCAATTTGCTCAATATCCTGGGCGCGTCGGCTCTGTCGGCGGCCCTGGGCGTCGATTCGGAGGCGGTGGCGGATGGGGTGCGGCGATGCCCAGGGGCCCCCGGCAGGCTCGAAGCGGTCCCGGCGAAACCGGGGGTCACGGTGCTGGTCGATTACGCGCACAAGCCCGACGCGTTGCAGGCGGTGCTGACGACGCTCAGGTGTCTGTGCGCGGGCAGGATCATCTGCGTCTTCGGATGCGGCGGAGATCGCGACCGCGGCAAGCGTCCGATCATGGGCGAAATTGCCGGGCGGCTCGCCGATGTCCCGGTGCTGACCTCCGACAATCCGCGCAGCGAAGATCCGATGGCGATAATCGCCGAGGTCGAGAAGGGTCTGGCGGCGACGGGGCGCGCACCAATCGGGAGTGAGAAAAATGTTGCGAACGCGTCGATGAGCGGTCGATATATCGTGGAACCGGATCGGCGCACGGCGATCGGCATTGCGCTCAGCATCGCGGCCCCGGGCGACGCGGTCTTGATCGCGGGCAAAGGACACGAGGACTATCAGTTGGTGGCGGGGCGCGTACTCGCATTCGACGATCGGGTCGTGGTCCGCGAGATTGCGGCGGAACTCGGCGGCGGCCAGAGTTGAGAGTCGGCGAGCGCCGCGATGCTCTACCTGCTGCTCTACCCCCTGCATAAATATTATTCCGGCTTCAATGCGCTCAGGTACGAGACGCTGCGCTCGGTGCTGGCCGGGTTGGCGGCGCTGGCGCTGTCGTTGGCTCTGGGACCGATTCTGATCGACCGGTTCCGCCAGCTGCGCATCGGCCAGACGATTCGCGAAGTCGTTCCGCAGGCGCATCAGAAGAAGGCCGGGACGCCGACGATGGGCGGTCTGCTGATCGTGGCGTCGATGCTGGCGGCGACGCTGCTGCTCGCCAACATCCTGAATCCGTATGTCTGGATCGCGATCTTCGTGACGCTGACCTTCGGCGCAATCGGTTTCAGCGACGACTACCTCAAGCTCACGAGCGGCAAGGGGCTGGGACTCAGCGGCCCGGCGAAGCTGGGGTGGTCTTTTTTGTGCGCGTTCATCGCGGCGGCGTGGCTGTTTCTGTATCTCGGCTTTGACACCCATCTGACGGTGCCGTTCCTGAAGAACGTGCATCCCGATCTGCACTGGTGGCTTTACCTCCCGTTCGCGACGCTGGTGATCGTGGGATGCTCGCATGCGGTGAACCTGACGGACGGCCTCGACGGGCTGGCGATTGGGCCGGTGATGACGGTCGCGCTCACCTACTGGACGTTCACGTATGTCGCCGGCAACATCAAGTTCGCGGCCTACTTGCAGATACCGTACATCGCCAACGTCGGCGAGGTTGCGATTTTCTGCGCGTCGATTATCGCGTCGTCGCTCGGCTTTCTGTGGTTCAACGCGTACCCGGCGTCGATGATGATGGGCGACGTGGGCGCGCTCGCGCTGGGTGGGGCGATCGGCACGGTAGCGGTGCTGTGCAAGCAGGAACTGGCGCTGGTCATAGCGGGCGGAGTGTTCGTCGCAGAGGCCGCGTCAACGATCATTCAGCGCTACTATTTCAAGGCGACGCACAAACGGTTCTTCCTGATGGCGCCGCTGCACCATCATTTTGAACTCAAAGGAATCCCTGAGACCGTGGTCGTGATCAGATTCTGGATCGCATCGATCGTGTGCGCGCTGGTCGCGCTGAGCACGCTCAAGCTGCGCTGATGGAACTATCCGGCAAGCGCGTGATGGTGATCGGACTTGGAGTCAGCGGAACTGCCGCGGCGCGGTTCCTTGCCGCGCGCGGAGCGCAACTCATGATGACGGACCGACGCGCCGACATCGCGCGCGACAAACTTCCGGCAGGCGCGGTGAAGCTGGGCGCCGAAGATCCGGGCTGGATTGATGGCATCGAGCTGGTCGTGACAAGTCCTGGAGTACCGCGCGATTCGACTCTGCTGCGGGCGGCGACCGGGCGACGAATTCCAGTGATCGGCGAAATCGAACTCGCGAGCCGTTTTCTCGACGCGCCGATCGCCGCCGTCACCGGCACCAACGGCAAGAGCACGGTGGCAGTGTTGCTCGGAGAGATTTTGAAAGCGTCGGGACGCCGGACGTTCGTCGGCGGCAACCTGGGCAGGCCGCTAATCGACGCGGTCGATGGCGCCTGGGACGTTGCGGTCGCCGAGGTCTCGAGCTTTCAGCTCGAGTGGATCGAAAAATTCCGGCCGCGCGCCGCCGTGCACCTTAACCTTGCCGACGATCACTTCGATCGCTATCGCGACCTCGCAGACTACGGGAGCGCGAAAGCGCGCTTATTCGAGAATCAGCAAGCGTCGGATTACGCGATTCTGAATCGTGACGATCCCAATGTATGGAAGCTCGCGAAAGGCGTGCGGTCGCAGGTGCTCGGCTTCGGATACGCGCGCGGCGAATCGGGGGCATCGATTTGGTTTGATGAGCAAGCTAAGGCGATCGTTTTCGATTCTGATTTCGACGGCGCGCGTCGCGGGCGAATCAGTCTTGAAGGATTTCGTCTGCGTGGGCGGCACAACATTTCCAACGCGATGGCGGCGTCGGCGGCGGCGCTCGCGCTTGGCGTCGGGGCGGAAGATATTGCACGTGCGCTCGCGTCTTTTCGCGGACTGCCGCATCGAATTGAACTCGTACATGAGAACCGCGGAGTGACTTATATCGACGATTCGAAGGGGACCAACGTCGGCGCGGTGGTCGAGGCGATCGATGCGATCGCGGCGCCGATAATTTTGATCGCGGGCGGTCTCGACAAGGGCGGAGATTATGCGCCGCTCAGGCGGCCGCTCGGCGAGAAGGTCAAGCTTGCGATTTTGAACGGCGCGGCGCGGGACAAGATGGCGGCGGCGCTCGAAGGTGCGACGAGGATCGAATTGGTGGCGACTCTGCGTGAGGCGGTCGAACGTGCGGCGCGCGCGGCGCGACCGGGGGACACAGTGCTGCTGTCGCCGGCGTGCTCGAGCTTCGATCAATTCAAGGATTATGCGGAACGTGGGAACCTATATCAGAAGCTGGTTCGGGCGCTTTGACGCGGTAAGCTACCGGCGGCCGGACCCGTTGCTGTGGGTGCCGGCGGCGGTGCTGCTGTTGCTCGGGCTGCTGATGGTGCTGAACACCACGTATTTTCTCGGCATCGAGAAAAAAGGCGATGCGTTCCATTTTTTCAAGCTTCACCTGGCGCATATCCTGGCGGGTTTTTTCCTTTTGATCCTGCTCTCGCAATTTTCGCTGGCGGGTCTGCGCCGAATCGTGATGCCATTGTTCATCGTGTCGGTCGTGATGCTGGCGCTGCTCTACGTGCCGGGTCTCGGGCTGATGAAGGGCGGTGCGCGGCGATGGCTCAAGCTGGGACCGGTGGTCGCGGAACCGTCGGAGCTGGTGAAGTTCGCGCTGGTGTTTTTCCTCGCGAAGTTCCTTAGCGAGCGGCAGGAGCGAATTCGCAAGTTCGCGTATGGACCGCTGGCGGCCTTTATAATCGTCGGGCCGATCACGCTGTTGATCCTTGAGCAGCCGGACTTCGGCAGTACCGTGATGATCGCGCTTATCCTGTTCGCGATGCTCTGGGCGGCGGGCGCGCGCTGGCAACATCTTGCGGCCGCGGGCGGCGGCGCGCTGGGGTTGCTGGCGTTCCAGGCGGCGGCGAAATCATATCGCATGAAGCGGCTGACGACGTTCCTCGATCCGTGGTCGGTTGCGCGCGGCGCCGGCTTCCAGCTGGTGCAATCGTTCATCGCGCTTGGCGAAGGCGGCAAGTGGGGCGTGGGGCTGGGCGCGGGACGCCAGAAGATGTTCTATCTGCCGGAGGCCCATACCGACTTTGTTTTCGCAGTGGTTGGCGAGGAGTTCGGTCTCGTCGGGACGGCAGTCGTGGTCGCGCTGTTCTTGGTGATCCTGTTTCGGGGGATGCGAATCGCGCACGATGAGCCCGATCCCTTCGCGAGCCTGCTCGCAGTAGGACTGACCGCGCTGCTCTCGATTCAGGCGCTGATCAACATGTCGGTGGTGATCGGACTGATCCCGACCAAGGGACTGCCGCTGCCGTTCCTGAGTTACGGCGGTACTTCGATCATAATCGCGATGGCGGCGTTGGGCGCACTACTCGCGCTCGGGCGCCGGCCGGCGGTGCGATGAAGGTGATAATCGCAGGCGGAGGCACGGGAGGTCATCTTTTTCCGGCGGTCGCGCTGGGCGAGGAACTGATTCGCCAGCATCCTGGTATCGAGGTGCTGTTTGTCGGCACCAGCGCGGGGCTCGAGGCGAAGTGGCTGCCGAAGAGCGGGCTCAGTTACGAGTTATTCGAGATGCACGGAATTCGCGGGCATAGTGCTATCGAGCGGGTGCGCGCGTCGGTGGAATTCATTCGAGCGATCGGACTGGCGATGTCGCTGGTCAGGCGGTTTCGTCCCGGCATCGTGGTGAGTGCAGGTGGCTATGCGTCGGCGTCGATGGGTGCCGCGGCGATTTTGACGCGGACGCCGCTGGTGCTGATGGAACAGAACACGCGGCCGGGTCTGGCAAATCGAATGATGTCGAGGTTCGCGGAAAAAGTCTGCGTAGGCTTCAGTGAGGGCGCGGCTTATTTCAGTTCCTCCAAGGTTGCAGTAACGGGTAATCCGACCCGGTTCCGGTACCGGCCTGACCGATCGCATCCCAAGGGCGAACCATTGCAAATCCTTGTTTTAGGCGGTTCATCGGGAGCGCATCGCCTGAATATTGGAGTCGTAAGGGCTTTCAGAATCTACGGAAAAAGTGTTATAAATTTGCACGTTGTCCACCAGACTGGGGAGGCGGATGAGGAGTTGGTGAGGAGTGCATACCGCGAAATCGGGTTCGCGGCGGAGGTCGTGCCGTTTATCGACGACGTCGCTGACGCGCTGCACCGTGCCGATCTGGTTATCGCGCGCTCAGGCGCGATGACGGTCACAGACATTGCCTTAGGCGCGCGCGCGGCCATTTTCGTGCCCTATCCCTTCCACAAGGATTTGCAACAAGTGCACAACGCCCGCGTGATTGAAAAGCGTGGCGGAGCAATAATAGTTCGCGACGACGAGCAGCTTGCGTCAAATCTCGCGCGCGAACTTGACGCGCTGACGCGGAATCCGGCGCGCCTGGACGAGATGGGCTTGCGGGCCCATCAAGAGGCGCTTCCGGACGCCGCCAGCCAGGTGGCAAGAATTTGTTTTGAAGTTGCGGAGAAAGCGGCGGCGTGAGTGAACTGCACGCACATGGTCTTTTGACGCGTCAACGCCGGCTGCATTTCGTCGGCATCGGCGGCGCGGGCATGAGCGGAATCGCGGAGCTCTGCTTGAAGCTCGGGATGCGGGTCAGCGGATGCGATCTGAAACCTTCGGCGACGATTGCGCGGCTCGCGTCGCTCGGTGCTGAAATCAGCCAGGGGCATCATCCTGCGCATCTGAAGGACGAGGGCGGCATCGACGCGGTAGTGATCTCGTCGGCGATAAAATTTTCGAATCCAGAGGTTGCGCGCGCCAGAGAGATGAAAATCCCGGTGATCGCGCGGGCCGAGATGCTTGGCGAGCTGTTGAGGATGGCGAAGCTCGGCGTGGCGGTCGCGGGAACGCATGGCAAGACGACGACGACCGGCCTGATCGCGCTGATCATGGAAGACGCCGGCCTCGATCCGACGGTCGCGGTGGGCGGAAATATTCGCAATACAGGCAGCAACGTCAGGCTCGGGCGCGGCGACTTCATGGTGGCCGAGGCCGACGAGAGCGACGCTTCGTTTCTGCTGCTGATCCCGACGATCGCAGTGGTGACGAATATCGATCCGGAGCATCTCGATCATTACGGCACGATGGATCGAGTGCGGCAGGCGTTTGCGGACTTTATCAACCGTGTCCCGTTCTATGGCGTTGCCGTGCTCGGCATCGACAACGTCAATGTGCGTGGTCTGATAGCGTCGATTCGCAAACCGATGGTGACGTATGGGGTTGCGCCGGACGCGGACCTGCGCGCCGAGAAAATCGTGATAGACGGCCTTTCGACTCGCTTCGAGGTGATTCGCAAAGGCGAGCGTCTTGGCCGAGTGACTTTGCCCACGCCGGGCGTGCACGTCGCAATGAACTCGCTCGCGGCAATTGCGGTCGCGATGGAAGTTGGAATCAGTTTCGAGCGGGTGGCGGCGGCGCTGGCGAAGTTCGGCGGAATCAGCCGGCGATTCGAGATAAAAGGCGAAGCGGCGGGACGAATCGTGCTTGACGACTACGCGCATCACCCGGCCGAAGTGCGCGCGACGCTGGCCGCGGTGCGCGCGGCGTTCAAGCGCCGGGTGGTCGCGGTCTTTCAGCCGCATCGGTACACGCGGCTGCGCGATTTGTTCGACGATTTCCTGTCGGCCTTCGACGACGCCGACGCGCTCTACTTGTTCGACGTGTATCCGGCCGGCGAGGAACCCATTGCCGGCGTCTCCGCGCGGCGGCTGTACGAGGCGCTGCGCGCGCGGGGGCATCTCGAAGTGCATTACCTTGGCGCCGAGGAAGATCCCGCGGCGCGCATTGCGGCAGGCTCGCGCGCGGGCGATGTGATTGCGACTTTGGGCGCGGGCGATATCTACAAGCTGGGCGGCGAAGTGCTGGACGCGCTCAGGGCCGAGGTCAGAATCCATGAAGGCGCTTGAGGGCGAGCTCCGCGCGAAATTTGGCGCGCGAGTCCGCGCGGCGATGCCGCTGGCGGAGCTGACCTCATTTCGGATCGGAGGACCCGCCGACTTGTTTGTCGCCGTCGAGGACGAAACCGAGCTGATGCACGCGAAGGCGGCGGCCTGTCGCGCGGGCGTGCCGTGCTTCTGCCTCGGCGCCGGGACCAATCTGCTCGTGAGCGATCGCGGGATGCGTGGGCTGGTCGTGCGGCTCGGCGATGGATTCGGAAAGATAAAAATTGACGGCGTGAACGTCGTGGCGGGCGCTGCTGCCGCGTTCGGCGCCCTGGTCCGGGAAGTGGTTGATCGGGGTCTTGAGGGGCTCGAATTCGGCGAAGGCATTCCCGGCACGGTCGGGGGCGGCTTGGTCATGAACGCGGGTGCATTCGGCGGAGAGATCGCCAAGGTGGTGACTTTGGTGCACGGCGTCACCGAGGCCGGCGAGGCGCTCGCGCTCACCAGGGACGAGGTCAAATTTGCATACCGGCGCACCGAGTTGCCGCGCCACTTCATCATCACGCGCGTCGATTTCGAGCTTGCTCGCGGCGATCGCGCACAGTTGGCGTCGCGCGTCGCGGAGCTGAAGTCCAGGCGTGCGTCGCGCCAGCCTGGCGGCGTGCCGAATGCGGGGTCGATTTTCAAGAATCCGCCCGGGAATTTCGCGGGCAAGCTGTTGGAAGGCGCGGGCCTTAAGGGGACGCGGCTGGGCGGTGCGGCATTTTCGGATCAGCACGCAAATTTTATTGTGAATCTTGGCGGCGCACAGGCCGCGGAGGTGCGCGCGCTGATCGACATGGCGCGCACCAAGGTCAAGGAGCAGAGCGGCGTCTGGCTTGAACCGGAGGTTAGGCTGGTCGGCGACTGGTGACGCGCGGTTGAGGTGGCGGGGTGGCGGTTCGCAGGGGTGGAAATAAGGCGGTGGCAGGATGGAACCCGCGGTTGGGCGGGCTGGTGGTGTGCGCCTTTTTCGCGCTCGGCGTGATGACGGGATTCAGCACGACCGGGCGCGCGGTCACGCTCAGAGCTTCCGCGACTCTCGGCTCATATCGCGATCGAATAATGGATTCGCTTGCGCCTGCGCGCGCGGCAGCCGCGAACTACTCGGCGGTGCTGGTCGAATGGGCCGGACGGGCAGGAGTTTATCATCGCGGCGGGCACGGACCTGTCAGTGCGGCGCTGTCGGCGGGCGATATGCGTGAAGGCGCGATCGCGATCGTCGAGCGGCGTGACGGCTTCTACGAACTATTCAGCGGCGGCGGGCTGCGCGGGCCGGTTTCACCCGGCAAGCCCGGCGATCTGCCGGTGTTGAGCGGCGCAGCGATGGACAACGCGCGTGGGACGCAGATGGTCGATTACGCCGCGGTGCTGGTCCGCGCGGAGACGCAACTCGCGGAAATCATCTCGGAGATGCGAGTTGGCGATGACGGGACGGCGTCGCTGTTCCTGGAACGCGAGCGCACCGAAGTGGTGATTGACCTTGATCGCGCGACGACCGAAATTCAGCGCGCGATCAAGGTGCGGCAGCAATGGCAGGGACGCGAGACTCTGATCGCCGCGCTCGATTTGACGACCCCGGGGCTCGCGGTAGTGCGCCTGCATCCGGGCGAGAGCAGCCATTCGAAGCGCAAGAGCGGGATTCGAAACGTTTCGCTCCGGCCGAGCGAGGAATCGGTGACGCGATGAGAAATCTGTTCACCGGGTTGGACGTTGGCACCAGCAAAGTTTGCGCAATCGTCGGCGAGTCGCTGCCCGACGGCCAACTGGCGACGCTCGGTTTTGGGATCGCGCCATGCACGGGGCTGCGCAAGGGCGTGGTGGTCAATATCGAGGCGACCGTCGATGCGATCCGCGCGGCGGTAGCGGAAGCGGAGAAAAGCTCCGGGGTGCGCGTGGGCTCGGCCGTGGTTGGCGTCGCGGGGCCGCATATCAAGGGCCTCAACAGCCACGGGATCGTCGCTGTGCGGGGTGGCGAAGTCAGTTCGCGCGATGTGGATCGAGTGATCGACGCGGCGCGCGCCGTCGCAATCCCGCTCGATCGGCAAGTGCTGCATATTCTGCCGCAGCAGTTTGCGGTTGACGAGCAGGAAGGCGTGCGCGAGCCCTGCGGGATGGCGGGCGTGCGGCTGGAGGCGCGAATTCATATCGTGACCGCGGCGCAGAGCTACGGCCAGAATCTCACCAAGTGCTGCGAGCGCGCCGGCGTCACACCGTCCGAGATGGTCTTCCAGCCGCTGGCGTCGGCGGACGCGGCGCTGTTTCCGGAGGAACGCGAGCTGGGAGTGGCGCTCATCGACGTGGGTGGCGGCACCACCGACATCATCGTGTTTCATGGCGGCGCGGTGATGCATACGGCGGTGCTGCCGATTGGCGGGAACCATCTTACCAGCGATATTGCGGCGGGATTGCGCACGCCGATCTCCGAAGCCGAGCGCCTGAAGGTTACTTTTGGCGTCGCGACCAACCAGGTCGTGCGCCGCGATGAGACGGTGCAGGTGCCGGGAGTCGGCGGACGCGAGCCGCGGGTGATCGCGCGTCGGCTGCTCGGAGAAATAGTCGAGCCGCGGATGGAAGAGATTTTCACGATGGTGCAGCGCGAGCTGCTGCGTTCGGGGGTCCCGGACGGACTCGCCTCGGGCGTGGTGCTGGTCGGCGGGACCTCCTTGCTGGAGGGAACGCAGGAACTGGCCGAGCGCCTCTTCGGCATGCCGGTGCGGCGCGGACTTCCGATCAACGTAAAGGGGCTGCCCGAAGAACTGATGAAGCCGATGTTCACGGCCGCGGCGGGATTGCTGCTCTATCAGAGCGCGGCGGGCGGAGTCGGCCACGGCGTCGGAAGAACAGGCCGGATGGGGCGGCTGCGTTCGCGGCTTGGCGATTGGATGAGGGACTTCTTTTGAGAGGTCGGCGAAACAGGAAATCAATTGGGCAACAAACTTTGCCGGTAGGTGGTGGAGGAGGATCTGTGATGATTGAGTTGGTGAGTAATCCCGACCCGGGCGCGAGGATCAAGGTAATCGGCGCAGGTGGATGCGGCGGCAACGCGGTCAACCACATGATCAATGTGGGGTTGCGCAACGTCGATTTCATCGCCGTCAACACCGACCTCCAGGCGCTGCAGAATAATCACGCGCCGCTGCGCGTGCAGATTGGCGACGAGATCACGCGCGGCCGCGGCACCGGCGGCAATCCTGAGATCGGACGCAAGGCCGCGCTCGAAGACGAAGAGCGGATTCGTGAAATCCTGTCGGACGCGGAGATGGTGTTCGTGACCGCCGGCATGGGCGGCGGCACCGGCACCGGCTCTGCGCCGGTGATTGCGCGCGTCGCGCGCGAGCTCGGCGCGCTCACCGTCGGCGTCGTGACCAAGCCGTTCCAGTTCGAAGGGCGCCGCCGCATGGCGCAGGCGGAGGAAGGACTGCGCGAGCTGAAGAACGCCGTCGATACGCTCATCACGATTCCCAATCAGCGCCTGCTGTCGGTCGCCAGCAAAAATACGTCGCTGAAGGAGTCGTTTCAAAAGGCCGACGATGTGCTGCTGCAAGCGGTCCGCGGGATTTCCGAACTGGTAACAGTCCATGGGCTCATCAACCTCGATTTCGCCGACGTGCGATCGATCATGGCCGAGATGGGCATGGCGATGATGGGCGCGGCGACCGCGTCGGGCGAAAATCGCGCGGTCGAGGCGGCGCAGCGCGCGATCTCGAGCCCGCTGCTCGAGGACGTTTCCATCAAGGGCGCGCGCGGCTTGCTGATCAACGTGACCGGTGGCTCGGACATGGCGCTCTACGAAGTCAACGAGGCGGCGAGCCTGATCCAGGAGGAGGCGCACGAGGACGCGAACATCATTTTCGGCGCGGTGATCGACGACGCCATGTCGGACGAGATTCGCGTCACGGTTATCGCCACGGGATTCGGCGACCTCGACAGAGGTTCGTCGCGCTATTCGTCGTCGGGCGCTCCCGTCACCACGCCGATCGCCGCGGCCTCGACGCGGGCCGTCGATCCGATGGAGGTCAAGGAGCCGGGACCGGCGCAGGCGGGTCAGGTGCGGATGTTCCCGGGCAACAGGCCGGTGCGCAGGATGGGGATGGTCGTGGACGACAGTACGCTCGACATCCCGGCCTTCAGGCGGCGCGGCGAGGACGCGGGCCTGGCGGAGGGCGAGAAGCTCGAGCCGAATTCGCTGCTCGACGGCGACGACAAGCTCGACATCCCGACCTTCCTGCGCAAGCACCTTGACTAGCGCGAGTGAATTCCGGAAACAGTTGCGGCACCCGAGTCTGATTTTTCACTGACTCGCGGCGCCGCAATCGCGTCGCATCTCGACGGATGTATCAGCGGCCGGCGGCGACTTGCTGCACGGAGGCATGGCCGTCGAGTGCCTGTTGGCAGCCCAAGGCCGAGCCGTCCCCGCGTGGCTCGATTGCCTTCCTTACCGGCAGCGCGTATGTTAGTAGCTGATATCTAAGGAAGATATTTCGAGCGAATCTCATGGAATCTATATCCCTTAAGCTGCCCGAGGCGTTGCTGGAAACCAGCGACCGCTGCGCGCGCGCGCTCGGAATCCCGCGCGCCGAATATATCCGCCGCGCCATCGAGCGCATGAACCGCGAGGCCGAGGCTCGTGCCCGCGCCGAGCGGATGGCGCGGGTGTCGCGCAAGGTTCGCAAGGAAAGCATGCGCGTGAATGCCGAGTTCGCCGCGATCGAACGTGAGCCGGATGCCTGAGCGTGGCGAGGTTTGGCTGGCCAATTTGAGTCCTCGCCACGGCACCGAGCCGGGCAAGACCCGCCCGGTGCTGATCCTCCAGGCGCAGGCGCTTATCAACGCCGGTCACCCTTCAACGATCGTAGTGCCCATGACCACCAACCTTATCGACGACGCAGAGCCGCTGCGCGTCCGCATACCCTCGCAGTCGTCGCTGCGACGCGACTCCGATCTTCTCATCGACCAACTGCGCGTGATCGACAACCGCCGCCTCGTGAAAGGCCCACTGTCAAGTCTCGATGAAGCAACGATGGAGCGCGTCGCCGCCGCTCTCCGCGAAGTGCTTGACCTTGGCTGAACTGGATGCGGCGTCTCGAAACCGGTACCGGCTTCGCTGGCGCGAAGCTGTCCGAGGTCCTTCCTCGGCTCGCGTTGCTCGCGTCGTCAGGATGACAGAGAAGAAGCGCTGCTCGCTTGGTCGGGATGACAAACAGGGCTCGCGATGCTCGACAAATCGATCAGCGGCCGGCGGCGACCTGCTGCACGGATACCCGGCCGCCCAGTGATTTGAGGATCGCCTGGCGGCGGTCCCTCAATTCCTTCGGCATCGTCTCACCGATCTTTTCGAAGAACTCGCCGGCGGATTCGAGCTCCGCCTTCCACTCTTCGGGATTTACCGCGAGCGCATCTCGCGCGGCACTCGCGGAGAGATTGAGGCCCTTGAGATCGAGATCTGCTTCGTTGGGAACGATTCCGACCGGGGTCTCGCGGCCACCGGCGCGTCCATGGATTCGATCGAGCATCCATTTGAGCACGCGCAGGTTTTCGCCGTAACCGGGCCAGATGAAGTTTCCGGCGGCGTCCTTGCGGAACCAATTTACCATGAAGAGGCGCGGCGGCTTTTTGATCGCGCTGCGCATTTTGAGCCAGTGAGCGAAATAATCGCCCATGTTGTAGCCGCAAAACGGCAGCATCGCCATCGGATCGCGCCTGAGCACGCCGACCGCTCCTGAGGCCGCAGCCGTCGTTTCGGAGCCCATCGTGGCGCCCATGAAAACGCCGTGCGTCCAGTCCTTCGACTCGAGCACGAGCGGCACCGTCGCGGCGCGGCGTCCGCCGAATATGATCGCGGAAATCGGCACACCTCTGGGATCGTCGGCCTGCGGCGACCAGGCTGGATTGTTGCGCATCGGAGTCGTGAAGCGGCTGTTCGGATGCGCGGCCTTGTCGGGCGAGCCTTTTTTCCAGGGGCGTCCCTGCCAGTCGAGCAGACCGTCGGGCGGGGGCACGTCCATGCCTTCCCACCAAACATCGCCGTCGGGGGTCATCGCGACGTTGGTGAAAATCGAATCGTGCTCGACCATCTTCATCGCGTTCAGATTCGATTTTGCGCTGGTGCCCGGCGCGACGCCGAAGTAGCCATTCTCGGGATTGACCGCCCACAGGCCGCCGTCGGGACCGACGCGCATCCACGCGATGTCGTCGCCGACCGTGAAGACTTTCCAGCCCTCGAACTCGGCCGGTGGCGTGAGCATCGCGAGATTGGTCTTACCGCATGCGCTGGGAAACGCCGCGGCGACGTAAGCGGTCTCGCCGTGGGGGCTCTGCAGGCCCAGGATCAGCATGTGCTCGGCGAGCCAGCCCTCGTCGCGGCCCAGCACGCTGGCGATTCGCAGCGCGAAACATTTCTTGCTGAGCAGAGCGTTGCCGCCGTAGCCGCTGCCGACCGAGATGATCGTGTTGTCCTGCGGGAAGTGGCAAATCAGGCGGCGCTCGGGATTCAAATCGAGCGTGCAATGAATTCCACGGTTGAAATCC
>Ga0074044_10001962_pt1 | contig 18147 bp, 15 predicted proteins | sample BogForMeECP23OM1_FD_94443 | JGI IMG/M metagenome (GOLD analysis project Ga0074044, IMG submission 94443) | Bog forest soil microbial communities from Calvert Island, British Columbia, Canada - Bog Forest MetaG ECP23OM1 | ecosystem: Environmental > Terrestrial > Soil > Wetlands ...
GCTATGATCGCTCATGACTCACCCTCCTTGCTTGAGGCTCTGCCCGGCCTATCCGGGTAACCCTCGCAATCGCATCGAGGGTGAGTCGCCTCAGCTAAGGAAGGGACATACGGTCTTCGTCGCCCCGTTGGGGCTCCTCGCAATGACGGCACCGATTCAGTCCGACCGGAAACCGCTCTAGCCGTTCGAATTCCGGCGGCGTAACAAGTCGACAAAAGCTCTCATCAATCAAACAGCGGATCGACGATGAGGCTCGCCGTCTCGCCGCTTTGACCGATCAAGGCCGGGGCGCCGACCAGCACGGTTCGGCCGTCGATCATCAACATCCCCTGCACCGAGACGAGGGCTCCCGGCGGCGGCGGTTTTGCGGCGTTCAGGCGCGATCCGATGAGCGGGTCGAGCGGCTGCGCCATCCTGGCGCCTTCGACCAGCCAGGAGCGAAAACCGGAAAATCCGCGATCGCTCGGCAATGACGCGACGGCCTGAGCAAGCCGCGCTGCCGCCTCCTGCGCAATCGAGTGCTGGCAAACGCAGCGCACAAGACGAACCCACGTTCCCTTATAGGCGACCGTGGCGCGCAGCGCGAAGGTTTTGCCCAACGCCGCCTCGCCCTCGACGCGCATGAGCCGCGATTCCCGCTCAAGATCGGGAGCCGCAGCGATATAAATCTCTTCCGCCGCGAGCCGACGCGCCTCGCTCTCGACGCCGGCGATCATTGCATTGAGAGTATCGCCTCGCGCGGCGATAAGCGCCTGATGGGCGATCATGGCGGCTCTTACCGCAAGCGCAATCTCCGCCGGGTCGGCCTTGGCGCGAAGGACTGCGAACAGCGCGCTCGCGTCGCGCAACGCCAGGCCGGGACCGCCCTCGCGCAAATCGTCGGCAATGCCGGCGGGAAGACCATCGAAATCGACAATGCCGACGGCCGCATCAGGCCGCGTCGCCGCAATCCGTTGCGCCGCCTTGAGCCCGATGCGCGGCGTATGAACAACCTCGCCAATGCGGCTCGTGCGCTCGATCCAGGATTTGACACGAAAGCTCAGCGCCACCACGAGATAAGGCGCGCCCTCGCGCGGCACCACCAACAGCGCTTCCGACCAGTACGGCACAAATCCGACGAGCCAGGATACCCCGGCCGGCCTCGTGTTGTTGGTATAGATAACGAGCGCGTCGAAATGCGCCCCCTGCATCGCCGTGCGCACGCGATCAAGCCGCGCGTCGAACACCGCGTCGGGTAATTCCACGAAAGAGCGAGCGATCAGGCCGCGGCGCATTGTTTTTGCCTCGTATTTCTCACGCGGCGACTTCGAACAATTCGCGCGGCGTCTGGCACAACACTTCGGCGCCAAGCTCGGTCACGACGACGGCATCGCCCAACACGATGTAGCCGACCTCCGGGTGATAGGTGTTGGGATGCACGATGAGCGCCATGCCCGGCTCGAGCACGGTGGTCACGTCTTCGAGGATATGCGGCTTGGAATCGGCGAACAGGCCCATGCCGTGGCCGCGCACGCGGGTCCATTGGCTGGTGGTGTATTCGCCAAGACCGTGTTTGCGGAACACGTCGTTCTCGGCCCGCGCCACGTCCGCGGCGCGCGCGCCGGGCCGCACCGCGGCGATGCCCGCCTCCAGCGCCTCGACGAACACGCCGAAGGCGCGTCGCTGCGCCGCGCTCGCGCTGCCCACCACCAGCGTACGGCAGATCTGGGCGAAATAGCCTTCGACCGCGGGCGTGAGTTCCGTGGTGACGAGATCGCCTGCGGCGATCTGGCGCGCGGACGGCGGCGTCATGCCGAAAACATCCTTGCCGCCCGAACCGATGATCATGAAATTGTCCGGGCAGCCGCGACGGCGCAAATGGGCTTCGATGTCGGCCACGATCTCGAATTGGCGCCGCCCTGGCCGCACCGCGCGCCGGAACTCGCCGTAAGCCTCGTCCGCAATCCGCGCGGCGCGCCGTACCGCCGCGATCTCGCCCGCGCTTTTGTGCATCAGGAGCTTGTCCAGGAGCGCCGTTGCGTCGGCGAGCTTGAAGCTGCGGGCCGCGTCGGTGAGCCAGTGTGGCAGCAAGCGCCGCGGCGCCGCGGCGGTGCGATCATTGGCAACGCCATCGAGCCGCACGCCGACCGCGCGCACAATATCCGCCGCAAAATGCACCCGCACGAGCGGCGCTTCGAGTTCCGCGCGTTCGGCCTCGACGGCGCTGTCGAGAAACAGTTCGACGTCACCCCCGGCGGAAATCAGCGCGATGCCGTGGCCTTCGAGAATGCCGAAATCGGCGCCGTAGCGCAGGTAATCGCCCTGCCAGGCGTTGCCGTAGAGCGCCATATAGCCGATGCCGGCCTCGCGCATGGCGGCCAACAGGCGTTGTCGCCGTTCTTCCGCGAGCATTTTTCGCCCCTACTCTGCTTCTTGGTCCTGCGCGGCGTCAAAGCCATAGTCGCGCCGCGCTGCTTCAGGCGATACGTAACCCGCGCGCACGTCGTCGGCGATGGCCCCCCGCGCGCGCTTTCGCGGATCGCCCCAGCCGCCGCCGCCGGCCGTTGAGAAGATGAGCCGGTCGCCCGCCGCCATGGTCACGCCGGTCGCTTTCTTGAGCTTGCGTTCGCTGCCGTCGCGACGAATAAGCGTCGCGTCATTGACGGCGCCGGGCTTGCCGCCGTTGAGGCCCCATGGCGGATCTTTGGTGCGCTCGCAATTCACATTGGCGACGCAGTCTTGCAGCGCGCGGTAGCTGAGATCGACGCCGAGCCCGCCGCGATGGCGGCCGGCGCCGCCTGAATCCGTGCGTAACGCAAAGCGCTCGATCAAAAACGGATATTGAATCTCCTGCAGCTCGATCGGCGCGCTGCGCACATCGCCCTGGCAGATCGATACCGAGGCGGACTCGCCATCCTCGTGCGGGCGCCCGCCCCAGCCGCCGCCGAAGATGTTCATGAGCAAAAAGCGCCGGCCGTCGGGCTTGTAGCCGCTGATCGAGCAGCCGCCCATGTCGCCCTTGTGCGCGGCCGGAATTTGCTCCGGCAGCACCGGCGCCAACGCCTTGAGGATGGTATCGATGACGGTGGGTAGCGGAATACTCCACAGCCCGAGCGCGGCCGGCGGCTTGGCATTGAGGATTTTGCCTTCCGGCAAAATGAGCTCGAGCGGCCGGAAACAGCCTTCGTTGACCGGCGCGTGCGGCTGGGTGAGACATTTGAAGGCGACGCGCGCGGCGGCAAGTCCGCCGGAATAGCCGGAATTGGTCGGGCCCGGCGCCTGATCGTTCATTTGCGAAAAGTCGACGATCATGCGCTCGCCGTCGATCGTCACCTTGACCTTGATCCGCAGCTTCACGTCGAGAGTGCGCCCGTCGTTGTCGAGAAAACTCTCCGCCTCATAGCTGCCGTCCGGTATCTTGGCGATGAAGGCGCGCGCCTCACGCTCGGTGGCGTCCCACAGCGCATGAATGCACTCTTCGACCGTGTCGCGTCCGTAGCGCCGCAGCAATTCGCCGAAACGCCTGATGCCGAGCTGGCAGCACGCGATCTGCGCGCGCAGATCGCCAAGCGCGGCTTCAGGAAAGCGCACATTGTCGTTGATGATCTGCCACAGCGTCTCGTTGCGCTTGCCCGCTTCGTAGATCTTGAGCGAGCGGAACTGCACGCCCTCCTGATAAATCTCGGTGGTCTCGACGGAACCGAAGCCGACGCGCATGCCGCCGATATCGACCCAATGGGCGCGGCTCGCCGCGAACGCCACCACCTTGCCGTCGTGAAAGCAGGGCGCGTAGATCACGATGTTGTTGAGATGCTGACCGCAGACCTGGCCGTGATTCATGATCACCACGTCGCCCGGCGCGAAGCCATCGAGGCCGTAGCGCGCGATGCCGTCCTTCACCGCCACCCCGAGATCGGCCAAAAAAATCGGCAGACCGCCTTGGTTCTGCGAAATCATGCGGCCTTCGCCGTCGACGAGGCCACAGCAAAAATCCCGCACCTCGTAGATCATCATGTTGTAGGCGGACTTGCACAACGCCGTCGCCATTTCGTCGGCATAAGCGTTGACCGCGTTGCGCACGACCTCGACGGTGATCGGATCGACTTTCATTATTGGTCCTCGCCATCCTGCAGCGTGATGATGATGTTCCCGCAACGATCGATCAGCGCCCGATCGCCGGGACCGATCAGCGTGGTGGAATTGGGCTCCTCGATCAAGGCGGGACCGGCGATTTCGCTGCCGGCGGCAAGATGCGGCCGCCACAGAATGCGCGTCTCGACCGCCCGTTTGGGATCATCGTACACCACGAGCCGGCGCTGCTCCTCACCCGCGCCGTCGGGTTTCCAGGGCGCGGACAGCCAGCAGCCGATCGCGTCCTGCATGCGCGGCACAGTGACGACGAGGCGCAGATTGACGACCTCGATCGACTGATCGGGCGCGGCATGACCGTAGCGACTGTCATGCTGCGCATCGAAACGGGCGCGCGTGCCGTCGGTCGCAGTCGTCAAATCCTCCGCGCCGGTCACGGCGATGGGAATAGTGTGCTCCTGGCCGCGGTAGCGCAGATCGGCAGCGAAGTTGAATTCTCCACCGCTCAGACGATCGCGCGCCAGCGCCCTTTCGCCGGCGTCGCGAAGCTCTTTAAACGCGATTCTGGCACCTTCCGGGTCGACTTTTCCCAATTCGGCGATCACCGTGCGCACGAAATCCTGGCGCCATTGCGCCATCAGCATGCCGAGCGCCGAGAACGCGCCCGGCAGCTTCGGGATGACGACTTTTGGAATGGAAATCTCGCGGGCAATGGCGACGGCGTGCAGCGGGCCGGCGCCGCCGAAGGCGATCAGCGTCGTCTCGCGCGGGTCGATGCCGCGCTTGACCGAGACAGCACATACGGCAAGCGACATGGCACTGTCGACGATGGTGGCGACGCCGCGCGCAGCCGCCACGGTGTCGAGCCCGAGTTTTTGCCCGATCCTGCCGATCGCCGCTTCGGCGCGGGCGCGGTCGAGCCGCATGTGGCCGCCGAGAAACCGCGCGTCATTGAGCCGGCCGAGCACGAGATCGGCATCGGTGACGGTCGGCTCCACGCCGCCGCGGCCGTAGCAGGCGGGTCCCGGCTCGGCGCCGGCGCTGACCGGGCCGACGTGCAGGCCGCCGAGACCGTCGCACCAGGCAATTGAACCGCCGCCCGCGCCGACCTCGACGATATCGACCACCGGCAACTGCATCGGCTGGCCGGTGAACGCATCGCCGATGACATAACCCTCTTCGATCGGCGGGATGCCGCCGGTGATCAGCGAGGTCTTCGCCGTGGTGCCGCCCATGTCGAAGCCGATCGCGCGCTCGATACCGAGAAGCTGCGCGATCCGTCCGGCGCCGATCATGCCGGCGACCGGCCCGGATTCCATCATCGCCACGGGCGCACGGCGCGCTTCGCCGACCGACATGGTGCCGCCGTTCGAGCGCATGATGGCGATCTGCCCGCCAAAGCGCGCGTCGTTGACAAATCCCTCGATGCGGCTGAGATAGCGGCTGACGCGCGGACCGACGAAGGCATTCAGCACCGTCGTCGAAGTGCGCTCGTATTCGCGGAATTCGCGCAAAATTTCGTGGCTCAGCGTGACGAACAGGTTCGGCAGCGCGCGCCGCAACACTTCGCCGGCGATAATCTCGTGCGCCGGACTGGCGTAAGCGTGCAGGAAGCATATTGCCACCGCCTCAATGCCGAGGCTGCTGAGTTTTTGCGCCAGCGCCGCCACCTCGGCCTGATCGAGCGGCGCCAGCACCGCGCCGGCGGCATTGATGCGCTCGCGCACTTCGAACGTCAGATCGCGCGGCACCAGTGGGCGCGGACGGTGAAAAAACAAATTGAAGGCGTCCGGCCGGTTGCCGCGGCCGATAGCGTAGACATCGCGCATGCCCATCGTGGTGAGCAGCGCGGTTTTTGCGCCGTTATGCTCCAGCACGGTGTTGATGGCGATGGTCGAGCCGTGGATGAGCTCGTCCATGGCGGCGAGATCGCAGCCGGCAAGGCTGAGCGCGGTCGCGACACCCTCGGTCGGGTCGGCAGGCACGGTCGATGTTTTCGACGTAATAATGGCGCCGTCCCGGTAGCCCACGAGGTCGGTAAAGGTGCCGCCAATGTCGATACCGACGAAGGACGACGGAGGACTGACGACGGAGGACGGATCAGGACGATCGGCCGATGGCAGGTTCGACATGCTTTTGGTTATTCCGTCTTCTGTCGTCCGTCGTCAGAATCGCACCGGCACGAACTGGTCGTTGTAAAGCATCTTCGCATCGGGAACGTAATCGAGAATTCCGAGGTCCTTGAGCGAGCGGCGGATCACGTCGATTGAGGCCTTGCTCCACGAGCCGTCGGTCGAAAAGCCCGACATTTGCGTATCGTAGATTTTCGCCGCGATGCTCGACTGCACGCCGATGGTTTCGGCCTCGGACGTCACGACAAAATCCTGGGCTGGTCCATCGTGTTCCTCGCCCGGCGCAGCCGCGGGCTCATGTTGCAGCGGGTTCCGGCGCGATTATACCAGCAGCGCGATCGTTCGCACGAGGGGTCCAACTGTCGCCGGAATTGAGACGCATGGTGCTGGACCAGTTGTCTTTTCGCCGCGCCACGATCGCATCGAACAAGAACTCCGACGGATCGATAGAGTCCGCGCATGGCTTGCTCCAAGATTGCTTTTGCGATGCTGATCTTGGCAAGCGTGGTGGCTTGCAGCGCGAATGCGCTCGCGCAAGCCGACACCCCGGGCCAAGGCCGGCTGGCTCAAGCCTCTACACCGCCGACGCCACCGTCGGCGCCAGCCACGGCTGCCGCTAACCCGATCGGCAGCGTCGCGACGCTGCAAGGCACTGCCTCGGTTACGCGCAATAACGCGGGGAGCGCGCTTACGGTCCGCGATGCGATATACCAGGGCGACGATTTGCAGACCGGCATCGACGGCACGCTCGGCATCACGTTCGACGACGAGACGACCTTCACGTTGACGCCGAACTCGCGCATCACAGTGGACGATTTCGTTTATCGGGAGGGCGGCGCCAACAACGCGGCTGTGTTCAACATTTTTGGCGGCACCGTCGCGTTCGTTGCTGCCGAGGTCGCCAAGACCGGCGACATGAAGATCGACACGCCGACGGCGACCATGGGTATTCGCGGCACGACCGGCCTCGTCGAGATTCCGGCAGGCGCGACGGCCGACACCAACGGCCAGGTTTCCATCAAGCTCTATGCGGATGCCGACGGCAGGGTCGGGCGGATCGAAGTCTTTGGCCGGGATGGCACCCAGCTCGGCATCCTGTCCCGCGGCACAACCGGATTTGCGATCCGGCCGGGAGCACCCGGCGCAGCGCAGCGCTTCACCGCCGTGCCGTTGCAGATTTCCGCGCAGGAGGCCGCGCGCGACCGTTCCTTCGTGCGTCAGGCATTCGCGGCGCAGCTTGTGGGCCGCCAGATCAACATCCAGCGCCGTAATCCGAACCTGCGGCAGCCAAACCTACAGCGACCCAATCAGCTACGGCCTAATCAACCGCGACCCAACGTGCCGCGGCCTGGACTTAGGACGCCGCCCGGTGCTCAGCCTCTACCGTCGCCCGGCTCGCGGCCGATGCTGCAACAGCGGCCCGGCACGCTGCCACAGGCTGGTCGACCGGGTCCGCCGACACTGCAACGGCATCCCCCGTTGCCGACACCGCCAGGCCTTCCGAAAGCGCCGGGCGGGCAGAAAAAGGCGCCGCAGAAGAAGAATCAGAATCCCTAGCGTGCTCTTGCCGTCAATGCGGACGGCGGCTTCGCGAAGGCGGGAAGCCGGTTTCCACCCCGGAACAAGTCCGGGGCAGGCTTTTTCGGGATCATGCTCTAAAATCCGGCAGCGAACGCCGCGGCAAGCTTGCGGCACGCAGTTCCAGCATCGAGCGCGGCGCCGCAAGTCGCCAACCAGTCGGCCGCGCGTTCGCCGCCGACCAGCGGATCGAGCACGCGATGCGCCTTGTCGGCGATGCCGGCGGCATCGAGCGGATGTTCGGGATCGCCCTTTGCTTCGACCACACGATGGCGGAAAACCTCGCCGCCGGCCTCGACCTCGACTTCCGCGGGCCAGTGCTGCGGATAGAAGGATTCGAGCGCGGCGTCGGCGACGACCTCGACCTTGGCGGCGAATTGCGTCAGCGCGGCATCGATGACAGGCGCGCTGCGATCGATCTCGTAGAGGCGATCGGGCGCTAGCGCGGCGAGCGCGATCTGATGGGCGACGCTGACCAGTGTCGATAGGCGCGCGCCGGGCTCGGCGCGCGTCGCGATCATGCCGGCATAAGCCGGCGGCACGCGAACCCGCAGCTTGGCGATCGCATCGCGCGGCACGCCGCGGTGGAGGATGACGCGAAACGCCTCGACGGCGGCGATCGCCTGTTTGGCCGAGCAGAACGGTTTCAGGCTGAGCGCGGAATAAACCGAGCTCACGCCGAGTTTTTCGGTCAGACGACCGCGATCAAGCGCGAGGCCATGGGTATCCGCGAGCCAGTCTTTGTCCAAAATATCCGGATCGCCGCGGTAATCTGCGCGCGCCGCCTCGGCTGCGGCAACCCCGCCGGCCACGGCATTGGCGTACAGAAACCACCGCCCGGACGGCGCGCCGTGGATGCGGCCGACCCCTCCCGCCATCAGCATCAAGGCGAGCGACAAAGCGTGGCCGGTGCGCGTCTCGGACAAGCCCATAAGACGCGCCGCCGTTGCCGCCGCCGCCACCGGCGCCGCGAGATAAGTCGGCCAGATGCCGCGATAAAGTATTTGCGGTCCGCGTACCGCCATGCCGATACGGGTCGCAATTTCGCTGCCGACCCAGATCGCGCTCGCGATTTCGCCCGGTTCGAATTTTTGTCGATGCGCCGCCAGCGCCAGCGCCACTGGAACGACGCCGGCGCTCGGCGTGGTGCACGACGGCAGGTGGATGTCGTCGATTTCGGTGAGCCGGATCGCCGCCGCTTGCCGCCCGATCCGGCCGGCAAGCGCACCCTCCTCGCCGAGGTTTTGCAATGCCTTGCCCTCCGCAATGCAGGCGCCCGCAAGCGCAGCAACCGCGGTATCGGTGAGATGCAGCCGCAGCCGCTCCCGCTCCGCCGCCGGCAAGGCGGACGCCTTCGCCCCGGCGACGAAGGAAGCAAGCTCAGCAATGACACCCACGATGCAACCCTCGCTCGTCACCGCCGGGCTCGACCCTGCGATCCATTCATTCCCGAGCATGCGCCTGGGAGCAGTCTTGCGGCAACGCTCCCGATCCGCGCTTTAACATGGATGGCCGGGCCGGCCCGGCAGCCGTGATGATGCTTGTGCCTATTTCGCGGCCTTTAGACCGAGGATGGTTCGGGCATCGTCGGGCGTCGCCGGAACGCAATCAAGCGTACGAACTACCCTGATCGCTTTCTCCACCAATTCGGCGTTGTTCTTCGCAAACACTCCGCGCTCGATATAGAGATTGTCTTCCAGACCGACCCGGACATGTCCGCCGAGCAGAATCGCTTGCGCAAGCATGGGATACTGCTGTCCGCCGATGCCGAAGCCGGTCCAGAATGCGCCCTGCGGAAGCATGTCGCGCATCAAAATCATCGTCTGGACCGTGGCCGGCGCCCCCCAGGGGACGCCGAGACAAAGTTGGAACATGGCCGGCGTTTTCAACACGCCTTCCTCGATGAGCCGCAGCGCCAACCGGACGTTCCCGGTATCGAACAGTTCGAGTTCCGGCAGCGCCCCCGCCGCATAGATGCGCTTCGCCATGTTGCGAAGATGCGCCGGTGTGTTCACGAAGGTGAATTCGCCGAAGTTCATCGTCGTGATGTCGAGCGTGCAGATCTCCGGCCGCAGCGCCTCGACATGGCGGGTGCGCTCGTCCGGAGTCATGAGCGTCGTCCCCTTGCCGCCGACTGCCGGGTTGTCGTCGGACGGGACGAAGCGTGCGCCTGTGCCCGTCGTGAGATTGATGATGACGTCGGCATTGCCGGCGCGAATGCGCTCCACCACCTCTCGGTAATATTCGAGCTTGGCGGTGGCCAGGCCCGTGTTCGGGTCACGAACATGGATATGCACGATCGCGGCGCCTTCCTGCGCCGCCTCAAGCGCGGATACCGCAATCTGTTCGGGCGTGACCGGGATCGCCGGGTGCTTGCCGACAGTATCGCCGCCCCCGGTGATTGCGCAGGTGACGACGACCGTCCTTTTGTGACTGGAGGTCCTATTGGTGTTGGGCATTGCTGGCTTCACCCCTTGAGATGAGAATTATGGCGGCGCCTGGATCGTCGACTTGTCGGTGAGCACTTTAACCGAGATTCCCCAGATGGCTCCCGGACCGGCGTGGATATTCGCCCTTTTCCCGGCCTTCCTGCAAGACAGGCGCGCGGTCCGGGCGGCGGCCGGCGCCTCGGGCGGCCCGAACGCTGGTCGAGGGGGATGATTTGGCCATTTTCCCTGGACATTTGGGCGCCATCCTCCCCTCGGCTTCATCGCAGACGGCGACCGGAGCATTTTTCGCGGCTTCTGCGCCGAACAGGGCTATCCGCGCATCGGCTTCGGCCAGTGCCGCGCCGTATCCCTTGCGTCGGTTTTGCGATGTCCGCGTGACCGCTGCTTTACCTCGATAACAGACAATCACCGTTGCGGTCGGCGTGGTAGAAAGGTGCCAATTGCGTTACGCTGGCTGGCTGCCGCGATTCCAGCAATCACGACGACTGCTCGCCACCAGCGATGACCCTAAACATCTTCTGAAAAAAGAAATTATTGGGTACATTGACTACACTGCCATCCTGTTCGCGCAACATCGTGAACATGAGATTGCGGTCCGTTACTCGACCGGCGGTATTTTCGGGAAGCAGAACGACCGTATCGCCAACACGGAATGGTCGCCAAATTGTAAGAAAGAGGCTGGCGGTAAAATTACTAACGATCGCCCAGGTCGCGAGAAAGCCAACCCCGATCACTGCTATTGAGCTGACGAGCAGACCCCACAATCCAGTGAGACCAATACCCCACGCGTCCAAGATTAACAGCACGGCGATCAGACAGAGGGTACCGGTCACAACGCGGATGATTATCGAAATAGTCGCGTGAGATAATTGAAGGCGCGGCTGAATGCTGTTGAGCCAGTTGTTCAAAAGTCTTTTCAGCAGGAATATGGCGACACCGGCAACGACGAGAACGGCCGCGCTCGTGAGTATCGGAGCTAAATTGACGTGATGTTGATCTAGCCAAGCAATGATCTCATTCATGGTCGGTCACTTCGTTTGGTCACCGCGGGCGCCAGCCACGTCCGGTTTGGCCCCGAAACCGGATCTATCGCTGCGTCGCAGCGAACCGCCGCTTCGGGGCCAAGAGGAGACATTCCATTAGGTGGCCCCCACCATGAGGTGGCCGCACAGCAATGTGTCGTCGCCGTCCGGCCCGCCGTCCGATGAAAGCCGCCCCGTCAATCGTCGGACACCTACCGTACATTATTTGATCGCCGAAAGCGCGTAGGCGACCAAGGCGCTTGGGTCGAGCACTCGGCGTCTTGTTGTTACTTGTGACGTCGAGGAGGTGGAGGAGGTGGAGGCGGCGGCACTTCCGGGGCGCGCTGCCAGACCGTTCCGCTGTCGAATTGAACCGTGAAGCCGTCGGGCGAATAGATTGCGCCTTGGTGGGCCCTTTCGACCCAGATGTGACCCGGATAGTCGATCCACGCTCTCGACGCCTGTCCCGCCTCGTTCAGGACGTTGAGGTCCCAGCCATTTTGCGTGATGTAGGCAAAACCGCCCTGCGGACCGAGACACGCCGCCACACATTGCCATCGACCGCTCAAATTAATGCCCTGCGCTGATGCATCAGACGACACCACAGCTGCCGAAAGTGCAATTGCGGTTAGAATTACTTTCATGGTTCTGCTCCTTCACAACTCGACGCGGTTGCTGGCTCTGCCGGCTACCAACGCCATCCATACCTTTGAGCTATACGCTTTCGTCACTGCGCCATGAAGCGCCGCCATGGTTCTGGGTCAAAAGCGTCGGTTTCTGCCCTCGAAAGCAGACATTGCCGGCGTATTTACAGTCAACGCCCTAATGAATCTCCGGTTCCGCGATCGGCGCTTGGCCTTCGAGGAAATCGAAGTCGCACCCCTCGTCGGCCTGGCCGATATGGGCGGAGAACATGGCGCCGTAGCCGCGCGGATAATGCGGCACCGGCGGCTTCCAGGCGGCGCGCCGCCGTGAAAACTCCTCCTCGCCGACATGCAGATGGATGCGCCGCGCGGCGACGTCGATCTCGATCTCGTCGCCGGTTTGCACGAACGCCAATGGACCGCCGACAAAACTTTCCGGCGCCACGTGGAGAATGCAGGCGCCGTAGCTGGTGCCGCTCATGCGCGCGTCGGAGATGCGCAGCATGTCGCGCACGCCGGCTTTCAGGAGTTTTTTCGGGATCGGCAGCTGGCCCCATTCCGGCATGCCGGGTCCGCCCTTCGGCCCGCCGTTCTTGAGCACGAGGATATGGTCGGGCGTGACAGCGAGATCGTCGCGATCGACCTCGCGCGCCATATGGACGTAGTTCTCGAACGCGATCGCTTTGCCGCGGTGGTGCAAAAACCGCTTGTCGGCGGCGGCCGGCTTCATCACGCAACCGCGCGGCGCGAGATTGCCGGTGAGCACCGCCGTTGCGCCTTCGGGATAGAGCGGTTTGCCGAGCGGATGGATGACGTCGGGCAGATGCACCTTGCTGCCGGCAATGGCCTCGCCGAGCGTGCGCCCGGTGACGGTGATGCAATTAAGATCGAGCAGGTCTCGCATCTCTCCCATCAGCGCGCGCAGGCCGCCAGCGTAGAAAAAGTCCTCCATCAAATATTTGCCGGACGGCGTGATATTGGCGATCACCGGCACTTGGCGCGAAATCTCGTCGAAGCGGGCCATGTCGAGCGTGAAGCCGGCGCGGCGCGCCATAGCGATGACGTGGATGATGGCGTTGGTCGAGCCGCCGAGCGCCATGTGGACGCGAATCGCGTTGTCGAAAGCGGCCGGCGTCAAAATTTTGTCCGGCGTCAAATCCTCCCACACCATGTCGACGACGCGGCGGCCGGCGGCGGCACACATGCGCGGATGATTGGCGTCCGGTGCCGGGATCGACGAGGCGCCGGGCAAAGCCAAGCCCAGCGCCTCGGCGATCGCCATCATGGTGGCTGCGGTGCCCATCACCATGCAGGTGCCGAACGAGCGCGCAATGCCGCCTTCGATCTCGTTCCATTCCTCGTCGCCGATGCGGCCGGCGCGTTTCTCGTCCCAGTATTTCCAGGCGTCGGAGCCTGAGCCCAAAACATTGCCGCGCCAATTGCCGCGCAGCATGGGACCTGCCGGCACGTAGATCGCCGGCAGCCCCATGCTGATCGCGCCCATGATCAGGCCGGGCGTGGTCTTGTCGCAGCCGCCCATCAGCACCGCACCGTCGATCGGATGGCTGCGCAACAGCTCTTCGCATTCCATGGCGAGGAAATTGCGATAGAGCATGGTCGAGGGTTTGACGAACGGCTCCGCGAGCGACATCGCCGGCAGCTCGATGGGAAATCCGCCGGCCTGATAGACGCCGCGCTTCACGTCCTCGGCGCGGGCGCGCAAATGGCCGTGGCAGGCATTGATGTCGCTCCAGGTGTTGATGATGCCGATCACCGGCTTGCCGACCCAGTCGGCGCTGTCATAGCCGAACTGCCGCAGCCGCGAGCGATGGCCAAACGAGCGCAGATCGTCGCGGCCGAGCCAGCGATAGCTGCGCAATTGTTCGGGCGACTTGTTTTTCCGGGGTGTCATGTATGAACCCGCTTCCCCTTCGCGTTTATCCAGCCTGCGGCAGATCCAGCTTCAACAGCTTGGCCGCATTGCGCCAGAAAATCTTTTCGCGGTCGTCGTTGCTCACTTTCAGACCTTCCACGAGCTTGATGGCTCGCGGCTTGAGCGAAGTCAGCGGCGGCGCGTCGCTGCCGTAGAGCACGTGATCGGGTCCGACCGTATCGACAACGAGCTGCGCGGCGGGCGGGTGATAGCTCACCGTGTCGAAATACATGCGCTTGAGATAATGCCCGGGCTCATGCGTGATCTTGATCGGGGTGTAGGGACCGAGGAAGTAGCACTCGTCCTGCAGCTCGTAGGCGTAGTTGAGCCGCCCGATGACTTCGCAAATGCCGCCGCCGCCGTGCGAAGCGACAATCGTCAGCTGCGGAAAATCCTCCAAAATGCCGCGCACGATCATCCGCGACAGCGCAAGACAGAGATCGGCCGGCCGGCCGACGCTCGACGCCAGGCGATAGTCCTTCACCCGCTCTTCGCCGAAGCCGACATGGGGCGGATGAATGAAGACGGGCACCGCGAGATCTTCCATGAGCTCCCAGAACGGCCGTGCTTCGTCGTCGTCCGGATAGTGGCCCTTGTGGCTGGAATGGATCAGGACGCCCTTCAATCCGAGCTGACGAATGGCGCGCTCGGTTTCCTTGACGAAAGCAGGACCGCCGCAGGGAAGCATCGTGGCAAAGCCGTAGAGCTTGCCCTTGTGCTGCTCCTGAATCTCTGCGGCATAATCGGACCAGCGCTGGATCGCCTTGAGTTCTTCGGCAGGCGCCTTGCCGCGCATATAGTGCGCGGCATTGCTGAATATCGTCACGGCGATGCCGCAGCGATGATGGGCGTCGAGCACATTTTCCAACGTCATCGGGCAACGCCCCGCCCAGGTCGGTCCGCTCTTGCCGTCCCAGGCCAGCGCGTCGGCCGCGGCCTCTTCGGGCGGGTACACATGGGTGTGCCATTCGATGATCATTGTTTCATCCTGATTCCCCTCCCCCTTGTGGGGAGGGGTTAGGGGTGGGGGTCGGGAGGCGACGCGCAGACGTCGACGATTTTTCTGCACATGTCTTCGCTGAGATTCACCTCGCGACCCCCCTCCCTACCCTCCCCCACAAGGGGGGAGGGAAAACTATTGCGGCTCCATGCCGGATTCCCGGACGATGCGGGCCGATGCGGCGCGGTCTTCTTGCAGGAATTTGGCAAACTCCTCGGGCGTGTCGAACACCGGCTCGAGCGCGACGTCGATCATCCGCTTTTGCCGGAACGCCGGATCGTTGCCGATCAGCGCAAATTCGTCGCGCAGCTTATGGATGATCGGCTCTGGCGTTCCGGAGGGCGCGACGATGCCGAAATAAAGCCGCGTAAGATTGCCGCCGTAACCGAGCTCGGTGAGCGTCGGAACATCCGGCAGAAGCGGCGAACGCTTTTTGCTGTCGACCACAAGCGCGTTCACTGTGCCGTCGCGGATGAAAGCCAACCAGTTGGCGAGGCCGAAAAAGGCGACCGGGGTCGAGCCGCCCATCACGTTGTTGACCGCTTCGGCGCCGCCGCGGAACGGCACCTTGACGATGTCGGCGCCGGTTTCTTTCGTCCAATTGTCCATGAACGCGATCAGCGGGATCGATGCCGCCGTGTAGCTCAGCGTACTTGGTTTTGCTTTCGACAGCGCGGCAAGCTCGGCGAGCGAGTGCACGTTCAAGGCGGCATTCGCCACCATCACCTGGGTCGTGAAGAACGGATTGGTGATCGGCGCGAAATCCTTCGCCGGATCGTAGGGGATTTGCTTGAACAGGACCTGGTTATAGGCCAGCGTCTCCGCCGGCAGGATACAGATCGTGTAGCCGTCGTTTAACGCATCGGCGCAGGCCCGGCCGCCGATATTCATGGCGCCGCCGGGCCGGTTCTCCACCACGATCGGCTGTCCCCAGCGCTTGCGGACCTCCTCGCCGAGTACGCGCATGAAGACGTCGCTGGTGCCGCCGGCACTGGTCGCCGTCAGCGCCCGGATCGGCCGCGTCGGATAGTCCTGAGCGAGCGCCGGCGCGCAGACGCCGATCAGGCACAGCGCAACAACAAGCCGTGTCACACACCCTACTCCGCCGTTGCGCCGGTGGCCTTGACCACCGGCGCCCATTTGGCGGTTTCGTCGCTGATGATCTTGCCGAAATCCTCAGGCGTGCCTGGAATGAGCGTGCCGCCGAGCTCGGCGAGTTTCGCCTTCATGGCCGGATCGGCGAGCGCGTCGTTCACGGTTTTGTTCAGCTTGTCGATGATGGGGCGCGGGGTTCCCTTCGGCGCGACGACGCCGAAAAACGCGCTCGCTTCGTAACCTGGCACGGTTTCGCTGACGCTCGGCACGTCGGGCAGCGCCTGGTTTCGGGTCGCCGTGGTCACGGCGAGCGCGCGCAAGCGGCCGCCCTGAATATATGCGATCGATGACGGCAGGTTGTCGAACATGACCTGGACCTGACCGCCCATCATATCGGTCAGCGCCGGCCCCGCGCCGCGGTACGGCACGTGAATCATGTCCACGCCGGTCATCATCATGAACAGCGCGCCCGACATGTGCACCGAGGTGCCGATGCCGGACGACGCCAGATTAATCTTGCCCGGATTGGCCTTGGCATAGGCGATGAATTCCGCGACCGTCTTCGCCGGCACGTTCGGATTGACCTCCATCACGTTGGCCACGCGGATGATGCCCGCGACCGGCGTCAGATCCTGGATGAAGTTGAATGAGAGATTCTTGTACAAGGTCGCGTTGATGGCATTGGCCGGGTTGGCGAGAAATAAGGTGTAGCCGTCCGGGGCCGCGCGCGCGGCCATCTCGGTCGCCAGGTTGTTGCCGGCGCCCGGCTTGTTCTCGACCACGAATTGCTGATGCAGGTGTTCCGCCAGATATTGGCCGATCAACCGCGCGCAAATGTCGACCGTGCCGGCCGGTGGGTAGCCCACCAGCAAACGCACCGATCGGTTCGGGTAATCGTCGGCGCGCGCCGCGCCGGTCATCGCTATGCCGGCAATAGCGATCGCGGCAATGCCGGCAAAGGCGAAGGCGGCAACCCGCTTCAAGTAGCGCTGCATCGTGCACTCCCTCGATATTGTTCTTGCTGCCGAGCCTTAAGCCTACGCGGCATCGAGGACCTCGCACAAGGGCGCTGCGCGATCCGCCGCACGCGGTCCTGTCCTTGCCGCGCCACCTTGCGGGAAACGGCCGCGGTCGATAGTTTCGCGGGCCGCCCAAAAACCCCAAGGACATTGCCAAGGACATTAACATGATCGACCTTTATGCGTTGACCAGCCCGAACGTGCAGAAAATCTACATCATGCTCGAAGAGACGAAGCTGCCCTACAAGGAGCATTTCGTCGATGTGTGGAAAGGCGAGCAGTACAATCCCGATTTCATCAAGCTCAACCCGAACTCGAAAATTCCGGTCATCGTCGACCACGAAGGCCCGGGCGGCAAGCCCTATACCGTGTTCGAGTCCGGCGCGATCCTGATGTACCTCGCCGAGAAATCGGGAAAATTCCTGCCCACGGACATGGCGAGGAAATACGACGTGCTGCAATGGCTGATGTTTCAGGTCACGAATGTCGGTCCGATGTTCGGCCAATTCACCCATTTCAAGCTGTTCGCGCCGAAGGATAACGCCTATGCGATGGCACGCTACCAGACCGAGGTGAAGCGGCTCTACGAAGTGATGGAAAAGCGGCTCGCGAAGGTGCCTTATCTCGCCGGCGACGAATACACCATCGCCGACATCGCCACCTTCCCGTGGACGCGCAATCACGACATTCAGGGCGTCAAGTGGGAGGATAATCCCAACCTCGCGCGCTGGTTCAACGCCATCAACGAGCGGCCGGCGGTGAAGGCCGCGCTCGCCAAGGTCGGCGCCATCAAGTCGAACCGCGATACCGCCTCCGATGACCAGAAGGACCGCTTCTTCAACCGCGGCCGGTATGCGAGAGCGTGATCGCATTTATCCTGCCCCGCGAAAGCGGGGAAGGGGGACCATCCGTAGCGCGTAGCGCGAAGGATGGTGGAAGAGGCGTGGGCCTCGAGGATTCTCCTGCAACGAAAACGAAGCATCGAATCAGACGCCCCCTCCACCATCCTTCGCTCGCTTCCGCCTTCGCGCTTCGCGCTCCGGTGGACAAGTCGCGAGCTACGGATGGTCCCCCTCCCCCGCCTTCGCGTTAGGGCATGCACACATCGTGGTGCGGCGGAATGACTCGGGGCGCGGTTTTCGATTCCATTTGGGGCTGGGCGTGTGATTCTGTGTCCGACACTTTGGCGCAACCGGAGTGTCGATA